>ENA-OQAS01001120-OQAS01001120.1-human-gut-metagenome-genome-assembly--contig:-NODE-1120-length-13035-cov-4.797103_pt1 | contig 13035 bp, 20 predicted proteins | sample MGYA00242733_ERZ504523 | MGnify/ENA primary metagenome ERZ504523 (study PRJEB26092, sample SAMD00036239) | human gut metagenome | host: Homo sapiens | study: EMG produced TPA metagenomics assembly of... | reverse complement strand
CTCTTGCAGTATGTGTTTGGCTATGCGGTTGTTACGCTTGAAGATATTGCTGAAAATTGCGACAGTATGCGTAAGCCTGTCACAAGTGGCAAACGTGAAGCGGGAGAGTACCGTATTATGGGGCTTCTGGCATCGTGGATTATGTAAAGGGTTATATCTTTGACGGGGATTACCTGCTTGTGTCAGAAGATGGCGCAAATCTTTTGGCAAGAAGTACGCCGATTGCGTTTTCAATTTCGGGAAAAAACTGGGTCAATAATCATGCGCACGTTTTGAAGTTTGATTGCTACGAAACCAGACGGTTTGTAGAGTTTTACTTGAACTCAATTGATCTGGCTCCGTATATTTCTGGCGGCGCACAGCCTAAATTGAACCAGAAGAATTTGAACCGAATCGAAATTCCGCTTCCGAGTCAGGAACGGCAAAAATATATTGTGGATATTCTTGACCGTTTTGATGCGATCTGCAATGATTTGACGAGCGGCTTGCCCGCAGAGATTGAAGCAAGACAAAGGCAGTATGAGTATTACAGGGATAAACTGCTGACGTTCAAAGAAAGAGGATGATGAGGTGACAACAGAGCAAGTTATATTGAGTGCGATTTTAACATTGACGGCATCCATTCTGACAGCATTTCTGACTTCTAAAATTACGCGAGATAATGAAATGCGAAAAATAATACATCAAAAAAGATTGGAGCTTTACCTTGAAGTTTTTGAACAGGTAGAGTTACTATTAAAAGATTGGAAAAAGATATTCGACAAAGAATACTTTGAAAAGATAGCATCATACAAGTCAAGAATAAAGTTGCTCGCTTCTGAAAAAACGACAGAAGAGTATAAAAAGTATTATGAGGCGCTGTGTACATCTGTAAATGCATATAAAAAATTCAAGGATGATAATGATCCACAAAACAATTATGTATATCAACAGGATGAAGATGGTGAGTGGGTTCAAGTGTACTCTCCTACAGTAGAGGATTATGAAGAGTATGCCAATAAAATAGAATGCTACGAAAAAGAACAAAAGAAAAAAGTGCCTTTAATCCGTGAGAATATACAGAAAATAGTAGATGCAATGAGAACAGACTTGGGAAGTAATTTGGATAAGGAGAGCACAATATATGATTTCGTTCAACGTTGTCGCAAGCACGAGTGAAGATACCGTTGTTGCTGCCTATGAGCCTTCCAAGGTGCGCTCTGACAGCTACCAGAGCGAAGCAGAGCTGGAAAAAGAATTTATCCGGCTGTTGTGTGAGCAGGGCTATACCTATCTGCCGCTGCATACCGAGGATGAACTGATTGCCAACCTCCGCAGCCAGTTGGAAGAACTAAACCACTACCAGTTTTCCGATACGGAGTGGCGGCAGTTTTTCAGTGATGTAATTGCCAACCCCAACGAGCATATTCCCGAAAAGACCCGAAAGATTCAGGAAGACAATGTGCAGGTATTGCACCGGGATGATGGAAGTTCCAAAAATATCACACTGATCGACAAAAAGAACATCCATAACAACCGCCTGCAGGTCATCAACCAGTATGAGGTAAAACAAGCAGACGGCGCACGGCATGATAACCGCTACGATGTGACGATTCTGGTCAACGGCTTTCCGCTGGTTCATGTGGAACTGAAGCGGCGCGGGGTGGCCATCCGGGAGGCGTTCAACCAGATCAACCGCTACCAGCGGGATTCGTTCTGGGCTGGCTGCGGCTTGTATGAGTATGTGCAGATTTTTGTGATCTCCAACGGCACAAATACCAAGTACTACTCCAACAGCACCCGCTACAATGCCATCAAGGATGCTAAACACGGCAAGACGAAAAAGGAAAAGACCAGCAATAGCTTTGAGTTTACCTCCTACTGGGCTGATGCGAACAACCGCGTGCTGACGGATCTGATCGACTTACCCGGACATTCTTTGCAAAGCACACGATTCTGAGCGTGCTGACCCGGTATTGCATCTTTACCTCAGAAAAGATGCTGATGGTGATGCGCCCATATCAGATCACTGCAACCGAGAGGATATTGAACCGCATCGAAATTGCCAACAACTACAAAAAGTATGGCAGTATCGAGGGTGGCGGCTACATCTGGCACACCACTGGCTCCGGCAAGACGCTGACCTCCTTCAAAACGGCACGGCTGGCATCGCAGCTGCCCTACATCGACAAGGTGCTGTTTGTGGTAGACCGCAAGGACTTGGACTACCAGACTATGAAGGAATATGACCGTTTTGAAAAGGGCGCGGCAAACTCCAACACCAGCACCACGATTCTGAAACGCCAGTTGGAAAACCCGGAAGCTCATATCATCATTACCACCATCCAGAAACTGGCGACCTTCATCAAGAAAAATCCGGGGCATGAGTCTACCAGAAGCACGTTGTGATTATCTTTGACGAGTGCCACCGCAGCCAGTTCGGTGATATGCACAAGGCCATTGTCCACAATTTCAAAAAGTACCACCTGTTCGGCTTTACTGGAACGCCGATTTTTGCAGTCAACGCAGGAAGCTCCACTGATCCACGCTATTTCACCACGGCACAGACGTTCGGCGACCAACTGCACACCTACACCATCGTTGATGCCATCAACGACAAGAATGTGCTGCCATTCCGTGTGGATTACATCAAGACGATGGATGCAGAGCCAGACATGGACGATAAACAGGTTTGGGACATTGACCGGGAAAAGGCGTTTATGGCACCCAAGCGTATTTCGCTGGTGACAAAGTACATCCTCGGCCACTTCGACCAGAAAACCTATCGGGGAGACAAATCGTATGAGTTTAATCTGCTGACGAACGTGGCAGAGGTGGCCTCTGCCCAGCGTGGTGCAGTGGAGGAAATCAAGCAAAAACAGCGCGTCAGCGTTTTAATTCGATTTTCTGCGTGGCATCTGTGCCGATGGCAAAGCTGTATTATCAGGAGTTCAAAAAACAGATGACGGCAGACCCAACCAAGCGGCTGCGCATTGCTACCATTTACAGCTATGGAGCCAATGAAGCGGAAACGGATGGCATTCTGGACGAGGAAAACCCGGAAGATACCTCCAACCTTGACCAGAGCAGCCGGGATTTTCTGGATGCCGCCATTCAGGATTACAACGAGATGTTCCATACGAACTACTCCACCGATGGCGAACGGTTCCAGAATTACTACAAAGATGTATCACTTCGCATGAAGAACAAGGAGCTTGACCTGCTGATCGTGGTCAATATGTTCCTGACAGGCTTTGATGCCACGACCCTGAATACCCTTTGGGTGGACAAGAACCTGAAGATGCACGGTCTGATTCAGCGTTCAGCAGGACGAACCGTATCTTGAACAGCATCAAGACCTTTGGCAATATCGTCTGCTTCCGCAACCTGCAGAAGCGGGTGGATGCGGCAATTTCGCTGTTTGGAGATAAAAATGCAGGCGGCATCGTTCTGCTGCGCAAATACGCAGACTATTACCACGGTTATACGGATGAGCAGGGAAAATACCATCAGGGCTATACGGACATGATCGATGACCTGACGCAAAAATTCCCGCTGACAGAGCCGCAGATCGTCGGAGAGCAGAACCAGAAGGACTTTATCGTGCTGTTTGGTGCACTGCTGCGGATGCGGAACTTGCTGTCCTCCTTTGATGATTTCAAAGCAACGAGATGATCTCTGAACGGGATCTACAGGACTATTTGGGCCGCTATCAGGACTTGCGAGATGAATGGCGCAATAAGAAGCACGATGAAACCAAAGAGGACATCACGGATGATGTGGTGTTCGAGGTGGAGCTGATTCGGCAGGTCGAAATTAACATTGACTACATTCTGATGCTGGTCAAAAAGTACCATGACACCCATTGCGATGACAAAGAGGTGCTCATCACGATTCGCAAGGCGATTGATGCCAGCCCGGAACTGCGCAGCAAAAAGCAGTTGATTGAAACCTTTATTGCAGGGGTCAACGATGTGGATGATGTGATGGCAGAGTGGAACACCTTTGTGTCCGAACAGCGAGAGAAAGAACTTGCAAGGATCATCCAAGAGGAAAGCTGAAGGAGCCGGAGACACGCAAATATCTGCCAATGCGTTCCGTGACGGTGAGATCAAGACCGTGGGCACCGATATTGACAAGCTGATGCCGCCTGTTTCTCGCTTTGGCGGCGGTGGCCGTGCACAGAAAAACAGGTGTAATCGATAAGCTGAAGAGCTTCTTTGATAAATTCTTTGGGATTGGAACCAAGATGCTTTGAAATTAAGAGTGGAGGAATGCGAAAATGCCGAGTGTTGATCTTGGAAAACTGTATGATGGAATGCAACAAGAAATGGAAGCAGGGCTAAAGACTGGCGCATCAGTATTGATGCATCCTGGAATGAAAGGGGACGACACAGAAGATAATTGGAGAGAGTGGCTAATGGCATATCTTCCGAATAGATATGCTGTTGCCAAAGGAGTTGTAATTGATGCAGATGGGAACGAAAGCGAACAAATAGATGTAATCATTTACGATAGACAGTACTCATATCTGGTGCTTAAACACAATGAAACATTTTTGATTCCAGCGGAAAGCGTATATGCAGTTTTTGAAGTAAAGCAAAGCCTAAACAAAGGCTATATGGAATATGCCCAACATAAGACAGAAAGTGTAAGAAAATTAAAACGGACATCAGTGGCAATAAAGCACGCAGGAGGAAAATATGACCCTAAACCACTACACAAAATTGTTGCAGGACTATTAACAACAACATCTGACTGGGCAGAATCGAGTACTATAGATAACATTGCAAACAACCTATCTGAAAACGAGTTGAAAAGGCTTGATATGATATGCTGTGTGGCAGCAGGAACTTTTGTATGTGATCGAGGGGATAAGACAATAAGTTACTGCGACAAGTCAAAATCACTTGTATATTTTCTTTTGAAAGTTTTGGGAAAATTGCAGGAAATAGGAACCGTACCAGCAATTGATTATAATGCGTATGCGCAAAAGATAGAAGTTCATCAACATCCATAAGAAAGGAAAGACTATGGCGAAACAGCGGGATTTCAATAATTTCTTGTCGGAAATCGAACCGAGTAGTACAACAGTGGCATATATTAGCAGTTTGCAAAGTACATTGAGGGATTATCTGAAGAATCATGATACTTATAAAAAAATACATGTAGATACATTTTTGTCCGGTTCATACGCAAAACATACATCTATTAGACCCACATCTAAAGGGAAAAAGAGAGATGTGGACATTATAGTTGTGACATCTTATGAGATGACAGATGATTCCAAGAAAGTAATAAGTGAGTTAAAAGATGTCTTGATTCAAAATGCGAATTATAATTCAGCAACAATTCAATCGCATTCTGTTGGAATTGAGATGGGCGGACTGTCAATAGATGTTGTTCCAGTTATCTCTGATCAAGATGATGAGGAAGTGTATTATATTGGGGATTCTAATACAGGAGAATGGACAAAAACTGATCCTAAAGGTCATAAGTGTGGTCTACTACAGTCAACAAAGAACATAATAAAAAATATAAACCACTTGTAAAAATATTTAAGTGGTGGCGTCAGACAAATTGTCCAGAGGATATTAAATATCCCAAAGGAATTACACTAGAAAAAATCATAGCAGATAATTTGGGAGATTCATCTCTTGGAACAGAAGATTTTCTTATTGCAACAATGCAAAATATAGTAGCTGCATATAAAGAAGATTATGCAGATGCCGGAGTGAATCCAACTATAAGTGACCCATCAGAAAAAATTGAGGGCAATGATCTGCTGGCCGGGTATAGTACAACAGATTTTTCTAATTTTATAGATAAACTTAGTGAGCATGTTTCAATGTTAAACGATGAAGGAACAGAAAATGATACATGGAGAAAAATATTAGGAGATGAATTCCCCAAAGAAGGCTGCAAGGCTATTGCATGCTCAAGCGTTAATAATGTATACAGCTGTATATTCGCACCTTATAAGGAAAAGCCAAGATGGCCTATGCAGCGTGGTGGAGCTGCTTTTATAACATTAAGAGTGACTGCAGCAGATGGAAGCGATGTTGAGTATATAAGCAACGATATCCCACTTGAAAAAAGATGCACATTGCATTTTCGGGCATTAACTGGAGTAAAGCGACATATAGCGTTATATGGCAAGTTGTGAATACTGGGCAAGAAGCTACAATGGCAAATTGCTTACGAGGAAATTTTGAACCATCCAATGAGGGATTTGATGGGAAGAGGGAAAGCACTTTGTATAAAGGAACACATTCAGTGCAATGCTTTATTATAAAAAATGGAATTTGTGTAGCGAAAAGTAAGGAATTTATTGTAAACATTCGGTAGTAGAGAACAGACTTGCTTTATGAGGGAGAGTTCGGTATAATACTCACAGAGATTCCGCTGGTTGTGTGATACTATTCTGATACTAAAAAATCAGCAAGCCACATCTACCACGGAAATTTCATGGAAAAGTGAACATCTGAGAATAGATTTACTAAACAAATTGTTTAGTGAGGATCTGGACTTACCGAGCTCGAGTAATGAAAAAATCCTTCCGACTTTTTAGACCCTTCAACAATATAACGAAATAACGCAAATAAAGGCTCTGCTTTTCGGAAAATACCCCCCGAAAAGCGGGGCTTTTTTGTTTGGGGTAACACTTTGGTAACAGCTTTACGGCTTTTCTTCTTTTTTGATGCCGTCTCCGATGGATTCCCCCGGGGCTTTCAACTGTGCCGGGACGCTTGCTGATCATTACGTGTAGCCAATGCAGAAACCTGTGTTTGGTTTGTAAACTTTCAGCTGATTCATATTTTCCATTCGTGAACATGGCTCAAAGGGATAACCACAAAAATATAAACCTCTTATGAAATCCTCTTGACAAAGTGGGAACGGGCAGTATAATAAAAATGAACATTGTTCATATTGAGGGTGACCACATGAATACAATCGTAACCTCCAAGGAAGATATCTTAAAAAACAGCCGTGAGCTTATCCGGGAAAAGGGCTGGGCGGCGGTCAGTATCCGTTCTGTCGCCTCGGCATGCGGGGTCTCGGTCGGCTCGATCTACAATTATTATGACTCCAAGGCTGAGCTTATCAGCGCCACGGTCGAGAGCGTCTGGTGCGAAATTTTCCACCGTCCGCAGGACGAGGCCGTATTTCAGGACGTGCAGACCTGTGTCAAATGGATGTATGAGCGTATGGCCTACGGCTGTGAGCAGTATCCTGGATTCTTCACACTGCACTCTCTCGGCTTTATGCAGGAGGACAAGGCCGATGGCAAACGGCACATGCAGCAAATCTGGCACCATATCTTAAATGGTCTGTGTACGGTGCTGCAACAGGATACCAAAATCCGTCCGGACGCTTTTAACGCGCAATTCACCGTTGAAAAATTTGCCGATGTTCTATTTTCGCTGATGCTGTCTGCCTTGCTGCGGCAGGACTACGACCCCGCCGCTGTGCTGGAAATCGTGCGCAGAACCTTATATTGACTGCATTTTTTTCCCACACTGCTGTGGGAATTTTATAATGTCCAAAATGAACACTGTTCACTCAAGGGAGACACTCATAGGAAAGTTCATCGCAATATCCTGTTGCTGCTCGCCTGTCTTGTGTGGAGGAATGCAAGCTTCAACATCCTGCGCTTTGGATGCAACTTTGCCGAGCAAGCCCTTGATGACCGTAAAAACGAAGTCGGCCCTGCAAAAAATGCAGTGTTACAATCAATTTAATCTATCAACAAGGAGCAATCAACTATGCAAGCAATCGTAGAAACTGTTTTTGATGCTGTGTATCTGGTATCCGTCATCACCATCGGTATCCTGATGATTTGTGGCTGCAAGGGCAACCACCAGTTCAAGCTGTTCGGTCTGATGGCTGTCGTTCTGGGTGCCGGCGACTCGTTCCATCTGATTCCCCGTGCTCTGGCTCTATGCACCACGGGCTTTGAAACTTTACCGTTCCTCTGGGTCTGGGTAAGTGGATCACCTCTGTGACAATGACTGTCTTTTATGTGCTGCTGTACTATGTATGGCGTGAGCGCTACCGGGTCAAGGGCAACAATGGCCTGACTGCCGCCATCTACGGTCTGGCTGCCGTGCGTGTTATCCTGTGCATGATGCCGCAGAACCAGTGGCTGAGCGCCGAATCCCCGCTGTCCTGGGGCATTTACCGTAACATTCCTTTTGCACTGATGGGCCTGCTGATCATCGTGTTGTTCTACCGCAGTGCCAAGGAGCATGACGACTCGGCTTTTCGCTGGATGTGGATGACCATCGTGCTGAGCTTCGGGTTCTACATTCCCGTTGTTCTTTGGGCCAATACCGTCCCCATGATCGGTATGCTGATGATCCCCAAGACCTGTGCCTATGTGTGGACCGTTCTCATCGGTTATTCTGCTATGAAGAAGGAATGTAAGTGATTTGTTCACAGTACCGATTTATGAAATAAATTGCTTCGTAAAGATCCAAGCTTACCGAATTGGAATGATCTTTCTTGATAAAACTGGATCAGGTAAACTTGTAAGCCCCCTGCCGGTGATGAACTGGCAGGGGGCTTTTTATGTGTGTACAGGTAGTTTAACAGAATACTTGATGTTAGCCGCGATTACGACGCATCCAGCAATTCGTCCGGGTCCTCGATGGCTTCTTCGATGGTCTCTTCCTCAGGAGTGGGTTCATCGACATCGGACGGAGCGAACAGGTCACGGATGAAGTCGCGCAGGAGGACGAGGCTGTTGTCAAGGTCGGCATCCTCGCTCAGCAGCTGCTGGATCATATCCGGCTTATCGGTGATCAGGTCGTCCACGCCGATGCTCAGCAGTTCGCTGGCATCCTCTTCGCGGTTGACGGTCCATGCGGAGATCGTCTTGCTGCGCTTATGGATCTGTTGCACCATACCGGAGGTGATAAAGGTGGACTGTACGCTGAAGAAATCTGCGGCAGGCAGGTCGTAATAACTGCCCACGCCCAGTGCAAGGATATAGCCGGTCCGGATCTCCGGTGCCAGCTCCTTGACCTTGCAGAGGGTCTCATAACTCTGCGAGGTGATGGTGCAGTCCCGCGCAAAGCCTTTTTCGCGATGATGCGGATGGTTTCCGCTTCCAGCTCCGGGGTGGCGGCATTGGGCTTGATCTCAATGTTCAGCTGGATCTTACCTTTGCACAGGTCCAGCACTTCTTCCAGTGTGGGAACTTTGGCACCAGTGTACTCCTGGCCGAACCAGCGCCCGGCATCCAGCTTGCGAACCTCGTTATAGGTCAGGTCGTAGATGTTCTCGTTGCGGCCGGTGCAGCGGCGCAGGCTGGTATCGTGGGTCACCATGACCACGCCGTCCCTGGTCATCTGCACATCCAGCTCGGCCCACTCGCAGCCTGATCGATGGCCAGCTGGAAAGCGGGCAGGGTGTTTTCCGGTGCGGCAGCGGAGTAGCCGCGGTGCGCGGTGACTACCGGCGCAACGCCGCCCAGAATGGAGAGCAGCTCGTCGTCTCTGGGTAGGGCAAGGTAACAGAATGCCAGCGCAAAGGTGAACAGAGTAGCACCCGCAACCGATGCACCCAGAAACAGCCTGCCGGTGGAACGGTGATGCTTTCCGCTCTGGACCGGCTCCGGCTCAAAGGGGAGAAATTCCCGCAGGCGGCAGTGCAGCATGGCGAGGATCGTGCACTGCGCATGGTGATGGCGCAGTCGATCAGGAACTGGAAGAAAGGCATCTCAATGGCCAGCGCGCGCGGGACAGTGCAAACATGGCTTGTGTGCTCTGCAGCCCGACCGCAATGATGATGCCGTACAGCGGCACGGCAACCGCTGCCGTCAGCAGCAGGGAACGCAGGACGACCGAGAGGTTCCAGCGCAGCAGCAAAAGAAAAGCACGGAAGACGCGCCTGCGGATGCAGCAAAAGCTTTCCTTTACCGACTGCCACAGGCTTTTGCGCTCCAGCACGAACAGCGGCAGCACCAGCACCCAGCTGACACAGAGGAACAGCAGGGCAGCACCGGCAGCCAGATAGAGCAGGTAATACCGGCTGTTTGCCCGGATGACACCCATGATGTATTCCGGCACGGCAAGCTGCGTGATATAGTTATAGGCGAGGAAAAAATTGGTGAACGGGATCAGCACGGCACTGTAGACCAGAACGAGCCAGTTCTGCGGCAGGAATGCGTGGCGGATATCTGCAAGAGAGGTGCGCAGCAGGGCAGGCAGGCGGATCGTTTCGCCCTTGCGGGCAAGATCCAGCCCATGCAGCAGGACGGAAAACTCATACAGCGCCCAGAACGCGGTCAGGATGGCAATGAGCGTGATGCACAGGATGATCGCGGGGGAGGAAAAGATATCGGAAGCATTGTTGTTGCTCAGGTAGTGCATGGGTGCGAACCGCAGCGTGAGCGACCAGAGCTGCTGCATCAGGGGGACGAACAGCAGGTTCGTTGCAGCCTTATACAGGACGATGACCGCGAGCAGGGGAATCTCGGCGCGGCGGATGATAGCCCGGGCGGAGTGCTTCATGGAGTTGTAGGTTTCGTTGGAGGCGCGGAGCGAAGTGAGCAGATCTTTCAATTTGACATGGCCTTCTTTTTATATTCTGCAAAATGACCCGCCACGAAGCTTCCCGGCGGGCTGTTCTGCGAAAAAAATTTACATATTAAATATAGTGTAACATAACTTCTTATAAAATAAAATGCAGCAGGGGCAGACAGAATCCACAAAATTGAAAGAGAATTTTTGGCAGCTGAGTATGCGGCGCAAAATGCCCGCAAAAAGGCGAGAAAGCGGAGAAACGATGAATCGTTAAAAAATTGTAGAACTTTGCGCGACAGATGTTGATTCGCATGGACTTTTATAGAATCTCTTGCATTTTTATGGAAAATTCAGTATAATAAAACTAATTTTGAAAGCTCACACAGACAACCAGGAGGTCTTACCATGGCTTCAAAGATCAATAAGGGAGAAATCCTCGCCAAGTTTTTTGATGACGGGGAATACACTGCACTGTTTGCTGACGGTGCAGTGAGCGCTGCCTGCGGCTATGCGGCAGGTCAGCAGGCTTACGCTGTTTACCAGAACGGCGAAGCTGTTACCGTAAAGGATGTTGAAAAGAACATCAAGGTTCTGGAGATGGCAGCTCAGACTGGCTGCCCGGTCGTCACCTTCTATAACTCCGTTGGCGCAAAGCTGGCTGAGGGTCTGGACGTGCTGACCGCCAGCGCAAAGCTGAATGCGCAGATCGCAAAGGTTTCCGGCGTGATCCCGCAGGTGGCTGTTGTTCTGGGTGTCTGCGGCGGCACCAGCGCACTGAGCGCTGCCAATGCAGATGTCTGCATCATGGCTGAGGGCGCAGAGCTGTTCTTCACCGCTCCGTTCACCTCTGCTGCCAAGGGCGACAAGGTGCCGATGCCGGCACCGCAGCCGCCGCTGCAAAGGCTGGCGTGGCTGCCATTGTGGCACCCACTGCTGAGGAAGCTGCCGAGAAGGCTGCTCACATCGTGGGCCTGCTGCCGGCCAACAACCTGACCGGCCCTGCGATCTTTGAGTTCGAGCAGCCCACTGCTGCTCTGGCTGCCGGTGCAGAGCCTGCAAAGGCTGCTGCTGCCGTGGTCGATAAGGACAGCGCTGTGGAGCTGTATGCAGGCTTTGGCAAGTCTGTTTACACCGCATTTGCCACCGTGGGCGGCAACGCCGTGGGCGTTGTGGCCACCGGCAAGACCCTGTGCCACAACTGCGTGGCCAAGGTTCCCGCTTTGTGCGTCTGTGCGATGCCTTCAGCGTGCCGGTGATCACCATTGTGGATACCGAGGGCTTTGTGCCCAGCGCGACCGATGACATTGCAGGCGGCATCCGTGAGGCTGCCCGTCTGGCTGCTACCTATGCCGACGCTACCACCGCAAAGGTGGCTGTGCTGGCTGGCAAGGCTGTCGGCCCTGTTTACACCGCTCTGGCTGCTGCCGATCTGCGCATTGCCGTGACTGGCTGCACCGTCAGCGCACTGGAACCCAGCGCAGCGGTCAGCGTCCTGTACAAGGAAGAGATCGATGCTTCCGACAACATCATTGCAGCCACCAACGCAAAGGCTGCTGCTTACACCGCCGAGGTGTGCAGCGCAGCAAATGCAGTTGCCTGCGGCGCTGCTGACCTGACCTGCGATGCAGCCAATGTGCGTGCAAGCGTTGTTGCCGCACTGGAACTGCTGAGCACCAAGCGTGCTGCCCGCCTGCCCAAGAAGCACGGCAACATGGCTCTGTAATCGTCTGTATAAATCTTTTTGATACGATTTTGATTTGGAGGATCCTTCCATGAAGTACTACAATATTACCGTCAATGGCGTTGCTTACAGCGTCTCCGTGGAGGAGACTGCCGCTGGTGCTGCTCCGGTTGCTGCTGCAGCTCCTGCCGCACCCGCTGCTCCTAAGGCTGCTCCGGCTCCCGCTGCTGCTCCCAAGGCTGCTGCAGGCGCTGCTGGTGCCGTTGCCGTCAAGGCTCCCATGCCCGGCAACATTCTGGATGTCAAGGTCAAGGCCGGTGCATCCGTGAAGGCCGGCGACGTGCTGGTGATCCTGGAGGCCATGAAGATGGAGAACGAGATCGTTGCTCCGCAGGATGGCACTGTGGCTTCCATCAACGTCAACAAGGGCGACACCGTCAACTCCGGTGACGTTCTGGTTTCCATGAACTAAGGGAGAGGTGACAATCATGCCAAAAAGCCGATCAAGGTTACTGAGGTCGTCCTGCGCGATGCCCACCAGTCTCTGCTGGCCACCCGCATGACCATGGATGAGATGCGTCCCATCCTGCCGGAAATGGATAAGATCAACTACTTCTCCGTGGAGTGCTGGGGCGGCGCTACGTTCGACAGCTGCATCCGCTTTCTGGACGAAGACCCGTGGGAGCGCCTGCGCATCCTGCGCAAAGAGCTGCCCCACCAGAAGCTGCAGATGCTGTTCCGCGGCCAGAACATGCTGGGCTACCGCCCCTACGCAGACGATGCCGTTGAGTACTTTGTGCAGAAGTCTGTTGCAAACGCATCGACGTGATCCGTATTTTCGATGCA
>ENA-OQAS01001119-OQAS01001119.1-human-gut-metagenome-genome-assembly--contig:-NODE-1119-length-13038-cov-3.207652_pt1 | contig 13038 bp, 17 predicted proteins | sample MGYA00242733_ERZ504523 | MGnify/ENA primary metagenome ERZ504523 (study PRJEB26092, sample SAMD00036239) | human gut metagenome | host: Homo sapiens | study: EMG produced TPA metagenomics assembly of... | reverse complement strand
GCTATCCGGGTATGAACAAGGTGCTTCAGGCCGCCGGGCGCGTGATCCGCACAAAAGAGGATAAAGGAGTGATATTGCTTCTGGATGACCGCTTCTGGGATCGGGATTACCAGGAAATCTTTCCCAGGGAATGGCAGGACCGTACAGGCTGCAGGCTGGATACGGTAGAAGGTGCAGTGGAGACGTTCTGGAAGAGGTTTACTTGACAGAACGGAGAAATCCGATATACTTATAGAGTCTTTATCTGGAAAATTACTGGAGGAATGTGTGGATGCCGGATCAGGACAAGAAACTGTAAAATAGGATCATAAGAAAAGTGAAAGAAGTATATGAGACGAAAAAAAATATATAAAGCATTGGCATTTTGTCTGAGCACAGTGATGCTCGCACAGCCGGTTTTTGCGACAACAGTGCAGCAGACGGCACAGGGAAGCCTTGGTTCTGTTACGGAGGAGTCCCAGATACTTCCAATTCCCGGTGAAAGCGGGAAATATATTCTGAAAAGCAATGGCTTTTACTGCCTGAATGAAGATGGAACCAAAGAAAATACTCCGGCAGTGTATTATTTTGATCATTTTGAGATCGACGGAACGGTTTTTGATGGATATTATTATCACGACGAAAGCGGTAAATTTACAGCGGGAAACTCGCATATGGTCCAGATCACCGATCTGAAGGCTCCGGCAAAAGACGGTAGCGGTGAGGAAGTTTCTTTTGACGGCTGTTATATGGTAAACAATCTGGGAAAACTCAGCGCCTCTCCACAGGTACGTTATATGGATGAGCTGGTGGTGGACAAAACAACATACAACGGGCTGTATTATTTTGATGAATATGGAAAAATGGTCACAGATCCAGGTATCCATTATCTGGAAATGAATGCTGCAGGACAGATGTTTGACGGATATTATTATTTTGGCGGAGAAAACGGCGTTCTGCGCCAGGAAGAGGGAGAGACTCCGGAGGGATTTTCCGTGGATAAATCCGGAAAAGTCGAGACGAAAGATCTGGGAATGGATGGCCTTGAGAAACGGCTTGCGGATCTTCTTGGACCTATGAGGGTACATGGAGCGTTTATGTAAAGGATCTGACCAGTGATCAGGAGTTTGAACAGAACAGTCAATCACTGTACTCAGCCAGTCTGATCAAAGTGTTTGTCATGGCTCAGACCTATGCCAACATGGATGCAGTCCTTCAGAACGAAGCGGCAAAAATGAAAAAAGATGTTACAGATCCGTTCGTATCCACAAAGGTCAATGACCTTCTCTGGAATATGATCACAGTCAGTGACAATGAATCCTTTAATGAGCTGGTACGTCTGCAGACAGCATCGGGTGTTTTTAAGGACGGAGCACAGGCTGTAAATGGATTTCTTGCGGAACAGAAATTTGCAGATACTTCCGTACAGCACATCTTAAGCCCGTCCTCTTCAAAGGACGTCGGCCTCGGTGGTAGGAACACCACTTCCGTAAAAGACTGCGCAGAGCTTCTTTCCCGGATCTATAAAGGAGAATGTGTATCGAAAGAAGCTTCGGAGGCTATGCTGAACCTGCTTCTGAACCAGCAGGTTACTACTAAGATCCCCAGCGGGATATCTGTGTCCGTGGAAATTGCAAATAAGACTGGAGAAACGGATACGGACCAGCATGATATCGCCATTGTATATGGAGAAAAGACTACATATATCCTCTGTGTGATGTCAGAAGACTGTAAACCTGGGGATGCAGTTTCGCATATCCGGGATATTTCCGGTATTGTTTATAATTATCTGAATATGGACCTTGACCAGGGGTGATCTGTGAGTTAGAATAAAAAACAGCTGAGCAAGATCCTGATGGATATTTCCGCCAGAGAAGTATCCGAAATGTTCATGAAAGGGGAATTCTATTATGAAGACAGTACATACAGACAAAGCACCTGCAGCAATCGGACCATACTCCCAGGCTATCATCCATGGAGATACACTTTACACATCCGGTCAGATCCCGGTGGATCCGGCAACTGGAGAGGTAGTTGGCACAACCATCGAGGAGCAGGCTGACCGTGTTATGAAGAATCTCGGAGCAGTTCTGGAAGCTGCCGGTTCCAGCTATGAGAATGCGATCAAGACAGTATGCTTCCTTGCAGATATGAACGATTTTGCGGCATTTAATGAAGTATATGCCAAATATTTCGTAAATAAACCTGCACGTTCCTGTGTTGCAGTCAAGACACTGCCAAAGAACGTTCTCTGCGAGGTAGAAGTGATCGCAGCGATCGGATGATCTGATAAAAAATCCCTGTTGTCTGATTTCAGTCAGACAGGTCGGATTTTTCGTGGGGATAAAGTATTTTTCTCTGTTTTGGAGCAATCTCTTTTTTTTGTGTTTTCAGGCGTTAAAACGGTAATGTTTTTTCTTGTGTAAAGTAGAGCGCTGTAGTATAATAAAACCAGTTTTTTAGGATACGTATAAAAGCTTAATAAGGATGATTGGCAAACCAGATGAAAGTCTGGGACGCAAAGCTATAGGGCCTGTAAAATGGCAGCCAGTTGCATGAAATGAGGTGCACTGTCTGTGAGACGGTGTTTTTTTTTATCGTTAGCTTTACGGTTGTCGTAGCTGTCTGCGTTATGCTGGTGATTTCTCTTGTTATGCGTAGAAATCAGCAGGAAGCGATCCGTGTGGAGTGGGAAAATAATGCGAGGCTGGAAACCGTAAATACAGATATGAAAAAAACAAAAAGGATAGTTAGGGATAGATGGAAAATGAAAGGAAAAAGAGTGATTGCAGGCATTCTGCTTGCGGGCATCTTAGCAGTCACCCTGTCAGGGTGTAAAACACAGATAACACGAAAGAAGAACCAGAAAAGCCTGTTATTACCCTTGGCAGCGATAATTATCCACCATACAATTATCTGAATGAGGATGGTGTACCGACGGGTATAGATGTAGAACTGGCTACAGAAGCTTTCGAGAGAATGGGATATCAGGTGAAGGTTGTCCAGATCAACTGGGAGAAGAAAAAAGACTGGTAGAGAGTGGAGAGATTGATTGTATCATGGGATGTTTTCCATGGAAGGGCGCCTTGACGATTACCGATGAGCAGGACCATACATAGCAAGTCGTCAGGTGGTCGCTGTAAATGAGAACAGTGATATCTATAAACTGAGTGATCTGGAGGGAAAGAATCTGGCTGTTCAGTCCACAACCAAACCGGAAAGCATCTTTCTGAACCGGACAGATGAAAGAATCCCCAAATTGGGAAATCTGATCAGTCTTGGACATCGGGAACTGATCTATACGTTTCTTGGGAAAGGATATGTAGATGCAGTTGCCGCACACGAGGAATCTATCGTTCAGTATATGAAGGATTATGATACAAGCTTCCGTATCCTGGAAGAGCCTCTTATGATCACCGGAATAGGTGTCGCTTTTGCAAAGATGATGACAGGGGAATCTGTGAGCAGATGGATCAGACACTGGCGGAGATGCGTCAGGATGGCACATCCCTGAAAATTATTGAAAAATATCTGGATGATCCCCAGAAGTATCTGGAGGTGGATGATCTTGGATATTAAGAGAAAGACAAAAGGAAAACGAATCCAGCTGCTCGGAGGTCTGCTCGGAATCTGTGTGGCTGTAGTTTCTCTGTTTTATTTCTTCTACGCAGAAAAAGCGGAAGCAGAGAAAAGACTGGTGGAGATCGTAAACTATGTGAAAGTGCAGTGCTCAACCTACACCCATTATAATGAATCTTCGGAATCCAAAAGTCTCCTCCGTGCATTGAAGTGCCAGACAGATGAGTACAAATATTAGCATGGAAACAGAAAACGGCGGTCAGATAAGCAGGGAGTTCCTGAAAGAAAACCTGCAGACTCTCTGGGTAGATGGCATCATTGTACTGGATAAAAAAGGAAAGATAGACTGTGAATACAGTATGGATGAGTCTATGACTAATGAGATCACGGAGTATCTGCAAAAAGAAATTATCATGGATTTTGCCGGATATGAAGAAGATCTTATTCAGAACGGTTTGCCAGGAAAGATGGATCCTATATTGACATTGCAGCCTGTGCCAGAAAAGATGTGCCAGGTATCGTTGCAATCTATTACTACACATCTCCTGAATTTACCAGAAATTATACCCTGACGATACAAGAGCTTTTAAATGGTTATAGTGTCCAGAAAGATGGAACGATCATTGTTGCAGACGATGGGATCGTTGTTGCCAGTAATGATGAGAGGCTGTTAGGGCAGAATACAGCCGACAACGAAGTTGTTCAGGCAATGAAAAAGCATACAGACAGTCAGCACATTTATCATTTGAAGAATGAAGGAACCAGATGCTACGGAATCATGCTGAAACAGCGGGATTATTATATTTATGCGTATCTTCCGGATACGGAAGTGTTTCATAATCTTCCATTAAATGTAGCAGGTGTTATTTTTATTTATCTTCTGATATTCAGTATATTCTGGTTCTGGGCATATAGAACCAATCTGACACACCGGAAACAGGAACAGAAAAAAGACGAAAAATATAAGGCAGAACTTCTGATAGCTGCAAAAAAGGCAGAGGCTGCCAATGAGGCAAAAACAGAGTTTCTCCAGCGGATGAGCCATGATATCCGGACTCCGATCAATGGAATCTGCGGCTTGGTCGATATGGCAGACCATTATGCAGATGATATGGAGAAACAGACGGAATACAGGACAAAGATTAAAGAGGCATCCAATCTGTTGCTGGAACTGGTAAATGATGTTCTGGATATGAGTAAGCTGGAGTCCGGTGAGATTGTTCTGGAGGAGATCCCATTTAATCTGAGAAGTATTTCCAGGGAAGTATTTGTTGTGATCGAGCAGGTGGCAGCAGAACAGAATATCCGGATCATGTGGGAGAAAAAAGAAATCATACACCGTGATCTTATTGGAAGTCCGGGGTATGTGAAACGTGTGATGATGAATATCCTGTCCAATGCAGTGAAATATAACAGAGAAAACGGACATATTTATCTTAGCTGCATGGAAATCCCATCCGAACAGCCAGGAATGACGACAATGGAATTTATCTGCCGGGATGCAGGAATCGGAATGACTGAGGAGTTCCAGAAACATATTTTTGAACCATTTGCACAGGAACATACAGGAAGCCGTACAAAATTTCCAGGAACAGGCCTGGGAATGGCGATCGCAAAGAATCTGGTCGAGAAAATGGGTGGAACCATTACCCTCGAAAGTGAATACGGTGTAGGGACTACATTTGTGATCCGGGTTCCATTTAAGATAGATCTGGATGCGGATAAACGCGAAGAACAGAAGGATATATCAGAAAAATCTATAAAGGGACTGCATATTCTTCTGGCAGAAGATAATGAACTGAATATGGAAATCGCTGAATTTTTGCTTCAGAATGAAGGGGCTGACGTGACAAAAGCATGGAATGGTCAGGAAGCGGTTGAGCTGTTCAGAAAAAGTGGACCTGGTGGATTTGATGTCATTCTTATGGATATTATGATGCCGGTCATGAATGGTTATGAAGCTACAAAGATGATCCGATCTCTGGACAGAGAGGATGCAAAAGAAATACCGATCATTGCAATGACAGCAAATGCGTTCACGGAGGACAGAATAAGAGCAAAAGAAGCAGGGATGGATGAACATATTGCTAAGCCTGTTGATGTGGGGTTACTGATAAAAGTAATTCATAATTGGTGGAATATAATGGATATGGCAGTGACAAATAAGCAGTGAAATATAGATAGGAGGACAAAATCATGACAATACAGGAATGCTATGAAGCGATCGGAGGAAATTATGAAGAGGTTTTAGGACGCCTTCAAAGCGAAGCACTGATCCGGAAATTCACATTAAAGTTCCTTGAGGATCCGAGTTACCTGCAGTTAAAACTGGCATTGGAGAATGGAAATTATGAAGATGCTTTCCGCAGTGCACACACACTGAAAGGGGTTTGTCAGAATCTTTCTTTTGACCGTCTGTATGAGGTTAGTAATGAGTTAACAGAACTTTTGAGAGATAGAACCGGAGCGCAGCCTGGGATATCGGAGGCAATGGAAAAAGTAACAGAAGTATATGAGAGGATGATTGAAGAAATAAAGAAGGGACTGTCGAATTAAGTGATGCGACACGACGTTCGATCTTTGAACAGGTGCTTGGAACATCATAAACCCATTGGATAAAGGAAATAAAAAAATATGGATAAAAGACAAAAGATCCTGATTGTAGACGATTCAGAATTTAACAGGGATATGTTGAAGGAGATCCTCGGAGAAACTTATAATTACCTGGAAGCGGAAAATGGAAATCAGGCAATTCAGATGATAGGAGAAAATATAGGAATTGATCTGATGCTTTTAGATATCAATATGCCACAGATGAATGGTTTTGAAGTCTTGGAAATAATGAAAAGAAGCCAGTGTATTGCTGAAACTCCTGTAATTATGATATCTTCAGAAGATGCCGTTGATACTATGCGTAAGGCATATGAGCTGGGAATCACGGATTATATCACACGACCGTTTGATTCTGTGATTGTAAAGAAAAGAGTTCAGAATACCCTGGGACTCTATATGAAGCAAAAGCATCTGATCAATGTGGTTTATGATCAGGTTTACGAAAAAGAAGAAACTAATAATATTATGATCAGGATTCTGAGTAATGTATTGGGATCACGTAACAGTGAGAGTAGAGAACATATCCTGCATATTAAAACAGCAACAGAACTGATGCTGAGACAACTGGTAAAATAACAGATGCTTATCCTATGACAGAGGCAGATATTTCTTTGATCACAACAGCATCTTCTCTTCATGATATCGGTAAGATCCGTATTCCGGAAGAAATCCTGAACAAACCTGGCAGACTTACCGATGAAGAATTCAGAATTATGAAACTCATAGTGAACTTGGTGCAGATATGATCCAGGATATGCATTTCCCAAAAGACAATTCATTGGTACGTGCTTCATGGGAAATCTGCAGATGGCATCATGAAGATGGGATGGAAAAGGTTATCCGGATGGACTGAAAGGAGAAGAAATACCAATCTCCGCACAGGTGGTGTCGATCGTTGATGTTTATGACGCACTTACAAGTGAAAGATGTTATAAGAAAGCATTTGATCATGACACAGCGATCCAGATGATCCTGGATGGGCAATGTGGACAATTTAACCCCATCTCCTTAAGTGCCTGAAAGAGCTGCGTCTTCAGCTTTCGAAAATGCTTGATAAAGAGAAGGATGACAATAGCTATTACCATGAAGTGCAGAGACTTTCAAATGAAATACTCAGCGACAGATCTTTACCGAACCAAAATTATTCACAGAGTATTCTCAGGGTCATGAAGGAAAAGGTTGATTTCTTCAAAGCGAACAGCGGCATGGGTTCAATTGATTACAATACAAGTTCCGGTCAGCTGACTATATTAAACGGAAAACAGCAGATATTATATCAGAGAAATAATCCGGATTTTAATCTGTTCAAAGAATTCGGAGTAAATGAAGAAGATGTTCATCATATTCAGGGTTTATTATATCAGACATCTGTACAAAATAAAGAAATCTCTGTGCAGATAAAAGCAAGGGTGGAAAATGACCGCCAGATGTACAAACTGAAATTGCATACATTGTGGTCGCCTTTGAAGAAGGATGGATACATTGGGATCGTTGGATATTTTGATATTGTAAAATAGAAAAATGCAAAGGAAGCTCAGAAGGAGGATCCTAATGAAAAAGAAAATCCGGCACTGGCTGGAATTACTATTCTTGCTATGACTGCCAATGCCTTTGATGAGGATAGAAAGAAAGCACTGAAATGTGGTATGGATGGGTTCTTGTCCAAACCAATTGTCATAGAGGAATTGATCAGCATCCTGCAGAAGAACCTGGATTAGGTGTCCGGAGTATTAGAAAAACCGCACAAATAAAGGAAATAAAAATATGGATAAAAGTAGGAAAAAATCAACCGTACTATGTGCAGGTATATTTGTGTTTCTGGGAATATGGATGGTATTGACAGTACCTTGCCGGGCTGCTGAGACGAACAACGATGAAAAGCAGTCACAGATCATCCGTGTCGGCTCATTTGAGGATACTTTTAATTATGTCGATAAAAACGGTGTAAGACGAGGATATGGATACGAACTTATGCAGGCTTTGGCAGGTTATACCGGATGGAAATTTGAGTATGTGAAATGTGACTGGTCTGACTGTTTTGATAAACTTGAAAATGGTGAGATCGATATCATGGGTGATATCTCTTACACCGATGAACGTGCACAAAAGATGCTTTTCCCGGATGAACCGATGGGGGAGGAAAAATATATCCTTTATGCTGATTTATCGGATACGGATATTGGAATGTCTGATTTCAAGTCTCTGGATGGGAAACGTGTAGGTGTGCTCATGGATACAGAACCTGAGATCATGCTGACAGAATGGGAAAATAAGAATGGCATACATACAGAACATGTAAATGTGAATAATGATGATGATGTCGAAAAGAAATTAGCAAATCATGAGATCGACTGTTTTGTATCTCTGGAGGAATCGATCTGGTCTGAACAGGGAATATCATCCGTTACCACGATTGGCAAATCAGGCATATATTTTGCAATAAATAAAGAACGCAGCGATATCAAGACGGAGCTGGACTATGCTATGCGTCAACTGGAACAGGATAGTCCCTTTTTTAAGGCAGATCTGTATAAGAAGTATTTTACACTTGATTATATTCAGATTCTTACAGGTAAAGAAAAAGGTCTGGGTGGAAGAGCATGGAGGTATCCAGATAGGATTTTTGAACAATGATCCGGCAATCTTTTCCATGGATGAAGAGACTGGAAAAATTACCGGTATGCTGGCGGAATATATCTCCTATGCCAAAGATTGTCTGGGAAATCAGACACTGGAATTTAATATACATGCATATGATGATTATGATGAAATGATTCAGGCGCTGCAGAATCGTGAGATTGACATGATTTTTTATGCCGGCAGGAATCCATATTTTGCAGAACAAAACGGATATGCACTTACAAACACAGCCTGGACTTACAGTTTGATGGCGGTAACTGATGAGGAAAAATTTGATGAGAATAAGGTGCATACTGTAGCTGTGCCAAAGGAAAAATATGCCTTAAAACAGCATATTGCATTCAGTTATCCCGAATGGAAGCTTGTAGATTGTGATTCGCTTGACAATGCAGCAGATATGGTCATCCAAGAAAAAGCAGACTGTTTCCTCATGGGAGCAAGCCAGGCGCTGATATATGATAACAGTCAAAATTTCAAGAGTGTTCCACTTACAAAAACAATGGAGGCATGCTTTACTGTAAGAGAGGGAGAGGGAAGCCTTTTATCAATACTGAATAAAACTATAAAGCCATGCCGTTTGACATGCTTACAAGTGCACTTGCTATCTATGACAGTACTGCAGATAAAGTAACATTTTCTGATTTCATAAAAGACAATCTGCTTGTTTTTTTGCTACGGTAGGATTTTTGGCACTCAGCATCATTGGTATTATCCTCGTACTTTTGCGGAAGGCAAGGAAAGCAGAAGCTGTCGCAAAGCTTGCGGCAAAGGATACAAAAAAACTCAATGACAAACTGGAAATCGCTTTGAAAAAAGCAGAGGATGCCAGTCTGGCAAAGACTCGTTTTCTTAACAATATGTCACATGACATCCGTACTCCTATGAATGCAATTCTGGGTTATGCACAGCTTATGGAGGAAGAACTAAAAGAAAAGGATCTGCCTGAAACTTCAGATCATCTGGAAAAATTGCAGCAGTCTGGAAATCTTCTTCTGTCAATCATAAATAATGTACTTGATATGGCTCGGATTGAGAGCGGAAAGATGGAAATTGATGAGAACTATGGCCGGATTGAAGATATCCGGCAGACTTTATTTGAAATATTTGGTGATGAAGCAAAGAAAAAGAATATTGCACTTCATTACACAATAAATGTAGAGCATGAACATATACTGACAGATACTACCAAGGTAAAAGAAATATTTGTCAATATCCTGAGCAATGCCATAAAATATACCCATCCGGTGGTTCTGTTATGATAAACATAGACGAATTAGTATGTGATGAGCCGGGTACATGATGGTAAGGACCAGGGTGAGCGATACCGGAATCGGTATGAGCCAGGATTATCTGACAAAGATTTTCGATGCATTCACGCGTGAGCGAAACACTACAAAGAGCAAAATCACAGGAAGCGGATTGGGAATGTCAATCGTAAAGAGATATGTTGATCTGCTCGGCGGAACAATAGATGTAGAGAGTGAGCCTGGAAAGGGCAGCACCTTTACTGTAACATTAAAACACAGGATAGCGGATGAAAGCTATTATGTAAAAAAACACGATGAAGCTCTGGAACAGCCAGTAAAATCCTTGAAGGCAGGAATATCCTTTTGGCAGAGGACAATGATCTGAATGCAGAGATTGCAGAAGCAATACTTGAGCGTGCCGGCCTTAAAACAGAACGTGTGGAGGATGGCATTCAGTGTGTAAATAAGATAACAAAAATGCCGGTGGGAACATATGATATGATCCTCATGGATATCCAGATGCCCCGAATGGACGGTTATAAAGCAACACAGGCAATTAGGCACTTGCCGGATAAGGATAAGGCATGCATACCGATCGTTGCAATGACGGCAAATGCATTTGAAGAAGATAAGCGGGATGCTGTTGCAGCCGGAATGAATGGTCATATTGCAAAGCCGATCCAGATTGATAAACTGCTGTCGATGTTAGCGGAAGTTTTAAGGCAGTAAGAAAACTAATAATTTCGTGTTATACTGAATGGAGTGGTCATTCTTTCTGTATTGAAAAAACAGGAAAACTTACAGACTGGGAAGGACAACAGCATGAACGCAAACAGACTGCGTTTATGAGCAAGTAGCGAAAGCGGATTGCGAATGTCCGCTTTACTGGATGATAAAGAGGAAATGAATGAACAGAAAGATAGAAAAACAGATAAGAAAAAAGAGTAAGAATAATAGAGTATGTTTGAGCATTTTTGCATTTGTCATGCTGCTTTTTGTACCGTTTTTGTTTATGCGTCGGAAACAAAAAGTGATGGGAATACAACTCAGGTAATAGAGGAAGAAAATAAAACCGTGAGAGTTGGCTATTTCCCATATGCCAATTTTCAGGAAGGCGGCTATGGGGAACACAAGCAGGGAGCAGGCTATGAGTATCTCCAGAAGATTTCGTATATAACCGGCTGGAAGTATGAATATGTCTATGGCTCATTTAAAGAGTGTCTGGATATGTTGGCAGATGGAGAAATAGATATACTTGGAAATGTCAGTTACACACCGGAAAGAGCAGAATCTATAGATTACTCAACCTATGCCGCAGGAACAGAAAGATATTGGATCTATACCCGGGAAGATCATACAGATCTTATGGATGGTGATCCAAAGCAGATGAATGGCTGTCGTATTGGTGTAGCAGATGGAAGCTATCAGAAAGAACTTCTGGAAAAATGGCTGGACAGCAATCAGATCCAGGCAGAGGTGGTTGTTTGTAAAGGCTATGATGAAATGATAGAAAAACTGGATGCAGATGAACTGGATGCACTTGTGATCCCAGTGCTGTCTGTCAACAGCGATTTTATTGCCATTGCCAATATCGGTGCAAGTGACTGTTATTTCGGTGTATCAAAATCCAGACCAGATCTGTTAAAGGAATTAAATTCTGCCATGGAAGAAATCAACAATACAGAAACGGACTACAGCAGCAAGCTGTATGCCCGTTATGAAGGAAAAGCGGTCATAAACTATGCACTTAACAAGGAAGAAAAACAATGGCTGGATGCACATGAAAATACGATCCGCGTGGGATATCTAAAGGATAATCTTCCTTTTTGTGGTGAAGAAAATGGGAAACTCACAGGAATTCTTGGAACTGTTCTGGATACTGTTCAGGAAAAATATAAAATTACGATCAAGGCAGTTCCATGTTCCACGGGAGTAGAGATGAATGAGGCATTGCAATCTGGCAAAATAGATATTGCCGGTCCTATCATTCAGGATTTTTATACACAGGAACAGTTTCAAGTGGTTTTGACGGATGCAATCTTTGATATTACGCCGGTTGTTATTTACAAGGGAAAAGAATATAGCAGCAGTCTCTCTACGATCGCAGTGACAGAGACCTCACTGTATTCTGGATTGATGGTGTCCCTTCTTTTTCCGGATGCAGAAATCAAACAATATGATACACAGGAAGAATGCCTGGAGGCTGTAGCAAATGGAAAAGTGGGAGCAACTGTCGTTCCATCCTCAAAGATCAATATTCTTAATGAAAGTCCACTGACCCAAAGTCTGTCATTTGCAGAGATGGCAAAACGGCAGGAATTAGGAATGTTCACGACGAGAGAAAACAGAAGAGCAGCTACCATTATCAATAAAGCAATTGAGCAGTCATCCAATGTTTTAAATGGTGTTGTCCTTGCACAGAATTCTGTTTCAGAAAAGGAAATGACCTTGAAGGATATCCTTGCTGAGCATGCAGGCTTAGTTATCGGAGTTTCGTTTGTGATTATTTTTGTACTGCTTCTTCTGGTTTATTCTCTTTCCGTGAGTAGAAAAAACAGATGGAAGCCCTGAAAGAAGCACAGAATGCAAATGCGGCGAATATTGCAAAAACGACATTCCTGAACCATATGTCCCATGATCTCAGGACACCAATGAATGCAATTGTTGGATTTACAGATATTGCCATGAAGAGGAAACCGGACAAAGAGGTGGAGAATTGTCTGAAAAAGATCAGGCAGAGTTCAGAATATCTGATGACACTGATCAACGATGTGTTGGATATCAGCCGCATTGAAGTGGTAAACTGGAATATAAACCGGTACCGACAGATCTCAGGGATATGATAAATACTGTTTTGTCGATCGCAAGGGATATATGGAAAATCGTGATCTTAATTTGTATGTTTCAAGAGAAAAACTAAAAACTCCTTATGTGATGGCAGATGAACTCAGAATCAGGGAAGTATTGCTCAACATTATCA
>ENA-OQAS01001118-OQAS01001118.1-human-gut-metagenome-genome-assembly--contig:-NODE-1118-length-13039-cov-2.767968_pt1 | contig 13039 bp, 13 predicted proteins | sample MGYA00242733_ERZ504523 | MGnify/ENA primary metagenome ERZ504523 (study PRJEB26092, sample SAMD00036239) | human gut metagenome | host: Homo sapiens | study: EMG produced TPA metagenomics assembly of... | reverse complement strand
ACTGATTAGGATACTCATAAGATGGTTTATTACTCGGTTCGAATAAAATTTGCATAAGTTTAATTTTTTAAACTGGTTGTATATGAATGAGGAATGATGTATAGTATTTGCGAGAGACACCTTCTTTTCGTAAATGTTGCAAATGTTTGTTTTGGCACTTTCATTATACAACACATGGAATCGAGGTGTCTTTCTTTTATGCAAAATCACGAATTTGCTCATTTATAGATTTATATTAAATTTTTTGGTGGAGAGCCATTATTAAATTTTGAATTTTTGAAATATTTTATAGAACATTTTAAGAGTGAGAATGTTATTTATTCTGTAACAACAAATGGAACATTATTAACCGGAGAAAAACTAGATTTTTTAGTTAAGAATAATGTTGAGCTCTTTGTTAGTGTAGATGGCGGAGAAAAAATTCATGATAATCATAGGAAACTTAAAAGTGGTATAGGAAGTTGGAATGTTATTAAGAAAAATCTTTTTAAAGTCTTGGAAAAGAATAGAAATATTAAAGTCAGAATGACATATACTCCAGAAACAGTTTGTGCTTTAACGGATAGTATTAAGCAAATATCAGAATTAGGGATAAAATCAATTCATTTATGCCCTGATTATTTTTCGCAAAACTGGAATACAGAGAATTTAGCAATATTAAGACAAGAATTTACGAAAATAATTGAATTAAGAAAACGATTGCCGGACATTGAAATATCGACAGGAAATTATAAGGAAACAATAAATAAAGATTGCAGCAGATGTGGAGGTGGAGAGAATATATTTAGTATTTCCACAGAAGGAGATATATATCCTTGTACATATGCGGTGGGGATAGAGAAATTCAGAATAGGGTCTATTTTTAATTTGGAAAAAATTAAATGGGGAAGTTATCTGGTAGATGCCTCTTCAAGAAAACTGTGTAAGGGATGCAAATATTTTAAGGTATGTTACAGTGGAAGATGTATTTATTTGAATTATAAAATGACAGAGAATTTATATATACCAAATGGATTCTTCTGTGCATATCAGAAAATGGAATATAAATTAGTAGAGGATGGATGCTATGACTAAAGTTGGATTAAAGCTTTCCAAAGACAGTGGTGTGATGGAATATGGGAACATGGTTATTGTGGGGAATATTCGTTCAGATGGTCGATGGGTTCGGCTACCTAAGAATGTATTTGAATATGTACAAGAGTTGATTGCTTTGCCAGATATGACTAAACAAATATATTCTTTTGAAGAACAAGAAAAAGAGTTTTATAAAGACTTAATTCAAAAACTATTTGATATAAAAGTTTTGGTAGGTTTAGAAGAAGAAAATGAATTAGAATCCATAGCTATTGAAGTGACTACAAATTGTAATCTTAGATGTAAACATTGTTGCATAGCTGCAGGAAGTTTGCCTATTACCAATATAAGAAAAGAAAGTTGCTTTAAAATAATTGACTGGGCGGAGAAGAATAATATTAAAGAGATTACTTTTACAGGTGGAGAACCTTTATTATATCCGGATATTATGGAAGTATTATCATATTCTCGTGCCCACTTTACTGGTAATATTGAATTGATAACAAATTTAACTATGCTTACTGAAAAAATGGTATCAGTAATCACAGATACAGTGGATCATATTAGTATAAGCTTAGACGGATATGACGAGGAAAGCATTGATTATATTCGAGGAAAGGGAATATTTAAGATTATTTGTAAAAAAATAGAACTTTTAAAACTCAATAGTTTTAAAATGGTGAGCGGTACCATGGTTTTATCCGATGATAATCATGAACATATAGAAGAATTTAAGAATCTATGCAAAAGATTTCAAATTAAACCTGTTCTACGTACCATGACACCTAGTGGAAGAGCTCTTGAGAATATTGATATTTTGAACGGAGTCGGGATTTATGGGCAAATAACAGAGGATACATTAAATATGCGGGCAACGTGTAATGCGGGACAGAGGACAATGGCAATAGACTCTCAGGGAATGGTAAGAGAATGTGTTGCTTTAGATACAGGTTACTTTATAGGAACAGTAGAAGAACTGATTAGTGGAGAATTGTCTGGGAAACGGCAGGTGTGCGAAGTGGACTATAATCAAATTTGCCAAAAATGTCCAGTGAGATATTTTTGTAGCGATATTTGCAGAGCTGTTAATGAGGCAATTTATAGAAATGAAGAAATTAGGTTGAAGAGGTGCAAAGTTGTAAAACCATGCTATGAGAAGTTAATTTGGAATAAAGGGTAGATATGAAAAAATATATAAAAAAATTAATGTTATACTTCAAATGCCTATAAAAAGATACATATTTAAACAAGTTAAATGTTTATTGTTTATGATAATGTATACGGTATTTTCACTTGCCTTTCCAGGATTTATTAGTCTGATTATAGATGAAGGTGTTAAAAGAAGTAATATAGAAAAGATAGCATTCTATTGTAGTTTAATGTTGGTATGTGGAATATTGATGATTTTTTTTTTCAATATCTGCAAAAAAGTGAGTTTTTATAAATTGGCACAAGAAATAGTGTACAATATGAAACACACAATATTTGAAAAGTTATCTGAAAGAAATTTAAAATTTTGGACGCATTATCAGGTCGGAGATGTATTAAGAATATTAGAAAATGATATTGATAATATCCAAAATTTGCTGACGTCAACGATAAGTAACATAATTATAAATTTTCTTGTTGCGGCAGGAATTACTTTGGTACTTGTAGTTATTAATCCGGTCATAGGAATAACTGTTTTGCTTATGGCACTTATATTTGCACAAATTCAAAAAAGATGTGGAGATAAAATTCAAAACGGAATGGAAGTATTAAGAGTCGAAATGGGTGATTTATCAAGTGTAATAAATGAAATGCTCAATAATATTACATCCATTCAGATGGCTAATTTAACTGAATTAGAAAAAAAACGTTTTGATATAAAAAATAAAAATGTTATACAACAGTTTATTACCCAAATAAAAAAATAACAATTACACAATTAATAGGTATGTCATTTAATATTATAGGAATACTCGTAGTATTATGTGCAGGGGCAAATGAGGTATTAAAAGGTCGGCTAAGTATTGGAGTGCTGTTTTCTATGACAATATATGTGCAGAGACTCTATGGACCGATTGTAACTTTAGGAACGGAATATATCAATATAAAGAACACAAAGCCTATGATTGATAAAGTGCAAAAAATTCTGGAAAATGAGGATTCTGTTTTAGGTGGTGTAGTAAACTGGACAAATGTAAAAGGAAAAATAGATTTTATAAACGTAAATTTTAAATATAAAGATAAGTGGATATTGCGAGATTTTTCTATAGAAATACTAGAAAATACAATTATGGGAATTGTAGGGGAAAATGGTAGTGGGAAATCTACAATTATAAAGTTATTGTCAAAATTGTGTGTACCTCAGTCAGGAATGATTTATTTAGATGGGATTCCAATAGAGAACCTTACTTATGAAAGTGTGAAAAGAAATATAGCTGTTATTCCGCAAGACAATTTTTTACCTTATGGAAGCCTTAAAAGTATTATGGAAATTAACTCAAAAGAAAAGGAAAAAGTTATGTATGAGTTAATGGAAAAGATGGGAATATCTATAGCTAAGTTTCCAGAAGGATTAAATACAGAAATTTCAGAGAATATGGGAAATTTATCAGGTGGAGAAATTCAGAAATTGTCCCTGATACGTGCATTATTACAAGACAAAAAAATATATATTTTAGATGAGCCAACTTCAGCGATGGATTTAGAAAGTGAGAGCAAGTTTTGTAGTATTGTAAAAGAATATTTAATTAATAAGACGGTATTGATAATTACCCATAGACAGGAAATATTATCCGTTTGTGATAGTATTATCCAATTGAATTATGAGATGTAACAATAACATCAATATAGAGGAAAGGAGGGACCCAGTATGACAGAACAAAAGAAATTAACTGTAAAACCTGAGATTGGCGCAGAATTGAAAGTCGAAGTAAAAGGAAATGGTTGCTTAGACGATTGTACAGTTTGGTACAATAACAAATCTGGAGGTTCTGGATGCGTTGTTAAGTTTACACCACAGACTACTAATTTATGGTAACGAAAGAAGATTTTAATTATGTTGAGGGACTGTTAAAGGCAGTCCCTCTTACAGTTAATGTATTTTTTCCTATTCAGAAAAATAAAGATTTGATATAATTTTAAAAAAATTATGAGAAAGAGGGAAATGTGGATGAGTAAAATTTTGATTGTAGAAGATGATCCTGCTTTGGCTGGTGGACTAGAAGTGAATTTGGAGAATTGTGGGTATGAAATAGAGTGTGTATCTTCTGGAATGGAAGCTATTGAAATGATAAAGCAGTTAAAAATAGATTTAGTATTATTAGATATAAATTTACCTGATATTAGTGGATTTGAAATATGTCAAAAGATAAAAAGTGGAAGGAATATTCCTATTTTATTTTTGACAGCGAGAGATATGGAAATAGATGAAGTAAGAGGATTTGCAGCGGGAGCTGATGATTATATAAAGAAGCCCTTTAGTGTTTCTGTCTTACAATGCCGTATAGCTGCTGTGTTGGAAAGGTATGGAAAAAGCAGAAAAAGAGATATATGGACAGATGGCTATATTACGATTGATTTTGAACAACTATATATTATAAAAGGAGAAGAGAAAATTGTAGTAACCTCTTTTGAATATAAACTTTTGAAATTATTCATCAGCAATAAAAATACAGTTTTAACAAGGCGTATGTTTCTAGAAAAATTATGGGACAATGAGAAGGAGAATTATGTAGATGAACATGCTCTAACCGTAAGTATAAATAGATTAAGAGGGAAACTTGAAACCTCAAAACACAAATATATAAAACAATATATGGTATGGGATATACATGGGTAGGAGAAGAGATAAGTGAAGAATAAAAATAGGATTGAAACCAACACATGGATTAAACAAGAAATTATTGTAATGTTATATTTGGACTGGTCGGAATAAGTGTGTGCATTGCTTCACATAATAGATTAGTTTTACTATTAATACTACTGTGTATGGCAATCATTATTTTGAACAGTTTAATAACTAAACATATTCTTAAGGAAGTTGAAGTATATGCAGCTTCTTTGGAAGCAAATATCTTACAAATTATGCAGAAAGGGGAAATGCAAGAAATTTCTCATTATGAAGACTCCTTATTGAGTAAAAGTCAAATGCAATTATCAAGACTATGCGATTGTATAGGAAGAATGGTAAAAGAAAGTAAACAGGATAAGGAAGTACTACAAAGTTTGGTTTCAGATATTGCTCATCAGGTAAAAACACCAATTGCTAATGCAATGCTTTATATTACTGCACTTCAAAAGGCAGATTTATCTATACAGAAGAGGGAACATTATCTAAAAATTTTATCAGAACAGATTACAAAATTAGATTTTCTTATGGATAATCTTTTGAAAATGTCCAGACTTGAGGTTGGAATCTTTTTGTTGGAACCTAAAGTATTACCTATCCAGGAAACGTTAGCAGAGGCATTGGGGAGTATTGCGATTAAGGCGGAAGAAAAGGACATTTCTATTAGTGTAGAGTGCGAGGAAGAATTAACGGCTTTGCATGATAAAAAGTGGACCGGTGAAGTTTTTGAAAATGTGTTGGATAATGCGATTAAGTACACTACAGAACATGGAAACATTTCGATTTCGGTAAAAAGAAATGAGTTTTATACAATTGTTGAGATCGCAGATACAGGAATTGGAATTCCACAAAATGAAATCCCCAAAATTTTTCAGCGGTTTTATAGAGGCAAAAATGTGAGAAACAAACAGGGAGTAGGGATTGGATTATATTTAGTAAGAGAAATACTTAGTATGGAAAAAGGATTTATTAGTGTAGACTCAAAATGCGGAAAAGGAAGCAAATTTTCAATATATTTATCAAATAATTAAGGAACACTCAAATCTCACAAAAATGATATATTTCAGAGAGGTTTGAGTGATATTTTTATTTTATAGTATAAACATGACACAGAAAGGGGTAAGGACATGGAAAATATACTTGTGGCACGCGGCTTAAAAAAATATTATGGAGTAGGAAATACTCTTACAAAAGCGTTAGATGGTGTAGATTTAGAAGTGAAAAAGGGTGAATTTGTTGCTATTGTAGGAGCATCCGGAAGTGGCAAATCTACGTTGTTACATATGTTGGGAGGTTTGGATAATCCAACCAGCGGAAACGTGATAATAGAAGGTATTGAAATCGGAAATTTGGATAGAGATGAGTTAACTGTTTTCAGAAGAAGACAGATAGGATTTATTTTTCAAAATTATAATTTGGTACCAGTTTTGAATACTTATGAGAATATTATATTACCACTGGAATTAGATGGCAGAATTCCAGATGAAGGGCAAATAAAGAGAATAATGGATATTTTACATTTATCTGAAAAAGAATATTCTTTGCCATCACAGTTATCAGGAGGACAGCAGCAGAGGGTTGCAATTGCAAGAGCATTAGCTAGTAACCCGTCGATTATTTTAGCAGATGAGCCTACAGGAAACTTGGATAGCAATACAAGTCAAGAGGTTTTAGGGCTTATGGTAGAATCAGTTCATATGTTAAATCAAACACTGATTATGATCACACATAATATGCAAATAGCACAGTTGGCGGATCGTATTATTTGTATAGAAGATGGAAAAATTGTTGAACAGTAAGGAGGGGCAGCAGTGATCAGCAATAACAATAGACCAGTAATTAAACGGATCGCAAAAAAAACGTTTAAAGCAAACCGGAATAGAAATATTGTTGCTGTGGTAGCAATTGTTTTGACTACAGTTTTATTTACAACAATTTTTACTATGGGATTCGGTCTGCTGAATACAGTAAAAAAAGAAAATATTCGTAAGGCAGGCGGAGATGGCCAAGTTGTTTTAAGTAATGTTACGGATGCAGTTTATCAAGATGTAAAAGATGATCCCCTAATTGACCAAATAGCTTATACGAAATATGTGGCGGATGAAATTTTAGAAGAGAAGTTAAAGGGATCTAGAACGGAAATGTGGTATATGGATAATACTGCAATAGAGTTCGCCGGATATAAACTCAAAGAAGGTCATCTCCCGGAAAAAGAAAATGAAGTTATCGTTGATTCAAAAACACTTGAGAGATTAGGAATTGAAAAGAAAATAGGTACATCTATTGAATTAGAGTATCGTGTGAAAAAACAGGTAAAAACGAAGGAGTTCATTTTAGCAGGCTATTGGGATTCTGAAGAATTTTCTAATGTAGAAAGAATAATAGTTTCAGAAAAATATTTAGAAAAGAATAATAATGAAATTCCGTATACGTATGATATAGATTTGAACTACTCAGGGATTGTAGTTACCTATATTAACTTTAAAAGTGAAAAAAATTTATCCGATCAAGTGCTTCTATGCTTCAAAAAGCAGGGTATGTATGGGATGGTATGGGAGCGGACAAAAAATGCAGAAAATTACGTGACTGCTAGAATCTCCCCTGCATATTTATCCACATTAGATTTAAAGGATCCAAAAGTTCTTGGAGGATTGTTAGGTACAGTATTACTGATATTCATTACGGGATATTTGATTATTTATAATATATTTCAAATTTCTGTGATACAGGACATTCGTTCTTATGGTCAACTAAAAACGTTGGGTATGACAGAAAAACAGATTAAAAAACTGGTACAAAAACAAGTATATAGGTTAGCAGCTATTGCGATTCCAATTGGTCTTATATTAGGGTATATTTTAGGCGTTTTATTGGTGCCTGCTTTGATGAAATCAACGGAATATAATACTGTAGACAGTGTTAATGTTGCAGTTATACCAATTATTTTTCTTGGTTCAGCATTATTTTCATTTATAACGGTATATGTGAGTATTAGTAGACCAAGAAAACTTGCTTCAAGAGTATCTCCACTGGAGGCATTGAAGTTTGTAGACAGGGAGAAAAAGACTAAAAGAAAAGAGAAAAAGTCTAAAAACGGTGGAAAAATATACCGCATGGCAATGGCAAATTTAGGAAGGAATAGAAAAAGGACACTGTTAGTAATTCTTTCATTAACGCTAGGTGCAGTTTTATTTAATTCCGTATTTACTTTAGTGAATGGCTTTGATGAAGAAAAATATGTAGATAATTTTTTGGATAAAGATTTTATCATTTCAACAGCAGATTATTTTAATTATGGATTTGAAAAATCTGAACAGGTACTTTCAGATGATTATATAAATTATGCGAAGAAACAACCAGAATTTGCAGATGGTGGCAAATTATTAGGGGTTAAAACTCTTCAGGAACAGTTTTTTGCAGAAAATACATTGTTACCTTCACAGAATAGGGACACAAATGGATTTCCGCTTATCAATTTGTATGGAGCAGATAATTATTTGTTTCAATCCATGAAGTGTTGGAAGGATTTTTGGATTTTGAAAAATTAAATAAAGGAACAGGCATTGTAGTAGGAGTAATTGATGATGGAACAGGTGTGGCAGAGGGAAATATTCCAGTTCAGATTGGAGAAAAAATCAAAGTCCATTTTAATGAAGTAGAAGATGAGATAAGTCTTCGTGAGGTGGGGGTTCGTGAATTTGAAGTAGTTGCGAAGTTCTGATCAAAGAAAATACTTATACTACTAGAAATACAGGAAGTGTGAACTTTTATATTCCTTCAGAGGCATTTATTAAAAATGTAAGTAAACCGGTAACAATTTCATACATTTTTGAATGTAGAGATGGTAAAGGAAATATAGAAAATATGCAGAAAAAGTTGGAATCATATATTTCAAATAATAGTTCCATGAGTTTTGACTCTAAACAAACATATTTAGATGCTTTTTCAGAAATAAAGAGCACTTTTGTTATTATAGGTGGTGCTTTAGGAACAATCATTGCGTTTATTGGTATTGTGAACTTTTTTAACGCTATGGTTACCAGCGTGTTTGCAAGAAAAGGAGAGTTTGCTATGTTGCAGAGCGTTGGAATGACGGATAAACAATTGAGAACGATGTTGGCTATGGAAGGCTTGACATATGCGGGTATTACTATTTTATTATCTGTAGTTATTGGTGTTTTTGTATCGTTCACTGCAATAAAGATGGTATCCCATAATATATGGTTTTTTACTTTCAGATTTACACTATTACCAATATTTATCATTAGTCCAATATTTATTATCATAGCCATAGCAGTTCCATATTTTTATGTAATTGTTTGGCTAAAGAAGTATTATAAGCAGACTGAGAGCTGAATAGTGAAAAAGGGGGATATGTATGGAAAAGGGCAAAACTTTTATGTGGGCAGAAGTATAGGAATTCTTACGCATAATCAAAGGGTCATACTGGGAAATACAGATTCCGGTGAATGGATAAAAATAAGTCAAGAATGCTATCACATTCTTCAGAAAGTAATGCAACAACAATATACTGTGCAAGAGGTTCTAAATGCGTTACAAACAGAAGAAGACAAAGTATACATGAGTGATTGATTGAGAAAATGTTCAAGTTAGGAGTCGTAACACAATCTAGGCAGGAAAAGGGAGAAATTCCTAGATATATCACTTTTGCTATTACGAACAGATGTAATTTAAGATGCAAGCATTGTAGTGTAATGGCAGGTGATTTGCCAGACGCATTAAATTTGGAAGGGTGTAAAAAAGTAGTGGAGAAAATCCTCACTTTAAAACCGTTACAAATTGTTTTTACTGGAGGTGAGCCATTACTCAAAAAGGGAATTATACAATTATTAGAATATACCAGAGAACGATTTAATGGTACTATCGGAATTATGACAAACGGAACCTTATTTACAAAAGAGAATATTTCTAAAATAATTCCATTGGTTGATTCCATTGATATAAGTATTGATGGCATTGATGAAGATACGTGTGCTCTGATACGCGGGCAAGGTGTTTTTTCGAAAGTGGTGAATGCAGTTGAATTAATTCAAGAAGAGGGATTTAAAAACATTTCGTTGTCAATGGTGCTTACTAGAGAGAATCAACACATACACAGGAATTTATAAATTAAATCAGCGGATTAGGACAAAGCCTATGCTTAGAGCTTTTAGCCTATAGGGAGAGGGGGCGTAAATCGAAGTGAATTAGAAATAGATAGAACTGAAGAGAACTTACAAGAATCGAAAATAGATAATTCGGATATGAAGGTATGTTCTTGTGGAGCACTTAAAAGAATATTGTATGTTGATTATTCTGGAAATATGTTTCCTTGTCCAGTTTTGTTTGATAAAAAATATTCAATGGGAAATATATTAGAGCAAAAGGATTTGCCATATTTTTTGCGGAAAGGGCAATAGAAAAAAGATCTAATTATAAAAATTTTCTTGGATTGTACCCTCAAAATTGTTCCGAATGTAAAGATTGTGATGTCGATTTATTTTGCTGGAGCTGTTTACATCATATTGATATGCTACAGAAAGGAATAATCAATAAGTATCCGAATTGTGAAGCTAGAAAGAGGCAGCTTCAAAATATTATATGGGAAGAAGATTGATAAAATGCTTATAGGAATATGGGTAACAACAGGATGTAATTTGAAATGTAAATATTGTTACGAAGGAACAGAAAAAAAGTCTGAAAATATGACAAAAGAAGTTGCTGATAAAACAATAAAGTTTATTAAAGCAACTTATGATAAAAAAAGTCTGGAGCCATTAGTTGTTGAATTTCATGGTGGAGAGCCATTATTGAATTATCCGATTATCCAATATTTGATTCTAGAAATTGAAAAAATTTTTCCCGAAGCACTTTTTGGAATTACTACAAATGGTTTGCTTCTAACTACAGAAAGAATTAAATATCTTTCTGAGAAAATGAATTATGGATTTTCATTAAGCATAGATGGAGATAGGGATATTAATGATCAAAATAGGATTGATTATCATGGAAATGGGACTTATAAAGCAATTATGAAAATAGTTCCGGAATTACTAAGATATAGGCATGATATTAGAGCAAGAATGACATATACACCAGAAACAGTGGAGAGTTTGGGAAATAGTATAATTCATCTGTTAAATTTGGGGTTTACGAATATTGTTTCGGCGCCAGATTATTTTTCAACAAATTGGTCCATAGGAAAAATGGAAACCTTATTAGAACAGATGAAGAAGATCAGAAGTTATTATCAGGAGAAAATTACTCAAGAAAATCCCATAAGGATTTCTCTTTTAGAAGATCGATTCAAAACTAAAGGAATATGTCAGGGAGGAAAAAGTAATTTTCACATATTGCCTAATGGGGATATTTATCCATGTAGTTATGGAGTTGGCGAAAAAGAACTGTTAATTGGAAGTGTGGTAAAAGGTTCATTGGTGGAAGAAAATATCCAAAAATTGGAGCAAATAAATATCTCGCCGATACATAAGTGCCAAGGGTGTACAGTTTATTCAGCATGTGTTAGTAGTAGATGCAAAATATTTAATAAAGTATTACAGGGAAACTTTTTTGAACCGGTTCCTGTAATCTGTGCAATAGAACATGTGAAACAAAAGTTTTGGAAAAATAGCAGTAAGTAGAATAAAAAAATTAGAAAGAGGTGCTTGTTATGCCAAGAACAAATGAAAAATTAGTGATTGAGAAATTAATGACAAAGTGGAGATGACTGAAGTAAAAGGTCAGGGTTGCTTAGATGACTGTGCAGAATGGATTTCTGCTAATCCAAGTACAAACGGATGTGTTGTAAAATTCACACCAAATATAACAACATTGTGGTAATAAGTTAATAAGGTTTCAAATTCTACTTACTGTTATTTATAAAATGGGGACGTTTGTCCCCATTCTTTATATGGGATGGAAGGGTGAAAATGGATAAAAGCAAAATTGCTATATTGGATTCTGGCTGCAATATTCTACAGATAGAGAAATATAATGTTGCTAGATTAAAAAATTTTGTTTCTAGTGATGAATTATGCTTAGATGATAATGGACATGGAACGGCGATATTTGAGATACTGTCTAGATTACAGCCAGAGGCTGAGTATACTATTATAAAGGTATTAGATGAAAAGGCTGAAAGCAGAATATCGGTTATTATTCAAGCTTTAGAGTACTTATTGACTCTTTCTATTGATTATGTTTGTATGAGTTTCTCTACAAAATTAGATTATGCAAATAAAGAAATGTATGCTTTATGTCAACAATTACAGAAACAGGGAAAAGTATTAGTGGCATCAAAAGCAAATTCGGGGGAAACAAGTTATCCGGCAGAGTTTGATAATGTTATTGGAGTAGAAGGTATTGTTTGTGACAGTCCTCATCAAATTTTTTATATGCCAGGGAGAAGTATTCAGGTTATTGCAGATGTTTTGCCTATTATGGTGCCGACAAAAGATGGCATGCAATATGTTATGTTTGGTGGAAACAGCAAAGCAGCAGCACAAGTATGTGGAGAATTGGCAGGAGCATCATGTGAATTAGAAAAATTTTTACAAATTAACAGATGTTCAAAAATATGGACAGATGAAGAAATTCAAAAGAAAAAAATATATACTGTTAAGAATTATGCGAAACAGCATTATACAGACGAATTGTTTAAACATATTTGTAATGCGTTAGAAGGATATGAAAAGGGACTTTCTGAGAAAGAAAACTTGCATCCGTTTTTTTCGGCATCAGATTATTATAATATATTATTACAAATTGAAAAGAGGCTGATATATTAATAAATTATATTGACACAGCCTAAAACCTTCATAACACCGATCTCTTTGGTCCTCTCATAAATGGACATCATCATGGTGTTTGCAATACCGATAGCTGCTACAAACAGAGACACAGCTCCAATGCCCCCAAGAACTGCCTGTACCATATTGGACTGCTGTCTGGAGCTTTCCAGCCAGTCCATCTGGCTGTTGACCTGATAGCCTTATCTGCCAGGATCTTCTGCACCTGGGCCACATGTTCCATATCATCTACAAAGACTTCTGCACTGTTGTATACAATATATTTAATTGGCTTTCCTTTTTTATTTCGTAGGCTGTCCCGGGATTCACGGTTCCCTTTTTA
>ENA-OQAS01001117-OQAS01001117.1-human-gut-metagenome-genome-assembly--contig:-NODE-1117-length-13055-cov-2.037206_pt1 | contig 13055 bp, 21 predicted proteins | sample MGYA00242733_ERZ504523 | MGnify/ENA primary metagenome ERZ504523 (study PRJEB26092, sample SAMD00036239) | human gut metagenome | host: Homo sapiens | study: EMG produced TPA metagenomics assembly of... | reverse complement strand
CTGAGCTTTGCAGCATTTTTGATAAGGTACATAACAGAGAAGTGATCTGGCAGGCAGATCCGGCTTACTGGAAACGCCACGCACCGGTTCTTTTCCCTAATGTGGGACGTCATTTTGAGGATCACTATCGTATTAATGGAGTCGAATATCCCTCCAGTCAGCATGGGTTTGCCAGGGACAGCGAATTTATCTGCGTGGATATGACTGCTGATTCCATCACCCATAGGCTGAAATCTTCTGATGCCACAAGAGAAAATTATCCATATGATTTTGAGCTGAAGATCAAGCATGTTCTGGAAAAGAACCAGGTCAGTGTATGCTGGGAAGTGATCAGCCTTAATGATGAAACCATGTATTTTACAATTGGCGGCCATCCTGCATTCAATGTACCTGCCGGAGGAATTGGCTCCCAGGAGCAATATCATCTTACTTTCGACGGCCAGGATTCCCTCTCCTATCTGCTGATCGACATGTCATCAGGTACCGCGGTCGCAGATAAAGCTTATACACTGGAGCTTGAGAATGGTTCCTGCCTTATCGATGCTCACATGTTTGACAAAGATGCCCTTATTTTTGATGACCAGATTGAAAAGGCCGGCATCGCTTTCCCTGACGGAACTCCTTATGTGGAACTGATCTGTCATGGATTTCCAAGCTTTGGCATCTGGTCCGTCCCGGGTTCTCCTTTTGTATGTCTTGAACCATGGATGGGACGCTGTGATGATTTTGGATTTAAGGGCGAGCTTCCGGAAAAGAAATACATCAACACTCTGGACAAGGATGAAATTTTTACTGCATCATATGAAATAAAAATTTATTAATTTTCTCCATTTATCCTGAAAGCTGTGCTATAATGTCACAGTATATGAAAGTCATCCTGTCCGGTATCCACGAATTTACCCATGCAGACATGACTGATTCATGGCAGCCACTCAGGACTTTCATAGAAAAACACAGGAGGAAATTTCCATGACTAGAGAAGAATTTCAGAAGCTGACACAGGATGTTGTACTGCTCGACGGCGCTACCGGTTCCAATCTTATGGCCGCCGGAATGCCAAGAGGAATCTGTACAGAAGCATGGATCATGGAGCACAAAGAAGTTCTGCAGAATCTGCAGAAGGCTTATGTTGAAGCAGGAAGCCAGATCGTATACGCACCTACTTTCGGCGGAAACCGTTACAGTCTGGGGCTTCACGGACTACAGGATAAGCTTGCGGAAATGAACCATGCACTTGTAAATATTTCCAGAGAGGCAGTAGGACATAAGGTCTATGTTGCCGGTGATATTACCACAACAGGCAAGATGATGGACCTGCCGGTGATCTCACCTATGAGATGGCATATGAAACATACTGTGAACAGATTAAGGTTCTTGAGGATGCAGGTGTTGATCTGATCGCTGCGGAAACCATGATCAATATCGAGGAAACACTTGCTGCACTGGATGCTGCTGCATCCGTAAGTTCTCTTCCTGTAATGTGTACAATGACCGTAGAAGCTGACGGAAGCATTTTCAGCGGAGGAAATGCTGTGGAGGCTGCGATTGCCCTTGAGGGTGCAGGTGCTGTGGCAGTTGGGATCAACTGTTCTGTAGGACCTGACCAGCTGGTATCCGTTGTCCGCAATATCAAAGAGAACGTATCCATTCCTGTCATTGCCAAACCTAATGCCGGTATGCCGACGATTGATGATCAGGGAAATGCCATTTACAGTATGGACGCCAAAAGCTTTGCAGAACATATGAAGGTTCTGATTGAAATGGTGCGTCTGTTGTCGGAGGATGCTGTGGTACTACTCCGGAATTCATCCGCGAGATAAGCAGAAGCCTCGGAAGATAGATTTTGTATCTTCGACAGCCATAGTCAGACGAATAACGAATATTCGCAGCCAAAGCAGGGAACTTTCCTGATTCGGTTAAAGAGGGATATGACTCAAAAAAGCACATAACTTAGGATAGAATCTGTCTCAATCCGAGATATTCTCATCCTCTGTTATGTGCTTTTTGGTAATTGTCCGGCTTTCCTCTGTCCTGATCCTGCGAAAATACCATGGCAATTCTATAAACAGTTGCGCTTTTTATTATCTGCTTTTCATCTACTTCACTTTGATTGCTTTTTTCGGGCACATCTCCTGGCAGCAGAAACAGCGGATACACTTTCTGTAATCATATACCGGCGGCTTTCCTTTGCCTTTTCTGAAATCCACAGCTTTCCCCGGAACCGGACAGCTCTGCACACAGATCCCGCAGCGGACACATTTATCAGCTTCTATATATGGTTTTTTCTGAAAAATGTTTAACGCTCCCGCCATTCTTGTCCAGATATTCTTTCGCACTTCTGTACGGTCTGCATTAAAAGCCGGATTTCCGTATTTTTTCACTGCCTCTGCCATGGAGATCTCCCGTCTGGTGTCAGAAGGGTAATCTCCTCTTCTTTCCATGTACCAAGTCCCATTTTCTCACCATGATAGTTCGTCGGAACCATCTCCGGTTTCAGATAAACCAGACGGCTGAATACACTGTCCAGTGCAACCGGATCTGTGGACATCAGCAATACATTCATAGGAACCGGATCCCCTGAACCCGGTCCGTTGCCCTCCATGGCCACAATCCCATCCATCACATACAGCTTCGGTGCCACACATTTATTCAGATCAATAAGCATTCTGGCAAAGCTGTCTGCACTCGGGTACTGCGTGTGCCCCTTCGCTTTATGGAATCCATATACAAACCCATAGCTGTTCTTAACCGCACCGGTGATACGTTCTAATGCATGTGTTTTCATCTTGCTCAGGGAAATCACACAGTCCTGCTCCAACAGTTCTTTTGGCAGGATAAATTCCTTTGCCTGGACTCCCTGCGGATAAGCAGTTTTCACGCCCTCAGAATAATCAACAGCCGGAATATGATATTTCTCCAGATAAGTATCCATTCCTGTTCCGCGGATCACTGCCTGAGTGGTTCCATGACCGCAGGAATCTGCAAGCACAATATTCTCATACCCACTTTCACGCAGGATTCCCGCAAAAGCTCCTACTACAACCGGATGTGTGATCACTGCTTTCTCTACCTCTGCTTTTTTCAGCAGATTCGGCTTCAGCAGGATCTTCGCATCCTTTGGAATCAGAGTCTCCACTCCGCCCAGAAAATCCAGCCCCTGTTTCAGCAGCATATAGATTTTTTCTTCATCATATTCCCGGCAGAAGTAATACCACTTTACTTTTCACCAAATTCACGCACCTTTATCATCTCCGGACAGATCCACCTGTCTCAGTGCTTTTCTTATCCGGCAAAATACATGCCGGCACTACAGAGAGACAGTCCACACCCATCCTCAGAAATTCTTCTGTCAGGGCAGTATCTGCAGCAAGTTCCCCGCAGATACAGACACGTCTGTTTTCTGCATGTCCCGCTTCGATCACCATTGAATCATACGCAGCACTGCCGGGTGATGGTCATTATATTTCTTGCGCAGAAGCGGATTCTGTCTGTCCATCGCCAGTGTATACTGACTCAGGTCATTGGTTCCAAGACTCAGGAAATCCACTCTTCTGGCAAGCTCCCGGCTGATCATGACTGCTGCCGGAGTTCGATCATGATTCCTGTCTTAATATGTTTATACGGAATTCCTTTTTCATCCAGCCCGATCTTTACTTCCCGGATAATTTCTTCAATCTCATCCATTTCCTCTTCTGAGCTGATCATCGGATACATCAGCGCCAGGTTTCCATATGCACTCGCCCTGAAAATTGCCCGAAGCTGTGCCTTGAACATTCTTTTTCTGTCAAGGCAGAGACGGATTCCTCTGTTCCCCATGATCGGATTTGTCTCGTCCGGGATATTCAGATATTCTGCCTGCTTGTCTGCTCCGAGATCTGCCGTACGGATCACAGTGAGCTTTTCTCCCATGGTCTCCGCAATCTTTTTGTATGCAAGAAACAGCTCATTTTCACGAGGATAATTTTCTCTTCCAAGATACTGGAATTCACTGCGCAGAAGACCAATTCCGGCAGCTCCGTAATACAGCACACTGTTCAGGTCGTCCATATTTCCGATATTGGCATAGATTTCAATTTTTCTGCCATCTTTTGTGATATCCGGTTCTCTCCTTAATTTCAGAAGCTCTTCTCTTTCTTCTTTATCAGCCTGCCTACGGATCTCATATTCTTTTTTTACCTCTTCATCCGGATCAATATACAAGTTCCGGTATATCCGTCCACAATAGCCTGCCGTCCGTCCCACTCCGAATCTGTGTCAATTTCCAGCAGAGCCGGTATATTCATTGTTTTTGCCATAATGGCAGCATGAGACATGTCGGAACCATGATGGGTAACAATAGCCATCAGTTTATCCTTATCCATCTCCATCAGTTCTGTTGGAGTGATACTCTCCGTCACAACGATCACAGGTTCATCCCCAAGATCTATCCTGGGAGAGATACCTCCCAGTTCACCGATCAGGCGGTCAGAAATCTCCCGCATATTATCCAGCCGTTCTTTAATCGCAGGCTCTTCCAGATTCTGAAAGTCTTAAGCATCTCATCCCTTGTAGTCATTACCGCATAGGCAGAATTTACTTTTTCACTCTGTATGACACTCTCAATGGCACGTTGAAAGCTTTTTCCCTCCAGCAGATTCTTCTGTCTGAGAAAAATCTCTGCCTGGGTTCCCTGAATTATGCAGTTTTTTTCATATAAATCCTCCAGCTGTTCCATGACTCTGGTGCGCGCCTGCCGGAAAATATTCAGCTCTGTTTTCACATCTGTGATTTCGTACTGGCGCATCTGATATTCGCTTTTATGATAATACAGTATCTTACCGATGGCAATTCCGGAAAAGGCACCGGTTCCCTTGTAAACATCCATATTAACTCCTTAGTTGATTAACCCCTTAGTCGCAGGCAGCCTTAAATTCAGTCCAGTTCTTCTGATACTGTGCGTCTGCGTCCTGGCTTACATTCTGGACGATCTCGCCCTTTGTAACATCATCCGGAACTACCAGATCCGGATTTACCAGCTCATCTGCTGCTTTATTTGTGCTGTAATAACCGATATAGTCTGTGCATTTCGCTGCAACCTCCGGCTGCATGATGTAATCCATGAAAGAATATGCCGCATCTTTATCCGGCGCTTCACTTGGAATAAACATACCCATAATACCAAATCCTAGTCCTTCTTCCGGATATACCACCTTCAGATCAGGATTCTCAGCCAGAGCAGCTGTTACCTGAGAGGTATAAAGAAATGCAACACTTGCTTCTCCGTTGAGAAGTGCATTCTGTGTATTGTCATCCTGGATCAGACGTACATTCGGAGCAAGTTCCAGAAGCTTCTCTCCTGTCTTCTTGATCACGTCAACGTCCTCTTCATTCATGCTCTCGCCCATGGAAAGCTGGGTGATACCATTGATCACACGATAGTTTGCAGTCAGTGCAATGCTGTCCTCAAGAGACGGATCCCAGAGGTCTTTATATCCTTTGATATCAATATCCACCTGCTCCGGATCGTAAACGATCAGCGGAATACCTGCTCCGTAAGGAACTGTGTATTCGTCATCCGGATCATAGAACTGTCCCTGATATAATGTTGATATTTCCGATATTCTCCAGAGAATCCTTGTCAAGCTTCTCTGCAAGTCCTTCCTGGATCGCAGTTTCCAGAATATAGTCATCTGCGATTACAATATCATAGTCGCCGCCCTTTGCCATGGAAAGCTTCTCAAGCATGGTTTCATCTGTATCGAAGTTTGAATAAACAACTTTAACTCCTGTCTCTTTTTCAAAATCGTCCAGAACTTCCTGTGGGAACATTCCTTCCCATGTAAAAAGTACAAGTTCTTTATCATCTCCTGCATCCTTGAATCCGGTGAATGCTGTTCCTGCCATTAATGCACACATCACTACTGCAAGTACTCTTTTTTTCATAAATGATCTCCCTTCTTATGCTCTGCATTGTTGTCTATATCAGTCACTGTCCGCCTTCCACCGTATCGGCAGACAGCGGCTATCCTTTTTACTTTGCTTTTACTTTTGTCCAGAGTTCCGCAAATTTCTGCTTGATCTTTGGCTGCTGATAAGCAAAGATTTCGTTATTCGGGTTGGTTGTATCCGGAATATAAGACTGATCCCGGCATAGTCCCCCTCCTTCATGGTTTCAAAAGCACTCTTCACTGTAGAAGTATACCCTACTTCTTCCGTATTGGAAAGAGCAGATTTATCACTGATCATAAAATCAATAAATTCATGGGCAAGCTGTACTTCGCTGCAGTCCTTTGTGATAACCATTGCATCATACCATCTGTTGGTTCCCTGTTCCGGTGTGAAGTAATCCAGATTCGGATTTTCACTGATAATGTAAGATGCATCTCCGGAGTACACAACTGCCAGCGCTTTGTTTCCTGAAATCATGTTGTCGATCACATCATCGCCTGCATAGATTGGATCCATAGTGTCACGTGATCGATCAGCACTGATAAGCCTCCTCGATCTCAGACTCATTTGTAGTATTCATGGAATACCCAAGTGCCTTTAATGCTATCATAAAGGAATCCCTCTCAGAATCATACATGTAAATATTTCCTTTATATTTCGGATTACACAGAAGATTCCAGCCATCTTTCAGATCAGCCTCATCTACTACTGTCTTATCATAAAGGATTCCTACTGTTCCCCAGAAATACGGACAGGAATAACGGTTGCCCGGATCATAGCTCTGGTTCATGACATCATTCAGCAGATTTTTCTTATTCGGAATTTCTTTCCAGTCAAGTGCCTGCAGATATTCTTCTTTGATCAGTCTCTCAATCATGTAATCAGACGGGATCAGCACATCATAAGTCTCACCGCTTGAAAGCTTGGTGTACATCATCTCATTTGACTCAAAAGTCTCGTATACGATGGTACAATCATATTCTTTTTCGAAATCCTCCAGCAGGGAAAGATCCATGTACTCTCCTGCATTGTAAACTTTCAGCACATGAGTGGACTGTGCCACGAATCCCCATTTGATCAGCCCTGCCGTAACGGCAACAACCAGAACTACAGAGACAATTTTTACTGCTTTCCTGTTCAGCTTTCTGGCTTTATTCTTAAACTTCGGAAGCAGATTGGACAAAAGCAGTACCACGATGATGACTACGATCACGATGGTTGACAAAGCATTGATCGTCGGATTGATACGCTTTGTCATATTATATACAACAATAGAGATATTCTTTACACCATTTCCTGATACGAAATAGGAAATAACGAAATCATCAAATGACATGGTAAATGCAAGCAGCGCGCCTGCGAAAATACCCTCTTTGATCATCGGCACGATAACCTTTGTCAGAGCCTGAAAAGGTGTTGCCCCAAGGTCCATGGCAGCATTTGCCATATTCGGATCCAGAGCTCTTACCTTCGGATAAACGTTGGTAATTACATACGGGGTACAGAATGCAATATGTGCCAGCAGCATAGTCAGATACCCTTTTCGAAATCCCAGAGAAGAGAACAACAGCATCAGGCTGATGGCTGTTACGATCTCAGGATTCAGGATCGGAATATTATTAATACTCAAAGCAGCTCCTTGATTACCTTCTTTGATTTGGATAAACCGATCGCTGTAATGGTTCCAAGTATAGTAGAAACAATGGTCGCAATGATCGCAATGGTAACAGATACATAAACTGCCTTAATTACTTCCCCATTACCGAGAAGTTCCTGATACCAGCGCAGGGAAAAGCCTGTAAATCTGGTCAGTGACTTGGATGAGTTAAAGGAAAAGATCATCGTCACCAGGATTGGCAGGTAAAAGAAAGCAAGGCAGAGCACTACATATAACATTGAGAAAAATTTATTATTACGTTTCATGCCGTCCTCCCTTATTCATCTTTATCCATCTTCTTCATCAGGCTCATAAAGATCAGAATGAGCACAGCCAGAATCAGAGAAATCGCACTTCCGAAGTTCCAGTCGCCAACAGAGATAAACTGAGATTCGATCAGATTACCGATCAGCATGTACTGTCCGCCTCCGAGAAGTTTCGGAATAACGAATGTGGAAATAGACAGCAGGAATACCATCATGATTCCATTGAGCACACCGGGGATGGACAATTTCCAGATAACCTTTGTAAAGGTCTGGAATTTATTTGCCCCCAGATCATAGGCAGCCTCGATAAAGGATTTATCCATCTTGCTCAGGGATGTGTGGATCGGGATGATCATAAATGGCATAAAGTTACAGACCAGACCAACCACTACGAAAAATCCGTATACATCATTGTCACCGGGGAAATCCCCAGTAATCCAAGCAAATGGTTGATGATACCATTGTCCGACAGCAGGTTCATCCATGCATAAGTACGCAGAAGCATATTGATCCATTCTGGAATAGTTACCAGCAGGATCAGAAGACTCTGGGATTTCTCCGGACATTTGGAAATAATATATGCCAGCGGATAGCCAAGTCCCAGACAGATGACCGTCGTCAGGATTCCAAGCTTAAAGGACTTGAAAATAACGCTCATATACGTAGCTTCCAGGAATTTGCGGAAATTCTCCAGGGTAAAGGAGAACGTCAGCACCTCGTTTCCGTCTTCTGTAAATGCATATAATGCGATCAGTATCAGCGGGATGACAATGACCACAAATGCCCACACAAGATATGGTTTGATAAGATTTCTGTACTGTTTCATCAGTAGCTTCCCATCTTACACATAACATGGATGTCTTCAGGCCCGAATTCAGTCCCACTTCCCTTCCGACTTCCGCATAATCTGTGGTATGAACCATATAAGTACGAAGCTCTGTCTCGATCAGGATTTCATAATGCACACCCTTGAAGGTAATATTGCGCACGATTCCCCTGATCTTTGCCTGACCGGGATCTACGATATCCAGATCCTCAGGTCTTAATACAACTTCAATCTCTTCATTATCTTCAAATCCCTTATCCACACATTCAAACTCAAATCCGTCAAAAGCAACCAGATAATCACGGATCATGGTTCCCTCGATAATATTGGATTCACCGATAAAGCCTGCAACAAAACGGTTTTCCGGCTCATTGTAGATATCTGTAGGAGAGCCAATCTGCTGAATCTCACCGTTATTCATAACAACAACCGTATCTGACATGGACAGGGCTTCTTCCTGGTCATGGGTAACATAAATGAAGTGATGCCAACTTCCTGCTGGATCTTCTTTAATTCTACCTGCATCTGTTTACGGATCTTTGCATCCAGTGCACCCAGGGCTCATCTAAAAGCAGAACCTTCGGCTCATTTACCAGAGCTCTGGCAATGGCCACTCGCTGCTGCTGTCCACCGGAGAGCAGAGTTACATCTCTTTTCCCAAAGCCTTCCAGACCAACCATCTTCAGCATACGCTCCACCTTCTGGGCGATGACAGTTTTATCGACCTTCTTCAGGTTCAGCCCGAAACCGATGTTCTCCGCCACATTTAAATGAGGAAAAAGAGCATACTTCTGAAACACAGTATTAACCTCTCTCTTGTACGGGGGAAGCTTGGAAATCTCAATCCCGTTAAACAGTACTTCTCCGTCACTTGGTTCTTCAAAGCCTGCAATGATTCGAAGAGTGGTTGTCTTTCCACATCCGCTGGGTCCCAAAAGCGTCAGGAATTCCTTTTCGTAAATATCCAGATTGATGCCGCGCAAAACCTGCTGATCATCAAAATTCTTGGTCAGATTTTTTAACTCAATCAGTTTGTTCATCATCTTTTCCTTCCTCTGAATGTATTCTATTTTTGTTGCTATAGCATTTATTTTTTCTTCTTTGTTATCAGTGAATAAACAATAAAAATAACCAGTGTAGCTGCCAGCAGAATGGTACACAACGCATTGATCTCCGGCGTCACTCCCGTTTTCAGCTGTGTGTACACCTTGATCGGCAGCGTAGACAGACGCGGTCCGTTTACAAAAATACTTATTACCACATCATCCATAGACATGGCAAACGCAAGCAGCGAACCTGAAATTACCGCCGGCATAATTAAGGGCAACGTAATATCCCGGAAAGCCCGAAAAGGTCCTGCCCCCAGATCTCTGGCTGCCTCTTCCAGTGCCGGATCCATGCCTGCCAGTCTTGCCTTCACTTCCATCAGAATATAAGGCACACAGAATACCGTATGACCTATTAACAGTGTCAGCATGCCAAAGGGCAGGTTCAGCATATAAAAGAACGCCATCAGCACCATACCAAGGATAATCTCCGGTATCATTAACGGCAATATGGAAACGTATTCCAGTGCCCCTTTTGACTTCCAGTGAATCCTTGATAACCCAACTGCACCCAGAGTACCGATCACTGCACTAACCAGACAGCTTAATACCCCAAGGATCAGACTGTTCACCAGTGCTTCCAGCATTGCTCTGTCATGGAAAAGTTCCTGATACCATTTCAGGGAAAAACCCGTAAATTTCACCGGCAGTTTGGATTCATTAAAGGAGAAAACGATCACTACCGCGATAGGGAGATACATCAGAAAGAAAATCAGCCCCATATAAAATCCGGCAAATCTTGAATTCTTTTTCATCCGATTCCCTCCAGTTCTCTGGCATTTGTCACTTTCCTGTAGATCATGATCAGTACAGTTGTAAGTACCATCATCACCACAGCAAGTGCTGCTGCAAAGGGCCAGTTACTTCCTCTTGTCATCTGATCCTGGATCAGACTTCCCACAAGTACCACTTATTTCCGCCCAGGATATCTGCAATAAAAAACAGTCCCATGGATGGCACGAAAGTCAGGATCACACCCGAAAGCAGCCCGGGCAGTGTAAGTTTCAGTGTTATGGTAAAAAATGCCTGCAGTCTGGATGCCCCAAGATCTCTGGCAGCCTCCACATAAGACCAGTCCAGCTTCTCTGCGCTGGAGTATACAGACATAATCATAAACGGGAGAAGCACATAAATCATACCGATCACAATTGCCGGATAGCTGTACAGGATGGACAGCGGTTTCTCAATGATCCCGAGTTTTATCAATACAAAATTCAAAAGTCCTTTTTTCTGCAGAATAATGATCCAGCCATACAGACGGATCAGGGAATTTACCCAGAACGGCGTAGACAACAGAAGCTGTGCCTTTTTCTTTCTGTGCTCCGGCAGCCTCGCCATGAAATACCCGAACGGATAGCCGATCAAAGCGATCACTATCGTACTGGTAAATGCCAGTTTCAGTGATTCCACAAATGTATTCAGGTATACAGGTTCCAGAATATTTCTGTAATTGTCCAGCGTAAATTTCCAGGTCACCCCAAATCCTCTGGACGGCGTAGCAAAACTCAGCGCCACCATATAGATAAGGGGGCATACTACAAACACAATAGTAAAAATGTACAGTGGAAGTGCCATCCATGCAGAACTGTCAGAACGGTTTCTACGCTTCTTCATGAATGTCCTCCCTGTCTACCAGTACTGCATCTGTCGGCAGAAAACTGCATCTTACTGTCTGGCCTTCTGCGACGGATGCGTCGATTCCGTATCTGCTGGCGATCAACTGTGTACCATCACTCAGCTTCAGAGTTACACGAAGCTGACCTCCTGCGAAATTCTTCTCTGTAACAGTTGCCTGTAAACCTGATACACTATTCTTATTATGTGCATCCAAACCACCGCCTGACACACTTATATCAACAGTGTCTCTGTGATCTGTACCGGTATCACCGATTACAGCAGTTTCCTGCAACAATATATTTTCACTTCTCACAGCCAGAGTTACTTTCTCTCCTGCTGTAAGGTGCTGTTTTGCCTCTGTATTCTGCTGACTTGTTTCAAGCTTTACAATTACCTTGTCATTTCCAATTTTTACGATTGCATTCTCTCCCTGAATACTCTCTGCAACTCCATGCAGGATATTAGCATTTCCTACAAATGTTGCTACATAACTGGTCTTTGGATGATTATAGATCTCATCCGGTGTTCCGATCTGCTCAATACGTCCGTCCCTCATCACCGCGATCCTGTCAGACATATTGATAGCTTCTTCCTGATCATGAGTGATATAGATAAATGTAATTCCCAGCTTCTTCTGCAGATGCTTCAGTTCTATCTGCATCGCACGGCGAAGCTGCAGATCCAGTGCTCCCAGCGGCTCATCCAGAAGCAGTACCTTGGATTATTCACCAGTGCTCTCGCAATGGCAACTCTCTGTTTCTGACCGCCCGAGAGTTCAGAAGGCTTTCTTCTTTCATATCCTTCAAGCTGTACCAGTTCCAGCATCTGAGAAACTTTTTTCCTGATCTCACTCTTAGGAACTTTTTCAGTTTCAGACCATAGCCAATATTCTCCGCAACATTCATATGCGGAAAGAGCGCATAATTCTGAAATACCGTATTCACATCCCTCTGGTTCGGCTCCAGACCTGTCACTTCCCTGCCGTCCAGCCAGACACTTCCTGCATCGGGCTGTTCCAGACCAGCAATGATCCGAAGTGTTGTCGTCTTGCCGCATCCCGAAGATCCCAGCAAAGTAATAAACTCCCCTTTACTGATCTCAAGACTGATATTATCCAGAACTGCTTCGCCTTCTGTAAAACTTTTCTTTATCTCCTTCAGTTCAAGTGAAATCTCTGCCAACTATATTCAGCTCCTTTCATGTAAAAAAGATACCTCTTTATACTAAAAAAGATACGAAACCACGCGTAAAAGCTCTCGCCCCTACATCGGTTTATGCCAATGCTGACGCCTGTTACAGTGCCAGTCTCTGCATGGTTTCGCATCTGTATATGTCCATTTTTCCAATTATAGATATATCCGGTCCGTCCTGTTCCATCCAGTCTGCGGGCACTCCTGACCATGATGTCCACATAAGAAAACCGGAAATCAACCATTCTTCTTGATAGATTCCCGGTCATTATCTATTTGGTATAATCCAAAAGTTATATTAAAGGATAGGCCCGAGATTGTCAAGTAAATTTGTTACTGTTCACTCCGTTCACAGTAACTTAGCCAAAATTCATTCCAGATTGCCTGCGGCAATGGAATTTTTGGCTTGTATGTCTCGGGATTTTTGCATATTCATGCCAAAACACCTCGCGGGATAGTGGCGTG
>ENA-OQAS01001116-OQAS01001116.1-human-gut-metagenome-genome-assembly--contig:-NODE-1116-length-13059-cov-1.769100_pt1 | contig 13059 bp, 20 predicted proteins | sample MGYA00242733_ERZ504523 | MGnify/ENA primary metagenome ERZ504523 (study PRJEB26092, sample SAMD00036239) | human gut metagenome | host: Homo sapiens | study: EMG produced TPA metagenomics assembly of... | reverse complement strand
ATGTAATCATAGCCAACATCAACCGTAACATCCTGCTGAACGACATGAAACGATATGTAAGTTGCATGCATCCGGGGTCGGAACTATATATGAGCGGTTTTTATGTAGATGATATTCCTGTAATACAGGCCGAAGCGGAGCATAACGGACTGCGCTTCGTACATCATAAGGAAAAAAACCGTTGGGCCGCAGTGAAGTTTGTATTATGACACAACGATAAAAGGAAGAAAACGGAAAGCAAGCTATTGCAGGGTCATACCAACCAATTCTTCCAACGTGCCGTTAAAAACATTCAGATCGACTTCTTCTTCAATGCCGGGGACATTACCTACATCGGTATGTTGCCAAAAATGCCATTTGCCCTCGTACTTCACGGAATCAACGTAATAATGGGCTATCCAGTAAGGATAAGCGTTGAATATGGAGTCGTTGAGATAACGTTTCTTAATTTATAGGAAGTGTAAAGAATCGGTTTTACGCCGTAATGCGCCTCTACTCTGTCGAGCCAGGTTTTAACGGCAGATTTCAGTTCCAGAGGAGATCTCTTACCCGTAGTTTCCACATCAAGAACGGGGGGAAGGTCTCCTTTTGACAAGTGTACTGTACTAATAAAAAAGTCAGCCTGCTTATGCGCATCTGTCTTGGGTAGGAAATAATGATAAGCTCCTCGGATAAAACCGTATTTCCGTGCCTGACTGAAATTTTCTACAAAAGTTTCATCGCCATAATCGCCCCCTTCGGTAGCTTTCATAAAGATAAAATGTATGGGAAATTTCGCTTCTTTATTATGAAGGAGCTTATCCCAATCTATAATACCCTGATAGTGGGAAATATCAATGCCATGCACCTCATAGTTGCAAGGCATGCATACGCCGTAGCCTTTTAAACCATAACAAGGTTTCCAACGATAAGCATAAGGACGGATAAAGAACCAATAGAATCCTGCTGAAAATACCGCTATAATACAAAATGCCAATAAATTACGCAACCATACAGGCATGGGACGAGACACCTCTGCTTCTTTTTTCGAGAAGAAGTACGACGGGATACAGGTTTGCGCCGGGAAACTGTACTGTTTTTAGAAGGCATTCAAGTATATTGAAGTAACAAATATCTATCAAAAAAAACACAAACTACACAGATTACACAAATTCGGATTTGCGCAACTCTTGTGTAATTTGTGTTCTACATAGCCAATTACTGCAAATGCAGCAATTGGCTATAAGATTTTATCTACCTTGTTCCAGTTGCAAAGTCTTGGTAGGCTGGTCGCAAACTTCGGCAGGACCGAAGTATTGGATAGGACCCGGATAAACATAGTCTGTTTCCACAGCCCAACGCTCACGCTGAGCGGCAAATGCCTTGAAAGGAGCACCGTCCAGTCTTACCAAAGCTTTCTGGATAACCGGTTTCATTTCGCCGTGACGACGTTCCATATTCATCATCATTGTAATAGGTACACCACCTGCAATCCACTCTTCGGCAGGAGCTGTAGTATTACGTACGGAAGACATGTAACCGGTCTTACCGTTAGCAATCAGCGCAGATGCCGCATAACCCAAAGAGTAGCAGTAGTCAGCATCGAAATTAGACGGAGCAGCGCAACGTCCTTCATAACCGAAGAAGTGATGCTGTGCAGCGAACTTACCTACATATTTACCTTCTTCTTTCCACTGAGCCAATTTGGCAGCTACCATTTCGGACAACAGTTTCTCCGTTTCAATGAGAGATACCTGTACGTTTCCATGCGGGTCGCGGTCCAATGACAACTGACGCGCTACACCTTCGGGAAGGCTGGCATAGATAGCGGCATTTTCCGGAGAAGTTTGCGGATGATATAGTCGCGTTGGTGTGACTTCTTAATCTGAGAGAATTCCTCTGCATTGGCAGCCAGGAAATCATTCAACTCAGCGATAAGACGTTTCATAGCGGGGATGAACTCAACCAAGCCCTCGGGGATAAGAACCGTACCGAAGTTATTGCCCTGTGCGGCACGATTAGCCACCACCTGAGCGATACCCGTTACGATATCATCCAAAGACATATCCTTAGCTTCAACTTCTTCGGAGATAATGCAGATATTAGGCTGTACCTGCAATGCACATTCCAAAGCGATATGTGAAGCGGAACGTCCCATCAGTTTTATGAAATGCCAGTACTTACGTGCCGAGTTACAGTCGCGCTGGATATTACCGATTACTTCAGCATACGTTTTACAAGCTGTATCGAATCCGAAAGAAGTTTCAATCATTTCGTTCTTCAAGTCACCGTCGATAGTTTTCGGACACCCGATAACCTGTACACCGCAATTCTTCGCAGCATAATACTCAGCCAATACGCAGGCATTTGTATTAGAATCGTCACCACCGATAATAACCAGTGCTTTGATATTCAATTCCTTCAAGATTTCCAGTCCTTTTTCAAACTGTTCCTCTTTCTCCAATTTGGTACGGCCTGAACCTATGATATCGAAACCACCGGTATTACGATATTCATCGATGATATCGGCCGTCAGTTCCATATAGTTATGGTCTACCAAACCACCGGGGCCAAGAATGAAACCGTACAGTTTGCTATCTTTGTTCAACTTTTTAATACCGTCAAAAATACCGGATATCACATTGTGACCACCGGGAGCCTGACCACCGGAAAGAATTACACCCACATTCATAGCAGGGAAATCAACGGTCTCATCGGTATTTCGAACTTAATCAAAGGCATCCCATAAGTATTGGGAAACAATTTCTTGATTTCTTCCTGATCGGCAACCGACTGGGTAGCTGCGCCGGCCACTGCTTTTACAGTACCTGTCAGCCCTTTCGGAAGTTTGCGTGATAGGCATGCCTTGCAACTTTGCAAATTGCAACTTTTTAGTCATTTCTCTTAAATATTTAAAAGGTGTTAATAAAGTTTCGTTTTAAAAGCGCGCAAATTTCGCTCTTTTCCGCAAGAAATGCAAACTGAATGAAGAAATAATGCAAACTTATTCTTCTATCTGCCAGCCTCCACCCAAAGCCTTATAAACATTTACCACTGCTATCAGTTCGTCACGGATTGCATTGCTGACACCAATCTGGGCATCGAAATATCCACGCTGGGCATCAAGCACGTCCATATAATTAATAACACCATTAATATATTGCAACTGCGCTAAATCCACGTACGTTTTGGCTGAACGTTCCAACTTGAGACGCAACTTGATACACTTCCTTTATTTTGTTTGAAGTCCACAATTGCGTTCTTACGCCTCTTTAAAGCATTCAGCACCGTTTTCTCATAGCTATGAACTTCCGCCTCAAACGAAGCTTTCTGTGCCTTTAGAGCAGCCCGGTTTTTACCCCAATTGAAAAGCGGAGTCAATACCGCTCCGTTCAACAATGAATAAGGCGACTGAAGGAAGTTTGACAAGACATCACTCTCCAATCCAAACTGACCAGTCAGCGACAACCGAGGGAACATATTGGTATAGGCCACTTTCACACGAGCATGTTCAGCTATAAGCTGCTGCTCTGCAGCACGAATGTCAGGACGACGTTCCAATAAGCCGGACGGCAATCCTACAGGTAAAGACTCCGGCACATCCAACTCCTCCAAAAAGCGGCTGCGCTCTATACGTGTAGGAAATTCACCAGCAAGAAAAGCTATGTCATTCTCCTTGATGGAAATCTTACGTTCCAGATCCGGAACAAGCGTAGCTGTACGCGCCAACTCTACTTGCGCCTGCTGATAAGATGTCTCCGAAGTAAGTCCGCCTTCAAAACGGATTCTTGCAAGACGCACACCTTCTTCACGAGCCTTTTGTGTCTGACGGACAATTTCCAATTCTGTATCGAGTGCTACCAGCTCGTAATATGCCTGCGCCACTTCCGCAACAATTGTCATACGCAAGGCACGCTGTGATTCTACACTTTGCAGATAATCGGCAACAGCAGCTACTTTTTTCCAACGCAGATTTCCCCAAAGGTCAAGTTCCCACGACAAAAGAGCCTTTGCTTCATAGCTGTTACCCACATCGCGGCTATGTCCGCCATAGTTTTCAACTTCACGCTCTGCCTCTATTTTTCCATTTAACTGAGGAAGTAGATTAGCTACGCTGATACGTTTCTGGGCCGCCATTTCTTTCACGCGAGCGGCCGCAACGAGCATATCTTTATTATACTCCAATGCGCGTGCTATCAGATTACGCAAAGTATTGTCTGTATAAACAGCCTGCCACTGCTCATCGGCAATGCTGATGCTGTCCTGCTGTTGCATCAAACTGTCGGGCAATGCCATTTCGGGACGTACATAGCTTTTGCCTACCTTGCACGATGCAAAAGAACCGGGGCGAGCAACAGAAGTATATATATATTCTTTTTTCATAAGCGTGTAATCAGAATTCATTTACAATGTTATCATCAATCTTTTTTGATTTTGTGTTGCACTTTTTCCTTTGCCTTATAAATCAAAACAAAGAAGAAAGGCACAAGCACAATGCCGAATACAATGGCAAAAATCATTCCAAAGAAAACTCCCGTACCTATTGCCTGACGGCTTGCAGATCCCGGTCCGCTTGCAAGAACCATAGGAAGCATACCCAATACAAAGGCAAGTGAAGTCATCAATATAGGACGGAAACGGAGTTGGGCGGCATGAATGGCCGACTGCACCAAATCTCCTCCATTATCCACCTGTACTTTGGCAAACTCAACGATAAGGATAGCATTTTTTGCTGCAAGTCCCACCAACATTACCAAACCAATCTGGAAATAAATATCATTTTCCAAGCCACATACAGCAACGCCCAAATAAGCTCCCAATGCAGCTACCGGCAACGAAAGCAATACAGCAATAGGCACAGTCCAGCTTTCGTATTGTGCTGCCAGGAACAGGAATACGAAGAGGAATACCAACGTCAGCACCAGTCCGGTCTGCCCACCGGCTTTCTTCTCCTGATAAGAAAGTCCGCTCCACTCAACACCTATATTATCCGGTAAATGTTCGCGCGCTATCTGTTCCATAATCTCCATAGCCTGGCCGGAACTGTATCCCTGTGCCGCCGAACCGAGAATAACTGCAGTAGTAAACATATTGAAACGTTTAATACTACCCGGACCGGTTGTATAGGATGCATTACCCAACGAGGTTAACGGAACCATCGCACCATTAGCTGCTTTACAAAGAACAGATTAATGTTCTCTTTGTGCTCACGATACGGAGCTTCAGCCTGAATATATACCTTATATATACGATTGAACATATTAAAGTCATTCACATATACGGAACCCGTATAAGCTTTCATCGTAGAGAACACATCTGCCAACGCACCCCCAGCATCTTCACCTTGTCACGGTCTACATCAAAATAGAGTTGCGGAATCTCAGACTGCAAAGAAGAAGAAAGCCCCGTCAATTCCTTGCGTTTCTGAGCATAATACATCAAAGTATCCGCTGCCTGTACCAGATTTTCAAAAGTAGCTTCCCCACGTGCCTCAAGCTGCATTTCAAAGCCACCGGATGTTCCCAATCCCGGGATTACAGGAGGAGTAGAAAGATAGACTCTACATTCGGGGTATTCCCTCAAATCCTTTTCCACTTCTCCATTATCTTATTGATAGTGGTATTTTTGCGTTCCTCCCAGGGCTTCAATATAACAGTTAACTCACTGCGCGCCTGATTGCTTCCTACACGCGGACTGCTACCCGTTACATTCTGCACATAAGCCACATACGGATTCTGCTCCAGATACTGCACGCACGATCGGTCACGATACGGGTACGTTCCAAAGTAGAACCTTCCGGCAGTTCCAACTCCACTTTAAAAGTATCCCTGGTCTTCCACCGGCAAGAAACTGGTAGGAATCAGACGGTGAATGATGAAAATAGCTATCAATACCATACCGAATGCACTCATCAAACGTCTGGGATGCTTGATAACGCGGCTGATAACACCAATATACTTATGATTACTGATATTCAACCATTCGTTAATCTTACGGAACACGATATTCTTTTTCTTTCCGCTGTCGGGCTTCAGGATAAGCGAACACATCACGGGACTAAGCGTCAGTGCCACAACCGTAGAAAGCAATACCGATACAGCAATGGTAATAGTAAACTGGCGATATAATTGTCCGGTGATACCGCTCAGAAAGCTTACCGGAACAAATACGGCACAGAGCACCAATGAGGTTGCAATCAAAGCACTTGCCAAACCGTTCATTGCTTTTTTCGTTGCTTCATAAGGAGAGAGTTTTTCCGTTTCCATCAGATGTTCCACATTCTCCACTACCACAATAGCATCATCCACGACAATACCGATAGCAAGAATCAATCCCAACAATGTCAATATATTCAGCGAGAAACCGAAAATAAGCATGAAACCGAAAGTACCGATCAAAGAAATAGGCACTGCAACAACAGGTATCAAAGTAGCACGCCAGCTTTGCAGTGAAAGGAACACTACCAATACCACAAGAACCAATGCTTCGAACAATGTCTTATACACCTCGTGGATAGACTCCGAAATATAGGTAGTCATGTCAAAAGGTATCTCGTAACTCATTCCTTCAGGAAAGTTCGCACTGATTTCTTCCATTGCCTTCTTCACGTTGTCCGCCACTTCCATAGCATTGCACCCGGAAGCATATAAATGCCGAGAACTGCCGCATTTTCACCGTTAATACCACTTTCCGTACTATATGAGGAAGCTTCAAGTGACACTCTGGCCACATCGCGAAGACGAATAATAGACCATTGGCATTGGCACGGACCACAATATCCTCAAACTGCTTTGCCGAGCTCAAACGTCCTTGCGTTGTAATAGGAATTGTAATGTCCAAACCTTGCACCGGCTGCTGTCCCAAAACACCGGCAGCCGATTCGCGGTTCTGGTCTTTCAAAGCATTCTGCAAATCCTGAACAGTCAATCCGAAATTTGCCAGTTTGTCTGGCATGGCCCAGATTTGCATGGCATAGTAACGGCTACCGATATTAGACACACGTCCCACACCGGGAATACGGCGTAAAAGGTCGAGTACGTTAATAGTAGCAAAGTTACTCAGATAGATTTCGTCGAATTTCGGATCATTGGAAGTCAAACAGATTGTCATCAGCTGGCTGGGAGCCTGCTTTTCTACCGAAATACCATTCTGAATGACTTCCGCAGGCAAACGGCTTTCCGCCAGCTTTATACGGTTTTGAATTTCCACGGCAGCCAAATCCGGATCGGCAGATACATCAAAGGTCACGGTTGCCGAAAAGCCACCGGAATTGGAACTGTTGGACTCCATGTACAACATACCCGGAGTACCGTTTATTTCCTGTTCGATAGGAGTCGCCACTGCTTGTGACACAGTCAGCGCACTTGCCCCCGGATAGGATGCACTGATTTTCACAACGGGCGGTGTTATCTGTGGGTATTGATCCACCGGAAGCATAGTCAGACCGATGATACCGACAATTACAATCACAATCGATATCACCGCCGAGAATACAGGGCGGTCTATAAAGAAACTTACTTCATACTGTTATTTTACTTTGAGAGATTCTTATCCTTTTCTTTATTCTCAGAAGCGGCTTTCTTATTCAAAGAATCTGCCGGCTGCTCATCTTCCTTTTGGGAGCAGCTGCTTGTGCACGCACTTTCATTCCCGGAGTAAGTTTATGGAAACCTTCCGTCACTACCTGCTCTCCTGCCGCCAGTCCGCGTTCAACAACCATATTGTTACCAAACTCAGGTCCTAATTCAATGAAGCGCTTTTCAACTGTCGAATCGCGGCGCATTACATATATATAAGCACCGCCTTTCTCAATGGTAACGGCCTTTTGAGGAACTGCCACAGCACCTTCGCGTACGTCCAACAACAGTTTTACTTTCGTAAACTGTCCGGGCAGCAATACTCTGTTCGGATTAGGCATTTCGGCACGAACGGAGAACGTACCGGTTGCGGGTCAACCTGCGGTTCTGCAAAATCGACATAACCTTTGTAAGGATAAACAGTATTATCAGCAAAGTAATCGTGATATTAGGCTGCCAAGAGCGGGTAGAATCCTGACGGCCTATCTCTATATTGCGCTCTTTGCTTTTAAGATAGTCCAATGCGGTCATGCTGAAATCTACCAATACCGTATCACTTTTTACTATGGTAGCAAGCAATGATTTAGCCCCGGGACCTACCAATGTTCCCAAGTCCACATTTCTTTCACTGATATGCCCTGATAGCGGAGAACGCACAATGGTATACCCCAGTTCCAATTCCGCCTGGTCCAGATCGGCCTGACTCATAGCAACAGAAGCCTCGGCCGTTTCATAAGCAGCCTGCGCATTATCCAAATCCAGCTGACTGGCAGCATTCTGTGCATACAAAGGACGAATACGTTCCAAATCCCGTTTGGCTTTCAACGCCTGCGCCTCATCTTTCTTTAACTGTGCACGAGCTTGTCAGCCTTTGCACGGTATTGGTCTTGATTGATAACAAATAAAACCTGGTTTTTAGTTATATACGTCCCTTCGGCAAAAAGCATACTCTCCAAATACCTTCCACACGTGCACGGACTTCCACAAACTGTTGTGCACGTATACGACCTACATACTCACCAAAAATTTCCACATCACCCACTTCGGCAGGTTCTACAATAACAGTAGGTAATTCCGGCTGAATTTTCTTGGGCCAAGTCAATATCAGATAACCGGCAAGCAGCACTGTCATGCAGGCTATCATCATTATCACCCGTTTCTTTCTCAGCTTTAATTCTTTTTTTGTAAAAAATAGTCTCATGCTTGTTTGTTTATTTAATTTAACCCTATTTCCCATTTCAAAGCAAACGCAATGCCAAAGCAGGACAAAGGGTATTCTTTATTATATAATAGTCTAGTTATCAGACATGAACATATATATAAGTAGTAATATTCCACCTGCTTTCCACACTCACATTGTAGAAAATCTCCACAAATGTAGAATTATTCCACGAACTATTTCTCATTAAAAACACATAAATTTTCATTTTTCCACTCAACTCATGAAGAAAAACACTATCTTTACCGAAAATAACACTATTCATTCACATAAAAAGTAAAGATTATGGCAAGTAGAAAAGCATTGAAAAAAGAACGTCAATTATATTGCCGGTGAATTATTCGCCGAATGCCTTATGAACAGTCTGTATGTACCCGGAACAGACAAGAAGAAAGCCGATGAACTAATGGGTGAAATTCTGAAAACGCAAGATGAATTCATCAGCCGTATCAGCCATACCGAACCGGGAAATGTAAAAGGTTACTACAAGAAATTCCGTTCTGATTTTAATGCAAAAGTAGACGCAATCATTGAAGCTATCGGCAAACTTAAATAATAAGAATGAAGAAAAGACTATATAGTTTTATCTATTATCGCCTGTTAGGTTGGAAAACAAATGTAACAGTGCCCAACTATGACAAATGTGTCATTTGTGCAGCGCCACATACATCCAACTGGGATTTGTTTATCGGCAAACTGTTTTATGGTGCATCGGACGAAAAACCAGCTTTATGATGAAGAAAGAGTGGTTTTTTTCCTTTAGGATTGATATTCAGAGCTATCGGCGGCATACCGGTAGACCGAAGCCGGAACACATCTTTGGTAGACCAGATGGCAAACAAATTGCCGGAAGCAAACTGTTTCATTTAGCCATTACTCCGGAAGGTACGCGCAAATCCAACCCAAACTGGAAAAAAGGTTTTTACTTCATTGCGTTGAAAGCACAAGTTCCTATCATGCTTATCGGTATAGATTATCCTACCAAGACTATAACTTCCACCAACATAATGCCAACAGGAGACTTGAGAAGGACATGCATGAAATAAAGCTCTATTTTAAAGATTTTCGCGGAAAGATTCCTGAGAATTTCTCCGTTGGAATAAATTAAAAGACAACCGATAGCAACTGTTTACTAAAATGAACCAACTGCGTGTCAGTATCCTACAAATGGATATTGCTTGGGAGAATAAACAAGACAATCTTCGCCGTCTTCGCGAAAAGCTGGAAGCTCTTCGCGGAGCGACGGAGATTATTGTTTTACCGGAAACCTTTTCTACCGGTTTCAGCATGAACACCGACACATTGGCAGAGCCGGTAACAGGTAATACAATTACAACACTACGCCAATGGGCTTCAGAATATCAGATAGCTATTGCCGGAAGCTATATAGCTTGTGAAGAGAATTTTGTTTCATCTGAAAGCAATCCATCATCCTACAAAAACTCTACCTATTACAACCGCGCCTTTTTCCTCACTCCCGAAGGGAAGCTTATTTTTACGATAAACGACATCTGTTCCGCATGGGCAACGAGACAGATAATTTCACGGCAGGCAGCGTCGTATCATAATTCCGTATCGAGGTTGGAATATACTGCTACTCGTCTGCTACGACCTGCGCTTTCCGGTATGGACCGGAATACAGGCAATGAATACGACCTCCTGATTTACGTTCCAACTGGCCTGTACCCCGACGAAAGTCTGGGACATACTTTACAGGCACGGGCATTGGAAAATATCAGTTACGTTTGCGGTGTAAACCGTATCGGTAAAGACAGTAATAGCTTCTCCTATAACGGCGGCAGCGCAATCTACTCATACAAAGGTGAAATGCAGATTCAAGTGCCCGACCATGAAGAAGGAACAGCTACGGCTACTCTTGAACTTTCCGCACTACAAGAATTCAGAAACAAATTTCCGGCATGGAAAGATGCGGATTCATTCACTATCGTCTCAGATAGTAATTCACGGTAGTCACTACCCGTATACTTTTAATATAAGGCGTATTGACATCTCTGTCCGATATGGAGAATTGTCCCTGCGAAGCTTCCGTATCTTACCCAGGCTACTGTCTGAGTCTTTTGCAAACTTTTCGGCAGCGGCACGGGCATTTTTCGTAGCTTCTTCTATCATTTGCGGTTTCACATCATTCAAGCCTGTAATTCATACACCACATTATAGCGATAATCACCTCCACTGATGGCAATACCCTGTTTCAACAGTTCAGCCTGTTCCGACATCATTTCCGTACCTTATCTACATTTTTTGAAGTAACCGTAATGACTGATGTAGCATTATACCGATAAGCAATATCACGATTTCCATAGCGTTCGGCCTGCATATCTATCACTTCCGGAGGGGCAATACTGATTTCTTCCTTAGCAATGCCGTTGCTTTCCAAAAATTTCACAATTGCCTTGTTTTTCTGTTCCATATTGGCATAAAGCAGCGACGGATCATTCCCTATATCTTTATACATCAAGGGCCATATCACCTTATCAGCAGGAACTTCCATCTCAGCCAACCCTTTTACACTGACAATACGTTCTTTATCTATAAAATCATTTATACCCCATTTAATTATCACTCCCAGCAGTACCATACCAACGGCAATAATAGCCGCTTCTACTTTCCATGTTTTCATAATCCATCGTTTTATTAAGTTTATCATAAGTAAAACAAAATAACGAAAATAAAGTTCCCGCTTACCATCATCCTGATTAAAAGATATTAAACAGGTATTTCTTTAAACATTACGTATTAAATTTTAGAGTATTTAATAGAAATACCTAAATGTATGGAGTGCATCTTACCTAAAAAGTAGTTATTTTTGTCCTTTGAAATAATGTCTGACGACTGAAACAATTAATTTATTAACACTAACCCCTAAATCCTATGTTGACTCAACTTATCAACGCACGTATTCTGACCCCTCAAGGTTGGCTCAAGGACGGTTCCGTACTCATCAGAGACGGAAAAATTTTAGAAGTAACCAATTGCGACCTCGCCGTTATCGGTGCACAACTGATTGATGTAAAAGGAATGTATGTACTGCCCGGCGGTGTAGAGATCCATGCACATGGCGGTGGCGGACGCGATTTTATGGAATGTACCGAAGACGCTTTCCGCGGTGCGGTCCAAACCCACATGAAATACGGAACTACCAGCATATTCCCTACTCTGTCCTCTTCTACCGTACCGATGATTGAACAGGCGGCAGAGACTTGTACGAAGATGATGGCGGAAAAAGACAGTCCTATACTGGGTCTGCACCTCGAAGGCCATTATCTGAACATGGCGATGGCAGGCGGACAGATGCCCGAGAACATCAAGAATCCCGACCCTAACGAATACATTCCTATCGTGGAAAACTGGCACTGCATCAAGCGTTGGGATGCTGCCCCCGAATTACCCGGAGCCATGCAGTTCGGAAAATATATCACCGGAAAAGGCATTTTGGCTTCGGTAGCCCATACACAAGCCGAATTTGAGGACATACGTACAGCCTATGAAGCCGGATACACACATGCTACACATTTCTATAATGCAATGCCCGGATTCCACAAACGCCGTGAATACAAATACGAAGGCACTGTGGAGAGCATTTACCTCATGGACGACATGACTGTGGAAGTGTAGCCGACGGTATCCATGTACCGCCCACAATCCTGCGCCTGGTCTACAAGATAAAAGGTGTGGAACGGATGTGCGCCATCACCGATGCCCTGGCATGTGCGGCCAGCGACAGCAAAGAAGCTTTCGACCGCGTGTCATCATTGAAGACGGAGTCTGTAAGCTTGCGGACCACTCCGCTTGCCGGCAGTGTGGCTACTATGGACCGGCTGATACGTACAATGGTGCAGAAAGCCGATATACCTCTGGCAGACGCCGCACGAATGGTATCCGAAACACCGGCACGCATCATGGGTGTATACGACCGTAAAGGCTCGCTCCAAAAAGGGAAAGATGCCGATATTATCGTAATGGACGAAGATTTGAAGATTAGAGCAGTATGGGCAATGGGTAAATTAGTGCCTGAAACCGATACTTTATCATAAAATTTATCCCAACATCATGCGGATGAACTTTGTTTTTCGTATTTTTGTTAAGTTTTGAACAAGCGAACAGCTTTAATCATTTATTAATAACCAAATATTGTATGAAAACCAATCTTAGTTCTCAAATTACTCTGAATAGAGTATCCCCCAGGTACTACAGACCGGAGAACGCTTTCGAGCGATCGGTACTGACACGTCTCGAGAAAATTCCGACAGACATTTACGAGTC
>ENA-OQAS01001115-OQAS01001115.1-human-gut-metagenome-genome-assembly--contig:-NODE-1115-length-13061-cov-2.367249_pt1 | contig 13061 bp, 21 predicted proteins | sample MGYA00242733_ERZ504523 | MGnify/ENA primary metagenome ERZ504523 (study PRJEB26092, sample SAMD00036239) | human gut metagenome | host: Homo sapiens | study: EMG produced TPA metagenomics assembly of... | reverse complement strand
TGCTCAGAGTACGAGCTGTACATCGACGATGCTCAGACGTACGTAGTGTACATCGATGATGCTCAGACGTACGTAGCTGTACATCGATCGATGCTCAGACGTACGAGCTGTACATCGATCGATGCTCAGACGTACGTAGCTGTACATCGATCGATGCTCAGACAGGTAGCGCGCGTGCAGCTCGGTGGCGAAATGGGTGCCCTGCAAATTTGCAGTGTGTCCGTGTAGCTGGTTCCGTCGATCTCATACTTGACCGTGATGATGTAGACATAATCGGTGTTGCTCCCATTGACAGAGTAGGAGGTGTGCGCCGTCGCTTTCATGTCGGTAATGCGATAGCGTCCGGCAAAATCACGCTGGTGTAGGTATGCTTGCGGTAAATATCCATCCCCAGCACAATAAGGATGGAAAACAGTATGCCGATCCCGCAGACGGCCAGCGCCGCCAGCAGCGCCTTCTTGTCGGATTTGGTAATTTTCAGCTTCATGCGGCGGGCCTCCCACAGTGTTTTCTCTATTATACCATACACCGCTGCCTATGTCTATTTCCCGCCGTGCCCGCATACCCTGTACCAGACCAAAACAGAGGAGGGGCTTGCCATGCGGCGGGATGCAGACAGAGAGGAACGAAACGCAAGATTGCTGGCGGGCGTGGTGCTGGCGGCTATGCTGGTGATGCTGTCCGGCATCATCCATCTGCTGTACCACCGGGAGTACGCCGAGACCGACACCCCCAACGACTGCTTTGCAGTGTCGGCGGCGACGGGGGAGACGGCGCTGCCCAAAATCGTCTGCCTGACCTTTGACGACGGCCCCAGCAAAAACACCCGGCCAATTCTGGAAATTCTCGATAAGGAGCAGGTCCCGGCCACCTTCTTTGTCTGCGCGCAGGACGCCAACGAAAAATATCTGCCCTTGTGGCGGACATCGCGGCGGCGGGGCATCAGATCGCGCTGCACAGCGCGACGCATCAATACTCCAAAATTTATGCGAGCACCGACGCATTCTGGCAGGACATCAGAACGCTGCGCCAGGCGTTGGAGCCGTATGTGGATGTGGCGGCCATCGACTGGCTGCGTTTCCCCGGCGGCAGCACAAACACAGTCAGCCACCGCTACGGCGGAAACGGCATCATGAAGGCCCTGAAGGCCCAGGCTGAGGACAAGGGCTACCACTGGATCGACTGGAACGTCTGCGCCGAGGACGCCACCGCCAGCCACCCGGATGCCGCGCAGATTTTGCGCAACATTCGCCGCGATGCCGATGGTCAGGACACCTGTGTCGTCCTGCTGCATGATACAAAAGCAACAGGTCAGACCGTCAAGGCCCTGCCCGATATGATCGCCTATTTCCGGGAGCAGGGCTACAATTTTTGTACGGTTGCACAGATGGATGCCTTGCAATGTGAAACAAAATAGGGTATAAGGCATCGGCGATTCTGTGTAAGTCTACGGGAATCTATATATGACGTTGTTACGAATAAAAGCAGACATCTTCTTTGCCGGAAATACCACAAAACTCCGTAAATCTACGCAATTTTACAAAAATTGGTGTAGTAATGGTGTAGTAAATCAGCCAACATGCAGGACGGAGCTGCTGCCGGTTGGTGTAAACTCGACTAGACGAGCCATCTGCTGTACAGCAGTGTTTGCGTTTGCGTGGGTATACACATTCAGCGTGATGGCAACATTGGAATGCCCCATGAGGTATTGCAGCGATTTAATGTCGATGCCTCGGTTTGCCATGTTGGTGCAGAAAGTATGGCAGAAGGTGTGGGGCGAGATGCGCGGCAGGGGAGTATCGGGGTGCAGCCGATTGTACTTCTTGACGGCAGACATTAAGGACAGATTGAAATTTCGTCTGGCGCGAATCGTGCCTTCTCTGGATACTTGTAGAAAATCACAGTAACCGTCAATCATAATTTTGACTTTACGGCTTTTGGCTTCTTCGACCAAGCGTTGAAAGCTGTGATATACACTGTCGCTCATGTAAATGTCGCGGATGCTGTGCCAGCTTTTAGGCTTGGTTACATGAAAAGTACGGTCGCAGACAAGCGTAAGCTGATGGTTGACGTGAATGATGCAGTTCTGCATATCCAAGTCGTGAACTGTAAGGCCGATAAACTCGCTGATGCGGAGCCCGGTGCCAAGCAAGATATTGTAGGCATCGTATTGTTTACAGAAAATTGGGTCATTCCTTATAAAGGAAAGAAACGAGATTTGCTGTTCTTCTGTGAGTGCTACGGCACCGAACTTATCGTCTGCGGCATATTCTTTGGCGCTTATCTTAAAGGGATTCTTACGGATAAGGTCATCCTCACAGGCCTGATCGAAAGCAAAACTTACGACGCTCAGATACCGACCGATTGTACTGGATTTCTTCCCATCACGGTATAACTGAATGATCCAATTCTTGGCATCTGATTTCTTAATGGATTTTACAGGGTGATAAAAGATATCGTACCCTTGCAGAATCTTAAAGACGTTTTGATAGTTTTCTATCGTGGTTTCGCACAGACCGACTTTTAGGCTGAGCGTCTGCTCAATCAATTTGATAGCAGAAATGCTGCCCGCATCATAATCAATACCGTCGAAAGAATCTCGCTGAATAAGAGCTTCCCGCTCACGCAGCTCTTTCAAATCGTTGGAATAAATGGTTTTCCGCTTGCCGCGAATATCAGAATAGCGGTACATATAAATACCGTCTTTGCGTTGACTCTCTCCTGTTTTTAGAATGCGACCTTTAGAATCTTTTCTTTTGGTCATCAAAACTCTCCTTTCTGCGGTAACAGGAAAGAGCCCGGATATGACATATATATTGTATCATATTGACCGCCTTTCTTATTGAAGAAAATGTGAACGAATGAAAAGTTGCCTTTTCTGCGATGTGTGGTATAATATAAGTAGATGAAAATCGGAGGAGATTGGGTTTATGTATTTTGCGCCGTTTATTGTAAGAGCAGAACATGAACGGAAGTCCCAGTTGTCATAGAGAGGGCAACAGCAGAGGACTTGAAAGCTACCGCCAAAGTACCGAAATGGCAGACGGACTGGACTTCGGAATATCTTGCCGATGAAAAAATTGAAAAGTATTCTTTGAAAACGAAAGAGGGAAACTTGATTGCGCTCGGCGCGTATCGGGTAATGGGGCGCAAGGCGTATGTGTATATCCTGTATCTGGAAAGTGCGCCCGCCAGCAACCCGACACTGACTGCCAAGCGGGAATACTATGGCATTGGCGAAGTGATGATTGCTTTTGGCATCAAGTTTTCGATTGACAGCGGCTGCCGCGGCGATGTTTTGTTTGAAGCCAAGACACCGGAACTTGCCAGGCACTACGAAAAAGACTTCCACGCCCGCCCGGTGGCAACGCTGAACAGCGACGGCCCGCAGCGCTATATGCTGGCCGATGAAGATGCATGGAATCTCTTTGAAAAATTTCTTGCAGAGGAGGAACCGTAATGGAAAAGATGCTGGACGAACGTTATAAAATTGATGAACTGGCCGATGCAGCGGGTGGCTATTTTGCCATGCCATCGGCAGATGAACTTGCCTACACAGAACTCTTGTTTGATGTCTGCGATCAGTTTGGAATCCATTACTATGCCGCAGATAAGAAAGCGCGCGCGTTTGTTGAGGAAGTGACACGCGTAACATGGGCAAAGCAGCAGGAAGAAAAGACAGGAGTGGAGCAAAGCATCCGCCCTGCATTTACCGCGTAAAAGAGAATATGTATATGCCAGCCGGAAGTGATTTTCTTCCGGCTGGTTTTTTTAGAGGCGTATTAAAGGGAATAAGTCTGTTCAATATATCTATCGAAATCTTTGCGCTTGATAAGACGTTTACTGCCAACCCATAGAACAAACGGGCAACGTTCATCATTAGAAATTTCGCGCAGCTTATTGATGCCGATGCCAGAGTAAGCGGCAGCTTCTTCGAGGGTTAGGTTGGATTTTTCCCAGATGGGAACTTCTTTCATAGACGGTCTCCTTATAGGCGTGTGGGGCGTATTATTTGATTAAATGGTCAAAAAGAGTAAGAATATCATTGCACGCAATGGAGGTGTACCCCCACAAAACGGAACTGAGAATTCGAGTGCTTTCTTGCGGCGACCATAGTAAATTCGCAAAGAAAGCGAAATGCCTTTCTGTTCAAGTGCATGTAAAATTTCATTGGTGTTCTTAAAACGCTGCGGGGAAAGATAGGAATAGTAAAGAATCAAATAATAAAATCCCCCTTTTTGTGTCTCTCCCGTATCAAATTTACAGAGGAATCAATGAGCTGCAGCATCTTTTTACTGCGTGCTATGGACTGGGCGTCGCCCTCAAGACGCGGATTGGAAATATCTAAATCGGTGATTTGGGTTCCGTTGGCAGCGCCATATTCTGCGCGAAATTCTGCTTGGAGATTTTGTTCCGAGACTTCTACGTTCCATAAAATGTCACGGTAGTTCTGCATGAGTTTTGCGGTGTCATGAATATATTTTGAATCCTTTGTACTTTGTGCGGCTAATGTCATAGGCAACACTCCTTTATTATTAGAATTTTGATGCTAAAAGCTCTCTGGCCGTGTTTTTCGTTGCGGCTGCATTGGCTTTCCGCATATCCTTGCCAGAAAAGAGAATCGGTGCACAGTGTTCGAGGATGCGCCCATAAATGCGTGAATGCTCTAAATCGGGTGGGTTCTTCATCTGTTCCAATGTCAGATTGGTTGTGACAATCAGGGGCTTGCAGCTGCGGTACTCGTCTGTGGCTACATAGGTCTGTGCGATACGGTGCAGCCGAATACGGCGCGGAACTTCCGACTTGATGGCATTCGTGTCGCTGCATCCGGATAAGTAGAATGCAAAGCGCTCGGTTCTTGCTGCAATAACAGTCGTTTTGCGCGAACACCGAGCCGATAGCCGCGAAGGTGATGACTGGAAAAGAGGCGCAGGAGTTTGTCGTGCGTCAAGGACGTGACGACTTTTTGCGGTAACTTTCACTCGCCGTAAGGCGGTAGAACAGCCGCAAGGAACCTCGCCGAAGATGGCTGTGAGCGACAACAGCTCATAATTGAGGTTGTTATGGGACGGTAAAGCTGGAGACTGTGAAGAAATAGGAATCACCTCGTTTTCCTACCGTAAGCACATTATCCTCGGTGCAGCTTTTCCGTTTGGAATGTCTAAAAGGTGATTGCGACGCGGATAAGCCGCCAAAATGTGCAAGTAGAGATTTCTGGAAGATTTTTCGGACGAAATGGAGGTCAATTTTTTACGGAGGTGGCCGGATTTTTCATATCCAGCCATGCAGAAAATTTCTCTTTTTGCATGACGGAAATGATGGTGCAAGACGAATCCGCAAACCGTGTTGTCTGAAACTGGTCGCACAAAGCACCGGTATCATCGGTCATGCAGTACAGCGCGATAATGTCCAGAACCTCTTTCATTTCAAGGTTGTCATAATCACGCACGGCTTTGATGGGTAGGCAGTGGTCATAGACGTGTTCGATGCAGACGGTGCATTCGCGGAAGTGGGGAAGATTTTGCTGTTCGGCATACTGCTTTAGTGCCGCATGAAGTGATGACTGCAAAAATTTGAAGCCCTCGGTGTGGGTCTTTTTTGGGCAGCAGCGCGGGCAGTCTGACGGACAGAATACCGTCTGTTACATCAATGCGGATGCCCTGCATTTCAGCAGCTTGCAGATAATAGTCCTGCGGCATACCACCGTAAATAGTAAACAGAAAACTGCGGAGTTGGGCGGTGCTGCGCTCACTGAGTAAAGCGGTACGTTTGGCTGCGTCAAGAAATTGAACAGGATCTGCGCCGGGTAGCAGATATTCCAGTTCGTGCAGCTTTTTATCAATGTCGATAAGATAACGCTGCTCCAAACGAAGGCGAGTTAAAAGAGCATCTGGATTCAATAAATTACCTCCTCAGTTTGCGTATAAGCGCGTATTATAGACGCAATATTATCTATTCGGATAAAAGTAGTACGCATAATGTGCATATTAGGACGTATTACCATCTTATTATGCTGGTGTAAAAGGCTGAACAAACAAAAATGCCGCACCAAAATCAGGTGCGGCATAGGGAAAAATACCCTTGCAACAGAACTTTTATGTGCATATTAAGTGTAGCATAGTGGGCTGTGAAAAAACTAGGGCTTTTTCTCTGCAAATATTGTGCGTGCTTTTTGTAGATTTGTTGACGTCGGTAAGGGTAAAAACTTACATGCACTGTTGCTCTTCCATAGAAATTTGTTTTGGCAGTTCCAGCATATTGCTCTTTCTGCTATAGAGCAGTGGCCATTTAAGTGCGGTGTTGCTGCCGCTTTTTCGATTATTATATTGGAGCAGCATCGCTTCGGCATACCCGATAGAACCGGCTTTGCGCTCTCTGGCGGTGCGGCTGATTTCTCTGGCCGAACAACGACCGACTTTTTCTTTGAAGGTATCGTCCTTTAATTCGTCGCCGAATGCGCAAATCAGCCGGGTGATACCCCGCAGGATACCGGAGGATAGGGAATCGGGTTCACCCTCCCATGTAATAACACAAAGACGCAATACGCGCTGCAATACATCATAGCCATATTTATTGTAAATATCCTCCAGGGTCGCAATACAGCACACAGCGCCGGGGCGTGAATTACTGGAAATACGCAAATCGAATGATTCTACCAGTGCTTTAATGATAAGCTGTTTGTCGTTTCCGGCTTCGACGTTTGCCATAAAAATTTCATAAGGAAGTAGTTTCTTTACGTATTTTTGCTGGTTTGCAAAGACATCTGCTTCCTGCTGATATTCCAAATCATCATAAACCATGCACCAGACGGGGGTATCGCGAGAACCTGAAACCTCTGCAACAATCTCAATAGTATGCTGTCCCATTGATAACATAGTTGATTCCATTGCGTCGACTGACTTTAACCGTTGATTTGGTATAGATCAAAGTGATCAGCGGTACGCTTTATATGCAGCTGTGACAAATTGCGTTGGTATTCCTGATTTGAGACTAAGTTTTTGATGGGTATTTGTTCGAAGTGAACATTGGGAACATACTGTTCAAACCCCATTGCTTTCGACCTCCAATAAAGAGTTTAATGTATCTGCAGCGCTTATCAAATGCCGTAATTCGTTACGCAGTTGTTTTCGCCCGGCTTCTGTAATTAGGGAGAAATCTACCGTAAAATTGGTGCGCTGCAATGACTGTATCCACGATGGAATCGTTAAGGCTAAACTGTTGATTCCCGCGTCAGGGTCGAACGTCGGCATATCCTTTACACTGGGTCCGGAAATCAGAGGCTCGGCCTGGCTTTGCGACAATCGCTGAAGAGTGCTATTTCCCGGATAAGAAGAGCCTTTTTTTGAAACAGCGTACCCACATACAACATCAACAGGTACTTTTACTGTACCGGAAAGGATTTGCTCGGCTTTTTGGGGATCTTCTTGAAAAATGGTGTCGATGCCGTTTGCGTATACGGCATACCGGGTAACAGTGGCGGGATTTAAATGATATTGGCGTCCAAGACGTTCTTTGATATGTACCAGCGCGTTTCGGGTTGGTTCTTTGCTCTGGAAAGTTCACGGTGACGGCGCTCTTTGCATTGATTGGTTCCGGCGGCGCGGTGTGGGGCAATGACTTTTTCTGCATTGTACAGTTTCCCAATCAGATAGCGGCGCATATCGGAAGGCAGGATACGCTCAGACAATTCGCGCTCGCAGATTTGTGCCACGATTTCGATTTCGGATAAAAAATTCGTTTTATAGACATCAAAAGAAATTTTATGGCGACGGCATATTTCAACGCGCTCAAAATCGGATATAATATAACTATGCCAACATTGGACAGGCTTCTGGCTGCCATTGGTTAAAATATCTGTTTCCAAAGCGGTATATTCTGCGGTGCTTAGTGGCAGAACCAACAGCCGCAGTGCCGGATTGATTCTAAGTTTCTCGGTGCATTCGCTCATAGCACGGTACTCCTTCCGACAGTATTACTCAAATTAAATCGAATGAGATTCTCGACCGGAATATATTCCCCGGTCATGCGGAATTGCTCTGACGTATTCCAACCGGGGCAAACGCTGCATAACTGTTGAATAAGGGGCTTGCTGTAAAGCTCGAAACAGCGGTTACTCAATAATCGTTCCCACCGCACGGCATGGGAAATTTGAGATTTTTCGCTGGGGACGATTGCAAAAGTTAAATTTGTGGGATTAACCAGAAGTGCAACATAGTCGGGATTTCCGAGTAAATGAAGTGCAGTACGGTGAATGCGGATTCGGTTGCGGGAGCAATCGATTACAACAACAGGGGAAGCAGTATCATCTCTCATGGGTTATGCACCTCCGCGCCGGATGGCGTTTGTGGGGAAGTAGAGATTTTGTCTTCCTTAAGACCGAAAACGGTAAAGCCATTGAAGATATTGATTTGCAGTTGCTTTTGATGTTCGGTGACAGGTAGACCAAACTGGTTCTGCCATTCGGCAGGATATACAGGAGTGCGTTTGGCGCAGGCTTTGCCATCTGCGCCGGTGCTGCGTTGGTATGTTTCGCTGGAACATAAATCAAAAACAAACAGCAATTCCTGATTGGCGGATATAAGTTTTCCCATCAATTTGTAGCGGTAAGAAGAATCCCAGTTCATCATCTCGGCCAATTTGCAAGAATACGCGGCAGATGACCTGCTTGGGTTTACGCTTTGCGGTATTGCTGCACCAACGAAAAGAATCTTTTTCATCCTCCCGGCAAGGACGGATGACGAGTTTCTTTGTATCTTGGTTGACAAGTATCTGGATGTATTCCACGGTTGGCAGTTTATTCAGGCAAGCCATATTTACATAAAGTTGCTGCCACAAAAAGTAATAGAAGGTTCAAATGTGTGGGCGAAAAACTCGCCACGGACTACCTGATAACCGTCAAAACTGAATGCTTCTTCCGGAATGGTGCCGATTTCAGCTCCTCTATCCATCAGACATCCTCCTCCTCTTTAAAACTGCTGATTAACTGTGTGATATGTTGCGCAAGCTGTTCCGGTGGGCTTGGCTGCGGTTCCGTACCGGCGTATATGGTGCCATCGGCAGCAATATCCCATTGCCGTCCCGATCAATAGCGGAGGTTTCGGATGCTTGCGTGTGCTTGTAGTATTCGCTACCAAAACTGTCGGCCCATGACTGGGGGTATGCAAGAATGGTTTGTTTGCGACCAGGAAGGTGCAGAGGGGAAAATTCCAGATTAGAAACATCATTTTGCTGCCGAAACTCGTCAAGAAATTCGGCAGGAATCAAAATTTCCGTTTCGTTCAAATCAAAAATCAGGACGGATTCCTCAACACGCTGACGGCGAACACCACTGGCGCGATAACGATATTTCGGATCCCAATGAAACAAGTCGAAAATTGTTTCAATATAAGCTGCACAAGAAATCGGTTTTGGCATGGGTTTCCCGCTGGCACTGGATGCCCATTTGACAGCCGTTCGACAATTTCTATCGCACTTGCGAACGGCAAAAAACTTCTTTTGAGGATGAATAAGAAACTCTACATATTCGGGATTGTTCAGCTTTTTCAGCGCGTCGGAACTGAAAGTGATATTATCCATAGAGAAAGTGACGCGAACTTTCTGTGCGGTGCCAAAGAATTGTGTCCGTGCGATTTCAAAACCACGAAAATCGGGATCGCCGGTCTGTGCCTGAATAGAAATCTCGTTTTCATCCGTCTGTGTAAGAGATGAAATTCAGCGGAAGCGGCCACATAATCAGACGAGGAAAAGGATGCCCAGCGGGGATTGACAGTTACAAATCCTTTGAGTGCGCCGCTTGGTATTACATGAAGTTCAGGAATGCCGCTGCCGCCATATTTTGCATTGCTGATTTTTCTTTGTACGGCTACAAAATCAGTCGGGGAAATAATGCTTCATGATCTTCTTTGTAGCGGTATTGATTCCGTTCGCCGCGATTTTTTCTGGTACGATGGTCGAGATAGTTCGGTGTATAGGTTTTGCGTGCCAATACTTCGCCGCAATGTCTTTCATTTTGAAGAACGCCCAACACGGAATTGTTGCTCCAGACAGTATTGCCCTTTTTGGTTGGACGGCTAATGCTGTCAGCAATTCTGCAATTTGGGAGGTAGAATATCCATACAAATAGGTGAAGAAAATGAGGCGGACGGTTTTGGCTTCTTCTTCATTGATGATAAGCTTTCCGTTTTCATCTTGATCGTAGCCCAGCAGGGAGGAGTGAGAAAAATCCCATGTGAGAATCGCATCTCATAGGAGGCGTTCATGCTTGTACTTTTGGTGTGGGATTCCTCCTGCGCCATTGCGGAAATAAAGGACAGGCTCATTTCGGAGGTGCTGTCCAGCGTGAAAATTTGCTCGTTCTCAAAAAATACACCAATAGGCGGTGTTTGGGACTTTAAAGCGGTTACCGTGCCAACACAATCAACAATGTTGCGAGAAAATCTGGAAACGCTTTTGGTGATAATCAAATCGATTTTTCCGTTAGTACAATCATCTATCATACGCTTAAAAGCATCACGATGATGAAGAGAAGTACCGGAAATACCCTCGTCCGCATAGATTCCGACAAGTTCCCAGTTGGGGTGCCGTGAGACATAGCCCTCATAATAATTCTTTTGAAGTTCATAGGAAGATGTCTGGTGCGGATCATCGGTAGAGACTCTGGCGTAAACGGCAACCCGACGATGAACGGTATCGTCGTAAAGGCCGGTTTCGGTTTTCGCGGGGAGCACTACGAGAAGATTAGGATCAATGCCCTGATATCGTAAACGAATTTTTGCTTTTTGTTCTGTAATGCTGTTGACAGATGCTTCTTGTTCTTTCATTGTCAAATCTCCGGATTCTAAAGCTAATGTGGCGTTGTTACTATTTTATCGCGCCTAATCGTTTCTTTCCATGCACAGGAAGTCAAGTGAATTGACTAAAAAATCAAGCCCTCACCTTCCGAAAGGCAGGAAAATGATCAAGGAGGACTTGACGTGAACATTGATTATGAAAAGATTGGACAAAGAATTCGAGGGTGGAGAATTCGAAAGAAAATGACACAAGAGCAGATGGCCACGCTTATCGAAAGAGAACCAGCATACATCAGCCGTATAGAGAATGGTAGGCAGAAACCAAGCCTTGATACATTGCTGAGAATATGTTGTGCGCTGGAGTTGGACATCAGTGACTTGCTGTTAGATATGTCAAATGTGAAGAAAAATCAAATCACCACACGGACCCGTGAAATAGAACTTTTACTGGACGGATGCAATGACTGCGAAGCTATCGTGATTCTCCGAACAGCAAGGGCTCTGAAAGCGATTCTGAAGCAATGCAAAATGTAAATGCAAAATTGTAATTGCAGTGAGTTATTGACGGAAAGGCGCGGGGCAGCTATAATACAAACCAACAATAAATTTTACAGGAGGCGGCTTGTGAACATTGACTGGAATGTAAAAGAGTATCTGAAGGACTTCGCCTTTGTACCGAAATACGGCGAGGCGGTGCTGGATATGATTGACGCGGCGCCGGGGACACTGGCGGTGGATTTAGGCTGCGGCAATGGCGGGCTGACCGGCAAGCTGATCGAGCGCGGTTACCGGGTCATCGGTGTGGATGCCTCCGTGTCGATGCTGGCCCTTGCCAGGGAGCGCCACCCCGACACGACGTTTTTGCAAGCAGATGCCTGCACGTTCCAACTGCCGGAGCAGGTGGACGTCATCTTCAGCAACGCAGGACTAACTGATCGCCAACATTGCGTCTCAGCTCAAGCCCGGCGGGCAGCTGGTCTGTGAGTTCGGCGGCAAGGGTTGTGCCGAGACTGTCCATGCGGCGCTGGAAAAATCTTTGCGGCCCATGGGCTGACCTACCGCCGCACCTTCTATTTCCCCACGGTGGGGGAGTACGCGCCTATGCTGGAACGCCATGGCTTGCAGGTGCGTGCGGCGTTGCTGTTCGACCGCCCTACGCCCCAACAGACGGAGGACGGTCTGGCGGACTGGATACGCATGTTTGATAAAGCGCCGTTTGCAGGCGTGTCCGAAGAACTGCAGGAGACCATCATCCGTGAGGCTGTGGAGACACTGCGCCCGGTGCTGTATCACGATAGCTGCTGGTATGTGGACTATGTGCGCATCCGCATCAAGGCAGTCAAGGAGGAAAAGTAAATGGCTTTTAGTATCCCCTGGCTGGAGACGGTCAGCAAGAGAGAGCGCCAGCGGCGCGAGGAAAAGGCCCAGAGCTGATGTTCCCCTTTGGGACGAGCAGCGCACGGCAGAACTGGCCGTGCTGCGGGCACTTATCCAGACGAGGCGCGGGACGCGGATCTATTGTACCAGCTGTTCCAAGCGAAGGACTGTCTGCGGCCTATGCAGGACGAAATGCCCGAAGAACAGCAGGAGAGGCTGGCCGCATGGCTGACAAGCCAGCTGGCCCGTAGCTTTAAACCGGCAGAGCGTACCGTGTTCGTGGCGCTGGCGGAACTCGAACGGCCCATGCAGTCGATGGCAGATATGCCTGATGCCGACGCTGTGGCCCGGCAGGCCGAGCAGACAGCACAAGAATTGCACGCTTACCTAAAATAATACGAAAAGGGCAGCGGCCCCGATTTCGTCAGAAATCCGGGGCCGCTGCCCTTTTTTGGAAGACGAGACTTGGAGCAAGTCAGGAATGGTGGTGATCAGAACTCGTAGTCAAAGACGGTCTTGTCGTAGGAGACTTCGTTCATGAAGGCGCGGACCTTCTGGTGCTCAGGGTGATCGATGTAGGTGTTCAGATCATCCAGCAATGTCGCCATGGACGCTGCCCGCTGCGCGAAGCGTCTGGGTGCCGAGAATGTCTACATCGTCTACCGCCGCGGCATGGCCGAGCTGCCTGCCCGTAAAGAGGAGGTCGAGCACGCCGAGGAGGAGGGCATCGTCTTTAAGACGCTGACGAACCCGACGGAAGTGCTGGGTGACGAGACCGGCTGGGTCAAGGGTATAACCTGCGTCGAAATGGAACTGGGCGAGCCGGATGCGTCCGGACACCGCCGCCCCATCGTCAAGGAGGCAGCGAGTTCGTTCTGAACGTTGTACGATGAT
>ENA-OQAS01001114-OQAS01001114.1-human-gut-metagenome-genome-assembly--contig:-NODE-1114-length-13067-cov-2.468083_pt1 | contig 13067 bp, 15 predicted proteins | sample MGYA00242733_ERZ504523 | MGnify/ENA primary metagenome ERZ504523 (study PRJEB26092, sample SAMD00036239) | human gut metagenome | host: Homo sapiens | study: EMG produced TPA metagenomics assembly of... | reverse complement strand
GAACTATAATTTGACTTGTGACATATATGAAATGCGGGAAAGGATGCAATGAGGAAATGTGCGTTATTGGTTTTAACTGATAACGCACATTTAAATTATATGAATAGTAATATCATCGCAAAAAAGCATAAAGTAGAAAAGTTAAAAATATCGTGGATATAGTGCTAGAATTGTTGAAAAAAGTAAGTTAAAATACAGGAAAACAACAAGTGTAAAGGGGAAATTTTATGGAATATTCAGCAATTTTTTCATGATATGGATAAAAGGTTTAGCTATGCAGTTGATAAGGATTTATTTGTGATACGCGTGCAGGTAAAAAAGGATGATATGAAGGAGGTAATCCTTCACTATGAGGACAAGTATATACCTATGGAGCGTAAGGATACCAGAAAGACAGTTCCGATGAAGAAGGTTGCTGTCTCACAGTTTCATGATTATTATGAAGCACAGATAAAGATGCATTTGATCTGTCTGCGTTACTTTTTCGAATTTACGGACACGCAGGGAGAAAAGGTATATTATGGAAATTATGAGTTTGATAAGGAATGCATTACAAACAGGGACAGAATGTTTGACTGTCCGCAGAACCTTCGGGAGGAAGAGATGTTTGAGGTGCCGGAGTGGGCAGCAAACAAGGTCGTGTATCAGATTTTCCCATCCCGTTTTGCAGCAACGGAGCCGGTAGACAAAGAACTGTGGTATAAAGCACCGATTACGCCTATGGATGACCTGCATGGAAATCTCAGGGGAATCATCGAACATATGGATGATATTCAGAATCTGGGAATCGATGTGCTGTATATGACACCTATCTTTCAATCAAATTCGTGCCATAAGTATGATACCACGGATTACTACCAGATAGACCCGTCCTTTGGAACAACAGAGGATCTCAAAGAGCTGGTACAAAAAGCGCATGAGCGTGGTATGAAGGTAGTCCTGGATGCGGTATACAATCATACGGGAAGAGAATTTTTGCGTTTGCGGATATCCTGGAAAATGGTGAAAAATCCAAATACCGGGACTGGTATTTTATTGACGGATTCCCACTTAAAAGCGAATGGGGAGAGATCCCAAACTTCAAATGTTTTGGTTATTATGCGGAATGCCAAAGTTAAACCTGAAAAATCCTGAAGTTGAAAAATACATTACGGATGTTGCATGTTACTGGATTAAGGAATGCGATATTGACGGATGGAGACTGGATGTAGGGGACGAAATCAGCCATTTCTTCTGGAAGAATTTCAGAAAGGCAGTCAAGGCAGTAAAGAAAGATCTGCTGATCATTGGGGAAATCTGGCATTATGCTGGAGATTTCCTTGAGGGGGATGAATGGGATACGGTCATGAATTATCCATTTTACCTGAACCTGATCGATCTGCTTGCAGATGAAAAGATTACGGTCAGCCAGTTCGTACAAAATCTTGGATATTTGAAGGGACGCTTAAACAAAAACTGTTATCCCCTTATGTGGAATCTGATCGACAGCCATGATACCGCAAGATTTTTACATCTGTGTAACGACAATAAAAAAGCAGCATCTGGCAGCCGCTTTTCAGTTGTTATTGCCGGGAATGCCTATGATTTATTATGGAGATGAGTATGCGATGCCGGGAGCAAACGATCCGGACTGCAGACGGGGTATGTACTGGGATGAAGAATACCAGGACAAAGAGATGTATGAATGGTACAAGCGGCTGATTCAGGTCCGGAAAAGCCATGCATGCATTGTAGAAGGCGAACTGGCTGGGATCGTTACGGAAGATGAGGAAGGGACAATTGTCCTGATCAGAAAAAATGGCGAGGAGACCATTGCCATGATTTTCAACTGCAGCAGCAGTGCAAAAAAATTTAATGAGTACACGCAGAAGTACAATCTGCTTACCGAAAACACCTTTGATGGAAATGTAGAGGGGTTTGATGCTGCGGTAATCGTGCTTTAAGAAGCCTTACGGCAGATGGTTTCCCGGGAGTTTGTCTGTGGGAAGAAGAGGGAAAGCACCAATATTTCTGGTAATGTAAGTACGGAGGATGATATGACGAATGTAAAAAAGAAGGATGGAAAACGGTTTGGGGCAATCATACTTAGCCTGATATTATTGCTTTCCCTGGTGTTTCCGTATCCTGTGATGGCAGACCAGACAGCGGCAGACCAGACAACGGCAGCTTCCGTTTATGCCATTCACAAGACAGGTGATGATAAGGAAAATTTTGTGATTGTTATCATGGGTGAGGGCTATACCCGGGAACAACAGGAACAATTTTTGAAGGATGCAACGGCAAAAGCACAGGGGCTGCTAAAGTGGTCCCCTTATAAAGAGTATTCCGACAGGATCAATATTTATGCAGTACAGACGGTATCCAGTGAAACTGGTGTGGGCGTGATGTATGGGGAGTCGAACCCGGACACATATTTTCATGTGCAGGCATTCGGAAAATCCTGCTATTTACAAAGGACGGGGAAGATAAAGCCAGGGCACTGAGGGCAGAGCTGGAGAGCAGATATCTGGATACCGGCGCAGCCGTTGGAACCATCCATATCATTTGTAATACGACTGCGAATATTGGTTCTTCTTCCAATGCACTCTTTTCTTTTTCGGCAAATTCGGATGAGAATGAGCAGGGGGATGTCATGACCCATGAAATTTCCCACAGCATCGGAAGATTAGGCGATGAATATGATAAAAAGATGCAGGGAGAAAATATTTCCGATACCTCGGACCCGGATAAGATTAAATGGCATAAGATGCTTGGGTTCCGTGGAATCGGAATAACGGCAGCAGGAACAGAAACAGTATTTGCGCCGAGCCGCGTCTGCATGATGCGGGATCTTGGGAATCCTTTCTGTGAAGTGTGTAAAATGGAACTGGCGCGGAGATTAAATAACCGTGATTATGTCAGCAGGCAGGCATCTGTTTATGTGTGCGATCCTGAAATTACAATTCCGCATAGCAGGACAGGAACACTTGACAGGGATAGTGACCAATACCGGATCGATGAGACAAATATCACAAAAGCAAATGGAAAGGATCTGGAATTCCGTACAGTCGTACAAAATATGGTGGATGCCAAACAGCATTTGAAGATTACTTTCCGCATTATTGGAGCAGACCATACAGTCAAATATGAAAAAGAAGAAACATATACCGTTCCGCCACTCAGTAACTGGTATGATCCGGATGCTGCCAGAGAGTCCCTTTCTGTCACACTTCCTGCGGTAACTGGTCTGGTTTCCGGGGACAGACTGGAAGGAAAGATCATAGATGAGGACACTGGGAAAATTCTGGCTGACAATCAGACGGCAGGACAGGCGTGGAGTACCGTAACCATTCGTTATATGCTGCAAAACGAAGACGAGACCGAAACAACAGTGCCTGATACGGCACCCGCGACAGTATATGTACCAAAGAATTCTGCGTATACGTTAAGAAGTCCGGATTTATATGGATATACATGTGTAGGAAACAGTGCAAATCAGGGAGAAATAAACATCACAGAGGATCACCGGGAGATCACTTATTATTACCGGAAAAACAGTGAGATGCCGGAAATACAAACCGTACCTGTCCGCGTAACTTATGATGGAAAACCCCATACATTTGATATCAAACAGGAAGATGGTGTACAAATCAGTTACAGTTTGACAGAAAACGGATCGTATACACAAACGGAGATGCCATTTTACACAGAAGCAGGCCAGTATAAGATTTATTTTAAAGCGGAAAAGGCATCTTTTATTCCAACATACGGGGAGGCTGTTTTGGAAATCGAAAAGGCTTCCACCAGCATGCAGCTGACTGCAAAAAACGATACGGTCAAAGGTGCGGGGACAGTAGAATTACAGCTTTGCAGACAGGGGATTCCGGAAGATGCCGGGATAAAAGTAACCTGTGATGTTTCCGGGATCACATTAGAAGAAAAGGGAACGGATCACTGGATGGCAACGCTTCCGAATGAAACGAAAACATATACGTTCACCGCATGTTATAATGGGAATGGCAACTATACAGGAAGTAAGGCAGATTGTCAGGTCCGTGTAACGGCGGATCATTCCCAGACCGGGGGCGGTTCTGGCGGAAGTTCCGGAGGCAGTTCCGGCGGATCATCAGGCAATGTTTCACCGGATTCCGGCACATTACCGGCACCGGATCATGCAAAAGAAGAACCGGGGAATGTGACACCGCCACCCGCAGCAGATACGTCCGTTTCTGTTAAGGATATTAATGTCAAAGCAAAATCTGCAGTTAAAATAATACGGTCAAAGTGAAGAATATTGCAGCAGTTTTGAAAAAAGAAATTACAAAGGCAGAAAAAGAACAGGGTGGCAGGATAAAAGACCTGTCTGTTGAAATAACTTTTGATACGGCAAAAGCCGGAAACTGGAAGAATCTGCATCTTGAAATGGACGGGCAGGCGGTAAATTTACTTGTCAAAAAGAATGTAAAAGAATTGAAGGTCAATGGTGGCAATGTAAATCTTACCTTTGATTCGAAGGCATTAAAAGAATTAAAGAAAGAGATGAATACAGCTGTGGTTATCAAAATGAAACAGGCTGACAAGAAAAATCTTTCTGCCAGGGCGGGGAAAATTATTGGAAAACGTCCGGTTTATGATTTTTCCGTCACAGGAATCAAGAAAAAGCAGTCGTCTGTCCTGAAAAAGGGACGGATCAGGGTCGCTGTTTCCTATAATGCTTCGAAAAAGGAAAAAGACAAAAAAGATTTTTGCATATAAAATTGATAAATACGGTGCAGCAGTTAAGATACCGGGATCTTATTATGATTCCGATACAAAGACCGTTAACTTTGTAAGCCGTGGGTTTTTCACAGTTGCAGTAGGCTGTGAAAAATGATGAAACATAAAAAATCATCGTTCACGTTAAAAAAACTGTAATTCATGTCGAAAAAGACAAAAACCGGTTTTCATTTGGTATAATGATAGAGCTCATTTTAGTAAAAATGAGTTCATACCGTGAATGATGGAGGGGATAACAATCATCGTTTTAGAAGAAATATTAATGGCAAACGGCTTGACCGTGTTAATGATGTGGTTCCTTTTGTTTTGTAGACGAAAGAACAGAGAGAGCCTTCATGTGGGAGATAAAATATATGATGGAATAGCAATCGTAAATTTAGTGGGGGCATTGTCTGAAACCATTGCTTTTCTCGTAGATGGAAAACAGTTTACTGGCAGCCGGCAGATTAATTATATCTCTAACAGCATATGCTTTATAGGGACAGTCAGTATGGGTATGCTTTGGTGTATGTACGTGGAATTGCGTATCTATCGAAATTATAAAAGAATGGTTCAAAAAGCAGGAGTGGAGATATTTCCCTGGCTGGTAGAAGTAATTATGGTTTTATGTAATCTGTTTGGAACAGGGATTATGTTTAAAATATCCGGGGAGAATGTATATCAGAGAACTGCCGGTGTGCTGGTGGGATATATTTCGCTTGTCATATATTTTGCTTACAGTATCTATCTGGTGTATCATTCCAAAAACAAGGGGTTAACCTGAATTTTTTCCCGGTGATCTATTTCGTTGGTCCTTGTTTTGCAGGTGTAGTTATCCAGTTCCTTTTTTATGGAATTACATCATCATGGGTGCTGGTTGCGGTCGCATTGATATTTGTGCAGATGCAGTCATACGCAGAGAGTTTGTATATGGATGAGCTTTCCGGATTATACAACCGGAGATATTTTAATGCGGTGCTTGCGGAAAAGAAAATTGCAAGCCAGAAATCCTTATATGGAATCATGATGGATGTAAACGATTTCAAGTGTATTAATGACAATTTAGGTCATAGTACGGGCGATAAGGCTATTTGTACGTTGGGAAATATACTCATCAGATCCATACCGGATGCTGGTATGGCAATCCGGTATGCGGGAGATGAGTTTATTGTGTTGCTGTCAGGTGTTGATACGGAGCGTGTCTTAGCGACAATGGAGGAGATTAACCATAATCTGTCCCGGTTTAATGAATCCGGTATAGAACCGTTTCATTTAAGTGTTTCCATGGGATACACGGAATTTGGGACAGAAGATGATGCAGAAACTTTTTTAATGCATATGGATGAGAAAATGTATGAGGAAAAACGGAAATATCATATGCGAAAGAAATCAGCCGGTTTGGAAAATAAAGTATAGCATTACGTTCCTGCCATTTGTCCGATAACTGGTTGCAATGGCACAAGAAAAGAAAATATTATAATCATCAAACGAGTAGCAGACTGGTGTAAATCCGGTTTTGCTGCTCGTTTTTATATTTATGGTTATAGGCAGGGATGCTCCAGATTTCAAGACAATAAATAACCGTGTTATGGTTGATGGAGAGGCATTTTTTGTTTTATGAGAAAACCAGTTACCCATATAGATAACTGGTTTTTAAGGGATAATGTTAATGAGTATGTGCGATAGTGGAGTTATCAAGAAGTGTTCGTAAGGCATCCTGAAGGACTTGTGAGCAGTTGATTCCGCGCTTGTCAGCAAGACGGACCATCCAACTTGGAAGAGAAACATTTTTTCGAACGGCGCGAGTATCTGTCTGGGCACGATATTCAATGGTATCTGCGGAAATCAGGGAACAGATTGTGCCGGCATCAACACTTAATTTTTCCTGTGGTGATGGAGGAGCAATCGGTTCGCCTTCATCCTCTGCAACAACAAGCCATGCGCTCATTGCATCGGTAATTTGGTCAATTGCATCAGAAAGACTATTGCCAGTAGTGATGCATCCAGGAAGATCAGGGACTTTTGCGTAGTATCCAGATCCGTCCTCGATAGGTGTAAACAAAGCTGTATAAATATATTTCATAGTAACCCTCCTATTGGAAGCAGGAAACATATTTAATGCATCCTGCTAATATTGGCTTCCTTGAAGATGTACTTCATGTCGTTTTCATTGAAATCGTGTCGTTTGACAGGTACGGTGCTGTGTGTCTGCGGATTGTAGTAAATGTCGTGATTAGCACCGTGGCGTTTCAATTCATAACCGGAAGCACTGAGTTGTTTAATCGTTTGTTGCCTTGGATTCATTATGTACCTCCTTTAATTATATCATACACAATATTACACAAAAGTCAACTAAAATACACAAAAATACACAAGAAATAAAGTGAATGTGCACTATGGAATTTTCCAAATCAGCCGGAATTGTTTTTACCGGAGGCGGTGAATTTGATTGTTGCTATTATCAATCTGATCGTAATGATCTTTTCTAACCATAAAAAATAACCGCCCCTACCAAAGACCAGCTGGACTACTACCCATACTGGATCGACAAAATGGGAACCACGGATAAAGGGAAAACAATCTACAAATACAGCAACAACCTGCATCATGCGATTACATCCAACATCCTTACTGGGTTTCCACACAGCCGGAAGAGACCCCGGATGTCAAATTTAACCTTATCATTCTATTGAAAATAATTATTTTGTATGGAATATCTGCATGGCCCCATAAGTATGCGGCAAATGCGGAGCCGTGGCCTTTCTCGACGGGCAGGAAAAATTCCGGCAGGTTGCGCACGTATTACACAATTGCTTGAGATTGGCGTGTGTTGTTGTATCCAGATGCAGGATCAGCGTTGCTGTCTTAAGCGGCTGGAGCATCTGCCCCTCGGTAAGCTGGATGCCATCCGGGGCAAGCCGCCCATAAATCTGTGGGAGCAGGTCAAGGCAATAGGTATCTCCCAGAAAAGATAATTCTGCAAGATACAGGCGGCTCTGACGTTCTACCACATGTGCAAACTCTTCATAAGCCTTTGACAAAAGCATCAGGCTGATGCAGTCCACAATGTAAGCCTCCTGGATCTGTTCATGGTTCAGATATAATTCCGACAGTTCATCCACTCCGTTTCCAAGCGTCACAAACCCATAGGCATAGTGAGGCAGAGAAACCCCGTCTAAATCCTGAGCCAGAGAGTAATACGCATAGGATTCAACCAGGGGAAGAAGTGCCGTATAAATTGCCTGAATATGAGGCAGGTCATCCGGAGGGAAATGGAAACGGCTGCAAAATTCGTTCCAGTCACCGGAGGATAATCCGGGAGTAAGTTTACATTTCATGGGATACATCCTCCTTATCGGAAGCTGCCATAACGGCTGCAATTTCCTGAAAGCGGCCCGTGACCTTATCATAGTTCTTTCGGTGATGGGGAAAGCCACAGTTTATGCAGGATTTGATACCATTTTTTAAATATTCACAGTTTCCACCACAGGATTTCCCGAGTGTATAGAGGGGACAATAACAAAACAGACAGTTAAAGTCCTCCTCCGGAATTCCTTTATGGCATGGAAATATTCACATTTTTTATTTTGAAAAAAACTTATAATATTCGCTCAAAATGGTTTCCTCCAATCAAAGCACAATCATAGCATAATTATATCGGAACAACAAGCGGATCGCAAGAAATGCGAATGACATAAAAATTGCATTTCAGTGGGAAATGATACCTTTTGCCCCTTTTATCATTACAATATTTACATCTTTTTAAGAACGCAGGTATAGTGGCTCAGGCAATTGAGAGTTTGAAAGCAAAAAAGTTGAAAATTAAATAAAAAATACTTGACTTAAAGTTAACTTTAGTGGTATATTATGATAGATAAAATCGGAAGGAGAATTTATTATATGTATATCGAAAAGATTAACGGACCGGAAGATGTGAAGAAATTAAATATAGAAGAGATGACAGCTCTCGCAGAAGAAATGCGTCATGCATTATTAAAGAGGGCAAGTATTCACGGCGGGCATTTTGGTCCGAATTTTGGCATGGTAGAGGCAATCATTGCACTGCATTATGTTTTTGAGTCCCCAAAGGACAAAATGGTATTTGATGTTTCCCATCAGACCTATCCGCACAAGATGCTGACCGGTCGAAAAGATGCCTATTTATATGAAGAACATTACGATGACGTGACGGGATACAGCTGTCCGCAGGAAAGTGAACATGACCATTTTACGGTCGGACATACCTCTACATCCGTCAGTCTGGCATGCGGTCTGGCAAAGGCAAGGGATCTTCGTGGGGAAAGTGCAAATGTGATCGCAATTATCGGAGACGGTTCTTTAAGCGGAGGAGAAGCCTTAGAAGGAATGGATTTTGCGGCAGAATTAGACAGCAACATGATCATTGTAGTAAATGACAATGATATGTCAATTGCAGAAAATCATGGAGGACTTTATTCAAATCTGAAATTACTCCGCGAGACAAACGGACAGGCAGAGTGCAATTTATTTAAAGCCATGGGACTTGATTATGTCTATGTGGATCATGGAAATGACCTCAGGGAGCTGATCGGGGCTTTCAAACAGGTAAAAGACAGTAAGAAACCGGTTGTTGTCCACATTAATACATTAAAGGGAAAAGGTTATAAACCGGCAGAAGAGCATAAGGAAGAATGGCACTGGCATCTTCCGTTTGATATTGAGACTGGAAAATCCCATTTTCCGGAAGTGGAAGATTATTCTTCGGTGACCTGTGAATATCTGATCGAAAAGATGAAACAGGATCCGACAGTTGTTGCAATTACATCCGGAACCCCGACGATTCTCGGATTTACGCAGGAGAAAAGGAAACAGGCCGGCCGGCAGTTTGTAGATGTGGGAATCGCGGAGGAGACAGCGGTAGCACTTGCTTCCGGAATTGCCAAAGGTGGCGGAAAGCCGGTATACGGTGTGTATTCCAGCTTTATCCAGAGGACGTATGACCAGATTTCACAGGATCTGTGTATTGACGGGAATCCGGCAACGATTGTTGTGTATACGGGATCGGTATTTGGCATGACGGATGTTACCCATCTGGGACTGCAGGATATTCCGATGCTTTCCAATATTCCGGGACTGGTTTATCTGGCACCGACAACAAAGGAAGAATATCTGTCAATGCTTGACTGGAGTGTGGAGCAGAAGGAAATGCCGGTTGCGATCAAACTTCCGGGCGGAGACATGATTCGGATGGCAGAGAAGTCACAAAAGACTGGAGCCAGCTCAACACCTATGAGGTAACGGAAAAGGGAAGCAAAATTGCACTGATCGGACTCGGAACATTTTATTCCCTGGCACTGCAGACCGCAGAAATGCTGGAGAAAAAAGGTATTCATGCAACGGTAATCAACCCGTATTATATTACCGGACTGGATGAAGGACTGCTGGAGAAGCTGAAGGCAGACCATGACACGGTAGTTACACTGGAAGATGGCATCCTGAATGGTGGTTTCGGAGAAAAATCGCAAGATTTATGGAAGCAGTGATATGAAAGTCTATAATTACGGATTGAAAAAAGAATTCCTTGACCGGTATGATGTAAATGAGGTATTAAAAGAGAATCATCTGACAGCAGAGCAGATTGTAAATGACGTATTATAGAAGGCAGAAATAAACAACAAACCTTGTGAGAATCGACACAATATGGTAAAATATAACATACTAGAGCTTATTTTGCATAGTGGTTAGAATAGCGGGCTCATGGAAGGAGCGGTATCATATGAAGAATAAAGATTCGAAAGCAAGGATGCAGATGATTTTCGGGATACTTTTGTTTGCGTTTATTTTTATGGCAGAGTTGTATGCCATAGTCAATTTCCCGAAGATGTTTATTGTTCTGGTTGTTTTGGCAGCAGCAGATCTGATATGCCTGTATGTTGACAATCAGAGACGTGATTTCAAGTATATGAGACAAAATATGCCCGGAGAGAGGAACAGTATGAGAGTATTTTCAAGTCGGAAAAGGCATCATATCTCATGCTGAAAAATATTTTGAGGAAATATCGGTGAAGCTTGCATATATGGAAGAGGCATCTAAGATTCCGACAGAGGAAATTGTCAATGCACAGAAGGGAATAGCGAAAGTAATTATCAAGCGGTCCCATGAGAATACCGATGCATTGATGAATTCATACGAACAGCTGCTGGACCGGTTTGATACGTTCCAGAAAGGAATGGATGGGTTCGGTACAGTTGCGGGTGCTTATAAGGACGAGATTCTTTCAGCCTGTAAGGATGAATTTCTTCGGTGCAGAAGGATGGAAAAGAACAGGAACATTCACAGGATAAAGAGATAGCCGCAAAGCTGCAGGAAATCATTATTGCAATGAAAGATATGGAACTGCGCCTGAATCAGACCATTATGAACAGTCAGAAAGTGGTTGTTTCCCAGCCGCAGGTTTCTGTACCTGTGGCAACACCTGTAGAGCCACAGCCGGCACCGCAGAATCATGTGGAAGAAACACCGGTAGAGCCGGAGATCTCACCAGAGCCGGAAGAAGTATGGAGCCGGAACCGGAGATTTCGCCGGATCTGGAAGAAAACCCGGAACCGGAAATTTTGCCGGATCTGGAGGAGAGCCTGGAACCGGAGATTTCGCTGGAGCCGGAAGAAGATATGGAACCGGAGATTCTGCGGATATACCGGAAGAGGAGGATTTAAAGCCGGAGGAAGAGCCTCCGATCATGCAGCGGATGAGATTATCCTCCGGATCCGGAAGAAGCCATTGAGGAAGCAGAAGAACTGGTAGAGCCGGATCCGATTCCGGAGGATGCGATCGTTGAGGAAGCGAATGATGGGAATTTGCCGGAGGAAGAACTTTCGCCGATGCCGGATCTGTCAGATCCAAACCGTTCCATGAGCCCGGATGAGATAGCTGCGCTGTTTGCGAATATGGGCAACGATAACAATGCGGATAAAGTTGAGGAACCTGCCGAGGAAACTGTGGAACCGGAGGATATTCCGGAGCCGATTGAAGAGCGGAAGCCGTAAAAGAAGCACCGCTTCAGCGGAAGAACCGGCTGATCCGAATAAGGCATTAAGCCCGGATGAGATAGCTGCGCTGTTTGCAAGTATGGGAACGTAAATCAAACGGATAAAATAACGGATAACGCCATTTGTTCCACGTAAAAACGTGTGACAGATGGCGTTTTGTCATAAAATGGAAAAATGTAGTTGCATTTCTTTTTCATTGTGTTATACTTAGGTCGTTGCAATTTAATAGTTTAAAGCAGAGTAGACACATGTGCGTTAAGTGCCGGATGAACAGGGGAGTTGTCACCCGGACGAAAAGAGAATCTTGCGGTACATGAGTCGCATCCCGCTGCATCCGAAGATAATATTATCTCCAGTTGTAGTACGGTGAGGTCTGCAAAGGAGGTAATTTTTTATGAAAAAATTCGTTACTTTGTTCACCGATTCTTTCCGTGAATTAAAAGCGGTAAGAACCATCACTACCATGGCAATGCTTGCTGCAGTTGCTGTCATTCTAGGATTTTTCTCCATTGAATATGGGCAGTTTATTCGGATTGGTTTTTCCAGTATTCCAAATGGTATCATTGATTATCTGTTTGGACCGGTGGTTGGAGGAATTTTCCATGGTGCGTTGGATATTATCAAGTATATGATGAAGCCAACCGGACCATTTTGTCCACAGCTGACGCTGGTTGTTATACTGGCCGGAATCCTGTACGGATGCTTTTTTTATAAGAAAAAGCTTACGATCTGGCGTGTGCTGGCAGCTAAATTTGTAGTTATGCTGGTCTGTAACGTGATTCTGACAACACTTTGTCTGAACGTGTTATATGGACAGGCATTTATGGTGCTTCTTCCGGCGCGTGCGCTGAAGAACCTGATTATGTGGCCAATTGATTCGGTGATCTTTTTCGCAATCACAAAGGCTTAGAACAGATTGGACTCTTTCGCATGTTCCAGAAGCCTGTACTTGCAAATTCTGCAAATATGCAGGGGAATTAGAAAATTTAATAAGTTATAGAACAAAAACCGTCCGCAGAAAGAAAACTGCGGACGGTTTTTATAAATCTATTTACGGATTGGATGGGTGGCAATATTTTTTAAAATACGGACAGCGGTCTGCATACCTTCCACAGAGATGTGTTCATATGGGCCGTGGAAACCGTACCCGCCGGTACCGAGATTAGGACACGGCAATCCCATAAAGGACAGTCTTGCGCCGTCTGTACCGCCACGGATCGGACGGGAGAGCGGTGTCAGACCTCGGAGCAATTGCCTGTTTTGCCAGATCCACGATCTCCATTTTACTCCTCAATGACAGAGAT
>ENA-OQAS01001112-OQAS01001112.1-human-gut-metagenome-genome-assembly--contig:-NODE-1112-length-13083-cov-1.729006_pt1 | contig 13083 bp, 25 predicted proteins | sample MGYA00242733_ERZ504523 | MGnify/ENA primary metagenome ERZ504523 (study PRJEB26092, sample SAMD00036239) | human gut metagenome | host: Homo sapiens | study: EMG produced TPA metagenomics assembly of... | reverse complement strand
TCATTTTCTTCAATACGGGCAGTTAAAAAGAGTATAGGGCAAGAAACATAATCCCTAATTTCTTGCAGACTTCCATCCCATCAAGCTTCGGCATATTTATATCTAATAAGATTATATCTGGTTGTAATTCTGCTAATTTGAGGGTTTCTACTCCATTATAAGCAGAAAAGACCTCATAGCCCTTGCTTCTAAAAAATCCTGTAAGCATTTCAACTATATCAACTTCATCATCGGAAATTAAAATCCTGTACCTCACATATAACACCTCCATAATAAACACTAACGAAAAATTTTCAATTTTTCATCAACTTTTTTCTTGCATCAGCAGGCTTTTCAGCATTTTTCGGAATAAGCCACACACGGTTAATATTCATAACCCCCTCAATACGGTTTCCTTTACAAAGTCTTTGTACCCATCTTAACGATACGTTCCACTTTTCAGCGGCTTCCTGTGCTGTCATATATTCAAACATATCTGACCTCCTAAGGTGTACTGTATATATTATAGCCGTTTGAACGAACAGTATCAAGTGTGCAATTATGAACTTTGACCGCTTGTAATAAGAGATTTTATATCCTAATATCAGAGATTTCAAATCGTTCTATAAGAACTCACATTTCTGTAAAATATAATAGTAGCATTTGCAGATACAAGGTGGTGAGTTTATGGACACAAGAAACAATGATTTTGACTTCGATTTTACACCGATAGGACAGGCAATCAAGAAAGCAAGGACAGCAAAAGGTATGACCAGAGAGCAGCTTGCTCGTATTGTAGATTATGACCCAAGACATCTTCAAGCGATTGAAATGAGGGACAAAAGCCAAGTCTGGAGCTGCTCATTCAGCTTGTGACAATGTTCGGTGTATCGGTTGATGAATACATATTCCCAGATAATGAGGTCAAAAGAAGTTCCGTCCGCAGACGCTTAGACGCAGAACTCGACAAACTAAACGATAAAGAGCTGTCCATAGTTGAAGCAACTGTCAGCGGACTATGTAAGGCAAAAGAGCCAGAGGAATAAACCTCTGTTTTCTTTGCCCATTTTAATAGGCAGGAACACCGTAACCATAGATGGAGCTGCTTCCAACCGTATATTGCTTTTGTCTGCAAGCATCGCCAGAATTACCCTCCACGGTGTAAACGACACCGTTTTCGCATTTCTCCACAATGCCTACATGGTCGGTTTCTCCGTCGTCTTCCCAATCAAAGAAAATAATATCGCCTGCCTGCGGCTCGTAGTTTCTGTCTTGCCATTGTCCGTTACCCTTAAACCAATTTGAGCCGTCCACGCAGCCTGCGAATTTCGGGATAATCCCGCTTTCGATATAACCACACTGGTCGGCACACCACGATACGAAGCAGGCACACCATTCTACACGCCCATCAAAGCCATACCAACTCCAATAAGGCTGACCGCCTCATTTCCGAGCTGTGTCAAAGCGACCTCTACAATGGCTTGGTTGCTGCCGCTTGTGAACGCCCGTCCATACGGATAATAGCGTAACACATGGGCGGGGTACTGTGTGTCGCCGTATTTTTCCCACCCTAACCGCTGTGCCTGCATGGTGGAAAACTCTACCGCATTGGCGTAGGAATAACCGCCGTAGTTGGTTTTCGCCCATGAGATATACCCATTGCCGAAGTTATAGCCCTGCAAGCGAGCTTGATACGCTCCATGTCAATCGGGTTTTCCACCTCGGCAGAGATAAGGGCGGCTTTCAGCTCCTGCACGCCGCACTGGATGGAATACTCTGGGTCTTGTATCCCGTTCGGCTCATGGGGATACCTTGTGTTAAAGCTGCCCTCCGCCGCCTGCATGGGGTCAAGCCCACGCCCGCCAGACTCCTGCATCATCACCGCCTTGATAAGCTCCACATATTCGGGGATGCCGTACTGCTTAGCGTATTTCTGTATCAACGGCGTGTAGGCTTCCACCTCCACACTGACGAGGGTATAGGAAGTGCTTTCGCTTCCTCCCCCAAATAAGGACACGGCACATCCGAGTAGGACAACAATCAAGATAATCACGACGCAATCCAGCCGCCTGCGATTAAAGCGGAAATCAGAGCCTTTGTTCCTGCAATAATCGCCTTGACCGCAACTATAGTGGCTCTGACCGTAGCTTTTGTTGCTTCAGCGGTTGCCTTTGCGGTGGCTTTTGCCGCCTGTGCTGCCTTTTGGGCAGTTTTCGCAGAAGCCTTTGCCGCTGCATGTGCCGTTTTTACCGAGGTTTCCGTCGTTTTGATTGCCGCCTTAGAAGTTGCCTGTGCGGTTTTAATTCCCTTTTCGGTAGTCTTGACTGTTCCTTAGCAGTTGTTTTCACCGCTTTTTCTGCATTTCGGGCTGTGCTCTTAATCATTTTTTGCCCCTGCTGTCGGGTCTTTATCAACTGCGATTTTGCTGTCTGAGAAACATCGGGGGCAGAGGAACGGCTTGCAGCCCCGTGACGGATCTGCAAGCGTGTTGTTCTGACATATTCTGTGCTGCTTTCTGTTCTACGGCTTTGACAGCCCGACTTTGCTTGAAATCGGTTATTTTATCTTTTGCCTTACCGATATTCTCCTGCGTTGTCTTGACTGCCTTTTGCCCCTGCTTATTGAACTGGTGGACACCTTCGTCCTTTGCACGGTCTGCCGCAAAAGAAATCCTGTCCGCAGCATATTCTGTGGCAGAGTTTTCATCAGCGTAATATCCCTGTTCCGCTTTTTCCTTTATCCCCACATAGCAGACTTCATACGCTCACTGGCTATGGCGGCTTTATCTATGGTCTTTATCGTGCCTTTGACCGCATCTCTGGTTTTAATATCAGCCATAGAAAACCTCCTTTCCCAGAGAATTTGCGTTCAAATCAGCCGACCTTTTTTTGCCACTACAACGAGCCTGCCGTTCTGTGCGGAGTATTCGCAGGTGGAAAGGGTAATGAGCCTGTCGCCGTATTCAGCGTTCACACCTGTATCATACAAAGCAAGCTCCTTGCACTTCCCGACATAGGAATTAAAATCTTCCTCATTCTCCGCATCAACAAAGTCGTAGTATCGGAAGCCTCAGAGCTGTACGCCACAGTCTTAAATACAGCGACGATTTCATACTCTGCCTGCTCTGTGAGGGTATCAAACTGAATATTCTTGTGTTCCTCATAAAGCTCTTGGACTTGTAATCCTCCAACGCTCCAAACATCTTGCCGCCCTTAATGTGATGACCGTAGATAACCAGATTGTCACTTTCAGCAATATCGCAATTCTCCTGCACATAAGGCGTTCCTAAATCGCTGTACTCTTTTTCAAAATTGTGCTTCAGATAAAAATTCGGATTGTTCCTGCTCTGCATCACAGGATAATTGATTGTCGTGCCGGCAATGGAAATCCAACCGACATATCCTCATTCTGTAAATACAATTCCTGATACTTGGCAAGCACATCTTCCCCCTCGCTGACAGGGGCATCGTCTGGCACGGTTTCATCCGTGGGAGCTGCTCTACCATCTCGCAATCTCCTCAAAGGCTTCCGTCTGCTCGTCCACCTCTGCATAGTAATGATAAATGCGGAAGCCGCAAAAAGCCGCCGTACCTAACAGGCACACGGCGGCTACAACACAGATAATAGATTTATAATTCTTCATAGGCTTTTCCTTTCTTATCTTGAAATTTCCGTCTGTTTTCTGGGAGCAGGAAGCTCCCTGCAATATTCGGGGTATCTGACCTTGACACCCTCCATAAAGTAGGGAGCAAACTCACAGCAAAACAACTCCTCTGGCGTGAAATACCGTTCCCGCCCTTCCTCTGCATACCCGTTCCAAAGGTTAAAAGCAAGATGGCAGACCTTGACTGTTCCGCTTGTCTGCCAGCCGCCGTGCATACCCTCTGGCTCGATGCAGTCCTCCTTGAAATTGAACATCTGGTTGATGTTCGCCCTCGTTTCCGAAGCGATACCCATCACATAGAAAAATGCCCTGTGATAACAGTCGTTCACTCTGCATTTCATCATATTTTCCAGAAAGAAATCACGGTGAGCCGTATCACGGAATTTAATATCAGCCATAAAAGACCTCCTTTCTTAGACCTCACCGAACTTGGTCGTCATCAACTTGTAAAGCTCGGTATTGCGTGGGAACTTGTTTACAAACGGCACAAGGGAGCTGCCAACTTTGAGTAATCCCTGTCCTGCACCGACATTCGTGATATAACTCATCTGAAGGTCGGAGATATTAAGGAGCTTGGCAAGCTCAAGTCTGTCCGTAGATGCTTGGTTAAGCATAATGATAAATTCGCTGTTAGCAAGCATCGTCCTTGCCGTATGGCTCTGCAAAAGGTCGTCTACATTCTGCGTAATACCCGTACAGTACGCACCGTATTTACGCACACGCTTCCAGAGGGTAAAGAGGAAGTTTGCAGAGTATTCGTGCTGAAAGAGCAGATAAATTTCGTCAATGAAAATAAAGGTATTTCTGCCTTTGGCTCTGTTCTGAGTGATACGGTTTAAGATGCTGTCAAGCACCACAAGCATACCGATAGGCTGTAACTGCTTGCCCAAATCCAGAATGTCATAGCAGATAAGGCGGCTGTGAGTATCAACATTCGTGTGCTTTGCAAAGGTGTTGAGCGAACCGTCTGTAAACAGCTCAATCGCAAGAGCGATTTCCTGTGCTTCTGGCTCATTCTGTTTTAACAGCTCCTCACGGAAGTCCTGCAAGGTGGGCGGCGTTCCCATATAGTTGCCCTGCTGATAGTAGCGGTACACGCTTGCCGTACATCGGTCAATAATGGATTTCTGCTTTGCTCCCAAGTTCATGCCGCCGATGAGCTGTTCGCAAAGGGATAAAATAAACTCCGATTTCAGAATGACAGGGTTTGCACCGTCACCGTAATCGGAGTTCATATCCATAGCATTGATGTGATTTTCACTTGTCGCAGAGATATGAATGACTTCTCCCTGCATTGCTTTCACAAGCGGGGAATACTCACGCTCTGGGTCAATGATGATTATATCGGCATTAGGGTCGGTCAGAATGATATTCGTCATTTCTTCCTTTGCGGTAAAAGATTTTCCTGCACCTGACACACCGAGAATAAAGGAATTGCCGTTAAGGAGCTGCCTGCGGTTGGCAATAATCATATTTTTGCTGATGACATTCTGACCGTAATACACACCGTTTTCGTGGTAAATTTCCTGCACACGGAACGGTATAAACACTGCAAGGCTCTCTGTTGTGAGGTACGCAGGGCATCTATCTTCCGTACACCAAATGGCAGAGCTGTATTTAATCCGTCCATCTGTTGATATTTCAGCACCGCAAACTGGCACAAGTGCTTTCTTGCGGTAGTCAAGAGAGCTTCTGTATCATTGTCGAGCTGCTCTTTGGTGTCAGCCGTATGCACCATCGTCAGCACGGCAAACATCATTCTCTGGTCACGGGTTGTCAAATCGTCCAGAAATTCCTTGCTTTCCTTTCGCTGCTGTTCCAAATCATAGGGGATAACGGCAGAAAAATTGTTGTTCTGGTTCTGCTTCCTCTGCCAATTCGTGATATTGGTTTCCACACCAAGCAGACGGTTTTCCACCTCCCGCACGGCTTCATCTGTGGGAACGGGGATAATGTCAACGGACAGCATCATATTCCTGTTCAACTCACAAAGCTCCGCCACCATACTGTCCTTGATATATGCCGCATACTCTCTGAGAAAAATCACACGCCCATATCTGTCACCCATTCTGAAGCAGTCGCTCTCAAATTCAAAGGTATTAGGGCAGATAAAATCCTTGAAATCGTGACCTTTCCGCATCTCTGGGTAATATCGAAGTGGAACGCTGTTTCTTCTCCTGTACGGTAGAAGTCGTGGAAGATACGTAGCTTGTCGCCTGCGTCCAGTTCCACACACTTCGACCCCAGACGGTTAAAGTGGGCGATAAGGTCAGCACCCACACGGGCAAAGTAGTTTCGGGCTTCCTCGATATTCTTCTTGCAGACAGATACGGTTACATACTTATCCTGTACGATGGAATTAGCCCCTGTCGCCTTATCCAGAAGCATTTTGTTGTATTCCTTGCGGTACTTATCCAGACCGTCATCAGCCATTGGGATTAAAATGGTCTGTTCAAAATCAGCTTTGTTCAAGCGACGGTTGTTGATAGTGATTTTCGTGGTCGCACCGCTGTCAAGGGAATTAAGAAGCTCCGAGTATTCAAGGAACATTGCTTCCTTATCCTCACGGCTTGCCACGGCATAGTTTATATCCTCAAATTTAAAGGTCTTTGCGTACTTGTTCCTGCCTACAAGAAATATGCCGTCCTCCCAGATTGTCTTAATCGGGATAACATTTTGTACCGACTTTCGGCACAACAAACTTTTCCCTGTCCTGCTTGAACAGATTTTTAAGAGTTCTCAGCATTGTTTACCTCCTTGCTGCATTTCGCTTTTTTCTTTTTCGATTTCTTTGGTTTTGGTGTCCTGCCTTTCTGCTTTTTCCGTACTGTCGTCAACCCTTTTTCATAGGCTTCAATGGTTGGCTTCACCGTTTCATAATAAAGATTATCTGGCAGGAACATCAGCTTTTTCGGCATCAGAATTCTGATTTAAGCCACGCCCAGACAAACTGCTCTGCGGTCATACCGTTGTATTTGATAAAGCCCATAGCCGCAAAGGGGAATGCACCTAAGATACAAACCCAACTGAGTGTTTCCGTTCCAAACCGTGGACGGAGAAGAAAATACAAACCCATCGCCACGCCGCAGGCAAGGACAGAAAAAATGAACTGTCTGAGTGACAGTCCAAAAAACATACTCTCCGTATAATTACGGATTTCCTTATTTATCTTTACTTCCAATCATAGCACCTCCCTTACAAGCCCATCATTTCTCTTACAACACGGTCTGCCATTTTGACCGCACCGACAAGGACGAGCATATTGAACACAAGTTCCCCGATATAGCTCCATACCATTGTAACCGCCGCCGCATCGGGATTGACCACAGGCGGAGAAGAAGCAAATAGGGAAAAGATAATGCAGGCAAGCACGATAACCGCACCTTCAAGGCATACAGCGGCATAGCTCTTAATGAAGCTCTTGCCGACGCTCTGGCTCGGCTCTCCCGCAAAAGCGGAAAGGGGTACGGGTGCTATGGCAGTATAGATATACAGCTTGAAAAACCTGCCATATACCGACATAATCATTATGAATGACAGCACCGTAATAAACAGTCCGCCTATCAGCGTGACCGCCCATAGCGGGATACTCTCAAAAAATCCGCAATCTTCAACGGCTGTCACGATTTCCTGCGGCAACACCGTCTGCTGTGCCGAGCCAAATCCTGCGGCATTCATAATCGTGGAAATCATACCCTGCACAATCTTAAACAGTGCCATCATCAGTTCTAATCCGTAGGTCACTGCACCTTTGGCAATGGCAAAGCGGATAAACAGCTTCAAAGCCTGCTCTGGTCGCTTGACTTCTGCAAAATTTCCGCAGGTACGCATCACACCCACAACAAAGAACAGCACGAGCAGGGCAAGTCCAATAGCCTGCACCGCACCGTGAATATCCACGATGACATTCCATATCGTGCCGCCCTTAAAATTCTCTGGGGATTGAGTAATGAGCTGCCATATCTCGGCTAATTTCTCATTCCAAGTGTTTAGGGCGTTCTCTAAATTCTGTACCACCCAGTTATCAGACATTTGACCACCTCCTTGATGATATTAGATAACGGGAGCGAGTTCCGCACTCGGCGGATCTGCTCCCGTTATCTTTTTGTGTCAGTCTGTTATCTTAGCCTGTGATAAGAGTCAAGATTTCCTTTGCGAAGGTAATGACAACGCCGCCTGCAAGGTCAAAAAAGCCGTTAGCCCTCTGGGACGGGTCGTGGGATTTGAGGGAAAGACCAATCTGCACGATACCAAAGCCGAGCATAATCATACCAACAGCCCTCACCAGACCGAAAATGAAATCGGACAGATTGTTGACTACCTGAATGGGGTCATTGGCAGCAAAGGCGGTTACGGAAGTACCAAGCACAAATGTCATTGCCATAACAGCCATACAGTAATAGCGGAAGCCTTTCTTAACCTTTCCAGTCATCGGCAGCTTCGTGGTTTTCTTGTTCTCATTCTTCTTAAAAAGTTTCATAGAGTAAATCCTCCTTATAAATTGAATATTTCTTCCAAGTCCTCATCGGACAGAAGCTCATAGGAAGTGCTGACAGCTGTCACGCTCACGGCGTTATCTGGAATATCACTGTCAAACACAAGGGTTGCGACAGCCTGCGTAGGCTCTCCGTGGATATACGGCGGTTGCCCTCCGTCAGCCGTCAGCTTCACATTCGGGTGCTTCAAGATGTCATACTTAAAGTCCATAACGGGGCGTTCTCCACGCACAAAAAGAAGTGCGTAACGGTTATCAAGCATACGCACTTCGTCTGGGGTCATCAGCTCACGCCCCGAAATCTGATAATTTGTTGAATAGTTACCACTCCGCCCAGAGCTTTTCCCGTAGGTGTTGGTATCAATGGTTTCCTTGCCCAAAAGTTCTGACACATATTTGTGGGTGCTTTGCTCGTTGCCGCCCAAATACAGAAACTCATCGCAGTTGCCCACAATGCTTTCCCATTGCTTTTCAAAAAGGGCTTTGAGCTGTGCCAGATTTTGCAGGATAATGGATACCGATACCCCTCTGGAACGCATAACAGACAGGATTTTATCAAAGTCATCAGGCAATGAAACATTCGCAAATTCGTCCATTATGAAATGGCAATGCACAGGCAGGCTTCCGCCGTACTTGTGGTCTGCAAGATAAAAAAGCTGCTGAAAGAGCTGGGTATAAAGGATACTGACAAGGAAATTAAAGCTCGTGTCGTTGTCTGGTATCAGAGCGAACAGAGCGACCTTCTTTTCTCCCAGACTTGGCAGGTCAAGCTCATCGGTGGCGGTCAGTCCTGCAAGGCTCTCCAGATTGAATTTTTCAAGCCTTGCGGCAAGGGTTATCTGGATACTCTTTAAGGTCTTTGCACTACCAGAGTGGTAATCCCTGTAATACTTTGAGGGCGATATGCTCTGGGTTTACCATTTCCAGACGGTCAAACAGCTCGTCCAGAGGGCTTACATAGCTGTCATCGTCCTCTCGGACTTCGCCTGCACGGAGCAGCTCCATAACCATCGGGAAATTCTGCTCGTCTGACGGTGCTTCATATTTCAGATAGAACACCAGAGCCAGAAGCAGCATACTTGCCGCCGTATCCCAGAACGGGTCTTGCGACTGTGAGCCTTTCGGCGTGGTCGCTTTAAACAAATTTGTTACCAACCTCTGAACATCGTTATCGTTCCGCAGATAGACAAAAGGATTGTAACAATGACTGCGGTGCATATTGATAAGGTCAAGTACACGCACCTCATAGCCTTTATTTTCCAACAGACCGCCGATGTCACGGACGATTTCGCCCTTTGGATCGAGTATTACAAAAGATGTGTTGCACTGCATAGCATTTGGCTTGCAAAAAACCTTGTTTTACCCGCACCAGAGCCGCCGCAGACTAAAATATTCAGATTCCTGCGGTGCTTTTTCCCGTCCAACCCAATACGGACATTCTGGGTCAAGAGCTTATTAGCTGACGGGTCTTTATCTCGGTACTTCTTATTCAAAGCACCTGCGTTGCCCCATTTCGCAGAGCCGTGTTCCTCACGCCTGCGGTAATTCCTGCGTGTAGAGAAATAAACTCCGATGCCCATAGCGTAGGCAAGCAAAAAATAAGGACAGTCTTTACGCTGTCCTCACACATCGTTATTTCAAGCGGATTGCCCATCGCCACGGGTATACCTCGGATAATCTCTACAAGACCGCCGCTGACATAGGGTGCTGTCAGCAGGGCAAGCCATACAACAGGAAGTATGCCGCAAACAGTAAGGATTAGCTCGTTTTCTGGTCATCGTCCCTCATTACACCTGCAATGCACGACCTTAACCTTTTTGTCGGAGCGTGTGCCACCTTGCTTATCAGCTCGTCAACAGGCTCGGTGGGGCGTTCCTCCTGTAACTGCCTTGTACGCAGGTGTTTAAGGCGTTGATGACGATATTCTTATCGTACTTATCAAGTGCGATATGGTATCGTTCCTCTCTCATAGTCTGCACCTCCGATTAGCGTTCCTGCTCTTTGTTCTTTGCAGGCTTGTTCTTCTCCATACTCTTATACATATCGCTCTGGATTTCGCCCAGAACATCACGCATCGTGCCAAGCTCTCCTTGAACGCCTGCGTATCCATTTCCGCATACTCTCTGGGAAGTCTGGAAAAGTCAAAACCTCTGGTATCCACGCCGTAACGAGAGCTTACCATATAGCAACGCAGAAGGAGTTGAAATCGGAAACATCACGGCTCTCGTTGTACTTAAAGTCATAGACCGCCGCCGACACTTCTTTTGCCATACTCACGAACAGCACTTCCTCGGAAAGCCCCTTCTTGACAAAAATGGTCTGCTGAGAGCTGTCATAATAGGCAGGCAGTTCAAGCTCATCGACAGGAACACAGGGTACAGGCTTGCATCAATCAGAGCCGACACAAGCTCACGCATGGATTTCGGCTCCTGTTCCTGCTGCCTGTCCTTTGCCGAGGTTTCAGAAATGTCATAAACCACTTTGGCATTGTAGGAGATACCCTTTGTCCCGTCCTCACGGTGTATTCCTTGCTCGGCTCAAGAATAATGATTTTTTGTGCATCCTTGTTCACATAGACACGGCTCGCTTTCCATTTGCTGTACTCTTTAAGCTGCGTTGCTTCGGGCATCTGTGCTGACACCAGAATAGCGTTAGCCACGGAGTAACGGTCAAAGCGACCCTGCACATCAAGATACTGACGGAAGCTGTCGCCGCTTGCCATCATTTCAAAGCAGGTATTGTCAATCAGCTCATAGGCTTCTTTCCGCTGTGCCTGCTTTGCGGCAGCCCATTCCTCTTTATCAAAAGGTCTGTTGCCGCCGCTGAATACATCATAAATACTCATAGCTGTTTACCTCGTTTCTTTGGATTTTGGTTTCTTTTTCTTTCTCTGGGGCTGTTTATGCTCCGTTTTCCCGTTAGCACTTTTCGCCCTGTCGGAAGCTCCGCTTTTGTCCAGGGCGGAAGTGCCAATCTCTGCTTCCTGCTCCTTGCGGCTCTCCTTGATTTTCCGCAGTTCCTCTCTGACAGAAGGTTTCTCCTTAGTCATAGTAGCCCCCTCTGCGAACTTCTTTGGCTGCTCTGAGGTAGGCTCGGACTGAGGGGATTTTTCTGTCTTTGCCACCGAGGGGTTTGGGGCGTTTTCCTCCTTCTGGATGGGCTTGCCCATAAGCTCGTCAAGCAGCTTGTCTTTCTCCGCCTTTTCCTGCACACCAATCTCTGGCTGACCGTCCTTTGCATCTTTGGATTTCTCGGCTTCCGTCACAATAGAAGCGGTATCCACCGAAGCAAGATTAAAGCGTTCCACAATACGACTGATTTTCGATGCGTCTTCGGCACGAGCGATGACATCGACCTCTGCATTGGGGTCTTTGTTTTTCCTGTCCGTGAGGACGCAGTAAAGCACACCGTATTTTTTCGCTTCCTGAGTGAACTTTTTCAAGTCGCCGCTTTGACGGTAAAGACTTTCAGTTCCTTACCAGAACGGAGCATACTTGTCAGCCTTGCTTTGCCTTTGGTTTTCTTTTCTTCTTTAAGAATGGAATACAACAGGATAGCGATGTTCTTCGCACCTGCACCTGTAATTTTGGCAGCGACCTCAAAGCCTCCAAGCTCATTCGGACGATTTGTTCTGCCACTTCGCCGCCTGTGTTCATTCTTCATCAGCTCCTTTCTTTGCTGTTCGTGTTCGTCTGCCCGTATCGTCTGCAATTTTTCCTTGAGGGTATCACTACGGGCGGAAATGCCCTCGCACAGTCTGACCTCCTTTCGGATAATTTTCAGCCGCCCCGAAATATCGGAAAGCTCTGCCTTGACTGCTTCCTTTTCTTCGCCGCTTGTTCTGCGGGATTTAGAGTAAAGCTCCTTTCTCTTCTGAAGCAGGGCAGACATCTCCGTTTTCAGAGAGCCTTTATATGAACAAAGCTGCTCCGCCGTATCAATGTGATTGCGGCAAAGTAGCCTCGTTTCCTGTGTGATGGCTTCCATCTTCATAAGGTCGTCCTTTAAAAGATAATGAAGCCGTGCATAATTTTGTTTTCTGCCTTTCGGCAGGATACCGAGCTTGTAGCAGTAATGGAGATACAGCCCACGCAAGCCACCGATTTTCTTGGCGTTCTTCAAAGAGCCTTTGACCCGATAGACCTTAACCTGTGGCTGTGGCTCTGAGAAGCTCTGGAATTTGACCGCATAGGAATTTTCGCTGATACGCTCCATAATCCTGTCATTGGTGTATTCCTCTCCGAGCTTATAAAGCCGCTTGGGTCTTTGCCAGCCCTTACCGATAATCGTCCAATACTTGCGGTTGGGGGCAAATTTATGCGGAGACCCATTTCTGCCAACTGGCGGTCAAATCTTTCAGCGTGAAAGATTTGCTGATAGCTTCTTCCACCGCCTGCCTTGCAACATTGTCCCTTGTAGGTCGCCCTTCCTTTTCCGCTTGGTAGAGGGCATAGGGCTTTTTCTTGCCGCTTGGGTGTTCGATGACAGACAGGGCATACTCACGGCAAAGCTCATCGGAACGCTGACGGAGCAGCCGCAGATTTGCTTTGTTGTCGTGGTAGTGCATACCGTCCGCAAAAGAAACAGAGTTCACGACAAAGTGATTATGCAGGCAGTCGGTATTCAAGTGGGTGGCAACGATGACTTGAAATCTGTCGCCCCACATTCGCTCGGCAAGTTTAACGCCGACCTCGTGAGCCTGCTCTGGCGTAACCTCACCGTGCTTGAAGCTCTGAAAGCCGTGGTAACAGACAATCTCACTCGTATCGTTCCATTGGACTTTGGCAATCATCATTCATCTCTGGCGGTGTCGGGTCGCAGTTTACGCCTGTGACAAAAAACGCTGCTCGGTCTTATTCTTATTGGTAGCGTACTCCATTACATCGACCATCGCCTGCAGGTCGGCTTCGGTGTATTTAGGGTTGGCGGTCTTTTCGGGATTTTC
>ENA-OQAS01001111-OQAS01001111.1-human-gut-metagenome-genome-assembly--contig:-NODE-1111-length-13091-cov-2.449938_pt1 | contig 13091 bp, 22 predicted proteins | sample MGYA00242733_ERZ504523 | MGnify/ENA primary metagenome ERZ504523 (study PRJEB26092, sample SAMD00036239) | human gut metagenome | host: Homo sapiens | study: EMG produced TPA metagenomics assembly of... | reverse complement strand
TGAAATTCGCCTGTTGTAATATCACAAAAAGCAAGCGTATAAACAAAATCAAAAATCATCATACATGCGATATAATTATTTTTATTCTTTGTCATCGATTCATCAAAATAGTACCTGGTGTGACAATTTGAACAACACCACGTTCAACAATACCTTTTTTTTCCAGGATCTGTTAATTGTTCAACAATCGCGACTTTATGTCCATTATCTACTAATTTTTGAATATATCCACTCGCACTATGAAAAGGAACCCCACACATTGGAACTCTTTCTTTAGCGCCGGCATTTTTCCCTGTTAAAGCAAGTTCTAGTTCTTTAGAGACAATCATCGCATCATCAAAGAACATTTCATAGAAATCCCCTAATCTAAACATCACAATAGCATCTTTATTTTGTTCCTTGATACCTAAATATTGCATCATCATTGGACTGTATTTTTGTTTCATTTTACACCTCATTCTAATTCGTTGATTATTATAACATAGAAAGAAACATCTTTCTATGTTATGAAATCGGGATTAATTTTCATTTCAAGTTCTTCATCATTTGTTTTACTTTCTACAAGAATTGTTGTATCACCAATGATTTTTAAAGACATTTGTTTTTCTATTTCGATGTGCATTGTTTTATTTTCTAAGGTTGCATGGATACATCGAGGTAAGTATTGACTTTCAACAATGATTTGATCATTTTGACTGAGTTGATGATCTTTCATATTTAAATCAATAGCATCTTGGTAATGCACTTGTTGTTTTAATAAATAACTTTCATTTAAATGACTATACCAAATATGCAAATCAAAACTTCCTTCTATAAATGTTGATGCTCCCTAATGATTCCTTGATATTGATGATTACAAATCCAACATCCTAGTATTTTATCAATCTCATTAACAACATAATCATATTTAGAAATCGTTTTTTTCGTTCCTTTTGATAAAGTTGCCTTGGTCATGATTTCATACACTTTACCAGCCATTTTGTCACCCCATATAACAATATGTCTAAAAATAAAAAGACTTCAACGAAGTCTTATTTTTGTTCTTTAGAGTCTTTTAACACAACATCATGTGCGCCACCTTCAACAATTGAAGTAGCTGATACTAAAGTGATTTTAGCTTTTTGTTGTAATTCAGGAATTGTTAAAGCACCACAGTTACACATTGTATGTTTAATTTTTGATAATGATAAACCAACGTTATCTTTTAAACTTCCAGCATATGGTACATAAGAATCTACACCTTCTTCAAAAGAAAGTTTAGCATCTCCCCCCATATCATAACGTTGCCAGTTACGAGCACGAGCAGAACCTTCTCCCCAATATTCTTTCATATATTGTCCATTAATTTGAACTTTATTTGTAGGAGATTCATCAAATCTTGAGAAATATCTACCTAGCATAATAAAATCAGAACCCATCGCTAAGGCTAATGTCATATGATAATCATGAACGATACCACCATCTGAACAAATTGGTACATAAATTCCTGTTTCTTTAAAGTATTCATCTCTTGCTTTAGCTACTTCGATTGTTGCTGTAGCTTGTCCACGACCAATACCTTTTTGTTCACGAGTGATACAAATTGATCCTCCACCGATACCAATTTTAACGAAATCAGCACCACATTCAGCTAAGAATCTAAATCCTTCTGCATCAACAACGTTACCGGCACCTACTTTAACAGTATCACCATAATTTTCTCTAATCCAATCGATTGTTAATTTTTGCCATTCTGAGAATCCTTCAGATGAATCGATACATAAAACATCAGCACCAGCTTCTACTAATGCAGGAACACGTGTAGCATAGTCACGTGTGTTGATTCCAGCACCAACAATGTAACGTTTATTTTCATCTAATAATTCATTTGGATTATTTTTTCTATTTTCATAGTCTTTTCTAAATACGAAATAATGTAATCTTTGTTCAGCGTCTACTACAGGTAATGCATTTAATTTGTTATCCCAAATCATATCATTACATTCTTTAAGAGATGTTCCTAAATCTGCACAAATTAATTTATCATATGGTGTCATAAAGTTTCAACTTTTGTATCCATTGATAAACGAGAAATACGATAATCTCTTCCAGTAACAACTCCTAATAATTTACCGTTAGCAGTTCCATCTGCTGTAACTGCCATTGTTGAATGTCCAGTTTTTTCTTTTAAATCTAAAACATCTTTTAAAGTTGATTCAGGTGATAAGTTTGAATCACTTGGAACGAATCCAGCTTTATAATTTTTAACACGTCTTACCATAGCTGCTTGGCTTTCGATTGATTGAGATCCATAAATAAATGAAACTCCACCTTCTTTAGCTAAGGCAATTGCCATATTGTCATCAGATACAGCTTGCATAATTGCTGAAACTAATGGAACATTTAGTGATAGTGCAGGTTCTTCACCTTTTTTAAATTTAACTAATGGTGTTTTTAAACTTACGTTTCAGCACGACACTCAGCTGATGAGTATCCTGGAACTAATAAATATTCATTAAAAGTACGCGATGGTTCTTCAAAGTAAAATGCCATTTTTATCTCCTTATTCTTCCTATATTTTTGAAAAATTATAATCCCCAAATTTAAATAAGTCAATAATAAAAAGAAAAAGTAGGTTTCCCTACTTTAAAGCATTATTCATTTGTTGATTGATTGTTTGTAAGATTTCATTCACTTCATTTTGTAAATATAAATAATTAACAACTAATGGATGATTTTCATAATATGCTTTTTTTTCTTGATATTCTTGAATTGTTTTTGTAACTCGATCATCCTGTTTTGCTTTTTGATTGACAATCTTTTTTTGTAATACTTTTAATTCTTTTTCTAATTGTTTAAGTTTTTCATCATTTAAAACAAGTTTTTCATACTTTTGATATTCTTGAACAACTTCTAAAGCTAAAATTTCTTGATTTAATTTTCTAGCAAGCTCTTCAATTCTAGTCAACTTGTTCACCTTTTAAAGCCCAAGTTTTTACTTCTGTAACTTTTACAGGCACAATTTACCAATATCTTCTTTACGCCCTTTGAAGTTGATCAATTTTTGATGTGCCGTATATCCTGTCATCATTGTTTCATCACGTTTAGATGGACCATCTACTAAAACATCCACAACTTGATTTAAGAAACGTTGATTTTGTTTTAAAGCTTTTTCTTTAACAACTTCATTTAATCTTTCTAAACGGTCTTGTTTTTGTTCAATGGCACGTTGTCTTGCATTTTAGCAGCAGGTGTTCCTTCACGAGGAGAATAGATAAATGTATAGGCTAAATCGTATTCACATTCTTCATATAAAGAAAGTGTATCTTGGAATTGTTCTTCTGTTTCATTTGGGAAACCAACAATAATATCTGTTGTAATTGAACAATCTGGCATCACTTCTTTAATCATGTGGAAAAGTTCTAAATATTGTTCTCTTGTATATCTTCTACCCATTAATTTCAAGATTTCTGTATTTCCTGATTGTACTGGTAAATGGATATAAGGCATGATGTTATCATATTGATTAATGATTTCAATCATTCTCTAGAGAAGTCCCATGGATGACTTGTTGTAAAACGAATACGCGCAATTCCCGTTTTAGCAACTTCTTCTAAAAGAGTCGCAAAATCATAATCTTCTTCTAAATCTTTTCCATAACTATTGACATTTTGTCCAAGTAAAGTGATTTCTTGATACCCATCTGCTTTTAATCCTTTAACTTCTTCAATAATATCATTCATTAAACGAGAACGTTCTTTTCCTCTTGTATAAGGAACAATACAATACGTACAGAATTTATTACATCCATACATAATATTGACCCATGCTTTATGACCATTAGCACGTGTTACTGGTGTATTTTCAATAACATCCCCTTCTTTAGACCATACTTCTACAACCATTTCCTTACTAAACATTGCTTCTTTTAATAAAGTTGGTAAACGATGAATATTATGTGTTCCAAAGATTAAATCTATATGTGGGTGTTTTTCTAATATTCTTTTAATAACAACTTCTTCTTGCGCCATACAACCGCACAAACCAAAAATAAGATTTGGGTTTTTCTTCTTTAAGTTTTTAACATAACCTACTTCCCAAATACTTTTTCTTCTGCATTTTCTCTAATAGCACAAGTATTTAATAAAATAACATCTGCCTCTTCGATTTCTTTAGCAGCTATATATCCCATCATTTCAAAAATACCTGCTAATGTTTCACCATCACGTTCATTCGCTTGACAACCATAAGTATGAATATAATAAGTTTTTCCTTTACCTACACTTACCATATCACTAGGTATTTCAAAAGCATCTTTTAAATGATCAACTTGTTTTCTACTTCTTTTTTGAGCCTCTTTTAAATTTGGCCCTTTAAAATATTCACTATAATCTTTCATTTTTTCACCACATTTCTTTCCTATTATATACATAAAGTTATCTTTTGGCTGAAAAAAAATAAGGACTTATCAGTCTTATCATTTTTATCTTATCCAAAGAATCCATCTGGTTGGATTGAGAAGTATAATACTTTACCTTCTGGAGTTCCTTTAAATACTCCTTTACAATGACCTGCAGCTTCTTCTGGTGATAATTCAGTTTCACATTCAAATTCAGCTTTGATTCCTACTTTTTTAACATATTTACATGATACTTTATCATCTGAATATCCATCAAAGAAATCAATAATTTTTTGAACTTGTCCTGTTTGCATTAATAATTTACATTTTGCCATTTTAAAAAACCTCCATTTACATGTCAGTATTATACAATGAATTTTTAAAAAAAGAAACCCTTTTCACTAAAAATTAACGTAATTCTATTACAAGCCTTAAGGCCGTAATCCTTTTATCATCGACCATTAAATCATGAAAAGAAGGAATACAGATAAGTTCTTTTCCTGTTGGAATAATATAACCTCTTGCAATTGCAATTGATTTAATTGCTTGATTAAGTGCTGCTGCACCAATTGTTTGAATCATAAGTTTATCTTGTTCCCTCATTAATGATGCTATTGCTCCTGCAACGTGATTAGGAACAGATGTTGAAGATACTTTAATTATTTCCATATTTTTGCCTCCTAATTCACTATATGAATTATCATTAAAAAAATAACAAAAAAAGCATCCTAAGATGCTCGATATGGATGATCATCATTGATTAAAACTCTTTCAATAGAGATAGGTTGGTGTTTGTCATTAAATTCAATAACAACTCCTGCAAACTGTCCTGAATTTTCAGAAATTAAAAACTTTGAACTTAGACCTCTCATACGTGTAATGACACTATCTAAATCACATCCTAAAGAACTTAAATAAGGACCCGTCATTCCTGCATCAGAAATAAATGCTACTTTTTTATCAATAATTCTTTCGTCTGCTGTTTGTACATGTGTATGTGTTCCTAAGACCGCTTGTACTTTATCTTTACAATAATAAGCTAAACCTATTTTTTCACTGGTTGCTTCTGCATGAATATCAATGATATGAATATCTTGTTCAAGGTTTAGATAATCATCAATATGATCAAATGGATTAGAATAGCGATTATCCATAAAAACACATCCTAAAGCATTTGTCACTCTTATTTTTGTACCTTTAACATTAAATACTCTTGTATGGACTCCTGGTAAAATACTTGGTTGATTGAAAGGAACAACAAGGCGATCAGCTTCATCAATAAAATCAAGAAGTTCTTTTTTATCAAAAGTATGATTCCCCATTGTCATACAATCAACACCTTCAAAAGTAAAGAAATCATAATGTTTTCTATTTAATCCTTTACCATGTGTCGCATTTTCAACATTTGCGATTACAAAATCAATTTGATAATCTTTTCGAATACGATAAAGATAATCTTCTATCATTTGTCGTCCTACATTTCCAACGATATCTCCTATAAATAAAACTTTCATTTTCTTTCCTCATTTCGTAAAGACATTTTAACATATATAAAAAAAAGGGAATTGATTTCCCTTTTATTTTGCAATTTCACTCGCACGAATTTCTCTTATAACAGTAACTTTAATATGTCCTGGATAAGTTAATTCTTCTTCAATCTTTGTCTTAATATCACGTGCAATCTTATGACTTGCTAGATCATCCACTTTATCAGGTTTTACAACGATACGAATTTCACGTCCTGCTTGAATTGCATAGACACGATCGACACCATCAAAGCTTTTAGCCATTTCTTCAAGTTTTTCAAGTCTTTGAATATAATTTTCAATCGTTTCACTTCGACTTCCTGGTCTAGCAGCTGATAATGTATCAGCAGCAGCTACTAAAATAGAAATAACACTTGTTGCTGGTACATCCCCATGATGTGAAGCAATTGCATTAATAACAGTTGAATGTTCTCCATGTTTTTTCGCGAATTTTGCACCTAATTCAACATGGCTTCCTTCCATTTCATGATCCATTGCTTTACCAATATCATGTAATAAACCTGCACGTTTAGCTAATTGTTGATTTAACCCTAATTCAGCAGCCATAATTCCTGCTAAATGTGCAACTTCTAATGAATGTTGAAGCGCATTTTGACCATAGCTTGTACGATATTTTAATTTACCAATTGTTTAACAATTTCTTTATCAATACGAGAAATACCTAATTCAAAAATTGCATTTTCTCCAGTTTTAACGAATAACTTTCATCTAATTCTTTTCTTGTTTTATCAACACTTCTTCGATTCTTCCTGGTTGAATACGTCCATCCCTAATTAAAGTTTCTAACGATAAACGAGCAACTTCTCTTCTTACTGGATCAAAGCAAGAAATCGTAATTGCTTCAGGTGTATCATCAATAATTAAATCTGCACCTGTTGCTTGTTCGATTGCTTTAATATTACGACCTTCACGTCCAATAATACGCCCTTTCATTTCTTCACTTGGAAGATCAACAACAGTTACTGTTCTTTCAGTAACTTCCTCTTGAGCATATCGATTAATTGCATTGGCAATAATGTCTCTAGACATATCAGCAGCTTTGCTTTTAGCTTCTTCTTCTTGTTCCTTTATGTAAGCAGACATTTCTAATGAAATTTGTTGTTCAACTTGTTTGAACAATTCTTCTTTAGCTTCTCTTGCTGACATAGCGGCAACTTTTTCTAATTCAACAACTTTAGAATCAATTTTATCTTTTAATTCAGCCTCTAATTTATCTATTCCAGCTTCTTTAATATCTAATTGTTTAATTCTTTGTTCAAGAACGTCTTCTTTACCTTGAACAGCAATATCTCTTCGTTCAATACCTTTTTCACGTTCTGAAAGATTATTTTCAAGTTCAGTAATTTCTTGTTTTTGTTCTTTAATTTCTTTTTCTGCTTCTAATTTTAATTCATAAGCTTGAGTTTTAGCATCTAAAATAGCTTCTTTAACTAGATTATCAGCTTTACTCGTTGCATCATCAATAATCTTTTGAGCACTTACATTAGCTTTTGAAATATTTAGTTTTGCATATACAAAATAAATAAGAACCCCAACAGCGACAGCTAGAACATAGGATAAAATAGTGGCAATATTTAAACCTGGCATATTCCACCCTCCATTTTCTCTATGCACATTTTTTATAATTGATTATTCAATCATTTACCGGTTGTTTCGGTTATAATAATTAATATTTACATAGTCTTTACTATGTTTATTAAACGTGTTTTGCGCACAAGTATATTATATGTCAAATTGCTTATTTTGACAATAACAAGTTAAAAAGAGGAATTTTTACAATTCCTCTTCTTCTACAGGCATTAATGAAGCTTTAATTGCTTCCGTAATTTCATTCATTATATCAGGATGTTCAACAAGATATCGTTTTGCATTTTCACGTCCTTGTCCAATCTTTTCACCCTTATAAGCATACCAACACCAGATTTATCAACAATATCTTTATCAACTGCTAAATCCAAGACTTCACCATCTCTTGAAATACCTTTACCATAAATAATATCAACTTGTGTTGATTTAAATGGTGGTGCCACTTTATTTTTAACAACTTTGATATTGACTTTATTCCCAACAATTTCCGTACCATTTTTAATTGCTTCACTTCTTCTGATTTCTACTCGCACAGAAGAATAGAATTTTAAAGCTCTTCCTCCAGTAGTCGTTTCTGGATTTCCAAACATAACTCCAATTTTTTCACGTAATTGGTTAATGAAAATAATTGTACAATCTGTTTTATTCATAACCCCTGAAAGTTTACGTAAAGCTTTAGACATCAATCTTGCTTGCAATCCCATTTGTTGATCAGCCATTTCGCCATCTAATTCCACTTGAGGAACAAGTGCAGCAACAGAGTCAACAACTACTAAGTCAATAGCTCCAGAACGTACGAGTGTTTCAGCAATTTCTAAACCTTGTTCACCACTATCTGGTTGCGAAAGAATCAATTCATCAATATTAACTCCTAGATTTTTAGCATAAACAGGATCAATTGCATGTTCGGCATCAATAAATGCAGCTGTACCACCTTGTTTTTGTACTTCAGCAATTGCATGTAATGTAAGCGTTGTTTTACCACTTGATTCTGGACCATAAATCTCAATAATTCTTCCTTTAGGATAACCACCTATTCCTAAAGCCATGTCAAGTGTTAAAGAACCTGTTGGAATAACAGCCACATCAACAGCTGCACGATCTCCAAGCTTCATAACAGAACCTTTTCCAAATTGCTTTTCAATTTGTTTGATTGCATCATTCAATGCTTGTGCTTTTTTAGCATCTTTTGTTTCTACTTCTTTTTTTCCAGCCATAAATAATACCTCCTATTCCTATATATGCTTTATTTTTCATTTTTTCTTTTTATTTTTTTAGAATTTTTTCAATTATCTTCTTTTGAGCAAAATCTATTGCCTTTAAAGCAATCTCTTTTCGACTACCTTCTAAATTCAATTTATAAACAACAACATCTTCATAAGCAATACCAATATAGACTTCTCCTACTGGTTTTCCTTCCATTGCATCCGGTCCAGCATTTCCTGTAAAAGAAACACATAGATCAACATCTAAAATACTTTTACCATTAACACACATTAAAGTAGCAATTTCTTTAGAAACAACACCGTACTTTTCAATCAATGGATGTTCAATTCCTAAAAGCCTTTCTTTCGTTTCACTTTGATAAGTGACTAAAGAACCCTTATAAACCTTAGAAATGCCAGGAATATTTCCTAGCATTGTCGCAAAATTTCCTACTGTAAAACTTCTACAGTTCCAATAGAAATATTATTTTTATTAATAGTTCAGCAAGTTCATTCATTACATTGACTCCGTTAACATATCTTTACTATCCATAAAATAATCAATACCACTTACTATTGAAATCACGCAAGCAATCCATACACTTATTTGACCAATTGGTAAATGAATGATTGAAAAAGGAAAATCATTTAATAATAAGAATATCACACTGATCATTTGTGTCACAGTTTTTAATTTTCCTAAATATTTTGCTGCAATAACAACTTGTTTATTGGCAGCCACCAAACGAATGGCATCTACGATCGTATCCCTAGAAATCATAATAATAGGAATAATGATAGAAATTGTCCCATCACTTGCTAGTAAAAGAAAAATCGTATTAATTAATAGTTTATCTGCAATCGGATCAGCAAACTTACCAAAAGTTGTAATTAATTTAGATTTTCTCGCAATTTGTCCATCAAAATAATCAGTTAACGAAGCAACCGCAAAAATAATAAAGATAACAATATTAACAAGTGAAATATCAGCATTCAAAATATGATACATAGGTACATTGATTCCAAACGTTGCATAAGGAAACATATAAATAAGAATAAGAATTGGAACAAGGATTATTCTTGTAATCGTTAATTTATTAGGTAAATTCATTATTTGACCATCGTTAATTTAAATGTTCTTACTCTACCATTAGAGCTTGTTCCATAATGATCATTTTCTTCTAATGGAATTTTTTGATCATTAATATAATAACGATGTCCTAAGTTCCAACTATATGAAAATTCCAAATATTGGAAATCATTCACATTAAATTCTAGTTCAACACTTTCACATGCAGAATCATCTTTTAAAGCATCTGATGCTGAAATACTAGCAAGATTACTACTATAAACACCTTTTTTTAAATGTATCAGTTGATAACTGTTAGGATCACCATTAACATGTAGATCAACAGTTGTCGCAAATGTAAAGTCTACTTTTAATTTAAAAGTTTCTTGATCATATCCATCAGGTAATTTAAAACTATAATCACCATCAGCATTTTTAGTAAAAGTTATTTCAGTAGATGTTTGTTCATCTTTTTTCGTTGTATCAGATTTTGTTGTTTTCTTTTTATCTGTTTCTGTTGTTTTCTTCTTTAAAGTTTCACTTGTTTCTGTTTTAGATGTATTACTATTTTTAAATGATGAATCATTTGATTTCGTAAAGACAAATGAATATCCAAGTACAATAATAATAGCAATGACAATAATAATGACAATTGCATATTTAACATATCTTAAGATATAGTGATCTTCATAAACTCCCTTTCTTGTCTGTTGTTTTTAGTTGGTTGAATATTTTTTACTTTATCTACAAAAGTAACAGATCCTATATCTTCTTTTTTATTTTCTAAATCTTTTAAATCAGCCTTTTTAATTTCTCTCGTAATTGCATAATAATCATCAGCAATCGTCTCATCTATTTCTAAGTATCTTGCTATTTTTTTAAGATACATTTTTACATATAGCTCGTCTCCAACAAATCGTTCAAAAGCACCGTCTTCTATATCTTTAATGATATTAACAGATAACAATGTTGCTTCTGCGACTTCCTCTATTGTAACGCCTTTGGCAATGCGGGCTGCTTTTATCTTTTCACTTATTTTGTCCATAAAGACATCCTCCTTTACACTTAGGCATAATTAAACAAATAAATTATAGCACAAATGTTTTATTTGACAAATACAAAAGCTCATTTTATTTCTAATATATTATATACATAAAAAATGTCTTTTTTATGTCCAAAAGAAAAGCTTAAAAAAGCTTTTTTGGTATACTAAATTATCTGAAGCTTAGGGTGTCGCTCTAAATTATTAGGCGGAGTACCCTCTAAATTATCGTGGGGATGTTTATCATCTCCTTTTTGATACAATTTTACAGTCTAGTCCTGCTTAATTTTATACGATGAACAATGAATTACTAAAACTATTTGATATTAAGGATGATGTTGTTGATACTTTTACTGTTGATAATAACGATTCTAATTATGAGATTAATATTAGATTTAAACCTTCCAGGTTATATTGCCCCAATTGTGGCAGCACTCATTTTATCAATAAAGGTAATAGAAAAAGATCCCTTGTATCCGTACCTGTCAATGATAAACCTGTAAAAATGAGTACCTATGTCAAAAGATATAGATGTTTTGATTGTGATACTTCATTTTCAGATGTTAATCCTATTTCCTATGAGGATTGGTCCTTTACTAGAACAGCTATCATATCTATTCTAAACAGGTTGAAACCTTACAATGCTACTTATGCTTCTATTGCCAGAACATTCGGTGTTTCTTCTACTAGAATCATGGAAATTTTTGATACTTTTGTTAGAGTTAAAAGACATGCTCTTCCTAAAGTCCTATTGATTGATGAATTTCATTTTTCCAATAATACAAAATACAAATATCCTACGATTCTTATGAATTTTGAAAACAATTTAATCATTGATATCGTTGAATCTAGAACACATGATATCTTGTCCGATTATTTCTTTAAAATCAATTTAGAAGAAAGAAAAAAGGTCGAATACATATGTACTGATATGAGCTTTATATTCAAACCTTTACTAAAGACATATTTTCCAAATTCGACCTTGCTTGTTGATCATTTTCACGTTACCAAATTAATAAATGATCATCTCAATCATACTCGAAAAAGAATTATGCGTAAATATGCTAAAAATAAAAAGTCTCTAGAATACAGACTCTTGAAACACAGATATAAGATACTGTTGAAATCCAAAAATAAAGTCGATCATGAAACATTCAAATATGATAAGATTCTTGGTTATCATTCAACTGAAAGTAAAGTACTAGAAACATTATTAAGCTTTGACAATGAACTTAGACAAGCATACAACGCTAAAGAAGAATATTTGATTTTTGATCAGGTTTCAAAAGAAGAAGTCAACAAATCAGATAAAAGAAAAGAACTTGACGATGTAATCAAAAGATTCAGACATACACAAGTTGAAGAAGTATCAGTGTTGCTGAAACACTTGATAACTGGAAAGAAGAAATACTCAATTCATTTACATGGATAAATGACAGACGAGTATCCAATGGACCATGTGAAGGTAAAAACAACTATGTAAAGAAAATTTTATCCAATGCAAATGGCATGTCCAATTTTCAACGTGCAAGAAATAGAATTTTGTATTCTCAAAACAAATATGAAACTTATACCATGAATGAGCATACAGATAGAATCAAACGTATAGGTAACCCTAGAGGATCCTATAAGAAAAATACAAAATAAATAAAAGGAGGAAAATCAGACTAGACATCATCCTAATTTTCCTCTTGAAAAGCACCAAATATTTTAGAGGATATAGTGATTTCACACCAATATACCCCTCGATAATTTAGAGCGATTTTTGTTAAAGCACCCTATTATTTAGAGCGCCTTTAGGACCTCATTTATTCTATTAGAAATCTACTTCTGTATCATAGTAGCAAGCTTTTAATAAAGCAACCATTTCATCATGGTTTGGAATACGTGGGTTTGATCCTGTACATGCATCAGCAATTGCATTATCAGCAATTTCATCAACACGTGCTAAGAAGATATCTTCTGGAACAAATCCAGTTTCAGCTGGCATACCATCTGCACCATATTTATTGATTCCATGAGGAATATTTAATTCATCATTCATACCTCTTAAATATTTAATTAATAAAGCAACTTTTTCATCATCATCTGCTCCACCTAAATGCATGTAATCAGCGATGACACCATAACGTTTTTTAGCTGTTGGATCTTTTGCGTTGAAAGCAATAACTTTGGTAAATACATTGCATTAGCTGCACCATGAATAATATGTCCACCTTGATCAACGAAAGCAGCACCTGTTTTATGTGCCATTGAGTGAACG
>ENA-OQAS01001110-OQAS01001110.1-human-gut-metagenome-genome-assembly--contig:-NODE-1110-length-13092-cov-1.864481_pt1 | contig 13092 bp, 20 predicted proteins | sample MGYA00242733_ERZ504523 | MGnify/ENA primary metagenome ERZ504523 (study PRJEB26092, sample SAMD00036239) | human gut metagenome | host: Homo sapiens | study: EMG produced TPA metagenomics assembly of... | reverse complement strand
AGCAGTAAAAATCTGGATTAATGGTTGCAGCGCAGCCCGTAACCAGCACAGAAGCAGAGTTGTTTTCTCGAAGAAGTTTACGAATCGTCTTTCGGGTCTTTTTCTCAGTTTCTTCAGTAACGGTACACGTATTTACTACAATGAGTTCTGCCTCAGCAGCGTTGACTAAGGTCGACCCATTCTGCAAATAGGTTGCCGCAATAGTGTCAGATTCAACACGATTTACCTTGCAGCCAAGGTTTACTACCGAAACTTTCATGCATTCCGCTCCAATTCGTAAAGGACCAAAGCTGGTGCAACAATTCCAGCGGTTTCGGTTCGAAGATAGAGGGGCCTAAAGATACCGCATAACTACGAGGATGTGACGAAAGAACAAGATTAACCTCATCGGAAGTTAATCCCCCTTCCGGACCAACTATTACCACAATACGAGCATCCAGAGCTGTCATCGAGGCCTTTGCCAAAGCTTCTTCTAAAGCTCGAGATAACGTTTTTGTGAGGTGCGCTTCCTCCCAGCATACCAATATCGCCGTGGCACCCTGAGAAAGCTTGAGCAGATTCTCAAAGTGGTGGGTTCGGCAATTTCAGGAATGACCGTTTGACCGCTTTGCATGGCAGCACTTTTTGCCAAGGTATTCCAGCGCTGCATGCGGTTTGCGGTTCTTTTCCGATCGAGCTTTACAATACTGCGTTCACATAAAAGAGGAACAAAGGCCGCAACACCCAGTTCAGTAGCGTGGCGAATTATGGTATCCATCTTGTCGCCTTTCGCTAAACCTTGGGCAAGAATCACCGAAGGCCGCTCGGTCGCTTCGAGCCGTTGTGCAATATGAACAAAAAGCGCAGTGTTGGAAACCGTATCAACTTCACATTCAAAATAATCAGATGCAGCATCAATCACCGCAATATGTTCAGTTGGCTTCAAACGAAGAGCACGGACATGTTTCATATCGTCTGCGTTGAGGCGCAGCTCAAAAGAAGGATCCTTCTCTTGAGCCAAAACCTGATTATCTAAAAAGAAATGAGGCAAAGACATAGGTGACCGTTCTTAGCCATTGAAAGCATCACGGAGTTTTTGCAAAGGACTACGTGCCTCTGAAACGTTTTCTCCCATTTCATCAGCAAGCTTTTCTAAAATTCCTCGTTCCGCTTTAGATAAGCGTGAAGGAATACGTACTTCTACATGGACATGGAGATCGCCTCGAGCTTCACTACGGAATTTCGGCATACCATAGCCTTTACATGAACCACTTGACCGTATTGGCATCCTTCTGGAATGGTTACCTTTACTTTTTCGTCTTTGAAAATGCCATCAATCTCGATCTGAGTACCAAGAGCAGCCTGAACCATACTAATAACGGTTGAACAATGAAGATCACTGCCTTGGCGCTCAAAGAATTCATGTTCTTCGATACGGATTGTGACGATAAGATCACCTGCAGCAGCACCTCTAATGCCCGCTTCTCCATATCCAGACAAACGAAGTTGCTGACCATCTTGAATCCCTACCGGAATATCAACCGAGATGCGCTGTCTATCAGGCACACGGCCCTGACCTTCGCATTCAGGACAGGGGTTTTCGATAATTTTGCCTGATCCCGAACAACGAGAGCAGGTCGAAGCAGCCTGCATATCACCAAGAATGGTATGTTGAACCGTTACTACCCTTCCTTGACCGTTACAATCAGGACAGGTTACCTCACTACCACCTTTTGCCAATCCGCTGCCTTTACAGTCAGGGCACGGTGCTAGACGATCGTAGACAATTTCCTTATGAACACCAGCAGCAGCTTCTTCAAGAGTGATACGCAGACCAACACCCATATCGCGCCCTTCGCGACGAACGGTTGCTCTACCTGCACCACCGCCGAAAAACGAACTAAAAATATCGCCCATACCAAAGCCGCCGAAGAGATCCTCAAAATCAACGCTTGTGGTCCCGCAGCACCAGCCGCACCAGGGATAGTTCCAAAACGATCATATTGAGCACGCTTTGCAGGATCACTCAATACATCATACGCTTCATTGATTTCCTTAAAGCGATCTTCAGCATCGGGTGCCTTATTTACATCAGGATGAAGCTGTCGCGCTTTTTTTTCGAAATGCTTTTTTTATTTCATCATCTGAAGCAGATTTATTTACACCGAGAATCTCATAGAGTCTTTGGCCATAGGAAGTCAATCTTACCTTTCACTTTTACAGATCTTTTAATATATCCTGAGCGGCACGAACCGCTGTAATTACCGCAGAGTAATTCATTCTCGTAGGACCAACAATAACGATTAGTCCACGATGAGAATCCTGTCCAAACCGATTTGCGATTACCGAAACACTCGAAAGTGCCTCAGAGTCATTTTCGTGTCCAATACGCACTACTGGTTTATCAGAGTGCACAGCATCATCAAATACTCTAAGAAGTAACGTATCGCCCTCAAGCTCTTCAAGGATGGGCATCAAGCAAGCTGGATCGCTGAATTCAGGTTTCCCTAAAAGGTGGGACATACCCAAAGGATGCGCTTTAATAGCATTTTTTTCCTTTAAGCAAATCATTATTTCCGAAACAACCAGCTGGAACAGATCATCCTGAACGTCTTTCAGTTCAGAAGGAAGAATTTCCCTCTCAAAGGAAAGATTTCGTCCAACTAAAAGTTTATTAATGAGTTCTTGAGTACGCTGAATACTTTCAGGGGTACAGCTTGCTGGTATATCCATCTGGCGATCAAAAACCTGCCCATCGTCAGTCACAATAACAACCAAAAGGCGACTTTGAGAAAGAGGGACAAGATTAATCAACCTGATATCCACCGATAGAAAGCGTGGCGGGACAAGCATGGTCATACAGTCAGTAAGACGAGCTAATGCTTGAGATGTTTTATCGAGTAAATCATCCAAATCCGTTGCACAGTCTTTTAACTGAGAAAGGGTGCTTTCATCAACATTAATATTTGAATCTTTTAGTAAATCATCAACAAAAGCACGATAACCATAATCTGTTGGAATTCTTCCTGCAGAGGTATGAGGTTGTGTTAAGTACCCCATATCTTCCAAAAGCGATAATTCGCTTCGAACTGTAGCTGAGCTGATACCGAGATTGTAACGCTCGACTAGAGTACGAGATCCAACAGGAAGTGCACGAGCAATATATTCTTCAATCAACGCTCTCAACACTAGTCTTCTTCGATCTGAAAGCACTCTAACACCTCCTTCAATACCATAATTAACTCACACGCATTTTAGCAGCTATGCACGAGAGTGCTAATACCCTTGCTTAAAACGTTACCTATTTTTGAATGAGTGAGCACACTTAAGGAGCTAAATCAAGAATTCTTCCATAGAGCTGATTTCCAAACATCCAACCTTATGGGTAGGAATCCAAGAATCATCGTGATGAACAAGAAACCCTTCATGCTCAAGTTCACAGAATACCGAAAGAACTTCAGGCAAAAGAATTGAAGCAATTTCAAGATCACCATCGCAGACACCTGTGCGCATACGCATCTTAAGCATTAAATCTTCTGCGGTCATTTGAAAAATGTCGAGTTCTTCAATCAGTCCATCCACGACCGAATAACGTTGTCTGCAAAGTTGGTTTTGTCTCATACTAACCGCACCACACCCGAGGCCAAGATAGGGTTACTCGTCCAGTAAGCACTATTGTGGCGAGACTCGAATCCAGGAAAAGCATAGCTTGCAACTTCATAATGATTCATGCCTCTTACGTCAGATAAGAATGAGCATCTTCCATACAAAGAGCCCCCAGATCTTCGTCAAAGAGCAATTCACCCTTTTCAAGTTGCCGAGCAAAAGGAGTACCCTCTTCAATGGTCAAGGGATACACGCTGATATGTTGAATACCCAAAGAGATTGCCCGTTCAAGATCATGATGAAAAGACTCAACCGTTTGCCCAGGAAGACCACACATTAAATCAATGCTGATATTAGTGAATCGCTCTTGAGCTCGATCAACCGCCCGTATTGCCTGTTCTGAGTCATGTATACGGCCTAAGACTTTCAGTAAATTATCATCAAAACTTTGTATTCCAAGGGAAATTCTATTTACCCCTAAAGCAAAAAGATCGCGCACCATAGCAGAAGTTAAACTCTCAGGATTTGCTTCAAGAGTACACTCAACTTCGGGCGTAAGATGCATAGAGATAGACAGTGCGTATAAAATTGTGGAAAGCCTCTTGTTACCCAGATAACTCGGTGTTCCGCCACCCAAATATACTGTTTTTATTTCACCTAATAATTCTTTTTGGGAATAGTTTCTTATTTCACGAATTAAATCATCCGTAAAACTATCGAGACGCGAATCATTGCATGAAATCGCCTGCGTAGCAAAGTCGCAATAATTACAACGTTTGCAAAAAGGTATATGAGGATATAACGCTTGATAAGGATCCCACGTATCCATATCCTACGCCTCTTCAGTCAATCGGCACGCTTCATTAAAAAGTGCCGTGAAATCTTCAAGGGCTTCTGCATCATTGATTTTCTTCGCGTAGATGCTGCATCCTTGGTGCCCGCAACATACCACATCGCATGTTTACGCATGCGAGCAAGATTGCCACCCTTACTCTGTTTCTGAAGCAATTCGGCATGCCTGATGGCCAAGTCCATTTTTTCTCGAGGAGATGGACCAACAAAGCCTGACCCCCCTTGTAAACGTGAAGCGATATCCTTAAAAATCCAAGGATTACCCTGTGCCCCACGGCCCACCATCACCGCATCGCAATTGGTTTGACGAAGCATTTCAAGTGCAGAAGAACCATCGACTATATCTCCATTGCCGATGACCGGAATAGACAGAGCGTCTTTGCATCGACGAATGATATCCCAATCAGCCTTGCCTCGATAAAACTGCTGAGCATAACGCCCATGTATTGCAACAGCGCTTGCACCCGCATCTTCCATCCTCAGAGCAAAATCAAGCGCAGTTCATGTCCTTCCTCATAGCCACGGCGAAACTTAACCGTAACTGGGCAAGATACGCTATTCACAATTGCTTTAACAATTGAAGCAGCAAGATCGGGATCACGCATAAGGCTGCACCGTCCCCTTTTCCTGCTATTTTTCGAGCAGGACATCCCATATTGACATCTATAGCAAAAAGTCGATCCTGAAGCGTTTCTTCTACCCACCTAGCTTGAGTAGCTAAAGTTTCAGTTCGTGACCAAACAGTTGAACACTTACCTTGTCTTCAAGGGGAGAAAGATCAAGTAAATGTATTGTTTTTTCATTGGCATAACTTAATGCCTTTGCTGAAACCATTTCAGTGTACGTAAGTTGAGCTCCCAACTCTCGGCATAGATGACGAAAAACCACGTCACCCACACCTGCCATAGGAGCTAATATTATTCGTCTATCATCCTTAAAAATTTGAGACATACACGTCAACCTGTAATGCTTCTGGTATAGATCTTAGAATCCACTCGAAAGCCCTGCTAAGCTCGCAAGAAAATAAATAATTACGCCAATTGCCAAGATAACCGCTACGGCACAGCCGCATCCAATACCAACTTTACTACCCGATGACATACGTGCCTGTTCTCGCTCTTGAGCAAGCTTCTTCTCATCAAAAGGATCATTAATCCAGTCATATTCTTCGTTGCGGTTTTTACGCATAAATATTCCTATTCATCAACCTTCAAGATTGCCATAAATGCCTCTTGAGGAACCTCAACATTACCAATACTCTTCATGCGCTTCTTGCCTTTTTTCTGCTTTTCGAGCAGTTTACGTTTACGCGAAATGTCACCTCCGTAGCATTTCGCCAAAACATCTTTACGCAAGGCACGTACGGTTTGTCTCGATAAAACCCGAGAACCCACCGCTGCTTGAATGGGTACTTCAAACATCTGACGTGGAATAATTTCTTTAAGTTTTTCAGTCAAAACTCTACCACGATCATATGCTTTATCAGTATGGACAATAAACGACAAAGCATCAATAGGTTTTCCCGCCAAAAGAATATCAAGTTTTACCAGTTTAGAGGGCTTATATTCGTCAAAATCGTAGTCGAGTGAAGCATATCCTTTGGTTCGGCTTTTCAGTTGATCAAAGTAATCCATAATCAATTCAGAAAGCGGAATCTCCCAGAGCATTTCAACTGTTGTAGTGTTGAGATAATTCATTGTTTTAAACTCACCGCGTCGGGCAACGGTAAGTTCCATTACCGCCCCTACATAATCAGGAGGAATGAGGATTTTCGCCTTGAGGTAAGGTTCCTCAATATATTTAATTTCACTAGCGTCAGGCATATCTTGGAGAATGAAGCGAAATCATAGTCCCATCAGATTTAAATACATGGTATTCAACCGAAGGAGCCGTAGCGAGAAGATCAAGTCCAAATTCGCGCTCGAGTCGTTCTTTCACAACTTCCATATGAAGCAATCCCAAAAAACCTACGCGAAATCCAAAACCAAGCGCATGACTATTTTCCGCCTCATAGATAAGAGCCGGATCGTTGAGGGCAAGCTTTTCGAGGGCATCTTTTAATTCTTCATACTGATCTCCATCAATAGGAAAAAGACCGGTATAGACCATAGGTTTGACATCACGATAACCAGGAAGTGGATCTGTGCACCCACCCTTAGCAAGCGTGATTGTATCGCCAACTTTAACCTGAGAAGGTCCTTAAGTCCCGTCACAAGATAGCCCACTTCGCCCACACCTAGTTCGTCTGCAGGAATTTCTGTTGGCTTCTAACTCCCACTTCTTCAACAAGAGTCACCGTATCGGTGGCCATCATGCGTATAGACTGGCCCTTTCGCATTGAACCGTTAACGATTCGAACCAAAGCCACAACGCCGCGATACGCATCAAAGTACGAGTCAAAAATCAACGCAGAAAGGGGCGCATCAGGATCGCCTTCAGGATGAGGAATGGTATACACAATTGATTCAAGCAAGTCGTGAACACCCTCACCGGTTTTACCACTTGCAAGCACCGCATCATCGGCAGGAATAGCCAGACCATCCTCTATTTCCTGACGCACTCGCTCAGGTTCAGCGGCAGGAAGATCGATTTTATTAATCAAAGGGACAATTTCGAGATTAGCATTCATCGCCATCATGGCATTTGCTACGGTTTGAGCTTCAATACCTTGTGTAGCATCAACTACCAAAACGGCGCCTTCACATGCTGCTAATGAACGGGATACTTCATAAGTAAGTCAACATGACCAGGGGTATCAATCAAATTAAATGATACAATTGTCCATCATCAGCGCGATAATCAACGCGTACAGCCTGACTTTTGATCGTAATACCTCGTTCTCGTTCAATATCCATAGAATCAAGAACTTGTTCTTTCATATCGCGCTTAGATACCGTTTCAGTCATCTCAAGAATACGATCTGAAAGAGTAGATTTACCATGATCAATATGAGCGATGATAGAGAAATTACGTATGTAGCGTGGATCGAGAGCCATAATATCCTGTTCTATAAGCTATCCAGTTTTTCATATAATCTAGTTTTACTAAGTGATAAACGAAGTTTTTACCACCTAAATAAACGTATATAATACGGTTTTAGAATAAAGTGTGGGTAGATTCTACCCTACTTGTGCGAAAGCTCTGATAATTTGCGCATAATTTATAATAAGCGTCTGTGCACAACAACTATATTGTGATACGATTCTAAGGCTTTCGTCTACAGAAAAGTAATTTAATGGAGGATAAAACGTGGCGAACATTAAAAGTCAAAAGAAGCGAATTATTACCAACGAAAAAGCACGCATGCGTAATCGTGCTGTCCGTTCTGAATTAAAAACTGCTGTACGTGTCGTACGCGAAGCTGTTGAAGCTCAGGATGGTGCAAAGCTTACGCTGCTGCTCTTGATGCTTGCCGCCTGCTTGACCGTGCAGCCTCCAAGGGTGTTATTCACAAGCGCCAGGCTGCTAACCGCAAGAGTGGCGTTATGAAGCTTGCTAATACAATTGTTACCCCTGAAATTATTGCTGAATATACTCCCGCTCCAAAGAAAGAGCAGGCAGCAACTGGTAACAAGAAAGCAGCAGCAAAGGCAGCTCGCAAAGAAGCAATGGCTAAAGCTTCTGAAGAAAAAGCTGCACGTCGTGCTGAAACCGAAAAGCTTCAAAAGGCAGCTGCTAAGCGCAAGGCTGAAGCAGAAGCAGCTGCAGCAGCAGAGGAAGCAGAAGAAGCAGCTGAGTAACGTTACTTTAGCTTTCGTCTTCAGCGATTCGCGGTTTCCATCTCGGATTCCATTCGCATATCAAGAAAATAAGAACCCGATCATCGGTTCTTATTTTGCGCATATATAGATTTATAAACTTCGGTTAATTATGCAGAACGTTTTCTGCAAACCTCAAGCATCCACTGAAGAAACTCTTTATCTTTATCGGATCCGCTTTTCATAGCTGCTTCGGTATCACGCGCTTTTTTAAGAGCGAAAATTAACTCGCTCATAGTAAATCCCTTTACCCAAGTACGATAGAATTTTACTTTCCACTCAGGAATTTTAAGAATCGAAGCAATTCTCGCTCCGTCACCTCGTGCTATAAGCGCTTTAGCAGAAATAAGCTCACGCAAGCGTGAGGTACACATTGTTAACAGACCAAAAGGTGAAGTATCTTCCATACGATTAAGCAAGTACACACAGCGCTGCGGATTACGAGCTGCAAAGGCATCTACAAATTCCCATGGCTTAATTTCTTTTGTAAAAGAAACCATTGAAAGCACTTCATTTTCATTAACGGGATCGCTCCCACGATGCGACAAAGAAAGCTTTCGAATTTCCGCATCAAGCGAAACAGTATTAGTTCCTACAAGATCAAGAAGCGCTGAAGCTGCTCCTTCTGTAAAAGTAATACCATGACCTACCGCCATTGAACGAACTACCTTTCCCATTTCTCGTCGTTCAAAAGGAGTACAGTCTATGATTGCAGTTTTTCCAAATGCCGTAACCGCCTTATAGAGACGTGATCGCTTATCGAGCTTGTTGCCTATTAAGGCTAAAACGGTAGTGCTGCAAGGTTTTTCGAGATACTGTACCAGCAAATCAGCATCAGCCTTTTTGAGTTTTTCAACTTCATTGACCTCCACTAAGCGAACAGGACTCGCAAAAGGTAAAGTATTTGATGCGGTAACTATATCCTCACCAGTACAGGTAGCAGCAGAAAAGGTCTCCGAATTAAAAGATAGATCTCCCATTTTCTCTAAACGAGCATGAAGACGCTTTATTACCGTTTCGCGTTTTAGCTCATCTTCACCTATTACCAGGTAAACAGGGAGTAAAGAATTTTTGTTAGAAGTAACCATGTCTACAAGTTTATCGTAGGGTTTTTACTTTAATTTCTTTATCGGTAAAACTACATACAACATCACCATCGTAATCAGTACGATACAGAGTTGAATTAACTGCAGATAACAAGTTGAGAACTTCCGTAGAAGGATGACCGTATCGATTTTCTTCGCCTACACTTATAAGCGATATTTTTGGATGAAGTCTTTCTGCGAGCTCATTTGTCAAAGCAGCCTTAGCCCCATGATGAGAGACTTTAAGAATATCAATGTGCGAGATTGTCTTATTGTCATCAAGAATTTTCTCAAGAATTTGAGCTTCTGCGTCTCCACAAAATAAGGCAGACCAATCTGGGTCAGCATCTCCATCAGGATCAATATTCAGTAAAAAACAAATACTATCTTGATTGCCACCCTCTTCTTGCAATTTCTTGGGCCAAATTACTTCAATATGCATGTTTGAAATCTGAATTACATCTCCCGCGTTTACGTAATAAACATTACTCGCACCTACAAGCGATTCTGCATCATCAACCAAAGATTGCGTTTTTTCCGTTTGAATGTCGTTTGTTCCCTCAGAAAGGATCACTCTTCGCAATCTACCACCTTAAGCGCGCTCAGACACCCAGCATGGTCATTATCTGCATGAGTAATGATTACTGCATCAAGATGAGTACATCCTTGACGAGAAAGCGCTGCAAACAACTTTTGTTCGCTTTGACCAGTATCGACCAAGATTGTTTGAGAGTTGCTCTGAATCAGGAAAGCATCTCCCTGCCCTACATCAAGCATAGCAATTGAATTACCTGATCTAGGAAAAGAGTTAAAAGGCATATCAAGAATAAAATTCCCGCGAGTTTTGAAGCACTTATAGGTAAAGAATCTGGCCAAACACACCAAAGAAGAATTACGACAAAGTAAAAAACAATAAAGAGCGGAAGCTCAGGGATAAAAAGTGGGACAGAAGCAAACGGGACCGCAGACAAAAAGGAACACCCAATACAAAAAAGCTCAGAGGCAAGAAGGGCAAATTTCAGTAAACAATATGCCTAAAAATCCACAAGGAAGAAAAATGAATGACAGAAGTCCAACAATACAAAGAAAGGTTACAAAAGGTGTTGCTAAAACATTTGAAACAGGAGCAATAAGAGAAATAAGCGAAAAGGCGCTGATAGTAAAAGGGAGCGTAGTTAAAAGGGCCGCCAAGGTCATTGCACAAGGTTCCACCACCAGTGATCTTAAAAAAGATGAAGAACATGAAATCCAAGATAGTAAGAGGGACATAAAAAGAAGTATTCCTAAAGTGGAGCATACCGAAAGAAGAAACGAGAGAGAAAAGGCGCTCGTTGGAATAAAGGTGATTATTACAATTACGACAACACCAAGCGCCGACAAGGCATGAGAACGCCTGATTCCTCCTACTGAGATAATACTAAGAGCACTCATCATGCAGCGCGTACACAGGAAATAGGAAAACCAACTATACAAAGATAAAGCCCCAATATCGCAAGTTGAATTCCAATTTTTATCCGCGAAGAAAGAGGAACATTGCGAACTATTAAAGAAAGAAAGCTCATAACAATTACGAGATGAGCACCTGACACTGCAACAATATGAGCAAGCCCTAAAACTTTTACTTCTTGATATATCCCTAAAGAAAAAAGCTGAGTTCTATCACCGACAATAAGTCCTTGTAAAAGAGCACCAGCTTCCGATGAAACGCTTCCTTGATTAACTAAATTGTCTATTTCATTTACATAATTACTCCGAGTGCTTGCTAGAAAACCTAAAGGAGATGAAGAAGCAAGGTCGATCTCAGTCAAAGTAGCGAAACCTGCAATCCCCTGCTGATAATAACGAAGTTTTACCTCCTCACGAGGCCAAGAATACGTAAGGGCTGATTGAAATTCACTTCCAAAGCCATAGGAATCCTCGTTAAGATTTAAGCTTACAAAACCCAGAGATTCTCTCGTCTTAATATCAAATATTTGTGCAAGGGCATAAGAACTATAGAGTCCTTGATTAATATCTTCCTCGATACGGATTAAAACTTTTTCATTTTGCTTTGAATCCAAAAGAGCATGCTGATTATCGATACTAAGACACTCAACATTCCAAACAAAACCTCCTAAGAGTCCAAAGAGCAGGCAATAAACTACGACTGGGTTTTGTGCGTTGCGAACAAAAACAAGAAGAATAATACTTACTACAACAATCAAAAATACGAGAACACCAATAATCAGATAATCTTTTGGTACACCAATCCATAGGAAAATAAACAACAACCACACCAAAACGAAATTCCACACCACAGCACTAAAGGTATCGAGGGACGCTTTGCTTTATGTACTACCGTTGACTCATACGGTGATGAACTCTTTCATGGCTTCGTATTTTTTATCTCCTATACCGGAAACCTCTTTAATTTCTTCAATAGAAGAAAACGAGCCATGTTCTTGACGATAGACAATGATCTTTTCTGCTGTAGCCTCCCCTACACCATCGAGCATCATAAGCTCTTCTTTTGTAGCGGTATTAATATTTACTTTTTGAGTTGCCGAACTAAAAGATTGATCATTGGCAGTCGTGGAATTACTTCCTTGCTTTTCAAGATCTGTCTGCATTTGTTTTGAGGTAACAATAATCTGTTCGCCATCAGATAATTCCCTTGCTAAATTGATACTTCTATCATCAGCAGCTTCAGTTAAACCACCTGCAGCATCGATTGCTTGAGAAACACGAGACCCGCCTGGAAGCTGATACATCCCAGGTGAGACAACTTCACCAGTGATATGAACATAAATAGTCGATTGATTTGTTTCGCTTCTTGTTTCTGATGATTGCTGTTCAGCCTGATCTTGAGATTCTTCTTGTGCCGTTTCTTCCTGAATAAAAGCTGCATCAGGCACCGAAAAGGCAGTCCATAGTTGAAAAGCCCCAAAGACAAGTACACCTAAAGCAAGTACGCCTATGCCTATAACCAATGCAAGATTAGGTTTAGATATTCCTGCTTTTTGTTTTAGCGAATTAACTTCATCAAGAAACGACATAGAAAACCCCCTAAGCCTCTTAAAACCAGCTTAGGGGGCAAATGTAATGCAGATCTATTATTAAACGACAATGAAGGTCACAAAAAGAAACAACCAATCTCACATTTAAAAACACTCTTGAAAAGTATTAAGAATGTTCTTTGCGTTCAGATCGGGGAATTTTATATGACGGACAGGAATAGGTATGTATTTCAGCTGCCTGCAATGCTTCTTCAGCATTCATCCATGGGAAGATCTGCTTCCGCTGCAAGAACTTTAGGAAGTTTCGCATGCGTTTCAGGATTTCGGGGCATAAACAACGTACAACAATCTGGAGCATCTTGCGAAGAAATGTCAAAGGTGCCAAGTTTTTGAGCTTCACCAATTATTTCCACTTTATCAAAACCCACTAAAGGTCTATAAACTGGCAATGAAACACTTTGATTAACTACCAGCATGTTGTCCATAGTCTGAGACGCCACTTGACCAAGACTTTCACCTGTTACCAGCGCTTTTGCCCCTTCTTTACGAGCAATACGCTCAGCAATTCTAAACATTAAACGACGATACAGTATTACACGAAGCTCTGGTGGCGCCAGAGCTGAAATTTCACGCTGGTACGTACCAATAGGAACCGTATATAAACGCGCAAAACAACCACTCCGTTCAAGAACTTCTGCGATATCTTGCACCAAATACTCACTCGTAGCCGAAGTTTCAGGTCTTCCAGAAAAATGAACCCCAATACAAGTCGCACCTCGACGAGCAATACGCCAGGTTGCAACCGGAGAGTCAATA
>ENA-OQAS01001109-OQAS01001109.1-human-gut-metagenome-genome-assembly--contig:-NODE-1109-length-13096-cov-4.955818_pt1 | contig 13096 bp, 22 predicted proteins | sample MGYA00242733_ERZ504523 | MGnify/ENA primary metagenome ERZ504523 (study PRJEB26092, sample SAMD00036239) | human gut metagenome | host: Homo sapiens | study: EMG produced TPA metagenomics assembly of... | reverse complement strand
TTCATAAAAGATCAAATGCTCCCTTTGACGTGATATATTTTACTTTGCGGGTTTGAAACTGTCGCGCAGGGTGACGACGCGGTTGTAAACGCCGGGGTTCTTGGAGTCCGGCGTAAAGAAGCCGGTGCGCACGAACTGGAACTTCTCACCGGGCTTTGCGTCCTTCAGGCTTTCTTCCAGTTTGCAACCCTTGCACACAACAACGCTTTCCGGGTTCAGGTAGTCCTTGTAATCGCTGCCCTCGGGGATGGCGTTCATGTTGGCCTCGGTGAACAGCTTGTCGTACAGGCGCACCTCGGCATCCACGGCATGGGCGGCACTCACCCAATGGATGGTGCCCTTGACCTTGCGGCCGTCGGCGGGATTGCCGTTGCCCGTCTCAAGGTCGGCGGTGCAGTGGATGGCGGCAATGCTGCCGTCGGCATTCTTCTCCACGCCGGTGCACTTGACGATGTAAGCGCCCATCAGACGCACCTCACCGCCAATGGTCAGGCGCTTGAACTTTGGGAGGCGGCACCTCGGCAAAGTCTCATTCTCGATCCACAGCTCTTTGGTAAAGGCCACCTTGCGGTGGTGGTATCGTTGGCTTCGCGGTTGGGGTTGTTGGCTACATCAAAGTACTCGGTCTTGTCCTCCGGGTAGTTGTCTACGATCAGCTTTACGGGGTCCAGCACGGCAATGCGGCGCTGTGCGGTCAGGTCCAGCTCGCTGCGGATGCAGGCTTCCAGCTGGCGCATGTCGATCAGGTTGTCGGATTTAGAAATGCCGGCCTCCCGCACGAAGGTGAAGATGGAGGTGGGGGTGTAGCCACGGCGGCGCAGGCCGCACAGGGTGGGCATACGGGGGTCGTCCCAGCCGTCCACAATGCCCATTTCCACCAGCTCACGCAGGTAGCGCTTGCTCATGACGGTGTTGGTCATGTTCAGGCGTGCAAACTCACGCTGCTTGGGGAAGGCAGTGCCGAAGATGTTCTCGATGACCCAGTTGTACAGCGGACGGTGGTTCTCGAACTCCAGACTGCACATGCTGTGGGTGATGCCCTCAATGGCATCCTGAATGGGGTGTGCGAAGTCGTACATCGGGTAGATGCACCACTTGCTGCCCTGACGGTGATGCTCGGCGTACTTGATGCGGTAGATAGCCGGGTCACGCATGTTCATGTTGGGGCTGGCCAGATCGATCTTGGCACGCAGGGTCTTTTCGCCCTCCTGGAACTCACCGGCACGCATCCGGCGGAACAGATCCAGATTCTCTTCCGGGGTGCGGTCACGCCACGGAGAGGGACGGGAAGGCTTGCCGCATCGGCACCGCGGTACTCGCGCATTTCGTCGCGGGTCAGGTCGTCCACGTAGCCTTGCCCTCCATGATGAGCTTTTCGGCATACTCGTAGCATTTATCAAAGTAGTCGCTGCCGTAGAAGATGCCGCCGTTGGGGTCGGCACCCAGCCAGTGCAGATCCTCGATGATGCTGTTCACGTACTCCTCACCCTCGCGGGCAGGGTTGGTGTCGTCCAGACGCAGGTTGAACTTACCGCCGTACTGGTTTGCAATGGACCAGTTGATGTAGATGGCCTTGGCACTGCCGATGTGCAGGTAGCCGTTGGGCTCGGGCGGGAAGCGGGTATGGATCTCGCTGATCTTGCCCTCGGCCAGATCAGCGTCGATGATGTCGGTCAGAAAGTTTTTATCTGCCATGTGTTTTCCCCCTGTCAAAGGCACAAAGTGCCTATATATTCCATAATACTATATAATACACTATTCTGCCGATTTCTTCAAGAGAAAACCCTCTCAGTCTCGCATACGCTCGCCAGCTCCCCCGAGAGGGGGAGCTTAACTCCTCCAGTCACCTTCGGTGCCAGCCCCCTCAGAGATGGGGCCCTTGGCAGTACGGTAAAGCTTTTCCTCTTTGCCAAAGGCTCCCTCCCCGAGGGAGCTGGCAAAGCCGTCAGGCTTTGACTGAAGGAGTTCTCCCATCCGAAAAATCCCCAATTCATGTTGTTTTCCACAACTTTTTCCCTATCCCTTGACACCGCCGTGCAAGGAGAGTATATTTTTGCATGGCATACAGCGCATTTTGCCGTGTTTAAAATAGGAGGAACCCTATGAACAGTTTAAAAGAAGCGTTCAGCAGGAAAAATATGCTGAAGAATTTAAATTTCTTTGGTGAGCTGAATCTCGGCCTGATCCTGACGGCGGTCGGCATCGTTTACTTTAAAAATCCCAATCATTTTGCATTTGGCGGCACCTCGGGCCTGTCCATTCTGCTGGCAGACCTGTTCCCTAAGATCAACGTGGGCGGCTTTATGTGGATCATCAACCTGATTCTGGTGGTGCTGGGCTTTGTCTTTCTGGGCATCAAGACCATGGGCTGGACGATTTATTCTTCCTTTGCGCTGTCCTTTTTTGTGTCGGTGTGCGAGTGGCTCTATCCCGTCAACGTTTCCATGAGCGGCGATGCCATGCTGGATCTGGTGTTCGCCGTGTTCCTGCCGGCTCTGGGTGCGGCGATCGTGTTCGACATCGGTGCATCCACCGGCGGTACGGATATTGTGGCCCTGATTCTGGCAAAATATACCTCTATGGAGATCGGCAAAGCCCTGATGGTCAGCGATATCCTCATCGTGCTGGCGGCGGCATGGCGGTTCGGCATGGGCACCGGCCTTACTGCATCCTTGGCCTGATCGGCAAGAGCTTTGTGGTGGACGGTGCCATCGAGAACATCCGCCTGCGCAAGGTGTGCACCATCGTGACGTCCAACCCGCAGCCCATTCTGGACTTCATCATCAAGGAAATGAACCGTTCCGCTACCGTGGAAAAGGCTTACGGCGCTTACACCCACCACGAGCTGAGCGTGCTGGTGACGGTGCTGACCCGCCGTCAGGCCCTGCAGCTGCGCAACTTCCTGCGTGAGAACGACCCCCGGAGCTTTATCACCATCGTCAATTCCAGCGAGATCATCGGCAAGGGCTTCCGCTCCTTTAATTAAAGCACGGCAGGGCCACGCCGCTATTGACGAACCGCTCCAAAAACGATATACTATATTCCGGCGGTGCAGCAGTGCCGCCGGATGCCGGGGTGTTGCGCAGTTGGTAGCGCGCTGCTTTGGGAGCAGGAGGCCGCGAGTTCGAGTCTCGCCACTCCGATATGACAAAAAGCCACGATGAACCGTTTACAAATGCGGTTTCGTCGTGGCTTTATTTGTTGCCAGTCCCCTGAGATTCGGCTGGAAGATACCTTATTTGTGCGTTACCATCTTAAAACCCGCCCCTGCGCTAAAGGGCAAATGCGCACCCGGCAGCTTTCCGATTTTGTTCTTTTTTTATTTACAAACAGTACCTTGACACCGAAATATCCTTTTTGTAATCTTAAAGAGTATTCTGAATGTAAGTGAATGCCGTCCCGAATCAATACGGTTTTTTCGGGCAGGACGGCAGGAAGTTTCTCCAGCGAATGTCCTGGGGGTGGTACCCTGCTGCCACAGGCAGTAGGGCGGGACCGAAGTTCCGGGCTGTTCGCAGAGAAAACTTCCTGATGGCCTGCCAAGTGAGCGCAAGCTGACGGCAATGGGAAAGGAGCAACTACCAATGGATCATCTGCAGAACGTAATGGGATACTTCGACCAGCAGCAGCCGCTGTGCGCCGAACACGACCGCATCAGCAAGGACCTGTACAAGGAGTTTGGCGTTAAAGCGGGCCTGCGCGACGAAAACGGCAAGGGCGTGCTGGCGGGCCTGACCAATATCTCCGATATCCGCGCCTTCCAGTATGTGGACGGGGTGAAAAAGCCTGCCGACGGTCAGCTGCTCTACCGCGGCTACGACGTGAAAGACCTGATCCGCGGGTCGTCCGGCAGCCGCTTTGCCTTTGAGGAAGCGGGCTATCTGCTACTGTTTGGTGAGCTGCCCACGCAGGAAAAGCTGGAAGAGTTCTGCCGCGTGCTGGGCGAGTGCCGCACCATGCCCACCAACTTACCCGTGATGTGATCATGAAGCCCCAGCCACGATATCATGAACTCCATGGCCGCAGCGTGCTCACACTGGCATCCTACGACCCCAAGGCCGGTGATCTGGAAATTTCCAATGTGCTGCGCCAGAGCATCCAGCTGGCCGGCATCTTCCCCATGCTGGCCGTGTACAGCTACCATGCCTATAACCACTACGAAAAAGACGGCAGCATGTACATCCACCGGCCGGACCCGGAGCTTTCCACCGCAGAGAACTTTTGCGGATGCTGCGCCCGGATATGAAGTACACCGAACTGGAAGCCCGCGTACTGGATGTGGCATTGCTGCTGCACGCCGAGCACGGCGGCGGCAACAACTCCACCTTTACCACCCGCGTGGTCACTTCGTCTGGCACCGATACCTACTCGGCCATGGCGGCTGCTGTGCTCCCTCAAAGGCCCGCGCCACGCGGTGCCAACCTGATGGTGATGCAGATGATGCAGAACATCCGCGAAAACCTGCACGACACCGAGGACGATGAAGAGCTGGAAGCCTACCTGAAAAAGCTGCTGCACGGCGAAGCATTTGACCGCAAAGGCCTGATCTACGGCATGGGCCACGCGGTGTACTCCCTCAGTGACCCCCGTGAGGTGGTATTCAAGGGCTATGTGGAACAGCTGGCCCACGAGAAGGGCCGCGACAAGGACCTCGCCCTTTACAACAAGATCGAGCACATGGCCCCGCAGCTGATCGCGGAGGAGCGCAAAATTTTTAAGGGTGTCAGCCCCAATGTGGACTTCTACAGCGGCTTTGTGTACGATATGCTGGGCATCCCCATGGAGCTGTACACGCCGCTGTTCGCCGTGGCCCGCGTGATGGGCTGGAGCGCCCACCGCATTGAAGAGCTGCTCAGCGCAAACAAGATCATCCGCCCGGCCTACAAGACCTTGGCGGCACCCACGAATATATCCGCCGCAATGAGCGGGAATAACAGGGAGGATGCATGATGAGCGTGGAACTGAAACATCACCCGGAAGAATGGTTCTTCCTGCACAATTTTGATATCGACAAGGTGTTCAGCACCATCCAGCGGGCGGATTACCTGATCTTATATTACATCAAGATGCAGGCCGAACAGCACCCGGACAGTAAGGTTTATCTGGCTGACCTTGCTGCCGTGATGGGCCTGAAGGTGACAGAGCTTTCCAAGGCCGTTGAAAAGCTGCAGGACAAGGGTTTTGTGGCATGGAAGACCGACCGTGAAGCGGGCCGCACCTATGTGGAGCTTTCCAGCAAGGCTGTGGAGCTGATGGCGGAGGAGCGCGCGTTCATGCAGCGCTGTTACGCCGCCTGCGTGCAGAGCTTGGCGACGAAGAACTGCATCGTGCAGTAAGCACCATGCAGAGCGTGACGGCCATCCTGAAGGATGAACGGGAACACAGCGGCGTATAAAAACAGCCTCAACGAAAAAATGAGATAGACTTCCCCGAAAGGGGTTGCCTATCTCATTTTGTTGTAAACTGAGGTTCCCGGATCAGCAAATAAATTCTACTGAAAAAAGCCAGAGCGGCTATTTTAAATCGTTTACCGGATCAGGTTTACAAACACCGGGCAGAGCACTGCGGTCAGCACACCGGCCACCGCAATGGAAAGGCCGCTCATGGCACCTTCTACCTCGCCCATCTGCAGGGCTTTGCTGGTGCCCACGGCATGGGCCGAAGTTCCGATGCCCACGCCCTTGGCGATGGGGTCGGTGATGTGGAACATCTTGCACACCGTCTCAGCCAGCAGCGCTCCCACGATGCCGGTAACAATGACGATCGCACCGGTCAGGGCAGCAATGCCGCCCAGCTCAGCGGCCACATCCATGCTGATGGCGGTGGTCACGGACTTGGGCAGCAGGGTGGCATACTGCTCACGGGTCAGGTCCAGCGCCAGTGCCAGCGCCAGTGCGCTGCCAAGGCTCACCAGCGTGCCCACCGAGATACCCGCAATGATGGCGGCGGCATTCTCTTTCAGCAGGTCGATCTTTTCATACAGCGGAATGGCCAGTGCCACGGTGGCGGGCAGCAGCAGATAGTTCACCGGTGCCGCGCTGGCCTTGTAGTCCGCATACGGGATGCTGCACACCGACAGAAAGATGATCACAAAGATGCTGCCCAGCAGCAGCGGGTTAAAAATGGCTTTGCCTGTCACCTTATTGATAAGGGTGCCAGTGCAAACGCGGCCAGCGTAAGCAGAACGCCCCATGCTGCGGAGCCGGACAAAAAATCATTCAGCAGCTGCGTCATTGTCAGCCTCCTTTTTCTTGCGGCCGGTCAGGGCCTGCGTGGTCTTGCCTGCACTCACCATCACCAGCACAGTGACCGGGATAATGGCAACGAGGATGGGCAGCAGCATCTCGCCCATCTCTGCCCACAGTTCCATCACACCGGCGGCAGCGGGCACGAACAGCAGCGGGAAGATGCCTGTGAGATAGGTTCCCACCTCTTTCACATCGTCCAGCTTTACCAGCTTGAAGTTCAGCGCTGCCAGCAGCAGCACCAGACCGTAGACGCTGGCCGGGACCGGCAGCGGCAGCACTACATGAAGGATCTCGCCCAAAAAACAAAACGCAAGAATGCGCGCAAACTGAAAAATATATTTCGTAGTAAAGTTCCCCTTTCCTCAATCAAAAGCGTAAATGGACACATCAAGGGTAAAGTATACCGCAGGAGCCCCAATCCATCAACCGTGATTCTGGATAAGAAAAATTGCACATTTCGCCGAGAACTGTGCAAAAAGGCGCACCGGTCAAGCCGGTGCGCCTTTTGCATGTTATCAGAAATACCGTCAGATCACATAATCATTCCCAGCCTGATCAGCCGGGCGAGATCGGCCAGCGTGATATTGCCGAAGTAGTTGGAGATCAGATCGTCCAGCCCCTTCCACATCTCGTAGGTGCGGCAGTTTGCCATGCGGGAGCAGGGGGTCGCATTGGGGGTCAGGCAGCTCACCGGCGCAAGGCTGCCCTCGGTCAGCATCAGGATCTCGCCCACGGTGTACTGATCCGGGCTGCGGGTGAGCCGGTAGCCGCCGCCCTTGCCGCGCAAGCCCTCCAGAAAGCCGTTCTGCACCAGCACCTTAAGGATGTTTTCCAGATATTTTTCCGAGATCTCCTGCCGGGCAGCGATCTCCTTGAGAGGGACATATTTTTCAGACTGATGCTCGGAAAGGTCGATCATCACGCGCAGTGCATAGCGCCCTTTGGTGGACACGATCATAATAGTGTACTTCCTTTGTTGGTTATAGATTGAGTTTTTAACCTATTATACAACAGGGTAAATAATATTTCAATCCCACTTTTTTCAAAAAATCCATTGACAACCGCACAGAACGGGTCTATAATACCATCAAACCCACAAACAATGTTGGTATAAAGGTTTTGGAACCAGGTCGTCCCGCAGGGCACATGTGCCCATAACTGTATCAGAGAGGAAACTACAATGAGCAAGATTTATACTGCCGCAGATCAGCTGATCGGTCATACTCCGTTGCTGGAGCTGACCCACATTGAAAAGGAGCAGGAGCTGCCTGCCCACATCATTGCCAAGTTGGAATACTTCAATCCGGCCGTTCTGTCAAGGATCGCATCGCCAAAAAGATGATCGATGATGCCGAGGAAAAGGGCCTGCTGAAGGAAGGTTCCGTGATCATTGAGCCTACCTCCGGCAATACTGGCATCGGTCTGTCCGCTGTGGCAGCCGCCAAGGGCTACCGCATCATCATCGTGATGCCCGAGACCATGAGCGTGGAGCGCCGCCAGCTGATGAAGGCTTACGGTGCAGAGCTGGTGCTGAGCGAGGGTGCCAAAGGCATGAAGGTGCCATTGCCAGCCGACGAGCTGGCAAAGGAGATCCCGAATTCCTTCATCCCCGGCCAGTTCGTAAACCCGGCCAACCCTCAGGCCACATCGAGACCACCGGCCCCGAGATCTGGGAGGACACCGACGGCAAGGTGGATATCTTTGTGGCAGGCGTGGGCACCGGCGGCACCGTGACCGGCGTGGGCCAGTACCTGAAGAGCAAGAACCCGAACGTCAAGGTGGTGGCTGTAGAGCCTGCTTCCTCTCCTGTGCTGAGCAAGGGCACCGCAGGCGCACACAAGATCCAGGCATCGGCGCGGGCTTTGTGCCGGACGTACTGGATACCAAGGTGTATGACGAAATCGTCGCCGTAGAGAACGACGATGCCTTTGCCACCGGCCGTCTGATCGGCCACAAGGAAGGCGTGCTGGTGGGTATCTCCTCCGGTGCTGCTGTTTATGCTGCCCTGCAGCTGGCAAAGCGCCCGGAGAATGCCGGTAAGAACATCGTGGTCCTGCTGCCCGATACCGGCGACCGCTACCTGTCCACCCCGCTGTTTGCAGACTGATCTTTCAAAAAGCTCGCTTCTCCCGTTCTGTGACTTCACAGGACGGGAGTTTTTTGTTACAATATCCCTATCAAACACTTTGGAGATTTGCCCATGAATTACTATGCTGCCCCCATGGAGGGCCTGACCGACCGGGTGTGGCGGCAGGCACACCAGAAATGGTTCGGCCCTGCTGGCAATGCCGACCGCTACTATGCCCCTTTCATCTCCCCGCCGGAGAACCGGGTGCTCATTAAAAAGAAGATGGCCGAGCTTGCCCCTGCGGCAAACCCCGGCGCACCGGTGATCCCGCAGCTGCTGGCAAAGGACGGCGAACTTGCCGCATGGATGATCGGCGAGCTGCGCGCTTGGCTACACCGAGGTGAACCTGAACCTCGGCTGTCCTTCCGGCACCGTCACCGCCAAAGGCAAGGGTTCCGGGATGCTGCGCGACCCCGTCAAGCTGGACGCTTTTCTTGCCGCCGTATTTGCCAATGCGGAAGGGCCTATCTCGGTCAAGACCCGGCTGGGCGTGGAAAAGCCGGAAGAATTTGCTGCCATTCTGGACATCTATAACCGGTATCCCATCTGTGAGCTGACCATCCACCCGCGTGTGATGCGCCAGCTCTACCGCGGGCAGGCCGACCGTGCCGCTTTTGCCGCCGCCCTGCCCGGGTGCCGGATGCCCGTGTGCTACAACGGCGATGTGACCACCGCTGCGGACCTGCACACGTTGGAAGCGCAGTATCCGCAGCTGTCCGGCATCATGGTGGGGCGCGGCATCATTGCGGACCCGGCGCTCTTCCGTAAAGCACGCGGCGGCGCACCGGCCGCACGGGAAGAGCTGCGCGGATACCTTGACGACCTCTACCACGGATACTCCGAACTGTTCGGCAGCGCCGGGTGCGCGGTGAGCCGCATGAAGGGACACTGGTTCTACCTCATTCACAAGTTTGAGGGGGCCGAAAAGCTGGAAAAGCAGCTGCGCAAGGTGCGGGAACCGTGGGAATATGAGGTCGTCGTAAACCAGATCTTTACGCTGCCGTTCTGGCCGTAACGGTTGGAATGGCCTCCGTTTCGCTCTGGCCATCTTCAGCGAAAGTTTTATTTTATATAGTTGCAATTCAGAAAGATCTGCGGATTTTTCTGAATTGCGTTTTCACCGGAGGGGCTGTAACGGTAAACGGCATCTGCATTCTATTATGAAAAAGCCCCGCCATCATAGCGACGGCGGGGCATGAGCAGACAAGCGATATCAGACGTTCAGATAACTGCGCAGCATGGCCTGCAGCAGATCGTCACGATCCACCTTGCGGATCATGGAACGGGCATTTTTATAGGTCGTGATGTAGGTGGGGTCTTCGGACAAGATATAGCCCACCAGCTGATTGACCGGATTATAGCCTTTTTCCTTTAAAGCATCGTACACCTGCTGTACGATCTCATGGATCTCATAGTCCTTTTTGTCGTGGATCGAAAAAATAGCGGTCTCGCCACTCACGGAATACACCCCCTTAGGAAGAACTACATTCATTGTACACGAATTGCGAGGAAACTTCAAGCTAAACAGACCGGATTTGCACAGTTTGCATAAAATTTCCGGTCCTGATTTTGCAGGCTGACGGCCTGCACCGCCGCAAATGCGGCAGAAGGAGGGCTTTTATGCTGTATGGCATCGGCTGCGACCTGTGCGAGATCGCGCATCTGGAAAAAAGCCTTACCGGCGCACACGCTGCAGCTTTATCCGCCGGGTGTACGGCGAGGCCGAACGCGCTGCGCTGAGCCTTGACGAACCACTGCCCGCCGGGCGCAGCGCCGCCCACCGGCTTGCCAGCGCCGCAGCCAACTTTGCCGCCAAGGAAGCCTTTTTAAGGCGGCAGGCACCGGCCTGCGGGAGCCGTTCTCCCTGTGTGAGATCGAGGCTGTCCGGCTGGAAAGCGGTGCACCTGCCTATCATTTTCCGGCCAAACGGCGGAATGGATGCAGGCCCATGGCCTTGCCGCCCGGCTTTCTCTGAGCCACGAGGGCGGCATGGCGCTGGCCTTCTGCATACTGGAAACTCTATAAGCCTTTGTGCATACAATGGAATATCCCCTGCGCTGCATAACCGGCGCGCAGCCGGCTCATACTGAGATCAGACGAAGATGCGCCGGACGCATCACATAAGCGGGGCGCATCCTCCAAATGCAGGGAGGGAGATTCCATGGAGGTACACAGAGGAGAAGTTTTTTACGCAGATCTTTCGCCGGTGGTGGGGTCGGAGCAGGGCGGCGTGCGCCCGGTACTGATCGTGCAGAACGAGATCGGCAACCGGCACAGCCCTACCGTGATCGCTGCGGCCATTACATCCCGGCTGGACAAGGCCCGCCTGCCCACCCACATCAATATCCGGGCAGCGGATACCGGCCTTGCCAAGGACAGCGTGTGCTGCTGGAGCAGATCCGCACGCTGGATAAGCACCGCCTGCGGGAGCGGGCCGGGCAGATCACGCCGGAAGATCAGAAACGTGTGGATCAGGCTTTGGATGTAAGCCTGGGGCTTACTTCATATTAAGGGGCTGTTGCAAAACAGCTCTTTGAAAAGATCATGCACAAAACCCGGAACTTTCGGCCAAAACGGCTCAAAAAGGGCTCCGGGTTTCTGATTTTACGCTGTTTCTTTGTGCAAGCTGCGATCGTTTTTTCATTTTCCGGCTTAATTTTTTTGAAAAGGCGCGCGAAGCTGGTTATTCCCGCCAGAAAATGCTATACTTTCTGCAGAATGGTTGTGCTGTCGTGTGCAGCATATGCAGGTTTTATAATGATATCGGAGGGCTGATTATATGATCATCCAGAGCAAAAAAGTATGGATCGCCGACCAGTTCATTTCTGCCGCAGTCGAGCTGGAGCAGGGCAAGATCACCGGCATCTTCCCCTATGGTGAAAAGCAGGCCGATGTGGACTATGGCTCCAAGCGCATCGTGCCCGGTTTTATGGATATCCACTGCCATGGTGCCTACGAGTTCGACACCAACGACGCAAAGCCGGAGGGCCTGCGCTACTGGGCAAAGCATATCGTCTCTGAGGGTGTGACCAGCTTTCTGGCCACTACCGTCACCCAGAGCGTGGAGGTGCTGACCAACGCCGTGGCCAATGTGGCCGACGTGATGGAGGGCAGCTACGAAGGTGCCGAGATCCTTGGCATCCACTTTGAAGGCCCCTACCTCGATATGAAGTACAAGGGCGCACAGCCTCCGGAGTACATCGCAAAGCCCAGCGTGGAGCAGTTCAAGCACTACCAGCAGGCAGCACGCGGCCACATCCGCTATGTGACCCTTGCACCGGAACACGACGAAGGGTTTGCACTGACCCATTACCTGACCGAGCACGGCGTGGTGGTCAGCATCGGCCATAGTGCCGCCACCTATGAGCAGGCCGTGATGGCCTATGCCAACGGTGCCCGCTCCATGACCACGTGTACAACGGCATGTCCCCCTTCGCCCACCGCGCCAACGGTCTGGTGGGCGCAGCCTACCGCATCCGCACCATGTACGGCGAGATCATCTGCGACGCTGCCACTCCACCCTGCTGCCCTGAACAACTACTTCATGAGCAAAGGCCCGGATTACGCCATCATGATCTCGGATGCACTGATGGCCAAGGGCACCCCCATTGGCAGCGAGTACATCTTTGGCGGCAACATATCACCATCTACCGGACGCAGCGCCCATCTGGACAACGGCACGCTGGCCGGTTCCACTTTGAACATCAACAAGGGCCTGCGCATTCTGGTGGAGGAGGCCATGGTGCCCTTCAACTATGCACTGAACGCCTGCACCATCAACCCGGCACGCTGCCTGCATCTGGATGACCGCAAGGGTTCCATCCAGATCGGCAAGGATGCCGACCTTGTGGTGCTGGACGACAACTACGATGTGCTGCAGACCTACTGCATGGGCAAGGCCCAGCTGTAATTTCTGGCCGACGCGAACAAAGGATGTGTTAAACCCGTTATGATCCAGATCGCCTTCTGCGACGATGACCAAACAGTTCTGGACCAGCTCTCTGCCTGCTGGAAAAATATCGCGCCCAGCGCTGTGTCCAGATCCAGTGCACAGCCTTTCACAGCCCGCTGGATCTGCTGGCCGAGATCGAAAAGGGCACCCGGTACGATATCCTGTTTCTGGATGTCATCATGCCGGCCGAAAACGGCATTACCGCTGCCAAGGAGATCCGGCAGTACGATAACGTCGTCAAGATCATCTTTCTCACTTCTTCCGCCGAGTTTGCAGTGGAATCCTATGTGGTGGGTGCCTACTTCTACCAGCTCAAGCCCATCTGGGAGGACAGCTTTTTCCGTCTGACGGATTCGGTGATCGCCGAGTGCCGCCACGCCGACCAGCGCAGCCTGATTCTGCGCTGCAAGACCGGCATCTCCCGCATCGATCTGGACCAGCTGCTCTACTGCGAAGTGCTGAGCCGCACTGCTGGTCATTGCGCTGTTCCCGACAAGCGGCACCGCGCTGCAGGATGCCACCGAGCTGGTCGTCACCCTGCCGCTGCTGCTGGCACTGGTGCACTGGATCGTGCCTTCGGTGCGCGCGCTGTCGCACTCTTCGCTCAAGCTGCAGCTGCAGTTCGGCGTGGACGGCAGCGCAGGTTTTACCGCATTGAAAAGTCCGGCACCTTGCTCCGCCTGAGGGCAGAATAAAATCACAGTGCGCATTCGTTCCACCCTTAATACGCAAAATACCCCCTCGGCTTCCGCAGCAGGAAACCGGAGG
>ENA-OQAS01001108-OQAS01001108.1-human-gut-metagenome-genome-assembly--contig:-NODE-1108-length-13097-cov-5.985351_pt1 | contig 13097 bp, 16 predicted proteins | sample MGYA00242733_ERZ504523 | MGnify/ENA primary metagenome ERZ504523 (study PRJEB26092, sample SAMD00036239) | human gut metagenome | host: Homo sapiens | study: EMG produced TPA metagenomics assembly of... | reverse complement strand
GTGGCGGTGTGTGTGTTATAATAGCAGAGTTAATGTGGGTCAGTAGATACTGTGCCCAAATTCCGCGAAAGGAAGATTTAAGAATTATGGCTTACAGAACCCATAACTGTAATCAGCTGACCTTTGACCAGCTGAACCAAACTGTTTCTCTGGCTGGGTGGGTAGATACCATCCGCGATCACGGCGGCGTGATCTTTGTTGATCTGCGCGATGAGTACGGCGTGACCCAGGTGGTGTTCCACGACGACGCGCTGCTGAAGGGCGTTCGTAAGGAGAGCGTAATCTCCGTGACCGGTAAGGTCGTAAAGCGTGACCCGGAGACGGTGAATAAAAAGATCGCTACCGGCGAGCTGGAAGTGCATGTGACGGAAGTGACCGTGCTGGGCGAATGTACCCGCACGCTGCCCTTTGAGATCTCCGAGTCCAAGGACACCCGCGAGGATGTACGGCTTCAGTACCGTTTTTTGGATCTGCGTAATCCCCAGGTGCATGAGAGCATTCTCTTCCGCAGTAAGGTAGTCGCTTTCCTGCGGCAGAAAATGACGGAAATGGGCTTTACGGAAATCACCACCCCGATTTTGACCTGTTCCTCTCCGGAGGCGCCCGGGACTATATCATTCCCTCCCGTAAGCACGAGGGCAAGTTTTATGCGCTGCCCCAGGCGCCCCAGCAGTTTAAACAGCTGCTGATGACCTCCGGCTTTGACCGGTATTTCCAAATTGCGCCCTGCTTCCGTGATGAGGATGCCAGAGCGGACCGCTCTCCCGGCGAGTTCTATCAGCTGGATTTTGAAATGGCCTTTGCACCCAGGAAGATGTGTTTGCCGTGGCGGAAGAGGTGCTGTATGACACCTTCACCAAGTTCTCTGACAAGAAAGTGACCCCGGCGCCTTTGTGCGTATTCCTTACGCCGAGTCCATGCTGAAATACGGCACGGACAAGCCGGATTTGCGCAACCCGCTGATCATCCATGATCTGACCGAATATTTCAGTACCGTAGAGTTTAAGCCTTTAAGGGTCGTCCGGTGCGAGGCATCGTGGTGCCGAACTGTGCGGGGCAGTCTAAGGGCTGGTACGAGAAGATGCTGGCTTTTGCCATGGACATTGGCATGAAGGGCTTGGGCTACATTACCGTTCAAGAAGACGGCAGCTATAAAGGTCCCATTGACAAGTTCCTGTCTCCCGAGAAGAAAGAGGAACTGCGCACCATGCTGAACCTGAAAACGGACGACACCCTGTTCTTTATTTGCGACAACATTCGGATCGTCAATGACCTTGCCGGTCAGATCCGTACCGAGTTAGGTCGTCGCCTGGATTTGATCGACAAGGATCGGTTCGACTTGTGCTTTATCACCGACTTCCCCATGTTTGAGCGGGACGATGACGGCAAGCTGATCTTTACCCACAATCCGTTCTCTATGCCCCAGGGCGAGATGGACGCGCTGCTGCACCAGGAGCCCACGGAGATCAAGGCTTATCAGTACGACATTGTGTGTAACGGCGTGGAGCTGTCCTCCGGCGCTGTGCGTAACCACCGCCCGGATGTGATGATCAAGCCTTTGAGATGGCCGGTTATACTGCCCAGGATGTGGAAGAGAAGTTTGGCGCGCTGTTTAACGCATTCCATTACGGCGCACCGCCCCATGCAGGAATGGCACCCGGCGTAGACCGGCTGATCATGTTGCTGCGGGATGAGGACAACATTCGCGAGGTAATCGCATTTCCTATGAACTCCAATGCCCAGGATATGCTGCTGGGCGCACCCAACACCGTTAGCGAAATGCAGCTGCGAGAGGCACACATTAAGCTGCGCCGCCCGGTACCGAAAGCGTAACGGAGCGTATAGAACGATAGATAGATCGAGGTTAGCGTATGAAGATCACACCGGAACTGATCCAGTATCTGGAGAGTTTGGCCAGAATTGAATTGACCCCTGCGGAGGAAGCCACCGTTGGCGACCAGTTGCAGGAACTGCTTACTTATATCGACACCTTGAGCCAGCTGGACACCGACGGGGTAGAGGCCAAGAGCCACTGCTTCCCGGTGACCAATGTGTTCCGCAAGGACCAGGTGGAGGTGCACATGACCCCGGAAGAAGTGGTGGCCAATGCACCGGAGAGCCAGGACGGCGCCTTTGTGGTGCCTAAGACGGTAGAGTAAGGAGGGCGTAGCATGAATGTTTTTGAATGGAGCGCAGCTGAGCTGGCGCAAAAGATAAAAGCAGGCGAGCTGTCTGCGCCGGAGGCGGTAGAGGCTGTCATCGCTGCCATTGACAGCAAGGACGGCACTTATAACTGCTACACCTCACTGAATAAAGAGGCTGCTTTGCAGCAGGCTGAGACGGTACAGAGCCGGATCGACGCCGGGGAGGCATTGTCCCCGCTGGCTGGTGTGCCCATTGGTATCAAAGATAATATCTGTACCAAAGGTCAGCTGACCACCTGTGCGTCTAAGATTCTCACCGGCTTTAAGCCGCCTTATAACGCAACGGTGATTGAAAAGCTGCACGCTGCGGGCATGATCCCCCTGGGCAAGCTGAATATGGACGAGTTTGCCATGGGCTCCACCACGGAGACTTCCTTTTACGGTGCAACCAAAAATCCCTGGAACACGGACCGGGTGCCCGGCGGTTCCTCCGGCGGCGCAGCAGCGGCTGTGGCAGCCAAGGAGGCAGTTGTGGCTTTGGGTTCCGATACCGGCGGTTCTATTCGTCAGCCTTGTTCATTCTGCGGTGTCACCGGGCTGAAGCCCACTTATGGCGCAGTCAGTCGGTATGGTCTGATCGCTTATGCTTCTTCTTTAGATCAGATCGGGCCTATTGCCCATTCGGCTGCGGATGTGGCGGCGGTGTTTGATGTGATCCGGGGCAAGGATCCCAAGGACGGCACCTCTATGACCGGCGGCCGTTTGGATCTGAATGCTGTGTGGAACGCCAAGGATGTGCAGGGCAAGAAGATCGGTATCCCCGAGGATTACTTTGGCGAGGGTATTGACCCGCAGGTGGCCGCCGCTGTGCGCGCCGCTGCCGACACACTGACCGATTTGGGCGCCACGGTAGAGATCTTTTCTCTCCCCATTGTGAAGTATGCCATTCCCACTTATTATATTATCGCCTGCGCCGAGGCCTGCTCCAATCTGTCCCGGTTTGACGGCATTAAATACGGCTACAAATCGCCGGAGGCGCACTCTCTGCGGGAAGTTTACTTTAAGTCCCGCTCCGAGGGCTTCGGTATGGAAGTGAAAAAGCGCATCATGCTGGGCAACTTTGTACTTTCCAGCGGCTACTTTGACGCTTATTATAAGAAAGCCTTGCAGGCCAAGGGCCTGATCTGTCAGGCCTTTGACGACGCCTTTAAGGCCTATGACTTTTGCTGGGGCCGGTGGCACCCACCACGCGCTGCCTATGGGTCAGGGACTGTCCGACCCGCTGGCTATGTACCTGGGCGACATTTATACGGTAATGATCAACATTGCCGGTTTGCCCTCCTGGCGCTGCCCTGCGGGTTTGACACCCAGGGTATGCCGGTAGGTATGCAGCTGATTGGTCGTCCTTTTGAGGAGGAGACCATTCTTTGCGCCGGTCATGCGTTCCAAAGCGTGACCGACTATCACAAGCAGTCCCCGGTAACGGAAAAGGAGGCGCTGTAATGGAATACAATACCGTTTGCGGTTTGGAGGTCCATACGGAACTCTCCACCAAGACCAAGATTTTTTGCAACTGCTCTACGGCGTTTGGCGGCGAACCCAACAGCCATGTTTGTGAGATTTGCGCCGGTATGCCGGGCACACTGCCGGTGGTGAATGAGCGCGTGGTGGAATACGCGGTGCGCACCGGTTTGGCCACCAACTGCACCATCACCCGGTACAATAAATTTGACCGTAAGAATTATTTTTATCCCGATTTGCCCAAAGCATACCAGATTAGCCAGCTGTATCTGCCCATTTGTCAAAATGGCTATGTGGAGATCACGGACCAAATCAACGGCGGCACCAAGAAAGTGCGGATCAAGGAGATCCACATGGAGGAGGACGCCGGCAAGCTGGTGCACGATGAGTGGAGCGACTGCACGCTGGTGAACTACAACCGCTGCGGCGTGCCGCTGCTGGAGATTGTGTCCGAGCCGGATATTGCCTGCGCCGATGAGGCGGTAGAGTATGTGGAAAAGCTGCGGGCCATCTTGCAGTTCTGCGGTGTGTCTGACTGCAAAATGCAGGAGGGCTCTCTGCGGGCGGATGTAAATGTGTCTGTGATGCCGGTGGGCGCTGCTGAGTACGGCACCCGCACGGAGATGAAAAATATTAACTCCTTCCGCGCCATTCATAACGCCATTGAGAGCGAGGCCCAGCGCCAGATCGAGGTGATCGAGGACGGTGGCGCCGTAACGCAGGAGACCCGCCGTTGGGACGACGCCAAGGGCACCAGCTACGCTATGCGCAGCAAGGAGGACGCCCAGGATTACAAGTACTTCCCGGAGCCGGATCTGCCGCCCATCGAATTGTCGGACGAATACATTGACACCATTCGCCAGCAGTTGCCGGAACTGCCGGAGGCCAAAAAGGCTCGGTATAAGAACGAGTATGGCTTGACGGATTATGACACGGATATGATCTGCTCTTCTGTATCTTATGTGCGGCTGTTTGAGCGCACGGTAGAGATCACCGGCAATCCCAAGGACAGCGCCCACTGGATCATGGGCGAGGTGATGAAGCTCCTCAACGACAGCCAAACCCTGCCGGAGGATATGCGCTTTAACCCGGACGCTCTGGGTCGTATCATTCAGCTGCAAAATGGCAACAAGATCAGCCGGGACAGCGCTAAGAAAGTGCTGGCTGCCGTGTTTACAGACAATGTGGATCCGGACGAATATGTGAAGCAGAACAAAATGGAAATGGTCAGCGACACCGGCGCCATTCGCAAGGTGGTCCAGGATGTGCTGGCACAGAATGAAAAAGCCGTCAATGAGTACAAGGGCGGTAAGGCTGCTTCCTTCAACTTCCTGATCGGCCAGTGTATGCGCGCGTTACGCGGCAAGGCACCGGCGGCGGAGGTTACCAAGATCTTAAAAGAAATTCTTGGCTAAGCGATAAAGTACAACATCTCGGATATACTATATCGAGGTGTTTTTTATGCACAAAAAAGGAAAGACCGTCTCCTTTGCAGATCCGCCGGTGATCACCGGTCACGCCGGCGTGGCAGGTAAAAAAGAGGGGGAAGGCCCCTTGGGCGGAGACTTTGATGCGGTGTTTGCCGATACCACCATGGGGCAGCAGTCCTTTGAACTGGCCGAGTCCGCCATGCTACGGGATGCTATTTTGCGGGCGCTGTCGGCAGCGGGCAAAAGTCCGTCCGATGTGGATTTTATCCTAAGCGGCGACCTGCTGGATCAATGTATGGGCTCTGCTTTTGCCATTAAGGATTTGGACATTCCTGCCATTGGATTGTATGGCGCATGTTCCACCATGGCATTGTCCTTGGGTGTGGGGGCTATGCTTATTGATGCCGGGGCCAAGTGCTGTGTGGCAGGGACCTCCAGCCATTTTTGCTCCAGTGAGCGGCAATTTCGATTTCCTCTGGAGTATGGCGGCCAGCGGCCGCCCAGTGCCCAGTGGACGGTGACCGGCGCCGGCAGTGCAGTGTTGGAAAGCAAGGGTGAGGGCGTGCGTATACGGGCGGTGCATATTGGTACCATTACCGATTATGGCATTACGGATGCCGGTAATATGGGCGCAGCATGGCCCCGGCGGCTGCCCGCACCATTCATGATCTGATGGAGGACAGCGCCACCACCCCGGCAGACTATGATCGAATCGTCACCGGAGACTTGGGCGCAGTGGGCACCAAGCTGCTGTACCAGTTGATGGAGCAGGATTGGGGTATTCAACTTGCGGGTCACCACAAGGACTGTGGTATGATGATCTATGATCTCAAGAGTCAGGATGTGAATGCAGGCGGCTCCGGCTGTGGCTGCGGCGGCTCGGTGCTGTGCAGTCATATTTTGAAGAAAATGGAGCAGGGTGCGCTGCGCAAGGTACTGTTTGTGGCCACCGGCGCGCTGATGTCGCCCACCAGCACCAAGCAGGGCAACTCCATTCCCGGCGTGGCCCACGGCGTGGTATTGGAGGTGTAAGTGTGAAGACCCATTATGTAAAGGATATTCGCGTGCTGTCTGCCTTTCAGCAGACCATTCGAGCTATGCAGATCCTCATTCTTGTGCTGCGGGTGCTGGCGGTGGCCTTTTTGGTGCTGCAAAGTATTACCCTAATGCGGGATAACGCATAGGCGCTTTATATTATATAATAGGTATAGAAAAAGCGCACGGTTTTGGCCGTGCGCTTTGAACATTTTAGGCTTATTTCACAGTGTCGTCCTGCTGGTCTGCGGTTGTGGGGGCTTCTGCGGTGTCGGACTGTTTTTCTGCTTTTTCCGTCTCGCCCCGCTTGCGCAGGGATTTGAATTCCAGCTTGGTCTTAACGGTAGGGGGCTGGTAATCCACGCCGCAGCGTTCGCATAGGGCTTTTTGCACAGCTTCCAAGGTGCGCTTTTGGCACAGCCCCAGGTCCAGCAGCACCGTGGTGTCGTCCGTCAGGGTCAGGGTCAGCACTGCGTGCCGGTCGATAAAGTTCTTGACCAGGCTGGGTGCTTCGTCCTTGTAGCCGGTAATGTCCTTGATCTGATTGTAGGCGTACACATTGTCTTTATCCATGCCGGTGAATTCAAAGTCCGTGGCGCGTAGCAGCAGGCCGTTCTTTACCGTCTCCTTGGTGGTGAGCACGGCGATCACAATGGCTGCGATCTCAATGATAGCAAAGATTACGGTCATGCCGGTGCGCACCTGGGTCAGCCGATAGACGGCAAAGACACCATAGCCAATCACCGCCAGGTCCAGTAGGATTACAACCGCTAAGGTCATTGGGGACAGAATGCGAATAAACTTATCTTTCATTTGAATCATCTCCAGTAAAGATTTGTGTGATGGGTCGGGTGTCTGCGGTGAACACCTTGCCGTCCAAATGGGCAATGGTGTAGTCCGCCGGCACATGGAAGATCAGCTTGTAGCTGAGCAGCGCCTGGCGGTAGCGGCCGTGCGTATTGCCGTACTTACCGTCCCCGGCCAGAGGGCAGCCTATGCCTGCCAGTTGTGCACGAATTTGGTGGGTGCGCCCGGTGAAAAGCTCTACCTCCAGCAGCGCCCGGTTAGCCTTGGTGTCCAGCACGCGGTAACCGGTTTTGCATGCCATGCGGTGGGGGGCGGGCGCGTCATACAAGGTGACCTTGTTCTTTTTCTCGTCCTTGTGCAGGTAAGCGGTGAGGGTGTCCGCTGCTTTGGGCGGGATCCCTTCCGTGACGGTCAGATAGAATTTTTCAATTTTGCGCTCCCGTATCAGCGCCGTTATTTCCCGCAGTGCCGGGGCGGTCTTGGCTGCGATCACCAGCCGCCGGTGTTGCGGTCAATACGGTTGGCCAGCGCCGGGGCAAAGCCGGAGTCCTCCGGCGACCACTGATTGCGCTCATATAAATAGCGTTTGACCCGGGCAATCAGCGTGTCTATATACTCCTTGCCGTTTGGATGGCAAAGCAGCCCCTGGGGCTTGTTGAGGATCAATAGGTTCTCGTCCTCGTACACCACATCCAGCGCCTTGGAGGCGGAGAGAAGTCATAATACACTGTCTTTTCCGCCAGCACATCGTCCGGTAGATACAGGGCCACTCGGTCACCGGCAGAGAGTACCTGCTCCGGGGTGCAGCGCTTTTTATTGACCTTAATATTCTTTTTGCGTATTTCCTTATACATCAGCGACCGGGGCAGAGAGGGAAAGGTGCGCCCCAGGTAGCGGTCCAGCCGCCGACCGGCATCGCCGGGGGTGATTTGCTTTTCTTTCATACGCTCATTATAACGGATTGAACGCCAAAAGTAAAGCCCGCGCACCGGGGGCGCAAAATTTGCCGAAATGGACAAAAAGCCAGGGGAACATTTGTTCAAAATTGGCAGGATAACCAGTTGTATTTGGCGGTATGACCGTGTATAATAAACACTGTATATACAGTTTTTGACAAAAGTGTTTGCACGCCTTCTATGCGGGCAGACGGGAGCGAGAATGGAACAGTTTAAGCTACACAGCAAGTTTAAGCCCACCGGCGATCAGCCGCAGGCAATTGAGAAGTTGGCCCGGGGCGTGCTGGACGGTATGAAGGAGCAGACCCTGATGGGGGTCACCGGCTCCGGCAAAACCTTTACCATGGCCAATATTATTGAGCGGGTGAACCGGCCCACTTTGGTGTTGGCGCATAACAAGACCTTGGCCGCCCAGCTTTGCAGCGAGTTTCGGGAATTTTTTCCGGAAAATGCGGTGGAGTATTTTGTTTCCTACTACGACTACTATCAGCCGGAGGCTTATGTGCCCACAACGGACACTTATATTGAAAAGGACTCAGCTATTAACGACGAGATTGATAAGCTGCGCCACAGCGCCACGGCGGCACTGTCCGAGCGGCGGGATGTGATCATTGTGGCCTCCGTGTCCTGCATTTATTCCATCGGCGACCCCATTGATTACCGGAATATGGTGATCTCTTTGCGCACCGGTATGGAGTGGAGCCGGGACGCGCTGATTGAAAAGTTGGTGGCTATTCAGTACGAGCGTAACGACATTAACTTGTGCGCAACAAGTTTCGGGTGCGGGGCGACACGCTGGAGATCTTCCTGCCGGCAGCAGCGGCACGCTTTGCGGGTGGAATTTTTTGGGGACGAGATTGACCGGATCTGCGAGATTGACCCGCTTACCGGCAAAATCAAGGGTGTGCTGTCCCACGCCTGTGTGTACCCGGCCTCCCACTATGTAGTGGGGCGGGAAAAGATGGAGCGGGCTTTGAACCAAATCTATCAGGAAATGGTGGAGCGGGTGGCCTACTTTGAAGAAAAGGGCAAGCTTTTAGAGGCCCAGCGGATCAAAGAGCGCACCATGAATGATATTGAAATGCTGCGGGAGACCGGCTTTTGCAAGGGCATTGAGAACTACTCTGCGGTGATGAGCGGGCGCAAGCCCGGCCAGCCGCCTTTTACCCTGCTGGATTATTTTCCGGAGGACTTTTTGCTGTTTTGCGACGAGAGCCATGTGATGCTGCCCCAGGTGCGGGGCATGTACGGCGGCGACCGCTCCCGCAAGGCCAGTCTGATCGACTATGGCTTTCGGCTGCCCTCCGCTTTTGACAACCGGCCGTTACAGTTTGACGAATTCTACGGCAAGATCAATCAGGTGATCTTTACCTCTGCCACCCCCGGCGACTTTGAGCGGGAACACAGCGCCCAGATCGTGGAACAGGTGATCCGTCCTACCGGGCTGCTGGATCCGAACATTACCGTCAAGCCCACCGAGGATCAAATGGACGACCTGGTGTCCGAGATCAACCTGCGCACCAGCGGGGTGAGCGGGTGCTGGTGACTACCCTCACCAAGCCATGGCCGAGGATCTTACCGAGTATTTGGAGGGATTCTCCATCAAGGTGCGGTATATGCACCACGATGTGGATACCATGGAGCGTATGGAGATTATTCGCGATCTGCGCCTGGGCGAATTCGACGTGCTGGTGGGGATTAACCTGCTGCGTGAGGGACTTGATATTCCGGAGGTGAGCCTGGTGGCGATCTGGATGCGGACAAAGAGGGCTTCCTTCGGTCCGAGACCAGCCTGGTGCAGACCATCGGCCGTGCCGCCCGCAACGCCAACGGTGAGGTGATTATGTACGCGGACAGCGTGACCCCCTCCATGGAGCGGGCCATTCGAGAGACGCTGCGCCGTCGCACCATTCAGGAGGCGTATAACGCTGAGCACGGTATTGTGCCCAAGACCATTAAAAAGGATGTGCGGGATATTTTGGAGATCACCTCCAAAGCCCCCGCCGACGGCAAGCAAAAGAAACTTACCAAGAAAGAGCGGCAGCTGCTGATCGACCGTTTGCGGCGGGAAATGCAGGAGGCTGCCCGGCTGCTGGAATTCGAGCACGCGGCGTTCCTGCGTGATGAAATTCAAAAACTGGAGCAGGAGGGAGAGCGCAAGCTGAAATGATAAAGAACATTGTGGTGAAAGGTGCCCGCGAGCACAACTTGAAGAATATTGATGTAGAGATTCCCCGGGACAAGCTGGTGGTGTTTACCGGCCTGTCCGGCTCCGGCAAGTCCAGCCTGGCTTTTGACACCATTTATGCCGAAGGTCAGCGCCGGTATGTGGAGAGCCTGTCCTCTTACGCCCGCCAGTTCCTGGGTCAGATGGAGAAGCCGGATGTGGACTATATCGAGGGTCTGTCCCCGGCCATATCCATTGACCAAAAGACCACCTCCCGCAACCCTCGCTCCACTGTGGGCACGGTAACGGAGATCTATGACTACCTGCGACTGTTGTGGGCGCGGATCGGTATTCCCCATTGCCCGGTATGCGGGCGCGAGATCACCCAGCAGACGGTGGATCAGATCGTGGATCAAATTCTCACCCTGCCGGAGAAAACGAAAATTCAAATTATGGCGCCCATTGTGCGAGGGCACAAGGGCGAGTATGTTAAGGAACTGGACAACGCCCGCAAGTCCGGCTTTGTGCGTGCGCGCATTGACGGCTCCGTTTATGACCTGGCGGAAGAGATCAAGCTGGACAAGAACAAAAAGCATAATATTGAGATCGTGGTGGACCGCCTGGTGATGAAGCCGGATATTGCCGGCCGCTTGGCCGACAGCGTGGAGACCGCCACCCATATTGCAGACGGCGTGGTGCTGGTGGATATTGTAGGGGAGCGGGAGGAACTGTATTCCCTTAATTACGCCTGCCCGGAGCACGGTGCGGTGATCGCAGAGATGAGCCCCCGAATGTTCTCCTTTAACAATCCCTTTGGCGCCTGCAAAACCTGCGGCGGTATCGGGTCTTATAAAGAGATCGATCCGGCGCTGGTGATTCCCAACAAAAAGCTGTCCATCAACCAGGGAGCCATTAAGGCCAGCGGCTGGAATGTGGCAGACGGCGGCAGCATTGCCCGGATGTATTTTGAGGCCATTGCCCAGGCGTACAAATTCTCGCTGGATATTCCGGTAGAGATGATTCCCAAGAAGGGGCTGGACGCTATTTTGTACGGCACCGGCACCAAAAAGCTGAAAATGCAGCGGAGCACCTCTTACGGCTCTTCCAATTACAACGGCACCTTTGAGGGCGTGATTCCCAACTTGCAGCGCCGGTATGCGGAGACCACCTCCGATTGGGCCCGGGCGGATATTGAGGCTGTGATGACCCAGTGCGTGTGCCCGGACTGCGGTGGCGCCCGCCTGTCTACGGAGAGCCTGTCTGTGACCGTTGGGGGCAAAAATATTTATGAGTTCTGCCAAATGCCCATTCATGAGGAGCTGGATTTTATCCAGAACCTGCAGCTGACGGAAAAGGAACAGATGATCGGCGCCTGATCGTGCGGGAAATCCGTGATCGACTGAATTTCCTGAACAGTGTGGGGCTGGATTATTTGTCTCTGGCGCGAGAAGCGGCCACCCTGTCCGGCGGCGAAAGCCAGCGCATTCGTCTGGCTACCCAGATCGGCTCCAGCCTGATGGGTGTGCTGTATATTTTGGACGAGCCATCCATCGGTTTGCACCAGCGGGACAATGAAAAGCTGCTGGGTACCCTGCGCCACCTGCGGGACTTGGGCAACACCCTGATCGTGGTGGAACATGACGAGGACACCATGCGGGCGGCAGACTATGTGGTAGACATTGGTCCCGGTGCCGGTATCCATGGCGGCGAGCTGGTGGCAGCGGGCACGGTAGACGATATTATTGCCTGCGAGCGCTCCATCACCGGCCAGTACCTGAGCGGCAAGCGCAAGATCCCGGTACCAGCCAAGCGGCGGCCGGGCAACGGCAAAAAACTGACGATCTACGGTGCGGCACAAAACAACCTGAAGGGCATTGATGTGGAGATTCCGCTGGCTACCTTTACGGCCGTGACCGGCGTGTCCGGCTCCGGCAAATCCAGTCTGGTAAACGAGATCCTTTATAAGCACCTGGCCAATATGCTCAACGGCGCCAAAAAGCGCCCGGGCAAGTTTGACCGTATGACCGGCGTGGACAATCTGGACAAGGTCATCAACATTGACCAGTCGCCCATTGGCCGCACCCCTCGGTCCAATCCGGCTACTTATACCGGTGTGTTTAACGACATTCGCGACCTGTTCGCCTCTACCCCGGATGCCAAAATGCGGGGCTACAAGGCCAATCGCTTTTCCTTTAATGTTAAGGGCGGTCGGTGCGAGGCCTGCCAGGGCGACGGTATTGTAAAGATCGAAATGCACTTTTTGGCCGATGTGTATGTACCCTGCGATGTGTGCGGCGGTCATCGGTACAACCGAGAGACCCTGGAAGTGAAGTTCAAGGGCAAGAATATTTATGAAGTGCTGGAGATGACCGTGGACGAGGGCGTGGCGTTCTTTGCCCAGCAGCCCAAGATCTTGCGCAAGCTGCAAACCCTGTCCGATGTGGGTTTGGGGTATGTAAAGATCGGCCAGCCGGCGACTACCCTGTCCGGCGGCGAGGCGCAGCGCGTGAAGCTGGCCACCGAGCTGATGAAGCGCCCCACCGGCAAGACGATTTATATTTTAGACGAGCCCACCACCGGGCTGCATACGGCAGATGTGCACCGGCTGGTGAATGTGCTGGAGCGGCTGGTGGCCAACGGCAACACCGTGGTGGTGATCGAGCACAACCTGGATGTGATCAAAACGGCGGATTATATTATTGATCTTGGCCCGGAGGGTGGTATTGGCGGCGGCACGCTGGTGGCCTGCGGCACCCCGGAGGAGATCGCTGCTTGCCCGGCGTCTTACACCGGCCAGTACCTGAAGTCTGTTTTAGATAACGATTAAAATAAAAAAACCGGCTTGATTGTTGCGTACAGTCAAGTCGGCTTTTTCTGTTCTATTTTTCGGCGGCGTAGAAGTCATGGCGCCGAATTTTCCCGCTGGGGGGCATAGTCAATAGGCGTTAGCCGCCACCGGACAGGGCGGCGGCAATGAGTTTTTTGGACAGGTCCGGCACATCGGGGCGGGAGAGCGCTTCTTCCCAATCCATCCACA
>ENA-OQAS01001107-OQAS01001107.1-human-gut-metagenome-genome-assembly--contig:-NODE-1107-length-13098-cov-2.024516_pt1 | contig 13098 bp, 20 predicted proteins | sample MGYA00242733_ERZ504523 | MGnify/ENA primary metagenome ERZ504523 (study PRJEB26092, sample SAMD00036239) | human gut metagenome | host: Homo sapiens | study: EMG produced TPA metagenomics assembly of... | reverse complement strand
TCTCGGTCGTTGTCACGGAGCTTCTCACCCCAACCATTACAGCTGACGCAAGTCCGTCAAGGATAGACGTTTCAGGGCGTTACCCCATCATTCCACCTATCGGATTACCAGTTCACAGACTGGTTATGATTTAATAAACCAACACTGTGCGCAGACTTTTTACCGCCTGCGAACGTGTCGCACTCGTCCAGAAATCCTCACTGGACTTCTCGCCTTCCCCTTTTGTGTTTACCATAATCGTATTTACCAGTTTCAAAATATCCTTTTCTGAATGGATATAGTGGAAGGGGTTATAATGCATACTCTTGGAAAAATTGATCGTATTCAATACTTTCACTTTATATCCATGCCGTACCAGCATCTTTCCGCACTCAATGATGATCGTCCCTTTCGTCCGTGACCACATAACTGATGTATTTTCCCATCTGCATCAAGTTGGGTTTTACATAAAAACGTGTCTTTCCTGAGCCAGATCCGCCAATCACGATCACGTTCTTGTTCCTCGCAAATTTCGGATTCTTTGGTCTGCCATTCATGGTCAGCCGTTCTGTCATGGTCAGCAGAATATTGTTCTCAAATACTGGGTCGATAAAGGGTGCAATGTCTTTTGCCGTCCCCCATCTTGCCGAACCATACTCCACTCCCTGCCGGAACTTTTTGGCATTTTTTCCTTTCATGTAGACCATTAGCTTCACTGCCACGGCTCCAGTAAGCCCAACCAGCAATTCATTTTTATGCATACTTGGGAGAATCCTGCTAAATGCCATCTGGAAATTTAAGACCAGTACCATCAGTCTTTCTATCATGGAATCACCTACACAGTATTGATATAACCATGCCAGCTTATTTCCCACATAAAAGATCACGATATACGGAAGATTCATCAGAACAATCCGAAGCAGCTTATGTACATCCACTGGCGGTAATCTCTCCAGGTATCCTTTTCCTACACCAAGCAACTTCTGTAATCTGCTCATAACGACGGCTCCTTCTCCTTTCCTTTTGTTTTCTCCAGTTCTCTGTGCTTTGCAAGCGATTTGGTGATTGCCTGCTGTAACTTCTTCCTCACAGATGGTTTTTTGTCCTTATTCAATGTCTGTCCTGTATATTCCTTAAAAGCGCAGTCATCACATCGGCATCTCTTGCCTTAAAGAACACATAATATCTTGGCGGGTCAGCGGTCACATCTTTTTCAGACTGAAATCAATGCTGTACTTTTTGCTACCCGTTTAAAAGACTTGATGTTTCCATCTGTAATCTCAATGTTGGACAGCTGTGCATTCTGCTTCATCAGCTTATCAAGACTCTGTTTTCCCTTATAGGTCTTGTCCTCCTTTTCCTTCTGAGGCTGCTTCTGGCTTATTTTCTGTCCCTGCTGTTTTTTCTCCTGCTCCATCTTTGCAAGAGCCTTTACCATGGCAGCTTTCAGCAGGTTGGCAGTGACCTTACCACAGCGGATACAAGTGAGACTGTTTTCTCATTCACTTCATCCTGCAATCACACCACGCCCTTTCTTCTTTCACTGCTGTCTTATCCTCATTTATCACATTGCTGCTCCTTTCCTCTCTTTTCTGCCAGTTTCATATATTCCTTTTCTGATTCTGCCCCCACTTTGATACAGCACCAAAGGACAAATCCATATACCAGAAATACTGCAGCCCGCAGCAACGATCAATACTGTTTTTGTCATCTTCTTTTCTCCCTTCACTTCTCTTGAAATTTTATAAGAGGGCATCTATGAATCCTGTGTCCATAAATGCCCTCATCCATTACTAAGAAATCTTATGATCTCTTATTTCTTCTTTTTGCGAAGAATCACTGTTCCACCAAGACCAGCCATTCCAGCCCCTGCAAGCAGAATCCAGAACAGAATCGGTGTATTATCTCCTGTCTTTGGTGAAGTCGATTTCTTTGTTTCTTCTGTGGTTTTCGTCTCCGGTGTTGGTGTGGTTTCTGGTGTTTCCGTCGGTGTCTCTGTTGGAGTTTTCTCCGGTTTCGCCTCATCCTTCATCACAACCTTCTGGATTTCTCCAGTATCTTTGACCGCAAATTTCACATCCTCTGCAACCAGATAACCATCCGGTGCAGTTTCTTCACGGAGGGTATATTCCCCGATTGGAAGCATCTCAATATAGTGTGGTTTTTTCTCAGATGTCCAGCTTTCTACGGTCTTTCCATCTTTATCAAGGATCGTCAGTTTTGCTCCTGGCAGCTCCTTACCAGAAATATCGGTCTTGGAAATCTGCACTTTTGTCACATCATCCTTCATTTCCACTTTCTGTACTTCACCGGTATCTTCCACCGTAAAGTGATGCTCTCTGCTGTCACATAACCGTCCCCAGGAAGTGTTTCTGTCATGGTGTACTTCTTGCCAGCGGTCAGTTCTTTGATGATATGTGGTTCTTTACCGGAAGTCCATTCATCCACAGTTTTCCACTCTCATCTGTAACTTTCAGTTTTGCTCCCTCAATCTCCTTTCCGTCTGTCAGAGATGTTTTGGTAAACTCTACGGTTGTCGGCTCATCTTCAAAAGTGAACGCATAAGACAGTGTTTCCTTATCTGCCCCACCATATTCAAAAGTAAATTCCTGTACCTGGTCTGTTGTTGCAAATCCGGTGCCGGGGAAGTTTCTTTCACATAGTAGGTATAGCCAAGTGGCAGATCTGCCGTAAAGGTCAGTTTTCCTTCCTTATCCGTAGCCTGCTCTTCAATAACCGTATCCGCTTTCAGGATCACATCGCCTTTGCATTGACAATATCTTCTTTATTGCACAAGGCAAATACAGCCCCTTCCAATACACGGTCGGAATCTTTTTCTTTCTTTAACACGTTTACTTCTGCCCTCTGGCGTTTGTTCTGCCAGTCAGCGGAATAAGTAACAACTGTGGTATTCTGATCACGGTAAGTCAGATCCACTTCACGGATTTCTCCATCCAGGACATATCCACTTGCTGTCTCTTTCTCTTTAACATAGTATTTGCCAAGAGGAAGGTCTGTCAGTTTCGCCACGCCTGTTTCATCCGTCGTGATCGTTGCCACCAGTGTATCCTTTTTGTAATAATCTTCACTCTCACCATCTGCCGCTTTTATATCTTCTAAGGCATAAACCTCAAAAGTAACATCTTTCAGGGAACCGGAAAGATATTCAAACAGATGCTTCATCCATCCGCCAATGGAATCCAGTGCAGATACTTCTCCAGGAACTCACCTTTTTTATTGATGATAAGCGTTCCGGTTGGCACTGCATCTTTCATCTCTACCTTCTGGATCTCAGCAGTAGCGTCCACCGTAAAGGAAACTTCTTCCGCCATCAGATAGCCATAAGGAGCCATTTCTTCACGAAGAGTATATGTCTCCCCGGCTGTGAGTCTTTCAATCAGATGTTCCTCACCCTTTACAGACTTCCATGTATCTACCACATTTCCATCCTTATCAAGCACCGTAAGCGTCGCCCCGGAAAGCTCCACGCCTGTCGTAATATCGGACTTCGTAAAGGTTACTTTTGTCGGCTGGTTCTTAAATACAGATTCCAGCTCTACCACTTTCACATCCTGTCCCTGATATTTGGCAGTCACTTCCAAAGTCTCAAAAGAAGAGACATACCCTGCCGGAGCTGCAAGTTCTTTGATATAGTAAGTACCGAATGGAAGGTCAACGTCAAATACTGCCTTTCCATCTTCTCCACTAACTGCTTTTCCAAGTAAGGTATCTGCCTTTACAATCACTTCTTCATGTGCCAGAATATCTTCTTTTGCATAGATACCAAACTCTGCACCTGCCACAACCGTTTCTGTCTCTGCATCCTGTTTTACTACGGACACTTCCACTTTCTGGCGGTCATTCTCAAAGGTTGCTGTCTGCTCAATAACTGGTGTTTTCTGGTCTTTGTATTCAAATGTTACTGTCTGTGCTTCTTCATTTAACACAAATCCCTCTGGTGCTGTCTTTTCAACAATCTTATAGGTTCCAAGTGGAAGGTCTGTGATCTGTGCCTTTCCATCTTTATCTGTGATAATAGTTCCTACCAATGCCCCAGAAGCATACTCCAGGATACGGTTTTCGTTATCATCTTTCTGGAAGTCTGCTGTATAAATATCCTCGGCAGCATATACCTCAAAGACTGCTCCCTCCAGAGTTTCTTTCTGATAAGCAAAATCATCTTTGTAACCATTTAAGACCTCGCCTTGTTTTACAATGTTCAGTTCTCCCTTGACCGGATGATTCTCGTATGCAATCTCAATGATCACATCGCCGGAAGTTCCGTCCATCTGATATGCTGTATTGGAATCTACATCCACCTCATAGTAATTCTCATTGAGCGTATATCCATAAGGTGCGTTCACTTCCTCAATACGGTAATGTCCGATCTTCAGATTCTGTGGAAGGATTAAGTATCCCTGCTCATCTGTAAAATAAGATTTGTGTTTTACCGTCGTCGGATACGTTGTTACCTGCTCCACATACTTTTCTGTATCCAGGTTAAAAATCTTAAACTCCGTATTTTTCTGAAGGACTGCTTTCTTTGTCTCATCGTCCTGTTTGATGATCTTCAGCTTCGCTTCAAACTCTTTGTCAAGCAGCACCCTCCATACCTGCGGTGTAGTCGGATGATTCTCTGTAATCTGTACGATGAAATCATTGACCGGAGTGTAATTATGTGGTGTGGTTGTTTCACGGACGATGTATGTTCCATAAGGAATCGCAATACTGCGGGCATACCCTTTCTCATCTGTAAAGATCTCTGTTGCACCATTTTCCCCGATCACTACCGGCTTAGCAGAACCAAAGTCATAGCTGCCATCTTCTTTTACTGTCAGGGAAGATACCAGATAAGCGGTAAATCCTGCACCTTTCAGTAAATCGGCATCTGTCTTTCCGTTGTTCGCTGCCTTGATGATTTCAAATGGCTGCTTCATTACCTGTTCCAGAGACAGACAGTCACGTTTTACTTCCGCTACAAAATCACCCTCATAGTTGCAGACCAGATCATGTTCTTCTTCATCTGCCAGGTAACCCGTTGGAGGAGTAATCTCTTTTACATAGTAATTGCCAAGATATAATCCATCTACAGAAGCCTGTCCATTCTTATCTGTTGTAAGAGTGGCAACCTGCTCACCCGCTTCGTAGATCACACCAGTTGCTCCATCCGGATGGACAATATCCTCACGGGCATATAGTCCATAGACTGCCTTTTCTAAAGTAGCATCTCCCTGTGGAACAGCCTTCTTTGTTTCTTTGTCCTGCTTCTGTAAGGAAATCTTTGCTGTCACACGCTCGTTTTTGAAGGTATGCTTAAATGTCAGTTTCGCTTCCTTATCGTTTGTATAAGAAAAAGTAAACGTATAGACATCATCCGCATTTCTCAGATAGCCTTCCGGAGCCTGTACTTCCTTTACATCATAGGAAATCCCAGCGGCAGATCTGCGGTAAACTTCGCCGTTCCATCATTTCCAGTTGTCACTTTCTCAATCAGAGTGCCTTTCTTTACAACAACCGTTCCATCTGCATTTTTAATGTCACTGGCTGCATAAAGTCCAAAAATTCCTCCATCCAGAGGATTTTCTGTATCCTTATCCTGCTTTGTCACAACTACTTCTGCTTTCTGTCTGTCATTCGTAAAAGTTGTCTCAGAAAAAACAACATCTACATTCTGTCCTGCATAAGAAAGAGTGACTGACTTTTCTTCCCCGGCATTATAAAATCCGGTCGGAGCCTGTTTTTCTTTGATGATATATGTACCAAGATGCAGGTTTTTCAGAATGACTGCCCCATTCGAGTCTGTTGTCAGATTCTCTTTGACCAGATCACCCTTGCTGTAAACCTTGGCACCATAAGCAGTTTTAATATCTGCTCCGGCATACACATCATAAATCGCACCTTTCTGTCTGCGTTTCTCATACTTAAATGTTGTTCCATTCTCGGTGACATCTGCACCTGTCAGAACCTGACCTTCTTTATAAACAGTCAGCTGTCCCATCTGTTCTTCATCCGGAACAGTCACAGTCGTTGTTTTGCTGACTTCCAGTTTTACATTGTAGGCAGTTGCATTGATACGGTATCCTGTCGGAGCTGTAATCTCTTTCAGATATACAGTGTCCTGTGTCTTAATGATCTGTACGGACGATTCCCCGTTCGCATCGGTTGCCGGTAACTTTGTGATCAGATTTGTACAGTTTGCATCACTGTATAAACCAAACACTGCACCAGACAGCTTTGCGTCTGCTTTTGCATCTTTTTTAATCACCTTCACACTTGCGTGCTGCACCCAGGTTACTTTGAAGTCCACATATTTCTCATCATCAACACCTTCACCAAATACCAGGGCCAGGTCCTGTGAACCAGATCCGGTACTGATCTTATATGCAGAATAATCTTTTGTTACACTGCCTTTCATCGTTGCCGACCAGCTTCCTGCGACATCCTGTACCTGTGTAAGAGGTGCAGATAAGTAAAACTTGGTTCCACCACTGATTTCCACTGCTTCACCAGCTTTGCTTGTCTTTCCGGTTGTCACGTTGTGAAGTTTCACACCACTTGGAAGTTTCATTGTGATACTCTGCAGTTCATCTGCTTTAAAAATGATTTCCTTTGTTCTCTGGCTGTTGCCATCTACATAGCTGTCACATCTGCATCAGAAAAACTCATATCTACATCTGGAATCTCCGGCTGTGAAATACAGTAATTATACAGTTTCATTGCAAGTGTCTTTGCTGTACCGCTTGCACCGGAAAAGGCAGAATCTCCACCATTAGCATAAGATGCTGCCAGATGTACCAGAATAAATCTGGCACCTGCACTTAGGTTTCCATATCCATTTTCCTCTGTGAAAAATCCTTCATCACCGGAAGCCTTTGTGCCATAGTAACAAACCTTTGCCAGCTTCTTACCATCACTGAGCTTTGTAATATCATAAGTACCACTTCCCGGACTGGATTTAGAAGGCTCCACGCAATATGCTGTTGCAGAAACATTACCAAACTGAACCGTATATTTGTAAGTCAGATAACTTCCATACCCGTAATCCGAATACTGATAACAGGTTCCTCTTGTTACTGTAACTTTCTTGGTACTCTGTGTTGCAATGTCTGTTGCCATGAAAGTAACCGCTTCTCCTTCTTCCATAGAATAAAGGTCGATACCGTTCTCCGCTGCCTGATCCATTACTTCTGAAACAGCCAGACCGGATTCTTCATCTGTCGTCACTTCCTGCTCATCTGTAAGATCAGTTACAATTTCTTTTGACCCGTCCGAATCAGCATCTTCATCCGCATTACCGGAATCTTCTGTTTCACCGGCATTTCCTTCACCATCTGTATTTTCAGAAGAACTCTTTGTCTGTGCTTCTGTTTCCGGCTCTTTTACCGTAATGTTTCTGCTTACTCTGTAAGCTGGGTGACCGCTGACTGGCTCTACTGCATAGACAGCTTTGTAGGTATCCGGTGTATGTGCGTCAAAATCTGTACCGGCTTCACTCTTTGCTTCATGGAATAAAACTTTCACCTTTTTTTCATTCACGCCCTCTATACCGGACAGATCGACTTCCACTTTAAATTCTTCTCCATAGGGAATCTCAATATCCTTTGCTTTCACAATTTCGTCTTTGTCAAGAGTATCCTGCACATCCTGCAGTTCCGGATATTGCTGTTCAAATGAAGTTGTCTCCGGTTCTAATTCAGAAGCAGAAACCGTGACTGGTTGAACGATAACAGACGCCAAAGTTGCAACTGCCATAAATCCCGACAAGAATCTTTTAAATCGCATTTTCATTTTGACTGAGTCCTCTCTTTCTTCAATAATTTACTCCACTTTCGTTCAGGCTTACACCTGCATGAATCAATCATAGAAACCACCTCCCTTGTGTCTTGGATTGACTTTTAAATAAAAACAGGATTGAGCTATTAAGCCGCAAGAGGTAATTCGTAATCATTCCTGCCAAGGGTGCCTCTCATCCATTGCCCTTCACGTTGCCACCGAATACCCGCCGCCAGATGCGTAGCTGGGAAATTCAGGTATCCTCTTGCTGCTGATATGAAATTGTCAAGGTTCACTTTTAGGAGGGAATTTATTGTTTTGAATTAAAATAGACATTTGCCCTCCACTAACCGCATGTGTGAAAGGGCAAAAATTAACCTGTTTGAAATTTTTTTAGAAAATTTTTGAAACAGCAAAAACTTACAAAGTTTCCAGCCTGTCTTTTAGTTTCTGCAATACTTTGTTTTTCCTGTTTCTGATTGTCTTTGTACAACACCCGAAATACTGTGCTGTTTTTTTAACTGTGTACTCTTCAAAAAATAATAGTCTTATCAATTCCATTTCTTCTTCAGACAAATATTTCAGTGCTTCCTGCAGCTCTTGTATTTCTGACACCCTGATGACTATTTCTTCTGGTGATAATATATGCAAATAACTGTTGTAACTCGTTTCTCCTACTTTTTCTATTCCGCATACACCATTTTTCTGCATTTTTTCAAGCTGGTATCTTTCTTTTCTTCTTGACTGGTACCATGCCAGATATACGTCTCTGGTAACTTCTACGAGAGTTTCATTTACACGCAGCACATACCGTTGTCTTTCCTTTGGTTTTTTACCACGCATCTTTTATTCTCCCTTCTGAAGCACTCCGTCAGTCTGCCTGCATTTCTTCTCATTTTCTGCTTTGCCTGTGAAATACATTTTGATACTGCCGGTTCTGTAATTCCAAACACCCGTGACACTTCTCTTTGTGTCCGTTGCTGAAAATAAATTTGATGGATCACCTGTCTCTGCCGGTCAGTCAGCAGATCCATGAATTCTCCAATAGCTTCTTCTATAATCAGTTTTTCAAGTACATTCTGCCTTTTATCCACCAATTCGCACCAGCCTTCTGAAATATGGCTGTATGAAATGCAATTATTATGTTCTCGTACCTCCCTGTTCCTGCACAGCCGATCTTCACCTTCTAATATCAACCGCACATACCAGGGCTGATTATCAAAAAATCTTCCTTAACAACTGTTATTTTTCTTTCCTGCTTCATATACATAATCTCGACAGGTAAATAAAGGAAAAACCGTTCCATAATCACCTGCACAATAGAAAACATATCCTGTCTGATACGCAATAATTTCCGCACCATCTATCAGTCTATGCTTTACAACTGCCACATCGTTTTCTCTCAAATACCTGGCGGACGGAACCTTTCTTTTTTCTTTCCTGTTACCTACAACCTGTTTCAATTCCTGCAATGTCAGCATAATTACCACCTTTCTGCCTACTGGCAACAGGAGCCCATCAGCAGAAGGATAGGATTATTACTGATTTACTGACAAAAGGGCAGTAAAAAACAGCTTCCGGCACACCCGTTTTTTTTAACGAGAGCCTGAAACTTCCTTACTGCCCTTTCTGCTAATTTACAGCATCCTCTATTTTATTTTCCGTCTGATGTCCCGGTCAGACTTCTTTGCATTTCTTTCCGTTTTTATGTTCTTTTCATTTTCCATCAAAACAGAATAGTCTCCCATTGCATCATAGGGACACTGCTTCCGATAGATTAAATTTTCTTGTCTGGTCATCAATCCTGTCTCCCTTCCTTGTTTCTGTCTCTTTCTCTCTGTTTGCTATTTTAACAGCACAAAAAACTATTATCCTTAGCATATATGGGGAGTTTTTTTGTTTTACACCCCATATATGGTGAAATTTCACCTGTACTCATTAAAACTGTCTATCAGCGAATCTATTGTCTGCATAATAATTTTCTGCTCTTTCCATTCCATCTTCTGAATACGATAAAATACTTCCTCAAACTGCTTTCTTTTTTCTGCATCGTCCCCCTCTTTTCCCATCAGGATATTGGCATCTGTTTCCAGGATCTCAATCATCTTCCTGAAAATCTCAACAGACATTGCCGTTTGCCCTCCTTCTATCCTGCTGACCGTATTGACACTGATACCTGCTTTTTCCGCAAAAGATTCCTGTGACAACTTCATTTCCTGCCTGCGTTTTCTGATCCGTTCTCCCAATTCAATAAGTTCTGTGGAAATTGCACGATTGCTCAATACGGTGTCTCCTTTCCTGCAATTTATCCCAGCTTTACGACATTGTGTCGCAAAGTTTCCAGAAAAAGCAGCTAATTTTGTCTTAGCTGCTTTTCAAAAGATCTATTTCATTTTATTCTCGGTATTTTATGTATTCCTGTAATAACTGTGAGCAGGAAAACACTAAGATAAATGATTGCCTGTCCAATCATTGCCAGCAATACGACACTTCCTATCAATCCTCCGATCAGAAAATTCATTGTCCATACTGCCAGTGTTCCTCCAAGATCAAAACCTCTTGGAACCATCCAGACACACATTTTCCGATTCCAAACGGTATCCCCATCAGAAGTAACAGCAAGAAATAATTGCACTTCCCATCCTGGATACAAAACGGTCTTAATACTGTAAACAATACTGTAATCACCAGCACTGGTGCTATCACTTTTTTAATCATCTTCTTCATGTTCCTTTATCCTCCATACATATCGTGATTAACTTCTGCCTGATAATAACTGTTTATCGTTGCCGGGGCATTATACAGGGCGGTCAGAAGATAGGCTTTAATATTCCCAACCTTAGTCGTATTCCGGTTCAGACAAAACAGCACGTATTCGATATGCGAATAGTTCAGTTTCATAAACCTGCTTTTCACCAAAGCAACTGGCTTTTCTACTCCCGCAATGCGAATCATACTGTCCTCCGACATCATCATACTTCAATTATCAGTCTACCAGTCATCTACATCTTCTTTGGCATGATATTGATAATCTATGTTTTCATGAATTACTTCACGATATGCCCTCATCTCCTCCATCACATCTTTTTTCTTTTTGGAATTACCTGATGTGATTGGATAAGATTGATTTATCTCAGTTTCACTAATATCAGTATTATTAGATTGTGATTTCGGGCATTCTGGATTTGTGATTTCCACTATTCTTGAATGATGATTTTCACTATTTTGGAATTGTGATTCTGGAAATTCTGGATTTGTGGTTTCCACCATTCTTGAATTGTGATTTTCACTATTCTGGAATTGTGATTCTGCCAATCCTGAATTGTGGTTTCACTACTCCTGAATGATGATTTTCATAATTCAGAGAAATGCCTGTTTTCCCCTTGTTTTCTGCTTCTTGTTGCAAATTTGCACATTCCTTATGTCTTTCCTGTTTCGATTGCAAATCTGCAATTTTTTTATGATCTTCCTGCTCAGATTGCAGATCTGCACAATTACCTGTCGGCTTTTGATCTGGAACCTCTCTGATCATAAAATTTTTCACATAAATAACATTCGGTTTTCCCAGTCCCAGACGTTTCTTCTCTATCAATCCAATCCCATTACTGCTGTCCAGCTCTTTTACCAGTTTCACTGCCTTTTGAGTTCCGCAGTTCATCAACTCTGCAATTTCTTCCACAGTGAAAATAATGTATACTCTGTCCTCTGAATCCAGCCATCTGTTCTTAATGCTCAAGCTCATACGGTCCAGCATCAGACCGTATAATACCTTTGCTTCACAAGAAAGAGTTTTAAAGCATGATTCGGTAAACAGCACTTTAGGGACACGATAAAAGCTGTATTGTTCCGCTTCCATCCCCGTAAAATAATCAAACTGTATCTTCTGCATCTGCTACTCCTTCTTTGTTTTCTTTCCATTTATCCAAAAGCATAAAAATGACTTCTTCTATCTGTTCTTTAGAATATGTCTCCGGAAAATAATTTCCAATTTTCTTTGCCGGAATCGTCACATTGATCTTACTGCTTTCCTTTTTTAATAAAACAGCATAGATATAACTCTGGTTTAATTTTCCATTTGCACTGCATTCTTTTAACTGTTCTGCCTGTTGTTTTGTCGGAAAAATGCTGCTGTTGGTAATCACTTCCAGAAGCCACTCCTGTTCCTCTGGCTTCAGATAAGACAGCTTTTCTCCCACAATCATAGGAATTTTATTATTGTCCACATATTCCAGCAAGGCATCTGATAATGCCGCCAGACGGATATACCTCTGCACAGTTCTTCCACTGTCCCCTGCGGCTTCCCCAACCATATCTGCTGTATATTTCTCACCTTTACTTCCCTGATGCTTCATTGCATCATATTTCATCTTATAGGCATGAGCTTTCTCACTTGGCAGTAGATTTTCACGCTGAATGTTGGATTCGACCATAATAATGACCGCTTCATCATCCGTATAATTTCGGACAAGAGCTGGCAATGTAGTCTTTCCACACAGTTCACAGCCTCTTTTTCTTCTATGCCCGGAAATCATCTCATATCCGCCATCTGATCGAGGTCTTACCAGTGCAGGAGTCAAAACACCGTATGTTTTAATGCTCTCTACGGTTTCTGCCATTTTTTCATCATCGTTTACATGGAACGGATGATTTTTAAAGGGATAGAGCTTTTCCAGTTCTATTTCTACAACCTGGTTCATACTCTTTTCCGATGTTTCCTCTAATCCCAGTAATTCATCATAAGAGGTAAGCTGAATATCTTTTTTCGGTCTACGCATGTTTCAACACCTCCTGAACCAGTTCCAGATAGCTGTCTGCCCCCTTGCTTTTTTCATCATAGGCAAAGATACTTACACCCTCTGATGCTGTTTCTGCAAGGCTTTCTGTTCTCGGAATCGTCTGCTCAAAAATCTTAATGTCACTTCCGTATGTAGTTTTGATTGCCTGTTTATTTCTCTTTGCATTATTGTAACGGCAATTATCCATTGTGAATAAAATGCCTTCTATCTGTAAATCTGGATTGAACCTCTGATGAATTCCCTTTACCACTTTGAGTAATTCCATGAGTCCATCTGCCGCATAATATTGTGGCTGTACCGGAATCAGAACACTGTCCGCTGCACTCAAAGCATTGATCGTCAGCATCCCCAGGGATGGCATACAGTCAATCAGAATATAATCATACTCATCCTTCAGCAGTTCCAGATACTCTTTCAACACCTTTTCTCTGTCCTCCACCGTAAATAAGACATATCCATTCCAGCAAGCAATTTATTGGATGGAATTAGGTCAACACCTTCTTCATGGTGGAGAATTGCTTCTTCGGATCAAATTCCAGCCCATGATGAT
>ENA-OQAS01001106-OQAS01001106.1-human-gut-metagenome-genome-assembly--contig:-NODE-1106-length-13100-cov-3.005781_pt1 | contig 13100 bp, 15 predicted proteins | sample MGYA00242733_ERZ504523 | MGnify/ENA primary metagenome ERZ504523 (study PRJEB26092, sample SAMD00036239) | human gut metagenome | host: Homo sapiens | study: EMG produced TPA metagenomics assembly of... | reverse complement strand
CCGATATGATATATATATGAAGCAGGGCGTAAGGGATGAAGCCGCATATATTAAAACAGGTCTGGAAGAAGACGGAGACGTTTTTTCTCTCAGACAGGGTCGGAGACGCCACCAGCAGCAGGATCACTCTTCTGGGAAAAGATGGTCAGGTGTTGTTTGACAGTATTGAGAATCCGGAAGAAATGGAAAATCACAGTAACAGACCGGAATTTATTGAAGCTGAGAAGCAGGGATCCGGTGAGATGGTCCGCTATTCAGACACCTTATCAAAACAGACGTTTACTATGCTGTAAAATTAAAGGATGATCAGGTTCTGCGAGTAGCCAGGACTACAGATAGTCTTCTGGTAACAATGTTAACCAGCTTTCTTCTGCTTGGCGGACTGGTATGCGTGATCCTTGTAATTGAACTTTTTCTTGTGCAGAAACAGACCAGAAAGCTGATAGAGCCTATCAACCGGATTGATCTGGAACATCCTCTGGAGCATGTATGCTACGAAGAATTAAGGCCATTGCTTTTTCGTCTGGATCAGCAGAACAGACAGATTCAGAAACAGCTGGAAGATCTTAAGAATGCAGAGAGTGCAAGAAAAGAGTTTACGGCAAATGTTTCCCATGAATTGAAAACTCCTCTTATGTCAATCTCCGGATATGCGGAGCTTATGATGAATGGAATGGTACCGCCGGACAAGATGCAGGATTTTTCCGGCAGGATTTTTCATGAGTCCGAGCGTTTATCAAATCTGGTTGCAGATATCATTCAGCTTCCAGACTGGATGAGAAGAACGGAGAAACTATGTTTGAACAGGTTGACATCGGAGAGCTTGGGGAAGATGTGATCAACAATCTGCAGAACAGGGCAGCAAAGAAAAAGATTAATCTGGAATATACAGGCGGACCTGCACAGATGCAGGGAGTACGCCATGTATTATATGAAATGTTCTACAATATTACAGATAATGCTATCCGCTATACCCCGGATGGTGGAGATGTAAAGGTTTTTGTGGGAAAACTCAATGGGAAACCGTACTTTCGTGTGGAAGATAACGGAATAGGAATTCCGGAGAGCGAACAGCAGAGAATCTTCGAGCGTTTTTACAGAGTGGACAAGAGCCATTCACGTGAAACCGGAGGTACAGGCCTGGGGCTTTCTATTGTAAAACATGGCGCAGTTTTGCATCATGCAAGATTCTTCTGGACAGTGAGCGGGTAAGGGAACGAAGATGGAAATCCTGTTTGATCAAACTAAGTAAAGCTCCTGTGAAGCAGTTATTCGGTGTAGTGAAGCGGATGATTTTGTCTGGTGTTGAAAAGAGAGTGGACAGTATCCGACATGGTTGTTAGAAATGTATAAATTTTGGGGATTGACAGACAAGTGATTATTGGAGAAAATAAAATCAGACAGTTATCCATGTAAAAGCAGGTACAATGGAGGGTATTTTCAGTATGGAAAAATGGAGAAGCATTGCAGCGGGTATGAGCTGTTTGTCAATGCTGTTTGCAACAGGAGCGGTTACTGTATCAGCATCAGATGAAATCACAGAAATTCCGGAACAGAGTATTGTATACTGGTCCATGTGGGAAGAAGATGAACCACAGGCAGATGTGATCAGAGAAGCAGCAGAAGCTTATGAAGAAGCAACAGGTATTTCTGTAGAGATTCAGTGGAAGGGCAGAGGAATCCGGTCTCTGATAGAACCTGCCCTGGATGCCGGAGAACAGATTGACCTTTTTGATGATGATTATCAGAGGATGGCTCAGGAACACAGGGATTATCTGGCAGAATTAAAAGGAATGGCAGATACTGTGGATTATGAGAAGCATATTATGCCGGTACTGTTGGAGCAGGTGAAGAACTGGGGAAATGGAGAACTGCTTGCAATGCCGTATCAGCCTTATATCACAGGCGTCTGGTATAATAAGGATTTATGGGAAGAGGCTGGACTTACAGAACAGGATATCCCGGATACCTGGGAGAAACTGATCAGAGTATGCCGTAAGATTAAAAACAGTGACAGTGGCCTTAGTGCTATGACCTGCGATGAAGAGTATGTGAATCTTCTGTATGGATATCAGCTTGCTAGATACCTTGGACAGGAGAAAGTGCAGCAGTTGATCCGTAACTGTACCTGGTCACAGATTCCACAGGCAAAAGAGGCGGCAGATGATATCAGAATTTTGTTTTTTGCGGGATATATGAGTCAGAGTGCACCGGCACAGCATCCGGAAGGTCAGGATGAAGTGGGAGATGGCGAGGCAGTCATGGTGCTACAGGGCTCCTGGGTTCCGAATGAAGTGACAGAAGCTACAGAATCTGATGATTCCTGGGGATTTTTTCCATGGCCTGCAGTAAAGGCCGGAACAGACGGCACAGAAGGTGTTATGGTGGGAGCACAGGGATTTGGAGTCACGAAGGATTCGCAGATGAAACAGGAAGCTTTTGATTTTGCATATTCCATCTGTACCGGGGAAACAGATATGAAAATGACAGATGCGGTTAATTCCATCCCGGCAGATACGGACAATACACAATGGCCGGAAGTGCTGGCAGATGCAGTACCGTATATGAAAGAGATGTCAAAGCCGTACATGTGGGCTGCAGGTCTGGAGGCAGATCCGGATTATAAAGAACAGATACAAAGCGAACTTCTGAAGCTACAAGATTAGAAGAAACATCGGATGAATTTATAGAGAATCTCAGCAATATGAAATAAGAAAAAGGCTGTTCAACATTATGAAAATATTGGTCTGGTATTACTGGCGCTCTCGTTCTGAGAGCGCCTTTATTGATGTGATATATTCTGTGGGTGTCATTCCAGAAATTTTTTTAAACTGTCTGGAAAAGTAATGGATGGAAGAGTATCCCAGAAATTCTGAAATCTGTGTGAAGTTCATTTGGTTTTCGCGGATCAGTTGTCTGGCATAGGCGATCTTTAACCGGGAAAAGAAATCCATGGCGCCACACTGATGTTGTTCCTGAAATATTTTCTGAAGCTGGGAGCGTCCGATCATATTGTCATGGCACAGATCGCAGAGTGTAATATTTTCCCGGATGTGGTCTTCCATATAAGCAATGACACGCTTATAGACAGCGGAATTATTTTCAGATTCACAAATTGGCTGACAGGTACAGTCATGGAGGAGAAGAATTTCTCCGGATCATGTAGATCAGCATCTGCTCAAGGTAAATACGGATAAGCTGCTGAGAACCAAACAAAAAATTTTCTTTCTTTTCCATCTTTTCTGTATAAGGATCATCCAGAGGGGTTTTGATACAGCGGCGTGCCTCGGCAATTAGCATTCCCATGAGATTTCTCTCAGAATCAGAAAGTTTCAGCAATTTTTTCTCAAAGAATTTCATACATGGAGAATCGCATTCAAAAGAAACTACCACAATATTAGGAGCGGTATTTCCTATGGCAATAAGGTTATGAAATTCATTTGGTCTGTGAAAGATGAGCTGTCCGCTTGTCAGATGGTAGATACCGTTATCTGTCTCTATTTCTGCCTTTCCCTTATCTACACATTGAAATTCCCAGAAATTATGGCGTTCTCCTGCAAAGTGAAAATCGCTTTTGTATTCAAAATAGTGGATTGTATAAATCCGGTCAATATGAATATCTTCTTCCAGATACATACTCTCAAAAGCCATTACTGCCACCTCCCTTAGCCTGTCCGAAAACTGCAATATGGTTGTTGTGTACAAGTATACAACAAAAACAGATGAAAAACCAGTTAAAAATGAATTTTTGTACAAAAGAAATGGACGTTTGTGCAAATACTATTTGTGCAAAATGATAAAATAAGAACTACCAAAAGAAATAATTGTTGAAATTCAATAAAAGAGCGAAAAGAGAGAAAAAAGAAGACAAAATGTCAAAACCGACAAAGGAGGAAATTTCCAGGACCTATGAGGAAGCGGCAGCAATCGACGGATGCCTCCCATGCGTACTTTCTGGAAAATCATGTTTCCCATGGCACAGTCAGGAATCGTAACAGTAACAATTTTTAACTTTATTAATATTTGGAACGAGTATTTCCTGTCACTGATCTTCGCAAGCTCGGATAAGCTGAAACCTGTTGCACCCGGACTTATGGAATGATCAACTCCATGAAATATACAGGTGACTGGGCCGGAATGTTTGCAGCAGTGATCATTGTATTCCTGCCGACATTTATTCTGTATATTTTCCTGTCTGAGAAGATCATCGGTGGTGTTACCGGTGGTATTAAGGGATAATATTAGAGGACAGCAGGACAATAACAATTGTTTGCGATGTTACTGTTCACACACCACTATCCCGCGAGGTGTTTGGCATGAATATGCCAAAATCCCGAGACATACAAGCCAAAATTCCATTGCCGCAGGCAATCTGGAATGAATTTTGGCTACGTTACTGTGAACGGAGTGAACAGTAACGTTTGCGATTGTGAAAGGTATTATGTAACACGTTTTGACCTCGAAATCATAGTATGATAAGATGAATGTAAAAAGTTACCAGGTAATCTGAGAGTAACGAAAAACATTTAAAGAAAAGAGGAAAAAAATTATGAAGAAACCAGTATTAGTAGTTATGGCAGCAGGTATGGGAAGCCGTTACGGCGGTCTGAAACAGATCGATCCGGTGGATAAAGAGGGACACATCATCATGGATTTCTCCATTTATGATGCAGTACAGGCCGGATTCCAAAAAGTAGTATTTATTATCAAAAAAGAAAATGAAGCAGACTTCAGAAGCGCCATCGGTGACCGCCTCAGCAATCAGCTGGAAGTATCATATGTTTTCCAGGATCTTCACAATATTCCGGAAGGCTATGAATACCGGAAGGACGTGTGAAACCATGGGGAACCGGACATGCCGTATTAAGCTGTATCAATGAAATCGACGGACCATTCGTTGTAATCAATGCAGATGACTATTATGGAAGCCATGCATTTAAGATGGCATATGATTTCCTGACAGAGAACGAAGATACCGCAGATACTTACAGATATATGATGGTCGGCTATAAACTGGAAAATACTTTGACAGAGAATGGCCATGTGGCAAGAGGTGTGTGCGTTACAGATGAAGAAGGACATCTTCTTAAGATCAACGAGCGTACCCATATCGAAAAGCATGACGGCGGCACAGCTTATACAGAAGACGATGGAAAACATGGACTATGCTTCCGGAAGGCAGTACAGTATCCATGAATATGTGGGGATTTTCCGCAAGTATCCTAAAAGAGCTGAAAGACAGATTCCCTAAATTCCTGGATGAGAATCTGAAAGTAAACCCGCTGAAATGTGAATATTTCCTGCCATTTGTAGTAGATGAACTTCTCGGTGAGAAGAGAGCAACTGTAAAGGTTCTGAAATCTATGGATAAATGGTATGGCGTAACCTACAAAGAAGATAAACCTGTGGTAGTAGCTGCCATTCAGAATTTAAAAGATGGAGGGCTGTATCCACAGAGATTATGGGAGGAATAATTGAGTGGAAATTAACCGGGAAATAAAGAATATCACCAGTGCATTTGTTCTGGAAGATAATCTGACAGAATGTGTTCCTTATGGAAGCGGACATATCAATGACACTTACCGCCTGACTTATGATACAGGCAAACATTATATTCTTCAGAAAATGAACAGGAGTATTTTTACCAAACCTGTGGAACTGATGGAGAATGTCAGCGGTGTTACTGCCTGGCTGAAGAAAAAGATCCAGGAAAACGGTGGAGATGTGGAGAGAGAGACTCTGAATCTTGTGATGACAAAGGATGGACTTCCTTATTATGTAGATGAGGACGGGGAATACTGGCGAGTATATTTGTTCATTGAAGATGCCACATGCTATGACATGGTAAAAGATGAGGAAGATTTTTACCAGAGTGCAGTTGCTTTCGGGCATTTCCAGAGGCTACTTGCAGACTATCCGGCAGAAACTCTTCATGAGACCATCGTAAATTTTCATAATACGGTGGACAGGCTGGATAAGTTTAAAATTGCTGTGGAGAAAGATGTATGTCACAGGGCAGCAGATGTGGAAAAAGAGATTCAGTTTGTGCTGGACCGCACAGAACTGGCACATGTCCTGTGCGATATGCAGGATCAGGGAAAACTGCCGTTACGTGTTACACATAATGATACCAAGCTGAATAACATTATGATTGATAATGCAACGGGAAAAGCCATCTGTGTGATTGACCTTGATACCGTAATGCCGGGACTTTCCGTAAATGATTTCGGTGATTCTATCCGCTTTGGCGCAAGTACCGGAGCAGAGGATGAGAAAGACCTGACGAAGGTGTCCTGTGATCTTCACCTTTATGAAGTTTATGTCAAGGGATTCATCGAAGGCTGCGGCGGTGCGCTGACTGAGACAGAACTGGATATGCTTCCCATGGGAGCAATTCTTATGACCTTTGAATGTGGAATGCGTTTCCTCACAGACTATCTGGAAGGAGATCATTATTTCAAGATTCACAGAGAGGGACATAATCTGGATCGTTGCAGAACACAGTTTAAACTGGTGAAAGACATGGAAGAAAAACTTTCCCGGATGAAAGAGATTGTAAATAAGTATAAACAGGTATAAAAAAACGTACATGTCCATAAAGACTTGTGTTTATGAACTGATTCGGATAGAATTATCCTGCGGGGATATGAGAGAAATCATATTTTCGCAGGATTTTCTACAATACATGACGTGCCAGGCAACGGTATTTTACAGTTCTGAATATAGGGTGCTGTAAAATACAGAGGTAAATTTTGCAGATGTGAAACAGGATATCGCAGAATTTTATAGATTACACTCAGAATTATCAAGGATATTTCTGATGCTGTGAATTAATATAGGTATTGTTGAAAGAGAAAAAACAGAAATTGCAAAAAACAGGTATTGTAGCAGGAAGACAGGTTAGGAGGAATTATTATGGCAATTTTAGTTACAGGTGGAGCAGGCTATATTGGAAGCCATACAGTTGTAGAATTACAGAACGCAGGATATGATGTTGTAGTTCTGGATAACTTAAGCAATGCAAGTGAGAAATCTCTGGAAAGAGTTTCCAAGATCACAGGCAAACCAGTGAAATTCTACAAAGCAGACATCCTGGACCGCGATGCTTTAAATGAAGTTTTTGATAAAGAAGATATTGATTCCTGTATTCATTTCGCAGGTCTGAAAGCAGTTGGAGAATCCGTTGCCAAACCCTGGGAATATTACGAAAATAACATTGCAGGAACCTTAACACTGGTAGATGTCATGAGAAAACATAATGTAAAGAATATTATCTTCTCCTCATCTGCAACTGTATACGGAGACCCGGCAATTATCCCGATCACAGAAGAGTGCCCGAAAGGACAGTGCACAAATCCATATGGATGGACAAAATCCATGCTTGAGCAGATCCTGACAGACATTCAGAAAGCAGATCCGGAATGGAACGTAGTTCTTCTCCGTTACTTTAACCCGATCGGTGCTCACAAGAGCGGAACTATCGGAGAGAATCCAAACGGAATCCCGAACAACCTGATGCCATATATCACACAGGTTGCAGTAGGTAAACTGAAAGAACTTGGGGTATTCGGAAATGATTATGATACTCCGGACGGAACTGGTGTGAGAGATTACATTCACGTAGTTGACCTTGCAAAAGGACATGTAAAAGCTCTTAAGAAAATCGAAGATAATTCCGGATTAAGTATCTACAACCTTGGTACAGGAAAAGGCTACAGTGTTCTTGATATTGTGAAGAATTTTGAAGCTGCTACAGGTGTTAAAATTCCATATGTGATCAAGCCACGTCGTCCAGGCGATATCGCAACCTGCTATTCCGATGCTTCCAAAGCAGAGAGAGAACTGGGATGGAAAGCCGAAAACGGTATTAAAGAAATGTGTGCAGACTCCTGGAGATGGCAGTCCAATAACCCGAATGGTTATGAAGAATAATTAATTAAATCAACTGAATGCAGGTGCATTTAGCAACTTACCTGCGGAAAATCAATATCCCCCACACATGGAAGGAATGTTCATGCGTGGGGGATGTTGTTAAATTATAATCCTAGTTCTCTTTTCAGATTTTCAGCAGAGATGGATGGTTGATAATCAGGCTCGCCAGCTTCATATCGGCGTAGTGCTTCCAATTCTTCTGGGTCTGGTTCTATTTCTTCAACGTCGGACAAAATAAATGATGCCTGAATTAAGTTCCAGACTTTTTCAGCCTCTTCTTCGCTCATAATTGTAACTGCACCTATAATTCTTTCTTTTACATTAGACATGATACTCACACTCCTTTATATATTTGTCCGCGATTTCCCACATCTATGATATCAACAACGAATCCATTGACATCGAATAGTACTCTGTAATTTCCAACACGAAGTCGATAGCCGGAGATACCTTGTAATTTTTTGATATTTCCCTCTAATGGTAATTTGCTGATAGCAGTAAATAGTCGATACTGTGTTGTTTTATCTTGCTTTCGTAAAAATTTTCAGCCTTTTTAGAATATGTGATTTGAAACAAAGAAATGCTCCTTTTCCGGGGTTTCCGGGATATTTAGAATTTTTATCTTTGGTAGAAGCAGATATGTTTCGGCTTGTTTTTAATATAGCATATAAAAATATTGGAAGCAACTTTAATGTAGGATTGGTGATGTGGTTTTTTTCGGCTATAATAGATAAAAGAAAGGAGAGGACGCATATGAAGTAGCAGCAATTCAGATGCCCACAGTAAAAGATAAAATACAAAATATCCGTACTGCCGGCACTTATCTAGAAAAAATAAAGGCGGAAAATCCGGACTTTGTAATTCTTCCGGAGATGTTCTGCTGTCCGTATCAGACCGAAAATTTCCAGTTTATGCAGAAAAAGAAGGTGGTCCATCCTGGCAGGCAATGTCTGATTATGCCAGAAAGTATCATATTTATCTGATCGCAGGTTCCATGCCGGAAGCAGATGATGTGGGAAAGGTTTACAACACTTCTTATATTTTTGACAGAGATGGAAAACAGATTGGTAAGCACAGAAAAGCTCATCTCTTTGATATCAATGTAAAAAATGGCCAGCACTTCAAGGAATCTGATACTCTGACTTCGGGAGATCATGCTACCGTGTTTGATACTGAATTTGGGAAAATGGGTGTCATGATCTGCTACGACATCCGCTTCCCGGAGTTTGCCCGCACAATGGCGCTGGACGGTGCAAGGATGATTTTCGTCCCTGCAGCATTTAATATGACTACAGGTCCTGCACATTGGGAACTGACTTTTCGTGCAAGAGCCCTTGACAATCAGATATATATGCTTGGATGTGCTCCTGCCAGAGATATACAGGCAGGATACATTTCCTGGGGACATTCTATTGTAACAGATCCCTGGGGCCAGGTTATGAAACAGTTGGATGAGAAAGAAGGCATTTTAATAGAAGAAATAGATTTGGACCGGGAAGACCAGATCAGAGAGCAGCTTCCATTATTAAAACACCGCAAATCTGAAATGTATCATTTATAGAATAACACATTTTTGCAGACTGACCATCGATCAAACACATTTATCAGATATAGTAATACCATCAACAAAAACAAAAGAAACAGAGAAAATTCAAAATAGAAAGAACAGAGAGGCATATGGAAATGACAGAAACAACAAAGAGAACAACAAAAGTATGGGCACACAGGGGTGCCAGCGGATACAGACCGGAGAACACTCTGGAAGCATTGAACTTGCCATCAGACAGGGCGCAGACGGAATCGAAATGGATGTACATACTCCGCAGACGGAGAACTCATCGTTATGCACGACGAAAACGTAGACCGCGTCACAGACGGGACCGGACTGATCAAAGATATGACACTGGCTCAATTGAAAGAATTAAAAGTCAGTACACCCGCAGAACCATCGGGAATTTATCACATTCCAACTCTGGCAGAAGTACTGGAGCTCATGCGCACCACAGATATGATGGTAAACATCGAACTAAAGAACAGCATTTGCTTCTATCCGGGAATGGAAGGGAAAATCCTGAAACTGGTAAAAGAAATGAACATGGAAGACCAGCTGATCTATTCCTCCTTTAACCATTACAGCCTGTTACAGTTAAAACAGCTGAATGACCATGTACAGACCGGAATCCTTTTCAGTGACGGATGGGTAAATCCAGCCATGTACGCCAAAAATCTCGGAATCAACGCCGTACACCCTGCAGTTTATCACCTGAAATACCCACAGTTCATAGAAGAAGTCAAACGTGCCGGACTGAAAATGCACGTATGGACTGCCAACAAACCAGAACACATCCAGCTGGTAAAAGACGCAGGTGCAGAAGCAGTCATTACAAATTATCCGGACAGAGCGATTGAGATTATAGAGAAATAAAAAATTCCTGCCTGTTCATATGAAACTGTCATATGTTCAGGCAGGATTCTTTCTTGTATCATTATATAGATATTGTGGATTTTCAGAGTTTTCTGCTGCTATTTGAAAACCATTTCAGAAATTATTTCTGCAGTTTCTTAGCATGCTCAGATTTCGGCTCACAGGTAAGTTCAACACCCAGCTTACGGAACTCCAGGATATCCACCTGAGACAGAAGTACGGAAGTATGAACCTGGCAGCCTTTTAATTTCGGAATCTGCTGCAGGGCTAGCTTCGCATCTTCATTATCTGCGGCACTGATGGAAAGCGCGATCAGAGTTTCATCAGAGTGAAGTCTTGGATTTTTGCTTCCAAGGTATTCTGTCTTGAGCGCCTGAATTGGTTTTAATGCTTCCGGAGAGATAACATGTTTGTCATGCTCAATTCCTGCCAGTTCTTTCAGTGCATTCAGAAGCAGTGCTGAAGATGCACCAAGAAGTTCAGAGGTCTTACCTGTAACAATACGTCCGTCAGGAAGTTCCATGGCAGCAGCAGGTGCACCTGTTTCTTCTTCACGTTTCAGCGCTGCAGGAACCACCTTGCGTTCTTCGATGGTCACATGAGCCTGTTTCAGCAGAAGCTCAATCTTATAAACTTCTTCTTCGCGGCCTGTTCCGCGAACCAGAGCTTCCATGCTCTTATAATATCTGCGGATGATCTCCTGACGTGCAGCTTCCTTGCAGACTTCATCATCAACGATGCAGTTACCGGCCATATTAACGCCCATATCTGTGGGAGATTTGTAAGGGCACTCGCCCATGATCTTTTCAAACATAGCCTGAAGAACAGGGAAAACTTCAACGTCACGGTTGTAGTTAATAGTAGTCTCACCATATGCTTCCAGATGGAACGGGTCGATCATGTTCACATCATTTAAGTCAGCAGTAGCTGCTTCATATGCCAGATTTACCGGATGCTTCAGCGGGATATTCCAGATTGGGAAAGTTTCAAATTTGGCATATCCTCCTTGACACCGCGCTTGTATTCATGGTAAAGCTGAGAAAGGCAGGTGGCCATTTTTCCGCTTCCGGGTCCTGGAGCAGTGATGACAACCAGTGGTCTTGTTGTTTCGATATAATCGTTCTTGCCATATCCCTCATCACTTACAATAAAGGAAGTATTATTCGGATAACCAGGGATCAGATAAAGCACGTATACTTTGATTCCAAGCTTCTCCAGACGTTTCTTAAACGCATCTGCGCTTTCCTGTCCGGAATACTGGGTGATGCAGACACTTCCGACATAGAGTCCGCGCTCGGTAAATACTTCCATAAGGCGGAGTACATCTTCATCATAAGTGATACCAAGGTCACCTCTGACTTTATTTTTATCAATATCAGCGGCGCTGATTACAATAACGATCTCTGCCTGATCAGAAAGCTGCATCAGCATACGCAGTTTGCTGTCCGGCTCAAATCCCGGAAGAACTCTGGAAGCATGGTAGTCATCAAAAGCTTGCCGCCAAATTCCAGATAAAGTTTGTTTCCAAACTGGTTAATACGTTCCCGAATATGTTCGGACTGCATTTTCAGATACTTGTCGTTGTCAAATCCTATCTTCATTTGTTCATTTCCTTTCCTCATCACATTTTTAGTACTGCTCATTTAGAATATCCCGGGACATACAGCGCAAATTTATGCGGTCAGCATAATTCTGTGTATTGCGGAGTGCATTACCGGGAACGAAGTGAGCAGTAATCAGTTTGTCAATAGTATACTACAAATAAAGCCATTTGTAACAGGTGAATTTGTAAAACTTCATATAAATTTTATAGGGTTTATAGAAAGATATGCACAACCGGACACAATTTTCACAATCTCGCAGTTGATTTATACCCGAATTCTCTTTATAATAAGAACGATAACGTTAGGAGGAATGAAATGGATAATCATATGGATAACAATCCGAATGGCAATCGTCCTGATAATAATAAAGGTCCGGGCAGACAGGACCCGAACAAGAATCATCAGTCGATACTGGCCTTTCTGGTATGCCTCCTGGTAACTCTGGTATGTTTCGCCATGTTTACCAATATGCTCAAGGATAATTCGAGTGAGATCACTTATGATAAATTTATTGAGATGGTAGATGATGGAGATGTGAAAGAGGTTACGCTTCAGTCAAATACACTGACGATCACGCCGAAACATCAGTCATCAGGATTTTCAGAAGAAGTTTATTATGCCAATCAGATGGAGTCAGTAGATAAGCTGACGGAGAGACTTGAGGGAACAGGAATCAAGTTTGAGTATAAGAAGCCGGATGCAGCAGGGGAAATTATTTCTATGCTGGTCAGTGTGCTTCTGCCAACGATTCTGCTCTTTGTACTTCTGACGGTATTTATGCGCCGCATGAATAAGGGCGGCGGAATGATGGGCGTTGGAAAGAGCCGCGCCAAAGCTACATTCAGAAAGATACAGGAATTACTTTCAGGGATGTGGCAGGGCAGGATGAGGCTAAGGAATCACTGCAGGAGGTGGTGGATTTCCTGCATAATCCCGGCAAATATACCACCATCGGAGCGAAGCTGCCGAAAGGAGCTTTGCTTGTAGGACCTCCGGGAACCGGTAAAACACTTCTGGCAAAGGCAGTAGCAGGAGAGGCACATGTGCCGTTTTTCTCTCTGTCAGGTTCTGAGTTTGTGGAGATGTTTGTAGGTGTGGGTGCATCACGTGTCCGCGATCTCTTTGAGGAAGCAAAGAAG
>ENA-OQAS01001105-OQAS01001105.1-human-gut-metagenome-genome-assembly--contig:-NODE-1105-length-13112-cov-1.450366_pt1 | contig 13112 bp, 19 predicted proteins | sample MGYA00242733_ERZ504523 | MGnify/ENA primary metagenome ERZ504523 (study PRJEB26092, sample SAMD00036239) | human gut metagenome | host: Homo sapiens | study: EMG produced TPA metagenomics assembly of... | reverse complement strand
TATTATATCCACGCGCAATGATCTTATCCGTTCTGACACGATCACACAAGCCGATCGCACCTCATCCAATGCATACGCTTTTTTTGCCTGCCGTATCGCCGCTTTCATGTATTTTTCATCCTGATTCATGGACAGTTTCCCCGAAATGTTATACTATATAGTATGCAGTATTGTACCGCATTTTTTCATTTTTGTCGAGAAGGAGGCATCTTGCCTGATGCAGTGGAAAAACGCTTCTTTAAAATATGAATCTCAGACAGACCGGCTGATCTTAAAAGTCTTAACACCGAATTATGCAAATGCGGTTTTAAATTTTCAGAACCGCAATCGTGAAAGTTTTGAAGCCTACGAACCGACAAGACCTGCCAACTTTTATACCGCATCCTACCAGCAGGCAGTTTTAAAGTGTGAATGGGATCTCGCATTAAAACAACAGTGTATCCGTTTCTATGTTTTCCGGAAGGATGATCCGCAAATGATCATCGGAACCGTATGCCTGCACGACATCCGCTTTGCAGCATATTCCTGCACAGAGATCGGCTATAAATTTGACGCAGCATTCCGGCGCATGGGCTATGCCTCAGAAGCGATTAAAAAGTCATGTCACTTGCCTTTTACGACCTTCATCTTCATCGTGTATTCGCACGTGTTATGCCGGAAAACAAGCCCTCCATCTACCTTTTGGAATCGCTCGGTTTTCAGTATGAAGGTGTAGAACGCGGCTGTTTTTTTATCCAGAACCGATGGGCAGATCATCTGCGCTACGCGTATCTCAACCCTTCCACCGACAATTAACAGCTGCATTTTTATGCACAGCCCCTGTCAAAAACGTCTCCATTTTGTCAGACAGTTATTCTTCAAAAAAACGATACCAGCAGCCAAACCGGTTTTCAACCTGCTCCGGCATAAATTCCGGGAATCCAAAGATGATCGCCATGACACGCTCCTGATTCTGATAAATGCCAGGCACCCCTAAAAACCATCTGTTTTGTGTATCTTCTTCTATTTTTCCAATCACCAGATACCGGTAATTAAAAAATCCATGTAACAGAAAACTGTTATTTCCGAGATACCAGTATTTTCTCGGCAGCTCCCGTAGATCCTTTAATTCAATTTTAATACAGGTAATATTTTTTTCCGAAAATGGCATGCTTGCCGGATGATTTTTTAAAAACTGCTCCCAGATGTCCGTCCACTGGTACTGTGGAAAGAAATTGCGCGCGGGGAGTTCTGTCGCAGCGAGCTCACTGTCATATTTCTGTGCGGACCGGGTGATCTGGGTTCTGTTTTCCTGCTGCTTTTTCATGCTGTCCTGCACGGACATTTTCCCTGCTGCCGGCTTGTTTTCTGTTTCTGATATAATTTTTTCTGTTTCGTGCAAGTTTCTTTTGCATGCATATCTTCTTTTGTATACACCTCTTCTTCCACCGGCGGTTCCTCTGGCTGGCTTTCTCTCCACTCCCCAAAGTGCTCCATATCCACGGTAAGCGGCTCCCCCTCCGTCCAGCGGCTCATGAAATACGTCCATCTTCGCTGCACAAAAAATCCCGTCCATCTCGAAAAACTGAGTGATGATGTCGGTATATGTATTGTTTTCATTGCTGTGGCAAAATCTCCAGCACCATTGCGGACATCCATTTCTCCGATCAGGCTTCCCTCCATCTGATTACCCTGTTTGCGAAACAGATAAACCTGCAGTGCGTCTGCGCAGCATAGACACTACGCAGATGGATTTCAAGCCTGCACTCTTCTCCCCGCAGCTCGATCCTGGCAAATCCCGTATTGCCTGCTTTTTTTGCATTTTCATACCCATATATATATGCAATAAACCGTTTCATTCCTGCCATAGGCAATCTCTCATCTCTGTTTTGTTTTCTTCTATTTGTATTCCGTTTTTTATAAATTAGAACATAAACGATAACATCCATTGCCTGATGGTCTAAATATAACTACTTACTCTGTCCTTTCATTTTCATTGGTATCCCGCTTTATTTCTCTCTTCTTCTGATACATTTTGTCATCTGCACGGGATCTGGTATCCTCGATATCCCGGTCTGTTTCCGGGTCAAACTCCGCATAGCCATAGGCAATCTGTATCTGTGGTATTGCGTTTTTCGAATTAAACTCATCCTGTTCCTGCTTCATCTGCCGGAATAACTCTTCCATATCTGAAGGATCATTCCCATAGATCACAACGCAGAATTCATCTCCACCGATCCGGTAACAATTTCCACAATTTCCAAACACATGCAATATGATCCCCGCAGCATTTTGGATATATGCGTCTCCGGCTGCGTGCCCCATCGTATCATTGCACTGTTTTAAATTGTTAAGGTCAAAAACAACAATCTTCGCCTTCTTCGGCTGCCTGTTTACCTTGATCCATTCATCATATGCATTCCGGTTATAGAGTTTCGTCAGCATATCTTTGGTTGCAAGTTCTTCATAGATCTGCAGCTTCTGCCCTGCATCCACCTGCTCTGCCACTTGTCTGCATACTTCGACCGCAAAAATAATGATATAGATAAAAACACCATATATGTCATATATACTTGTCTGAAATGATCCGTAATAAAAGTGCAGCAGATCTGCCACAAGCGTTCCCAGAAGAATAAACCCACCAACCACAACAACCCACAGATGACGGTGTACCTTCGTTTTTCTATACTCAGAAATCAGCATGACTATCGTATAAAGCAGCGTTATCCCCAACAGGACATGTGTGACCGTGTACATCTGCCGGAAGCCTCGGATCCCGGCAAGCTGCAATATAAGCTGTACCGCCAGATTCAGATATGCCAGCGTGCAGATAATATCTGATCCCCACTTGTCCTCAATATCAAAGAATCCCTTGGTAAACCACACAAAGGAAGGCACCATGAGTATCAGGGCTACCGCTGATACGAATACGATCTCAACTCTGACCGGAAACAGGATCAGAAGTGCGGCATCTGTCTCGTTCAGTGCCCAAGTTCCGGTCAGAAAGGAAAAAGTGCCAAAATGCAGCAGAGTCTGCTTCATTTTCATTCTGGTCCGTGCGATCAGCCACCACAGTACCATGAAGAAACCCAATAATATCTCTAGCAGACAGATAAATGTTACCGGCATGGATCTGTACAACATTCCGCTATACATCTGGGTATACCCGCCGATTGAAAAATCAATTTGCTTTTGTCTGACCTCCGGATAGACCGCACGGATCATAACCTGGATCTGTTCTGCCCCGGATGGTATCCCGACATAATTCCACATAACTCCGGGTGACACCTTTGGCATTGCCTGCTGCTGTCCGACATGATAGATCAGCGTGTCATCAGCGTACACACTGACTTCCATATGCGCCGTATAAAAACGCAGACAGTCCCCTCCATCCTTTATCTTCTGTGCAGAAAATACAAACCTTCGGTTATCCTCATCTGTCTGGTATTCCCTGTCCGGAATAATGCTGCGGCAATATTTTTCCTGATGTTTGTTGTCAAAAAAACTCAATGATAAAATAACAACATGCAGAAAGACACACACTGCCACTATGATATAATATATCCTGCCCAGAATTGTCTTTACTTTCAAACTGCTTCTCCCTTACACTGCCATTTATTGTCAAAGCTATATTCCAATATACCACAAAGCATTCGTTTATCAAAGATTAAAATGAAAAACCAAACCATCTTCATCTTGACATTTTTTCTCTGTGATTATATAATAATTTTAGTAACAATTACTATTATCAAGAAAGGATGGTAATATGCTGAAACGAAGTAAGCAGCGGGAATCCATCAAGAAGTTTCTCATCTCGCGTTATGACCACCCTACCGCAGAGACCGTCTATATGAATATCAAGGAAGAATTTCCGAATATCAGTCTCGGTACGGTATACCGCAATCTGTCATTACTGGCAGATATCGGTGAGATCCAGAAACTGTCCACCGGAATTGGACCTGATCGTTTTGACGGTAATCCAAAGCCGCATTACCATTTTATCTGCAAGGAATGCGGGAGCGTTCTGGATTTAAATGTAACGGGACTGGATCATATCAATGTTCTTGCCGCACAGGACTTTGACGGTGAGATTGAAGGACATGTGACTTATTTTTACGGAAAATGCTCTTCCTGTAAAGCCAAAAGACAGACTTCCTGATCATTTTTCCCAAAAAAAACTTCTAAAATAACATAAAATAATGTTGACAAAAAGAAGTTTTTCATTTAAAATCAGTAATAGTTACTGATATCAATTTAAAGCACACAGTAATAGATTTCAAATAAGCGGGGAAATCTATTACAGCAGACAAATAACATTTTTCAAAGAAAAGGAGATTAAAATTATGGCAAGTATGTATGTACAGTATGTGGTTATGTTTATGAAGGCGATGCAGCTCCGGAGATCTGCCCGGTATGTAAAGCTCCGGCTGAAAAGTTCAAATTACAGGAAGGTGAGAAGTATGGGCTGCTGAGCACGTAGTTGGTGTTGCAAAAGGAGTAAGTGAGGATATCGTATCCGATTTAAGAGCAAACTTCGAGGGCGAGTGCTCTGAGGTTGGTATGTATCTTGCAATGGCTCGTGTTGCTTACCGTGAAGGTTACCCGGAAGTTGGTTCCTACTATGAGAAAGCTGCATGGGAAGAGGCAGAACACGCTGCAAAATTCGCAGAACTGCTCGGTGAAGTTGTAACAGACAGCACCAAAAAGAACCTTCAGATGAGAGTTGACGCTGAGAACGGTGCAACAGCAGGAAAACTGATCTTGCAAAACGTGCAAAAGCTGCAAACCTTGATGCAATCCATGATACCGTTCATGAGATGGCACGCGATGAGGCTAGACACGGAAAAGCATTTGAAGGACTGTTGAACAGATACTTCGGTTAATCTTTAAACCATATAGACAATAAGCATTTCAGAGGATAGACAGTTGTCAGCTGTCTATCCTTTTCGTTTGAAAATCAATATATATACTTTATGCCGGTTCCCCAAGTATGATCCGTATCAGGTTTTTATCCAGCATGATCGTCCTGTTCCACGGATTCACGATAATTCCCTTTGCCCCTTCTGCGGCAAGTACCGCGCGGAATGCCTGCTCAATTCCTGTTAAAAATGTAGACATTACACTCCCGCTTCCCTTTAATTCTTCCTCAAAACTGGTAAATGCCGCCCACCAGCTATTGCCGTCCGGCGTCTGCACTGCCTGTATCTGCATCTGGTTCCCGCCCGTCGGCGGTTCCACCGCTACGATAAACTGACCGCCCTCTTTCATGCGTCTGCGTATCACTGTCAGGGTATGCGCTAACATTTCTTCGCTTGCCTCCTGCTGCAGTGCCGCGATTGCGGTTTCTATTTTTCATTTCCCTGTAATCCCTCATCGATTTTATTGTTATCCATAAAAGCTCCATTTCTATATGTAAAAAATTTTTATTTTTTTACTATTGCCACTTGATTCAACTGATTATTTTACAACCACTTTTGTTTTATCTGTTTCATAAGCTGCTCTCCCTTTTCCCTACATATTATACCCTCCAATTTTCCTTTTCACAATCTGCTTTTCGCCGCACAGGGACAATGAGTCACTTGTGAGTTACTGTTCACAGGCAGCATTTTCTGAACTGAAAATGCCGTATGATACAGTGGTGGCAGCAGATTTTGCCGATTTGGAATGCGAAGTGCGCATCCCGCCCGGAGGGCTTTTTCACTCATAGGACGTAATTTCCTATGAATGAAAAAGCATGGCATCCCTCTGGACAACCATGCTTTGGGTTATTGTTCACACCTGTAGTGCAACTTCCAACAATTACAGTTCTTCGATTTTTTCTTTTGTTTCTTTCTCTGCTGTCTCGGCAAACCCGAGCACGACCTTAAACAGATCTCCGTCCACATACAGACGGAATGTACCACCCATAAGATCCATCAGGCTGTTTGCGATAGAAAGTCCGAGTCCGCTTCCTTCCGTATTTCTGGATGCATCGCCCCGCACAAAACGTTCCATCAGTTCATCACTGCTGATATTGAGCGGGTATTTTGACGTATTGCGGAAGGTGATAGACACCTGTGCCTCTTTTACTTCAAGATTGATGTAGACACGCGTCCCACTCTGGCATATTTGCAGATATTATTCATCAGGTTATCGATCACACGCCAGAAATGTCTGCTGTCCGCATGATATAGACCGGTGTCTCCGGCTTTTCGATCACAAGATCAAGTCCTGCCTCTTTTGTCTTTTCCTCAAATTCCCCGACCGTCTGTGTCATAAATATCCCGGCTTCTAACCGCTCTAAATGTACCGGAAGGTTTCCGGTGGACGCCTTGGAAGCTCGATCAGGTCTTCGATCAGCTTTTTCAATCGGCTTGACTGGCGCTCTAACACCTCTAAATACTCCTGCGCTGTCTCGTTGTGCAGTTCTTCTTTTTCCAGCAGATCCACATAGTTGATGATCGATGTCAGTGGAGTCTTAATGTCATGGGACACGTTCGTGATCAGTTCTGTCTTGAAACGTTCACTCTTCATCCGCTCTTCGATCGCATGTGTCATGCCGTCGCTGATATGGTTGATCTGTTCTCCCTGTTCCTTAAATATACCGGTCATACGCTTTGTACTGATCTGATAGCCCGGCTCACCGCCTGCAATTTTTTCCGTTCCGTTCTTTAACTGGTTTAACTGCACACAGTACCACAGGACCAGCGGATATAAAACCAGTTTTCTAACAGCCAGAGTAAAAGGGCTATGTCTGAATTAAAAAACATCAATACCCCTATGCCCTCAAAAAATGCAAGTACCAGCATGACCAGGATCACTTTCCAGAGAAACCCGATATTTTCCCAGATCATCCGGGCGAACTGTCCGATTTTACGGAAAAGCTGGTAACACAGGGTATGTCTCCACCATTTTCCCAATTTTACCCGCACGGAAAACTTAATAAAAACAGTAACAACAGCCATCCCATGCAAAGGGTTGCAACTGCAGTAACAAATAAGATAAACGGCAGATACGCAACATCGACATTTATCAGGAATATCGCTGCCACATAGAAAACAAATACCTCTGCCAGCACAGCCCCCACTGCAAAAACATCCAGCCACAGATGATCCCAGACAGTCGTAACGATCTCATCCGTTCCATTCCGGTGCCCCGCCGCACACATCAGAAATACAAAGGCTGCTGCTCCGATGATAAAACTTACAAACATTGTGACTAGCGCCGTGTAACGCATGCTGTATACAAAATTCAGCAGGGTATTTGCCTGTACGTACAAGTCCGTACTGTTCCAGTCTGTCCCAACATTCTGCGGCAGGATCACAACCATCTGATAAGTGGTTTTCGGTGATGTGTTCCCCATGTTTACCCAGAGTGTATAGTTGCTGTCAAGATAATAATCCTCGTGTGTTGTATACGAAACGCTGGCATCTTCTTTGTTTTTTTCAGATGAGTCCACCCGTCGATCTCATCCATGGATATCTCCCGACTCCGTCTAATAACACATTTCCCCAGTGATTTACATCCATGCGCGTGCCATCAAACATGTCAAACGTGACGTATTCTCCATTTGCAATATCATCCATGCCGCTGTCTGTGACATCCGTCAGTGGCTCTTCCGTTGATTCTGCTACTGTATCCCCGTCCGCAGCATCGGTCAATGTCTCATCTGTAACCGTTCTTTCCGCAGAAGCAGCATCTCCTGTCCCGTCTGTGTGTTCAAACAGATACATTTTTCTCTCGGTATCATAAGTAAAAACTGCGCTTCCATATCCGTCTATGTCCGTCTCAATCGTCTGCACCGGATAATACTCATTTCCCGCCAGATAAACAAAAACACCTTTTGCCTCATCATAGCAGACCCGGTCCGCATAAACGCTCACCCACGAATTATCCCCGGAATACATGAGCTGCACACCGCCGCCGGTCAGGAAATTTCCATTTGTGTATACAATCTGATCTTCGTCCGATAATTCCACACTGTTTGTATACACATCTTCCAGACTGATCTTATCCGAAAAGTTGCGTTCCGCATACGATTTTTCATCATTCAGGTCAATCCCCTCGAGACTGTCTGCTTTGATAATACCATATTTAAAATATTTGCTTTCTACAGAACCTGCCGGCTGTTCCCGCCTTACATCATCCACCGCGGACAGACCATATTCATAGGAAACATTTTCAAACCACTGCTTTCTTGTTTCATCCTTTGAATTTCTATAGATTCCTTCATCAAACATAAAGATCACACCCACCGCGCTGAACACAAAACACAGTGCACTGGCACTGAGCGCGATCCAGGCAATGATCTTTGCCGCTGTCGATCCTCTCCAATTTTTCACTTTTCTCACACCTGTCCTTCCATTTTATAACCGCGTCCCTACACAACTTTCAAATACCGCGGTTCTGCCGGGTTATACTCCACTTTTTCCCGCAGATGCCTGATATGTACCGCCACCGTATTCTCCGTTCCGTAGGATTATCCTGCCATACCTGTTCGTAAATCTGGTTCGGGGAAAACACCTCTCCAGGATGCTCCATCAGAAGTTTTAAAATATCGTATTCCGTGCGTGTCAGAGAAATCTTTTCGCCGTCAAGCGACACCTCTTTGCTGCGGTCGTCAAGTTCGATCCCGCCGATCGAGAGAACATCTTTTCTGATAGCTCCGCCTCCGAGCTGCATATAGCGTCTGAGCTGTGATTTGACGCGCGCCTGCACTTCAATCGGATTAAACGGTTTGGTGATATAATCGTCCGCCCCGACGGTCAGCCCTAACACTTTATCCGTATCCTCACTTTTTGCTGTCAGTAAAATAACCGGAACATTGCTCGTCTCACGAATTTTCACCATCGCTGCAATCCCATCCATCTCCGGCATCATGATATCCATCAGTACCAGATGGATGTCCTGTTCCTTTAACACCTCAAGTGCCTCTTTTCCGTTATATGCTTCAAATACCTGATAACCGTCCGCCATCAGATAGATTTTTAATGCTGAAACAATGTCTTTCTCATCATCGCACACCAGTATACTGTACATGTTTTCCCCTTTTCCACAGGTTTTCGATAGATTTTACATAAACCTGTCTCTTTATGATCATGCTTTTATTGTAACGGAATAATTATGAATTTCCAATCAGTCAAAACATTAAGATTTGATGAAGTTGTACCTTGTATTCAGATAAAAGGAATGCTAATATAGAAAGGTAGCGCTCCCGGAAGTTTTATTTTCCGGGAGTAAATTATGGAATTTTTTACACAAAGGTTAAACAAAGGAGGATTTATGGAAGAAAATAAAATGGGCGTCATGCCGATTGACAAACTCATTATCTCAATGTCCCTGCCGATCATGATCTCCATGCTCGTTCAGGCGCTCTATAATATTGTCGACAGTATTTTTGTTGCCATGATCAGCGAAAATGCCCTGACCGCAGTGTCTATGGCTTTCCCGATCCAGAACCTTATGATTGCTGTCGGTGTCGGAACTGCCGTCGGCGTAAATGCGCTTTTAGCGCGCTCCCTGGGAGAAAAGGATACCGAAAAAGTAAATAAGGTCGCAGAAAATGCTGTATTTTTAATTCTTGTCAGCTATCTGCTCTTTCTGATCATCGGTCTGTTTTTGCAGAACCTTTTTCCGCAGCCAGACAGATATTGAAGAGATCATCGTTTATGGAAAACAGTATCTGACGATCTGCTGCTGTCTTTCTTTCGGTATTTTTACGCAGCTTATGTTTGAGCGTATGCTGCAGGCAACCGGAAAAACCATTTATACCATGTATACACAGGGTGTCGGTGCGATCATCAATATCGCTCTCGATCCAGTTCTCATCTTTGGTCTGTTTGGTCTCCCGAAAATGGGCATTTCCGGTGCTGCTGCTGCAACCGTCATCGGACAGATGATTGCCGGTATTCTGGCAGTTGTTTTAAACCACACAAAAATAAGGAAGTACAGATTGACCTGCACCATTTCCGCCCGGACAAAAATATTATCGGACAGATTTATGTGATCGGTGTTCCCTCTATTGTAATGCAGGCGATCGGTTCCGTGATGAACTACGGTATGAACGTATCCTGATCGCGTTTCCTCCACGCAACCGCGGTGTTTGGCGTTTATTTTAAACTGCAGAGCTTCGTATTTATGCCGGCTTTTGGTTTAAACAACGGTGTCATCCCGGTTATGGCATACAACTACGGTGCCGGAAATAAAGAGCGTGTCACAAAAACTTTAAAACACTGTGTTGCCTACGCAGTCAGCATCATGCAGTCGGCCTGCTTTTATTCCAGCTCTTTCCAAAGCAGCTTCTCTCCATGTTTCAGGCTTCCGACACAATGCTCTCCCTCGGTGTCCCTGCGCTGCGTATCATCAGTTTAAGTTTCCTGCTTGCCGGTTTTGGAATTTCCTGCAGTAGTATTTTCCAGGCACTTGGAAAAGCAGTCTACAGTATGTGCATATCCATTGCAAGACAGTTAGTGATCCTGCTCCCAGCAGCATACCTGTTAGCACAGTCCGGCAATGTCAATCTGGTATGGTGGGCATTCCCGATCGCAGAACTGGTATCTGTGTGTGCAACTGCATTTTTCTTAATGAAGATCAACCGGAGTATCGTGAGCAGGATCGGGCAGTAAGATCGGACAGTAACATTACAAAAAATCCCGTATGAGACTGATTTTAAAAATCATCCTCACACGGGATTTTTACTGCTCTTTTATTTCTGGTTTGCCGGTTCCATATTGACGGAGCGGCCTTTGATCTTTGCATTTTTCATGGCATCTAAACTTCTTTTCCGTATTCTCTCGGCACTTCCACGAATGTGTATTTATCATACATATCAATGGCTCCGACAAGTTTACCCGGCATGCCGGATTCGCCTGCGACTGCACCTAAGATATCGCCCGGTTTCACGCGGTCTTTTTTACCGATGTTGATAAACAGACGCACCATGCCCTCTTCAGCTCCGGTATTGTCAAAATCAAAAGAGTCCTCTCTGTCATTGTCAAGATTGATCTGTCCCAACGCCTGTTTTAAGAATGCTGCTGCAATGTCCATTGCAGTATAATCAGATTCGTTGATCTGCTTTTCGATAATATCGATCGTATCTTTTAAATTTTCCTCGTCGATAATTCTTCCGATTTCTTCCATGACCTTCTCAGCCTTGATCTGTGCCACATCATCCGTGGACGGGATCGGCATTGCAACGATCTTGGTCTTGCAGTAACGCATGATATCTTTTAATTTGTATACTTCTTTGCCTTTGACGAAAGTAAACGCACGACCGGTTCTTCCGGCACGTCCGGTTCTTCCGATACGATGAACATAATATTCGTCATCCTGTGGAATATCATAATTGAATACCGCTTCCACATCATCCACATCGATACCTCTCGCTGCAACATCGGTCGCGATCAGGATCTCTGTTTTTCCGGTACGGAAACCGCGCATCACACGGTCACGCTGTGTCTGCTTCATATCTCCGTGCAGTCCCTCTGCAAAATAACCGCGTCCCTGCAGTTCCTCAGTCAGTTCGTCCACCATGCGTTTTGTGTTACAGAACACCAGAGAGAGTTTCGGATTATAATAATCAAGAAGTCTGGTCAAAACTTCGATCTTGTCTTTTCTCTTTACATCATAGTAATACTGCTCAATATTCGGAACGGTCAGCTCTTTTTTTACCACTTTGATCGTCACGGCATCGTGCTGGTATTTCTTCGTGATATCTAAGATCGGCTTTGGCATGGTCGCAGAAAATAACACCGTCTGACGTCCTTCCTCCGGGATATACTCTAAGATCGTCTCAATATCCTCACGGAATCCCATGTTTAACATCTCGTCTGCCTCATCAAGTACGATCGTGTTCACTGCCTCACAGCGGATCGTCTTTCTGCGCAGATGATCCATAACACGTCCCGGTGTACCGATAATAATCTGTGCCCCACCCTTCAATGCCTTGATCTGACGGCTGATCTCCTGTCCGCCGTACACCGAAGGATCTTTACACCGTGCATATATTTTGCAAGTTTACGGATCTCATCCGCCACCTGGATGGCAAGCTCTCTTGTCGGTGATAAGATGATAACCTGTGTTTTTTTATTATTCGGATCTACTTTATGCAGTACCGGGATTCCAAATGATGCCGTCTTTCCGGTTCCTGTCTGTGCCTGTCCAATGACATCCACACCGGACATCACAACCGGAATTGCCTGACTCTGGATCGGTGTTGCCTCTTCAAATCCCATTTCTGCTATCGCACGCAATACCTGCGGATATAAATCTAACTGATCGAATCTAACTGTTTCCATATATTTCCTTTCTATAGAAACGTGCGCCATTGGCGCGCGTAAAACAAGGGGCTGATCAACAGCCCCCATAAGCGCAACAGTCTGAATGATAACACGGTGCCCGTACTTTTGTCAAGAAATTCCCCCGCGCAACAGTTCGCATCAACTGCGGATTTTCGGGAATTATGTACCCCAAACCTCATCTTTCGACAAAATCGTCGCCGATTTTTGGTCTGGGTGTTACTTCTTATTTAAAAGCAATCGACAATCATGTATATTATCCATTCTACTGCATCACTTTTTACTTCCGGTTTTCCGTGTGAAAAACTCGATTGCGGATTTTTGTTTCTATCTGTTATATTCTATGCCGCATTCATAAAATGTTTCCTGTTTTATTTGTCACTCACATCTGCTAAGTGTCCCAGTGCAAGATCATTCTGGATTTTTCTTAACCTGATAAAGCATCGCATCTGCCGCATGCAGAAAATCCCAGCTCTTTGTATCATCTTTCGGAATATCATAACAGATTCCCTGTGAGATTGTCACGATAGGCATTGCCTTAGAATATGCATGTTGGATTCCAAGATCAATGATCCGCTGCCGCAATCCCTCCGCCGCATGTCTGACCGCTTCCTCCGTCATATTCTGATAGAGAATGATAAACTCATCCCCTCCATATCTCGCACAGAATATCATATCATTCTGCATCAGCTCAAGCTGCTTTGCGATCCGCTTAATGCACTCATCCCCTGCCTGATGTCCGTAGTTATCATTATACTGCTTAAAATAATCGATATCCAGGATCTCCATGGCAAGCGGCGTCTGCTCTGATAATGCCTTCTCAAATACCTGATCCAGATAATCATTAAGGCGGAACCG
>ENA-OQAS01001104-OQAS01001104.1-human-gut-metagenome-genome-assembly--contig:-NODE-1104-length-13113-cov-2.793778_pt1 | contig 13113 bp, 12 predicted proteins | sample MGYA00242733_ERZ504523 | MGnify/ENA primary metagenome ERZ504523 (study PRJEB26092, sample SAMD00036239) | human gut metagenome | host: Homo sapiens | study: EMG produced TPA metagenomics assembly of... | reverse complement strand
GGCACGGCGAGGAAACGCCCCCCCTCAGTCCCGGCCGGGACCTGCGATTGGGGACGCCTGCGGGCGCAGCATTGCCTGCTCGCCTGTCGATTCGCCTTCGCCGGCATCATTACAATTGTCTGCGACGCATCATCGGCAATATCACAGGAGACAATGGTCATGGCGATTCAATCGACGATCACGCTGAACAACGGCACGGTCATCCCGCAGATCGGTCTGGGCGTGTTCCGCACGCCGGACGGCGACACGACGGTAAACGCGGTGCAGGCCGCGTTGGAGAACGGATATAGGCATATCGACACGGCGATGATATATCGCAACGAGACGTCTGTCGGCGAGGGAATCCGCCGTTCCGGCGTGCCGCGAGGCGACCTGTTCGTCACCACCAAGCTGTGGAACGACGACATTCGCGCGCACCGCGGCAAAGAAGCGTTCCAGGAGAGCCTCGACCGTCTGGGCATGGATTATGTGGATCTGTATCTGATCCACTGGCCGGCGGACGTCTGGCAGCAGGCGTGGGACGACCTGCAGGAGATCTATGCCTCCGGGCGTGCGAAGGCGATCGGCGTGAGCAATTTCCAGCCGCATCATCTCGCCGACCTGCTGAAGAACAGCGACGTGACGCCGGCCGTCGATCAGATCGAATCCTCGCCGCAGTTCACCAACCAGCCGCTGGTGGACGAGCTGTCTGCCAAGGGTATCGCCACCGAGGCGTACAGCCCGCTGGGCGGCACCGGCGCGACCTGCTCGCCATCCCCGAGCTGGCCGAGATCGCGCGAAGTACGGTAAGTCCGCTGCGCAGACCGTGATCCGCTGGCACATCCAGCGCGGCGTCGTCGTGCTGCCGAAGTCCACGCACGCCGATCGCATCAGGCAGAACATCGACGTGTTCGACTTCGTGCTGTCGGACGATGACATGGCTGCGATCAGTGCCATGGACACCGGCAAGCGCAACAGCGCCGACCCGGACAATTTCGATTTCTGATGGATCCTTATCCGTGTGGCGTATCGCTCTCATTGAGAGCGATACGCCACACGCAACAGGCGATGATATGATTACCGGTAGTTATCTACCGTTTTAATCACCCAGGTGGCACGGTATCCGTCAAGGGAGAGGAGACATCGTGGCTGCATCATCGGCACTCCCCACCGCTCAGATCGTCATCGAAATCCTGGAACAGCTCATCAAGCACACCGACCCCGAGCACGGCCTCACTGCCGCGGAAATCAGCAAACGCATCAATGTATCCGACAAAACCGTGCGCGGGCATCTCAAGGCATTGCAGTCCATGACGCCGTTCGACCGCCATGTGGGCCACCTCGACCGGCGGGATCTGGTCAACGCGGAAAGCGCCAACCCCCGACCCGGCTGGTACATCGAACCGGTCTTCGACATCGCGCAGATGCGCCTGCTCGTGGACGGCGCGGCGCTGTCGAGCTCGGACGGCGAATACCTACGCGAACTCATCGCCAAGATCTACACGTTCGCCGGCAAATCCGGCCAATTGCGCGGCCTCGAACAACTCACCACGCCCAAGAACTACAATACGGAGTTCCTCAACAACATCGAGATTCTGAACGATGCCATCGCATACGGGCGCGTGATCCGGTTCCGGTACTGCACGTACGACGTCAACGGCAATCTCGTCCCCCGCCGTAACGGCGACGGCGACATCAAGACATATCTGGCGGACCCCTACCACCTGATGTACAAGAACAGCAAATACTACCTGCTGTGCCACATGCACCGGTATGACTCGCTGTCCTACCTGCATGTGGAACGCATCCGGGACCTGTCCATCGAGGGGCCGGACCACTCACTCAAACGCACGCTCGACAGCTTCAGCCCCACGCCGGGGCAACCGTTCGACATCGTGCGGCATATGAACGAGCGACCTTATCCGATGGACGGCAAGGCGACGCCGATCCACATGAAGATCCACGGGGCGCTTGAACCGCTGTACGACTGGTTCGCCGACGCCGATGTCGTCCAGACCGGCGAGCGCGAATACGATGTGCACGTCTCGCGAACGAACACGCGACCCTTTGGTGGGCGTTGCAGTACGCGGATTCGCACATCATCGAGATATTGTCGCCGGCTTCATTGCGCAAGATGCTGCACGATACCGGGGAATATCTGGTGTCGACATACGCGCAACAATAAGAGGAACATATCTACCGGATAAGTGAATCGGACCCTATGTTGGAATCCCCGCATTCGGTGAGGCGAATCCGTCTACCGAATGGAGAGCAACCCACAGGAGACGATCATGCCCGCCATCAATCTGACTGCACGTCTGAACAGGGATCAGACATTCGAAACGCTCGCGCTGACTCCCTTCCGCGAAGTGCCTCTATCTCACCAGTGAGGATCATGCCAATGAATTCGTCATGACGGCGCAGGATGCCGACCCGCGACAAGACCGGATCACCCTGTCCGGCAACCGGTTTAGGCATATCGACATGGTACTCATCGACGACTTCCAGTACTTCGCCGGCAGGACGGCTTGCAGGAGCAACTGCTGCAGACGCTGAGAGCATTGCATCAGGCGGGGCGATGACACAGCCCGCGATACGCAGCGAACCGTTCTCATTGGGAAACGTGCGAGCCCTGCGGCCCGCCAAACGAACACGGAACCCTTCAGAGGCCCGGAATTCCGGGCCTTACCGAAATGTTCACTTGTGCGGTTACGTGAGGAATCCTCACACGTTTCCTAATGAGAACGGTTCGCTGCGAGGCCGATGCCGTCAGATCGCCCCGTACTCGCGCAGCAGCATGCCGATGTCGGTCTTGCCGAGCTTCTTGAGGACCTTCTTCACCACGGCGCGCTCCACGACATTGAGCTTCATATCGGTGACCGGGGAGCCATCGCGCAGTTTGACCGTGGCGTTGAGCAGGTTGCGCACGTCGTAGACGCTGCCCCACACCTCCGGCACGCCGCGGTCCACGTCAAGCAGCGTGTACACGGCCTCCATGCCGGTGCGCATCGAGTATTCGGTAGTGAAGATCGTGTCGCGCGGCGTCTCGGCGAACTGGCCGAGGAACGCGAAGTTCACGGCGCCATCCGGCACCACGTCCGGCCGATCACCGGCCGAACGCGGCATGAAGAACGCGGTGATGTACGGCATCATGACCGGCACGGTGTTCGCGTGGGATTTCGCGAGCGCCTCGATCTTGTCGGTCGGCACGCCCATGTGGTACAGCCATTCCTCGCAGATCTCCTCGCCGGTGCATTCGGCCATCGGCTTCTTGATATAGTTGCCCGGCTTGTCGGGGAACAGGCCATACACCCATACGCACAGCTGGTCCTTGGGCTGGTCACGGAACTGCTGCTGGCGGTTGAGCGTCCAGCTCATCAGCCAGTTGGAGTCCTCCACGGTCACGATGCCTCCGGTCACCACGCGCCCGGAGAACGGGTCGCGCTTGCAGATGCGTTTGATATACGGCGGAATCTCTGCGTCGAGCGTAGTCACCGTGGCGCTCATCCACTTGGTGGCATCCGGGTCCGAGCAGAATGTGTCGGGATGCCCGAAGCTCGGGTCCTGCTTGGCGACGCGCCGCCACATGTCCCAACCGCCACCGGGCTTGAGGTCCGGATTCCATGCGGCCGGCGAATGCTGGGAGCCCATCGTGGAGTTCTCCACGCAACCGCCGTTGGTGATGAACACCAGATCGTTCTGCGTCAGGTCGATGGACGACTTGTCACCTTCGTGGTCGATGTCGATGCGGACGGCGAGTTTCTTCGTGTTCGTGCCGTACGGGTTGCGCTTGAAGAAGCCGGACGTGGCCTGGATCTTCTGGATCGTGTCCTGTCCGACACCGGTGCGCTCGCGTTCGGGCCCGTTCCCGCCGCCGATCGCAAACTCGACATTCTCGACCTTGGTGTTGTAGTGGAACTGCACGCCGTGCGCTTCGAGGTACTTCACCATCGGCAGGATCATCGACTCGTACTGGTTGTATCGGGTGAACCGCAACGCGCTGAAGTCCGGCAGACCGCCGATGTGGTGGATGTACCGTTTGATGTACAGTTTCATTTCCAGCGCGGAATGCCAGTTCTCGAACGCGAACATGGTGCGCCAGTACAGCCAGAAGTTGGATTTCAGCACCTCGTCGTCGAAGAAATCGGTGATTGGCTTGTCGTACAGTTCCTCGTCCGGAGTGAAGAACAGTTTCATGATCTCCATCGAGGCCTTGTCGCTCAGCCCGAATTTGCCCTGGAGTCCCGCATCTTGCCCGCGGTCCTTGGTGGCGCGGCACAGCGAATAGTTGGGGTCGTCCTTGTTGAGCCAGTAATACTCGTCGAGCACGGAGACGCCTTCGGTTTCGATCGACGGGATGGAGCGGAACAGGTCCCACATCACCTCGAAGTGGTTGTCCATCTCGCGCCCGCCGCGCATGACATAGCCGAGGCCGGGGATGTCGGCGCCGTCGCACGCCCCGCCGGCCACCGCGTCCTTTTCGAGGATGTGGATGTTCTTGCCTGGCATCTGCGCATCTCGCACCAGATAGCAGGCCGCCGACAGCGCCGCAAGTCCCGTGCCGATGATGTACGCCGACTTGCCGTCGACACCCGCCGGCTTCTTCGGTCGTGCGAACGCTTCATAGTTGCCACTGGAATAATACATATTCCGCCTCCTTGAGGATATTGTGGATGTCTGCGACATCATTACCAGACATGATGTCGCATTTCTTTCGTCCCCGCCATAGACATTAGTCGGTGTTTTGAAGGATTTCCAGAAGCGTCCATGCCGTTCATCGTGCCGCTCCGCTATCCTCGTACACAGCACATCAGATTGACGGAGAGGACCAAACATGGCATTGAGCAAGAAGCAGGTCAAGCAGCTGCGCGCGATGGCGAATCAGCTGAACCCACTGCTCTACATCGGCAAGAACGACCTGACCGACGCGCGGTGAAGCAGGCATCGGAGACGATGGACAGCCACGAGCTGCTCAAGTCGCCGTGCAGGACGGCTCCGGTCTGACGGCGAAGGAGGCCGCCGACAAGCTCGCCGGCCAGATCGGTGCGCAGGTGGTGCAGGTCATTGGCAACCGGTTCGTGCTGTACCGCAAGAGCTCACGCAACGACATCGAGCACATCCGCCTCGTACGCGAGTGACGGCGGCCGAATTCCTCGTGCGCGAATATGGTTGTGGCCCCGACACCGGTATCGTGTCGGGGCCACAACCATATTTTCAGCGCGTGCAAGTCACTTCTTCAATGACAGTGTCATAGTCATATCGGGATCATCGAGGGAAACGTCGAATGTCGCGTCACCGGTCTTGCTCCATGTGCTTGGAGCGTCGACTCGCCATGACCGGTGGCCTGTACCGACATCGTCAATGTGCCATCATCCTTGAAGTTGGCTGAGATGCCCATGCCCAGTCCCATGACCGAGCAGGAGACCGACCAGGTGCCGTTCGGCTCTCCCTTGGACGCGCCATCGGGGATGGTGACGGTCGGCTGAGCGCGTTGAGAACGGCCGTGCCCTGTTCCTCGCCCAGACCGCCGATGTACCCGATGAGGCCGGTGACCTCGGACATCACGTAATTGCCGCTCGCACCGCTGAACTTCAGATCCTTCAGCGTGTATGAATGGCTGCCATTGCCACTTGTGACCTTGTCGATCGTGGCGCTGACCGTCGGCTTTCCGTCGTCATTGCCCGGCAGATCGAGCGACATCTTCTTTCCGTCGATGCTCAGGGTGCCGGTGTTGCCGCCGGCGCTGAGTGAATACGTTCCGTTGACGACCGTCTGGGACAGGTGCAGGAACACGCCGCCGACGACCAGCGCGGCCACGATGATGATGGCGAGCACGATGATGAGCGGCTTCTTGGATTTCTTCTGCGCGACCGGTGCCACGGGAGCCATGGGGACTCCGGGGACGCCCGGCTGCTGGTATTGGCCGTACTGCTGGGAATCGACCGGCTGCTGCGGATACGTCTGAGCCCGATACGGCTGCTGCTGGTATCCGGCCATTTGCGGCTGCTGCTGGTAAGCGGTGCCGGGCGCGCAGGAACGGCGGGCGCGGGAACGGGAGGCATCCCGGTCGTCTGTACCGGTTGCGGCGCTGCGCCGGATACTGCACTGATTGAGGAACCTGTGCCGATTGAGGAACCTGCGAAGCCGAAGTCTGCGGCTGCGTCGTGTACGCAGCATCGCCGGTGCCGCAGCGGCCGGCTGTGCCGTCGCCGCCGTCAATTGTGCACCGCACGCCCTGCAGAACAAGCTTCCATCGGCGTTGTCTGCGCCGCAATGTGAACACACTATCATCGTTCTTCCCTCTAGGTCCAAGCCCATAATTGACGGCAGCCAGCGGCCCCGTTTCGCTCTCATTCTACCTGCATACGCCCATCGTCAGCGGATTCCGTAGCGCATATGGTCACATTCCGGCTGATGGTCTCAGGCCGTCGGCAGGCAGCTCGGGCCGAACAGGCTCTTGATCTCGGCGAACAGGCTGGTGTCGCGTTTGACGCGGAACCTATCGCCGAAGGTCATCACCCGTGCGTTGCCCTTGGCGTCGAGCACGGCAAGCCGCACTTCGCAGAATCCCGGATGCCGCGTGATGATCTGCGCAAGCTGCTGCATGTTGCCGCGCCCAGGGCCACCAGCGGCAAGGTGATCAGGAACGGACGCTCGTCATCGGTCTCCAGCGCGACCGGCTGCATTTCCGTGGCGCGCATGCTGACGGTCTCGTCCCGAACCTCGACCTGGCCGCGCACCTGCACGACCGCATCCTGTATGAGCTCCGTGCTCGCCGCCTCGTACACTTTGCCGAAGAACATGCACTGGATGGAGCTTTCCATGTCCTCGATGGTGACGATCGCCCACGGGTTGCCCTTCTTCGAGACTCTCGATCGACGTTGGTAATCAGTCCCGCCAGCGTGACCTGCTGCCCGCTGGGCATGGTGGGCGCACGGTCAATCAGATGGGCGATGGACATCTCCCGCATCCCGGCGAGCACTGCTTGCATGCCGCTCAGCGGATGGTCCGACACGTAGAGGCCAAGCATATCGCGCTCGAACTTGAGCTTGTCCTTCTTGTCCCATTCCTCGATGTCCGGCACGCGACCGTCGCATCCCCCATCGCGTCGCGCCCGAATCCTCCGTGTCGGAGAACAGGTCGAACTGTCCTTCCGCCTGCTTGCGCTTGAGGCCGACCACCGAGTCGATCGCCGACTCGTGCACGGTGAACAGCGCCCGGCGGTTCGGGTCGATCGAATCGAATGCGCCCGCCTTGATCAGCGATTCGACCAGTCGCCTGTTCAGCGCGGTCAACGGCACGCGGCGGATGAAGTCCATGAAGTTCACGTATTTGCCACGGCCCGTCTCGCGTTCCGCGATGATGTCCTTGACCGCATTCTCGCCGACGTTGCGGATAGCCCCGAGCCCGAATCGGACGACGTCGCCGACTGCGGAGTACTCGTAGACCGACTCGTTGACATCCGGGGAGAGCACTTGGATGCCCATTCTCCGAGCCTCGCCCAGATACAGGGCGGTCTTGTTCTTGTTGGTCGCCGCGCCCTGCAGCAGCGCGGCCATGAACTCGACCGGGTAGTGCGTCTTGAGGTATGCGGTCCAGTAGGAGATCAGCCGTACGCGGCGGAGTGCGCCTTGTTGAACGCATAGCCGGAGAACGGGACCAGGATCTCCCAGATCGCCTCTGCGGCCTCCTCGGAATAGCCATGCTCCTTCATGCCGGCGAAGAACGGCACCTTCTCCTTGGCCAGCACCTCGGCTTCTTCTTGCCCATGGCTCGCCTGAGCACGTCTGCCTTGCCCAGCGAATAGCCGGCCAGGATACGCGCGGCTGACTGCACCTGCTCCTGATAGATGATCAGGCCGTACGTCTCATCGAGCACCTGCTTGAGGGGCTCGTCGAGCTCGGGGTGGATAGCGTAATCTTCTGCAGGCCGTTCTTGCGCTTGGCATAGTTGGTGTGCGAGTCCATCGACATCGGGCCCGGTCGGTACAGGGCAATAAGTGCGGAGATGTCGTTGAAGTTATCGGGCTTGAGCGTCTTGAGCAGCGAGCGCATGCCGTCGGAATCGAGCTGGAACACGCCGAGCGTGTCTCCGCGCGACAGCAGCTGGTACGTCTCCCGGTCATCGAGAGGGATCTTCGTGTAGTCGATGACGCCCTTGCCGTTGTGCTCGATGTTGGTGAGCGTGTCGCGGATGACCGTCAAGTTGGACAGGCCGAGGAAGTCCATCTTGACCAGGCCGAGCGTTTCGCACGTATGGTACTCGAACGTGGTGGTGACGGTGCCGTCGGTGCGCTCCAGCAGCGGCGAGGTGTCGGTGATCGGCGCGGAACCCATGATCGTGGCGCACGCGTGGACTCCGGTCTGGCGAATCAGCCCCTCGATGCCCTTCGCCTCCTCGGTGATGCGCTTGACTTCGGGATCGGAGTCGTACAGCTCGCGGTATTCGCGCGCCTCGGCGTAGCGCTTGGCGCTCGGGTCGAAGATGTCGTGCACGCTGATGTCCTTGCCTCCGGTGGCGGCCGGCGGCAGCGCCTCGGTGATACGAGTGCCCGTCTCAAAGGGGAATCCCATGATGCGCGCGGAGTCCTTGAGCGCCTGCTTGGTCTTGATGGTGCCGTAGATCACGCATTGGGCGACCTTGTCATGACCGTACTTGTCGGCCACATAGCCCAGCACGCGCATGCGGCCTTCGGGATCGAAGTCGACGTCGATATCGGGCAGGGACACACGCTCGGGGTTCAGGAACCTCTCGAAGATCAGGCCGTGCTTGAGCGGATCGAGCTCGGTGATGCCCATCGCATAGGCGACCATGGCCCCTGCGGCGGAGCCTCGCCCCGGGCCCACCATCACGCCGTGCTCCTTCGCCCAGTTGATGTAGTCGGCGACGACGAGGAAGTAGCCGCAGAACTGCATCTGGCAGATGACGCCGCATTCGTAGTCGGCCTGCTTGAGCACCTCCATCGGCGGGTTGCGTCGTAGCGCTTCTCCAGGCCCTCCTCGACCTTCTTGAGGAACAGCGAGGTCTCGTCCCAACCTTCGGGGCAGTCGAACTGCGGCATGAACGCGCCATCCTCATGGTCGTCGAAGATCACGTTGCAGCGTTCCGCGATCTCCAGCGTGTTGTCGCAGGCGTCGGGATGGTCCTTGAACAGCTCGCGCATCTCCTCGGCGGATTTGATGTAGTATCCCGATCCTTCGAACTTGAAGCGGTTGGGGTCGTCCAGCGTGGCGCCGGAGTTGATGCACAGCATGGCGTCCTGGGCGTCCTTGTCCGCCTCCATGACGTAGTGCGAGTCGTTGGTGGCGAGCAGGGGCGCGCCGAGCTTCTTGGCGATGGTCAGCAGATCGCCGGTAACCTTGCTTTCGATGGACAGGCCGTGGTCCATCAGCTCGATGTAGAAATTGTCCTTGCCGAAGATGTCCTGGAACTCGCCTGCGGCACGCAGCGCCTCGTCGAACTGGCCTAGGCGCAGACGGGTCTGGATGATGCCGGAGGGGCAGCCGGACGAGGCGATCACGCCTTTGGAGTAGGTGGACAGCACCTCCTTGTCCATACGCGGATATCGCATGACACGGCCTTCGAGGTTGGCGACGGACGACGCTTGATGAGGTTGACCAGCCTTCGTCGTTCTCCGCCACATGGTCAGGTGGGTGATCAGGCCGCCGCCCGAGACATCGTCGGGGTTGCGGGCATGGCCGGGAACCGGGGTCCAGTTGGTGTCCCATGACACGCGCGTCTTGTCCTGCCGCGCGGTTTCAGGGGTCACATACGCCTCGATGCCGATGATCGGCTTGACGCCGGAATCGACCGCTGCACGCCACAGCTCGTAGGCGCCGTGCATGTTGCCATGGTCGGTGATGCCGACGCCGGCATGCCCAGCTCCTTGACGCGCTTGACCAGATCGGGCACCTTGGATGCCCCATCCAGCAGCGAGTAGTGCGTGTGGTTATGCAGTTGCACGAAGTTTCCAGCCATGCGTTCCACCTTACCTCATGCCGCACTCACCGGTAGATATGTTCCGTTAATCCTCGCCGGAAACCCTCTTCCGCAGCACGACACACAACTCAATCGTTTGACTTAATCGATTGACGTTATATTATTCCAGCACAAAACACGATTCCCCACAACGGCACGGCAGCCGCGCAGAGAACCCTCAGCACCCAACAAGACCTACCCGCACGGGCGCGCTGATCGGCTCCATCGTGCTGTCGGCCGGCTTCATGGCCGCCTGCGGCCTCGGCATGCTGCTCATCTACCTGTTCCGGGTCCCGTCCGAACAGAAGGACGAGCTCCGCAAGGAGGCCGACCCGAACGGCCTGTGCTACTACAAGGGCCGCTGGCACGTGTTCTACCAGCTGCACCCCTACGGCACCCAGTGGGGCCTGTGCCATTGGGGTCATGTCTCCAGCGAGGACATGGTCACCTAGCGCCGCGAGCCCATCGCCTTCGCCCCGTCCCTCGAACAGGAGAAGGACGGCGAGTTCAAGCCGGAAACCGAGTTCCGCCCGTGGGACTGCGGCCACAATTTCTACGCGCCGCAGTCGTTCAACACGAACGGGCGGCAGATCATGTACGGGTGGATGAGCCCCTTCGTCGAGCCGATCCCCATGCAGGACGACGACTGTTGCGCCTGCGCGTGTTCGTGGACCGCGGCAGTGTCGAGGTCTACGTCAACGGCGGCAAGCAGGTCATGAGCTCGTACAGCTACGCGCCCAAGGTCCCCGCGCGATCGGGCTCGTCGCCGAATCCGGCTCGCTGACCGTCACCTCGCTGACGCTGCATCATCTCAAGTCAATCGGCCTGGACTGGCTGAGGCCAATCCGCTGACGCAATCGGGAAGACACGCCGCAAGACGGTACCAAGCCTTCACCAATCGCGTCAGCGAAATCGCCTTTCAGCTGCTAGGCTTTCCTGTGCAAGGATGATGATCTGAAAACGGGGAATCACATGGGATTGCTGGACAAATTATTCGGTCGTGACACACGTCCCAGGAAATCGTAGGGAAAGTGGACAAAGAGGCCCCGCAACCCCATCGACCAGCTTGGCGTCACCGGCAGATCCCAGCGAAACGCCGCCTACGAGGACACCGCGCACATCCCCAGGATCACCGACTACGTTGCCGAGAAACTTTCGCAACTGCTGCGATATTCCACCGAAATGCCGGTGCTGCGTCTGACCGAGGACGACTCCCCAGCACAGATCACCGACAGCAAGCTCGGCGGCGCGTTCTACGTGCCGGAAGGCATGAAGGCGCCACGCAATCTCGACACCGGAGACCCGCTGTATCTGCTGGCCCAGCTGAACTTCAGCCAACTGCCGCAGCTGCGCGGATTCCCCGCCAGGGACTGCTGCAGTTCTTCATCGACGGCGAGGACACCCTGTACGGAGCGGACTACGACAACCCGCAGTCGCAACGCTCGTGGCGCGTGCGCTACCTCCAACGTGCCGGTCACCGCACTGCATGCCAACCGTGTCGTCAAACCCGCCTGGCATGACGACACGGTGCTGCCGTTCAACGACCCCGACACCGAGCGACGGCTAGTCGCACAGGTCGGCAAGCAGACGATCACACCTACTGACTACCGGTTCGAGGGACGGCTGCAAAGCTGCGTCAGCACGCTCAACGAGTACGACCACGGCTTCTTCCGCGAACATGAGGCGGAGATTCGCGACTCGCTCGCCGCACTGCTGATGTCGGGCGGGCACCAGGTCGGCGGATACCCGATCTTCACGCAAAGCGACCCGCATGATGACAGGATCCGCTGTGGAACAAGGCGACCGACCTGCTACTGCAGATCGATTCGACCGACGACGTGTCGTTCGGCGACTCCGGCGTGGCGAACTTCTTCATCTCCCCCAGCGATCTGGAACGGCTTGACTTCTCACGCGTCCTCTACACCTGGGACTGCTACTGAGCAGCTTTCCTCTTCTCGCCCCCGCTGCGGGCTGTTGAGCGGAGCGAAACTGGGGGGTGGTCTTGACGCTCGAGGAGCGCTCTCCCGGTCACCTCACAACAGACCCGCCAACACAGGGCGAAACGGGAATCCTATTTCTTCACGCCGCCGAATCTGCGATCGCGGTGGATGTAGTGTCGATGGAGCGCCAGAGGACATCGCGGCCGCAGTCGGGGAACAGTTCGGGCACGAAATCAAGCTCGGCGTAGGCGGCTCCCACGGCAGGAAGTTCGACGTGCGCTGCTCGCCGGAGGTGCGGATCACCAGATCGCAATCGGGAATGTCGGGGTTGTACAGGTGGTCGGCGATCATCTTCTCGGTGACGCGGTCGCCCTTGATGCGTCCCGCCGCCACCTCGCGCGCGATCTCGGCGCAGGCGTCGGCGATCTCGGCGCGGCCACCGTAGTTGATGCAGAACACCACATCGATGACCTTGTTGTGCTTGGTGCGCTCCATGGCCACCTCAAGCTCGTCGATCACCGACTTCCACAGCTTCGGGCGGCGACCGGACCAGCGCACTCGCACGCCCCAATCGTCCATCTGCGCGACACGACGGTGGATGATCTCACGCGAGAACCCCATCAGGAAGCGCACCTCCTGCGGTGAGCGCTTCCAGTTCTCGGTCGAGAACGTGTACAGGCTCAGATACCGCACGCCGGCCTCGATCGCACCGGCGATCGTGTCGAACACCACGGGCTCGGCCGCCTGATGGCCGTCCGTGCGCACCAGCCGCGCTGCTGCGCCAGCGGCCGTTGCCGTCCATGATCACGCCCACATGACGGGGCACCTTGTTCTTCGGGAAATCCGGGATACGCGCAGGATCGGAAAATGGCGCCGCCGGAATGTCCAGCGACGTGTAATCGACGTTTTCAAAAGCCATACCGCTAATCTAGCAAGCGCAAGGAACGAATGGGGCGTTCCAGATAATACTCGCCCCAGTCTTCAACAAATCGCAACACCCGCGCATCCGGCGGAGCCCCGTCAAGCACTCCCCAATCCCCGTCGACCGCCGCCGAGAGCTGCACCACCTCGTCCGGGTCATGCGTTTCGCATCGGGCGTGCGGTCGGTCGAACACATCAGCGCCGGCGGACGGGGAGAAGAACATCGGGCCCGACATGCGGCCTTCCCCGGCGCCCCCGTCATCGCCGCTCTCCCCGCGACCGGCGAGACGGCGAC
>ENA-OQAS01001103-OQAS01001103.1-human-gut-metagenome-genome-assembly--contig:-NODE-1103-length-13117-cov-3.616397_pt1 | contig 13117 bp, 18 predicted proteins | sample MGYA00242733_ERZ504523 | MGnify/ENA primary metagenome ERZ504523 (study PRJEB26092, sample SAMD00036239) | human gut metagenome | host: Homo sapiens | study: EMG produced TPA metagenomics assembly of... | reverse complement strand
AGTAACGACCGATAATTTCCGGCAAACTCTCGCCATCATGCCGAATGGAAAGCATTCCGGACAAATAATCGTGTACCGCCCCGGCAAAATGGTACCTAAACAATCCACAAATAAGACGCCGTACCAAACTTCGCTCCCATTATAGCACCGAAAATAGGTCCTAAGCCGGCTATATTCAAAAATTGAATCATGAAAATCTTCCAAGTAGGAAGTGGAATAAAGTCAACACCATCCGCCATGGTCAGGGCAGGTGTCTTCCTTATCTTGTCAGGACCGAACACACGTTCCACATAACTTCCATACAAAAAGTATCCGCCTACAAGAACCAATAATGCAATAATAAAGGTTATCATATTCTATTTTTTGTTTTGTTGGGGCAAAAGTAACGAATTAATTGATTACTTCGTATCTTTGCCCTAAAATTAAAGTAAATGCGAACATTCTTTATAACTTTATTACTAGTCATAGTGAGTTTATCACCCGTTTTCTCACAACCTAAATATGAAATCCGTGCCACCTGGCTCACTACGCTCGGAGGAATGGACTGGCCTCGTAACAAGGCAGTAAACGCATCAGCATCCGGCGTCAGCAAAAAGAATTATGTGATATACTGGATCGCCTGAAAGCCGCCAATTTCAATACGGTATTGTTGCAAACCCGTCTGCGCGGAGATATGATTTATCCTTCCGCCATAGAAACTTTCGCCGAATCACTGACAGGTAGCACAGGAGGGAATCCCGGATATGACCCTTTGGCTTTCGCATCGGAGAATGCCACAAACGCGGCATGGAACTACATGCATGGATTGTTACGATTCCTGCCGGAAACACCCGTCAAGTACAATTGCAAGGACGTAGCTCCGTAGTACGGAAAAACCGGACTATTTGCAAACTTTATAAAGGTAACTGGTACTTGGACCGGGAAATCCGGGAACCAAAGAATATCTGTCATGCATCGTAAAAGAAATAACTTCCCGTTATGATATAGACGGCATTCATTTCGATTACATCCGCTACCCTGAGCAAGCCGACAACTTTCCCGACAAGGACACCTACCGGAAATACGGCAAAGGTAAGGAGTTGAAACAATGGCGGCGTGATAATATCACAGATATTGTGCATAGGCTCTATACCGACATCAAGACTATCAAACCCTGGGTGAAAGTCAGCAGTTCCCCTATTGGCAAATACCGAGATACCAACCGATATCCCTCCCGTGGATGGAACGCTTATCATGTAGTTTACCAAGATGCTCAGAAATGGCTAAAAGAAGGTATTCATGATGCGTTGTTCCCGATGATGTATTTTCAGGGAAATAATTTCTATCCTTTTGCATTGGATTGGAAAGAGAATTGCGGTAACCGCTGGATAGTACCAGGTTTGGGCATTTATTTCCTCTCTCCCGACGAACAAAATTGGCCGTTGGACGAAATAGTCCGCCAACTTCATTTCACCCGTCAGATAAAACTAAACGGACAAGCCTACTTCCGCAATCGTTTTCTATTGAACAACACCAAAGGCATTTGGGACGAACTCCAAGAGAATTTCTATACCACTCCGGCATTGATTCCCCCAATGACTGGATGGACAGCATCCCCCCATCCACTCCGGCCATGCCTTCCCTGCAACTGTTGCCGGACGGCAAAATGCACATGAGCTGGCAGATTTCCACAGATAACAACGGAGGTCTTGTCACCTATCATCTTTATGCCTCGGATACCTATCCGGTAGATATCACAGATGCCGGAAACTTACTGGAAACCTATCTCACCCATACGGAATACGAATATACCCCTACTTCACCTTGGCGACAAAAACGTTATTTTGCCGTAACAGCTGCCGACCGTTTTGGAAACGAAAGTGCTCCCTTGGAACTGAATGCAATTTCAGAAACGGACATGCCTTTACTAAATGACGGAGATATTCTCACCCTGCCTGAAATAAAAGAGGCAAAGACAGTGAAAATATTTACTGCTACCGGTGAAGAAATAAAATATTTTGTTTATGCACCCCAAATGTCCATAGCCTCATTACCCGGCGGATTCTATACAGTATATATCTTGAATAATGCAGGAGCACAAACCTTTGTCGGAACAATCGTAAAATAAACACATAGCAAAAAGTAAATTTGGGCAAAGCGTAGCGAAGTACATTCAAAGTGTTATTCTACGTGAAGAAAGGCAGTGCCAAACCCAACGGCAACCTGCCTCTGATGTGTTGTATCACGGTGGACGCGGAAGTTGTAACAAAATACTCAAAGATATAGGCATACAATGCGGTTTCAAGGTTTGTTTGACCTACCACGTGGCAAGACATTGTGCATTGTCTTTATCGCTCAAATTGAATGGGTTGCAAAGATTGGCTTCTTGATAGGTAACGATTTAGAAACGAGCGAAGTTCTGTATTCTGCCTTGTTAAACCCAAAGAACGCTGACTTCAAATGCAAAGGTAGTGGATTAGTTTGGATTATTATCATTCTTGTCCTTTAATCTTTTGATTTCTTTATCAAAATCACTTTCAAGCAAATCCATTTCGCGTTTGCGATAGATGGCGAATTCCTTTTCTGCCTTTTCAATCGCCTGTTTATGTGAAATACGTCCCTTATCAATCAAAACCTTTCGTTTATGGGCAATAATCTGATTATCCAATGCCTCTATCCAATCTTTCATGGTCATGGGATTCATTTCCAATGCCTGGAACTCGGCAAAGTCCAAGAAACCGGAAACAAGCAGATTCAAACGCTGGAGTTCTATTTCTGACAAATAGTTCTTGGCAATCTTCACATCATCCTTAGTCACATAGTTGCCTTTGAAGTTCGTCATACCCACAAACGGCTTCTCATTATCCACACGATTGTAGATAACTTCCGCTGCCGTATTTTCGTGAACGGCATAATGGAGCTTGTTTTGCACGGTGGCAAAAAACATCTTTGTCATCTCGTCCCGTGGGTTATAGTCCGTGGCTGTGGCATATATGTCCGTAACCTGTTGATAGAAGTTACGTTCACTACTACGAATATCCCTGATGCGTTGCAGCAACTCACGGAAGTAACGATTACCCCCTTGCTTCAACCGCTCATCATCCATAGCAAATCCCTTTTGGATATATTCATGAAGCCGTTGAGTCGCCCAACGGCGAAAACGGGTTGCAACCTGAGATTGCACACGATAGCCCAAGGCGATAACCATGTCAAGATTGTAATGGTCAATGTTACGTCTCACCTGACGATTGCCTTCCCGACGAACTAACAAGAATTTCTTGTTAGTTGCTTCTGTGAATAATTCTCCGTCTTTATAGATGTTATCTACATGTTGGCTGATATTCTGTTGTGTAGTACAATATATTTCCGCCAACTGATTCTGTGTCAGCCACAAATCTTCATCGGAAAAGCGAACAGACACACGTATTATCTCATTATCGTCTTGATAGAGTATTATTTTGTTATTCTCACTCATGATTAGCGATTGTCTTTTTTCTTGGAATTTGAACGATAAAGGCTATCAGTGATGATACCTCTAAATATATCTTCATTAAGAAATTCTAAAGTACGATTTAGCTCAACAACATTATTGGTCGGTAACACTAACTCATTGTTCCCATTAATTTGTGCATTGATTCCATATTTCTTTAAAAGACTTGTTTTCGTTCGAAACGTCTTTCGCATAAAAGTAGCAATGTTGTTTGTGCTAGATAATAATTTTATGAGTCGACGAGTTTTTATGTTTGCGATATGTTTTATATTCTCTGCATTTACATCTATACCTTTTTATTTCGCCAAATGATTCAATTTCTGTATTTGTGGCTTCTGTAACAAAATCTATTAGCGAAATATTTGATTTGCAATTGTATAACTTTGAAAGTACAATTTCCCATTTTCATATATTGCATGAATTTTATCTTCTACGATAAAGGCAGAAGTATTCATTTTAGCAAAAATGTTTCCATGCTCATCTTGCAGTTGGCTTCTTGCCATGTCTGTAAGGCTGATATAGTCTTCTTCATTGTATTTGACAACGCTAATATCTGTATTTTGAACGGTAATTTTTGCCATTGTAATTGATGCATTGAGTTTCAATCACAAAGATAGCTATAATTTGTGAGGTTGCATTCTTTTTATATGGACTATCTACAAAGATAGGATGCAGTTTTTTTGATAGTAGGCATTATTCCCCGAATAATTTTATTAACTTTATAAATGCAAAGAGTTATTTGACAGCATAGCACCGCAAATCGCTGATATTCGCACGGTTGCTAAATCGTTACCTCTGTTTCTCAAATACTACGCTAAAAGTTTATTCTTCAATCGGTTGCATCAAACTGATGAAAATCTAAAATAAAAAATGCAAACTGCTTCTTTGGCATGACACATTATGTCGTTGCAGATGCCCGGCTCTCAAAAAGTTTGTCTGCCGGGCATATCCATCTTTGTCGTTAAGTTATAATCTGATAAAACTTTACGTACTGTTATTTTTTGTTTCCGCACTGCAATGTTTTTGTTCCGCCACCGTATTATGCTGATATACAACGACATGCAGTGACAGAATTTTCTGTATCCCCACAAAGTGTTTTTTTCGTTTTTCCTTGTAGAAGCCAGCTTGTCAGATGCCGGTTGTCATATTGGATACGTAATCCTGGTATATTTACGGCAGTATCCGTGCAAGAAGAGTGCACCATCTGTACCATCACCCAGATGAACAGGCCCTGTCATTCGGGTGAATAGCCGTTGTCACCTGTGTGAAACTGCCGCTTCACACAGGTGAAGCAATAAAGCCATAAAGCTGTTTTCATGGTAACATACTGCCGGCAAGGTACATCTGTTGGAGTTTTGCCGCTATGGGTGTGGTGGCGAATGTGGTACATTGACCGCCGATTACCAACCGTTTCGGGGCCTTTACAGATATTTTCACACCGGAACATACTGATAATGAAAACGATGAGGTGACGGGGAAATTTTATATTTCACGTTAAATTAGGCCGTGTTTTCTTTTATAGTCTTTAAGATCTTTGATATGGATGGGGGATGGTTTGTACTATGCGTCTTTCTTTATAACGCTATATTGACAAGGCATTGTAACATATAAATAGTGTATGATATTAATGCCTGTTCGATATACATATTAAATTTACTCGTCTAAAAAATAAGAGCATAGCAATAAATCTAAAACAGGAACGGCAATAATATGGGAACAGAATAAATCCCTTCTCCTCTTTTATTTTCATAAAACTCAAGGCTATAAGCAAAATAATAACTATTTTTGCACATTCAATTGAATAAAATATATAACTCATGAGCAATCAACGATACATGCAGCGCGGTGTGTCAGCATCCAAGGAAGATGTGCACAACGCCATTAAGAACATTGACAAAGGTATTTTTCCGCAAGCTTTTTGTAAAATCATCCCCGATATTCTAGGCGGAGATCCTGAATATTGCAACATTATGCACGCTGACGGTGCAGGTACCAAATCATCACTGGCTTATTTGTATTGGAAAGAAACCGGCGATTTAAGCGTATGGAAAGGCATTGCACAAGATGCACTGATTATGAACATCGATGACTTGTTGTGTGTAGGTGCAGTAGATAATATTCTGGTTTCATCAACTATCGGCCGTAATAAGCTACTCGTTCCGGGTGAAGTCATTTCCGCTATCATCAACGGAACGGATGAACTGTTGGCCGAACTCGCGAAATGGGTGTAGGCGTATACGCTACCGGAGGCGAGACTGCTGATGTAGGTGACTTGGTTCGTACCATCATCGTAGATTCTACGTAACATGCCGCATGAAACGTACCGATGTCATTAACAATGCCAATATTCGCCCGGGTGACGTCATCATAGGTCTGGCATCTTACGGACAGGCTACTTATGAAAAAGAATACAACGGAGGCATGGGCAGCAACGGACTCACCAGTGCCCGCCACGACGTGTTCGCAAAATACCTGGCCGAGAAGTATCCCGAAAGCTATGACAAGGCAGTACCCGAAGAACTAGTGTACAGTGGCAATTTGAAGCTGACCGATACTGTAGAAGGAAGTCCGCTGGATGCAGGAAAGCTGGTACTCTCACCTACCCGTACCTATGCTCCGGTAGTGAAGAAATTACTGGATGCGCTCCGACCTGAAATTCACGGAATGGTTCACTGCTCAGGCGGTGCTCAAACCAAAGTCCTGCACTTTGTAGGAAACAATTGCCGTGTAGTAAAGGACAACCTGTTCCCCGTTCCCCCTCTGTTCAAAACCATCAAGGAACAAAGCGGCACCGATTGGGAAGAAATGTACAAAGTATTTAATATGGGCCACCGCCTGGAAGTTTACCTCTCACCCGAACATGCCGAAGAGGTGATCGCCATCAGCAAGTCATTCAATATTGACGCGAAGATCGTGGGACGTATAGAAGAAAGTGACAAGAAGGAGCTAATTATCAAAAGTGAGTTTGGAGAATTCAAATACTGACAAGCAATATTATAATAACGCTTCCAAGCCTGCTACATTGAAAAAAAGATTTTTTTATGGCATAGGAGCAATAATATGCTCATTAGTTACGATTGATACAATACGCGAGTTGTATTTCATCTCTACCGCATGGGGTCATGAAACAACTTGGCATGACATACTATATACAGTAAGAAAAGTACTTGCCATACTTGGGTGGATATTACTCACTTGGTATGTCGCAAATAAATGTTTAGAAAAGAATGGCAGAAAACAATAATACATTACTTGAGAAATTAGACGGGTTAGTGGCTCGCTTTGAGGAAGTTTCCACCCTCATTACAGACCCTAATGTCATAGCTGACCAAAAACGTTATGTCAAGCTCACCAAGGAATACAAGGACTTGAATGACATCATGAAAGCCCGTAGAGAATATATACAATGCCTGAATGGACTGGAAGAGGCCAAACAAATCATGACTAACGAATCCGACCCGGAGATGAAAGAGATGGCACGCGAAGAGGCAAATCTCTGCGAAGTCCGCATCCCAGAACTGGAAGAGGAAATCAAACTGTTACTCGTTCCTGCGGATCCGCAAGATGACCGAAATGCCATTCTGGAGATACGCGTGGTACGGGAGGTGATGAAGCCGCCATTTTTGCAGGCGACTTGTTCCGTATGTACTCCAAATACTGCGAGACAAAAGGTTGGAGACTGGAAGTATCCAGCGCCAATGAAGGAGCAGCAGGAGGTTTTAAGGAAATTATCTGCTCCGTAACCGGAGATAAAGTATATGGCACTCTGAAATATGAATCGGGCGTACATCGTGTGCAACGTGTACCAGCCACCGAAACCCAAGGACGTGTACATACTTCAGCCGCATCAGTCGCCGTTTTACCCGAAGCCGAGCCTTTTGATGTGGAAATTAACGAAGGGGAAATCAAATGGGACACTTTCCGAAGCGGTGGTGCCGGCGGACAGAACGTAAATAAGGTGGAATCCGGAGTACGCCTGCGCTACAACTGGAAGAACCCCAACACCGGAATAGTAGAGGAAATCCTGATAGAATGTACCGAAACCCGTGACCAGCCGAAAAATAAAGAACGAGCCCTTTCTCGCCTGCGTACCTTTATATATGATAAAGAACACCAAAAGTACATTGACGACATTGCCAGCAAACGAAAAACAATGGTATCTACCGGAGACCGATCGGCAAAAATACGTACCTACAATTATCCGCAAGGACGTATCACCGACCACCGCATCAACTATACCATTTACAATTTGGCCGCCTTTATGGATGGCGACATTCAAGACTGCATTGACCATTTGACTGTAGCCGAGAATGCCGAACGTTTGAAAGAGAGCGAATTATAATTTAAATATCGTAAACCATAAACTGTAAACATAGCAATGAACAAGCAACAATTATTTGAAAATATCCAAAAGAAAAAATCATTCCTCTGTGTAGGACTGGACACCGACATAAAGAAGATCCCCGAACATCTGTTAAAAGAAGAAGATCCTATCTTCGCTTTCAACAAAGCCATCATTGACGCTACCGCCCCTTATTGCATCGCCTATAAACCCAATCTGGCCTTTTATGAAAGCATGGGCGTAAAGGATGGATCGCTTTCGAAAAGACTGTATCCTACATCAAGGAAAACTATCCCGACCAATTCATCATTGCCGATGCAAAAACGTGGCGATATCGGAAACACTTCGGCCATGTATGCCCGCACATTCTTTGAAGAGCTGGACATTGACTCAGTCACCGTAGCTCCTTACATGGGTGAAGACAGCGTGACTCCCTTCCTGAGTTACGAAGGCAAATGGGTAATCCTGCTAGCGCTTACCAGCAACAAGGGTTCCCACGACTTCCAGCTGACCGAGGACACCAACGGCGAACGCCTTTTCGAAAAAGTATTGCGCAAATCACAAGAATGGGCCAACGATGAAAACATGATGTACGTAGTAGGCGCCACACAAGGACGCGCTTTCGAAGACATCCGTAAAATTGTTCCCAACCACTTCCTGCTTGTACCTGGAATCGGCGCACAAGGAGGTTCTCTAGAGGAAGTCTGCAAATATGGCATGAATAGTACCTGTGGACTTATTGTTAATTCAAGCCGTGCCATTATCTATGCGGATAAAACTGAGAATTTTGCGACTGTAGCAGGACAAGAAGCTCAGAAAGTCCAGGCACAGATGGAGAAAATAATGTGCCAATAAAACAATGTGCTAATATGCAAATTATCAGGTAGATACATAGCGTAATACATTGGTTTAAGCATATCAGCACACTGAATAATTATTCCCCATGAGTGACCGAAAAATTATAAATGACCCCGTCTTCGGGTTTATCAACATCCCGAAGGGGTTACTATATGACATTGTATGTCACCCATTGCTGCAACGTCTTACCCGCATCAAGCAACTGGGCCTGTCCTCTGCCGTATATCCGGGAGCACAACATACCCGTTTCCAACACTCATTAGGCGCTTTCCACTTAATGAGCGAAACGATCAAGCACCTTACCGCCAAAGGTAACTTCATCTTTGACAGCGAAGCGGAAGCCGTACAAGCTGCCATCCTGTTACACGACATCGGACACGGTCCCTTCTCCCATGTGCTGGAAAACACATTGGCAGGAGGCGTTTCACATGAAGAAATCTCCTTGATGCTGATGGAACGAATGAACAAGGACATGAAAGGTCAACTCAATCTTGCCATACAGATATTCAAAGATGAATATCCCAAGAAATTCCTGCACCAACTGGTCAGCGGTCAATTGGATATGGATCGTTTGGACTATCTGCGGCGTGACAGTTTCTATACCGGTGTATCCGAAGGCAATATCGGGTCCGCCCGCATCATCAAAATGCTTGATGTAAAAGACGATCACCTGGTAGTAGAATCCAAAGGCATTTACTCCATCGAAAACTTCCTGATGTCCCGCCGCCTGATGTACTGGCAGGTATATCTGCACAAGACCTCCGTTGCCAGTGAAAAAATGCTGGTCAACACTCTGACACGAGCAAAGGAATTAGCCTTACGTGGCGTAGAGCTGTTCGCCTCACCCGCTTTAAGATTCTTTTTATACCATCCTATTGATAAAAAAGAATTTTATAACAGCCCGGATTGTATTGAAAATTTTATTCAATTAGATGATAATGACATATGGACTGCACTGAAAGTTTGGAGCAATCACAGCGATGTGGTATTGTCCACTCTGAGTCGTGGAATGATTAACAGGAAACTATTCAAAGTAGAGGTAACCTCCTCTTCCATCACAAAAGCACGAAAAGAAGAAATTCTTTCAAGAATAAGTAAGAGACTGAATATCAACAAGAAAGAAGCAAAATACTTCCTATCCATATCCAGTATAGAAAACAATATGTATAAAAAGGAGGATGACAGTATTGAAATCATCTATAAAGATGGAAGCACCCGCGATATAGCCAAGGCTTCGGATATGCTCAACATCTCTCTTCTCTCCCGAAAAGTCAAAAAATATTATATATGTTACCTGCGTTCCGAAAACGACGGACATTAAATAATTAGCGAATTGTACGGATATATAAAAAAAAAATGCGTAATTTGCATAATTAATGATGTGTTTACACTAACATGTAACACGCAAGTAACAAAACTGAAACATTTAGAACATAAAGAATTAGACAGTATTATGGAGTTCTCAGCTAAACAAATTGCGGAATACATCCAGGGAATTATTGTTGGCGATGAAAACGCAACTGTGCATACTTTTGCTAAAATAGAGGAAGGCGTGCCGGGAGCGATTTCTTTTCTTTCAAATCCTAAGTATACTCATTACATTTACGATACTCAGTCTACCATTGTGTTGGTAAACAAAGATTTCGTTCCCGAGCAAGAAGTAAAAGCTACCTTAATCAAGGTAGACAACGCCTACGAAAGTCTGGCTAAACTACTGACCCTCTATGAAATGAGCAAACCTAAAAAGACTGGTATAGATCCGCTGGCATACGTTGCCCCCACTGCGAAGTTGGGGAAGGATGTATATATCGCTCCGTTTGCCTGCGTAGGCGATGGTGCTGAGATTGGTGACAACACTTCCCTCCACCCGCACGCTACTGTAGGAAGCCATGCCAAAGTAGGTAATAATTGTACACTTTATCCACATGCCACCATCTATCACGACTGCTTGGTAGGAAACCACTGTACCCTGCATGCAGCTGCGTAATCGGTGCTGATGGATTCGGATTCGCACCTTCTCCCGAAGGGTACGAAAAAATTCCACAAATAGGTATTGCCATCATAGAAGATAATGTGGAGATTGGTGCTAATACCTGCGTAGATCGTGCCACCATGGGCGCCACCATTGTACATAAAGGAGTGAAACTGGATAACCTGATCCAGATAGCACACAATGTGGAAGTAGGAAGCCACACTGTCATGGCATCACAGGTGGGTATTGCCGGTTCCACCAAAGTAGGTGAATGGTGCATGTTTGGCGGACAAGTAGGACTAGCCGGACATATTAAGATAGGTGACAAGGTAGGTATCGGCGCACAAGCAGGCGTTCCCGGTAACGTGAAATCCAACGAGCAAATTCTAGGCACTCCGGCCATCGATGCCAAGAATTTCATGAAATCATCGGCCGTATACAAAAAACTGCCCGAAATTTACACCACACTGAACGCCATGCAGAAAGAAATAGAAGAATTAAAAAAACAACTAAATAAATAAACCCCATGTTGAAACAGAAGACATTAAAAGGCAGTTTTTCTTTAAATGGAAAAGGCCTTCACACCGGAGTAAACTTGACGGTGACATTCAATCCTGCACCGGACAACCACGGGTATAAAATCCAACGAATTGATCTTGAAGGACAACCAATAATTGATGCCGTAGCAGAAAACGTAGGTGATACTACCCGCGGCACTGTGCTGATGAAAAACGGAATAAAAGTAAGTACAGTAGAACATGCTTTGGCAGCTCTTTATGCAGCTGGTATAGACAACTGCCTGATTCAGGTAAGCGGTCCCGAATTCCCTATTCTGGACGGCAGTGCCAAAGCGTATGTAGAAAATATACAGCGTGTAGGAATCGAAGAACAGAATGCTGTCAAGGATTACTATATCATAAAATCAAAAATCGAATTCAGGGACGAGGAAACCGGATCTTCCATCATTGTTCTTCCGGACGAAAATTTCAGTGTGAATGCACTGATCTCTTATCAGTCTAAAATACTGTCCAATCAGTTCGCCACACTGGAAGACATGGCTAAATTCCCCACCGAGGTAGCTTCCGCGCGTACCTTTGTATTCGTCCGCGAAATAGAACCATTGCTGGGTGCCGGACTGATCAAGGGAGGCGATCTGGACAACGCCATCGTAATCTACGAAAAAGAGATGAGCCAGGAAAACTACGACAAGCTGGCAGACGTCATGGGGGTTCCCCACATGGACGCCACCAAACTGGGCTACATCAACATGTTCCTTGGTATGGGACAACGAACCGGCCCGCCACAAACTGCTGGATATCATCGGCGACCTGGCACTGATAGGCAAACCCATCAAGGACGCATCATCGCCACCCGTCCGGGGCATACCATCAACAACAAATTGCCCGCCAGATACGCAAAGAAATCAAACTTCACGAAATACAGGCTCCGTCCTATAACTGCAACGAAGCTCCCATCATGGATGTCAACCGCATCCGCGAACTGCTTCCGCACCGTTATCCTTTCCAGCTAGTGGACAAGTCGTTGCCATTGGCGCCAACCACATTGTCGGTGTGAAAAACGTAACCGCCAACGAACCCTTCTTCCAGGGACACTTCCCACAGGAACCTGTCATGCCGGGTGTGCTTCAAGTAGAAGCCATGGCACAATGCGGTGGTCTGCTTGTTCTTAATTCAGTGGACGAACCCGAAAGATACTCCACCTACTTCATGAAAATAGACGGTGTGAAATTCCGCCAGAAGTAGTGCCGGGAGACACTTTATTGTTCCGTGTTGAATTGTTGGCTCCTATCCGCCGGGGCATCTCCACAATGAAAGGATATGTGTTTGTAGGCGAAAAAGTAGTCTGCGAAGCCGAGTTTATGGCACAAATAGTAAAAAATAAATAACCACTAAAAAACAACATGATTAGTCCATTAGCATATATACATCCCGAAGCAAAAATTGGTGAGAATGTAGAAATCGGTCCTTTTGTGTTTATCGACAAGAATGTAGTTATCGGTGATAACAACACAATCATGCCTAACGCCAATATACTGTATGGCTCACGCATAGGGAACGGCAACACCATTTTTCCGGGAGCTGTTATAGGCGCTATTCCCCAGGATTTGAAATTCCGCGGTGAAGAAACGACTGCCGAAATAGGTGATAACAACACCATTCGCGAGAATGTAACCATCAATCGTGGTACAGCGGCTAAAGGCAAAACCATAGTGGGCAGTAACAACCTGTTGATGGAAGGAGTACACGTAGCACATGATGCCATCATAGGCAGCGGTTGCATCATAGGCAATGCCACCAAGATGGCAGGTGAAATTATCATTGATGATAACGCCATTATCAGCGGCGCCGTATTGATGCACCAATCTGCCGGGTAGGCGGTTATGTAATGGTACAGGGCGGTTCACGTTTCAGCAAGGACATTCCTCCTTATATTATAGCAGGGCGCGAACCCATTG
>ENA-OQAS01001102-OQAS01001102.1-human-gut-metagenome-genome-assembly--contig:-NODE-1102-length-13119-cov-5.031327_pt1 | contig 13119 bp, 15 predicted proteins | sample MGYA00242733_ERZ504523 | MGnify/ENA primary metagenome ERZ504523 (study PRJEB26092, sample SAMD00036239) | human gut metagenome | host: Homo sapiens | study: EMG produced TPA metagenomics assembly of... | reverse complement strand
AGGTGGAAATCTTGTTCAGGTATTCCTGCACCTGGTCCGGCTGATTGACGTGGGCGGCAGCCAGAGCGGTAAAGCCGATGATCGCATTCATCCGAAAAACAGATTTGTTCCGGAATGAAAATGGGAAACAAAAGTAAAAAGAAAGGGTCGATCAGCTACGCGAAATGGGGCTACATCTTCATTGCGCCGTTCTTCATCATCTTCGCGGTATTCCAGCTGATCCCTCTGGCATCCACCATTTACTACAGCTTTTTTGAATATTACCGCAGCGGCCTGAAGATCATCGGCCCCAGCTTTGTGGGCCTGAAAAACTACATTACCCTGTTCGCCACCGATCTGCCCAAGTACTTTGGCAACACGCTGATCCTGTGGATCATCGGCTTTATCCCGCAGATCGCCATTTCCCTGTTGCTGGCAGCATGGTTCACCGATCTGCGCCTGAAGTTGAAGGGCCAGACCTTCTTCAAGACGGTCATCTACATGCCCAACCTGATTATGGCCTCCGCCTTTGCAATGCTGTTCTTCGCGCTGTTCTCGGACAACGGCCCGGTGAACGCCGTGCTGCAGAGCATGGGCTGGATCGATGCACCCATCAGCTTTCTGAACACCGTGTGGGGCAACCGCGGGCTGATCGGCCTGATGAACTTCCTGATGTGGTTCGGCAACACCACCATCATGCTGATGGCTGCGATCATGGGCGTAGATCCCACCCTGTACGAAGCGGCTGAACTGGACGGCTGCACCCCGAACCAGATGTTCTGGAAGATCACCATTCCGCTGATCCGTCCCATCCTTGTTTACGTCATGATCACCTCCATGATCGGCGGCCTGCAGATGTTCGATGTGCCGCAGATTTTGACCAACGGCAAGGGCGGCCCGGACCGCACCTCCACCACCATGATCATGTACCTGAACAACCACCTGTTCAGCAAGAACTACGGCATGGCCGGTGCAGTCTCGGTGGTGCTGTTCCTCGTGTGTGCAGTGCTGTGCGTTGTGGTCTACTTCTCCCTTACCAAGGAGGATGACGGCCTGACCCGCGCCCAGCGCAAAGAACTGAACGCCGCCAAAAAGGCAGCAAAAGGAGGGAAATGATTATGGCACACACTCCTAGAAATCAATCGGAAAAAGCAACACTGGCTGCACGCCGCGCATGGTGTTATCTGGTGCTGGTGCTCATCAGCTTTTTGTGCCTGTTCTTCTTCTATGTGCTGGTGATCAACTCCACCCGCACCCACTTCGAGATCCAGAAAGGCTTCTCGCTGCTGCCGGGCAAATCGCTCATTACCAACTTCCAGAACGTGCTGGCCGATGCTAACATCCCTGTCATCACCGGCATCCGCAACAGCCTGATCGTCTCTGCCTGCTCGGCGGCGTTCAGCGTGTACTTCTCGGCCTGACGGCCTACGGCATCTACGCCTATAACTTCAAATTCAAAAAGGCCGCGTTTGCCATTATCCTGCTGATCATGACCATGCCCACGCAGGTGTCCGCTCTGGGCTTTTTGCAGCTCATCACCAAGATGGGCCTGAAGAACAGCTTTATCCCGCTGATCCTGCCCAGCATTGCAGCGCCCACCGTGTTCTTCTTCATGAAGCAGTATCTGGACGCTTCCCTTCCCATGGAGATCGTAGAGGCTGCCCGCATCGACGGTGCAGGCGAGTTCTACACCTTCAACAAGATCGTGCTGCCCATTATGAAGCCCGCTTTGGCAGTGCAGGCCATTTTCTCCTTCGTGGCCAGCTGGAACAACTACTTCATTCCCGCTCTGGTGCTGGACAGCGCCGACAAAAAGACCCTGCCCATCCTGATTGCACAGCTGCGCAGTGCAGACTTCCTCAAGTTTGATATGGGCAAGGTTTACATGATGGTGCTATCGCCATTCTGCCCGTCATCATCGTGTATCTGCTGCTTTCCAAGTTCATCGTCGCGGTGTTGCTTTGGGCGGCGTGAAAGGCTGACGGCATTTTGCCGCAAACAGCAAAAGGGTCCCGGAGAAATTCCGGGACCCTTTTGCTGTGTTTAGGATATAAGGAATTTTAGGAAGAGATCAGGAGAAAAAACAAGGCATACACATTCTGTCGGAGGTTTTAAGGGGATAAGATTACTCGCCGCGGACGGCTGCGAAACCTGCTTCCAGATCAGCAATGATATCGTCGATGTGCTCAGTGCCGATGGACAGGCGGATGGTGTTCTGATAGATCTGCTGCTCGGCCAGCTCTTCGTCGTTCAGCTGGCTGTGGGTGGTGGAAGCCGGGTGGATGACCAGACTCTTCACATCAGCAACGTTTGCCAGCAGGGAGAAGACCTTCAGGTTATCGATGAACTTGAATGCTTCCTCGCGGCCGCCTTTGATGTTGAAGGTAAAGATGGAAGCACCGCCGTTGGGGAAGTACTTCTCGTACAGGGCGTGATCCGGGTGATCCGGCAGGGAGGGGTGGTTGACCTTCTCCACCTGCGGGTGGTTTGCCAGAAACTCGACTACCTTCTTGGTGTTCTCCACATGGCGCTCGATACGCAGGCTCAGGGTCTCGGTACCCTGCAGCAGCAGGAAGGCGTGAACGGAGAAATGGTGGCACCGGTATCACGCAGCAGGATCGCACGGATGTAGGTGACAAAAGCTGCGGGGCCTGCTGCATCGGCAAAGGAAACGCCGTGGTAGCTGGGGTTGGGGTCAGCAATGTTGCCGAACTTACCGCTTGCCTTCCAGTCGAACTTGCCGCTGTCCACGATGATGCCGCCCAGCGTGGTGCCGTGGCCGCCGATGAACTTGGTGGCGGAATGGACGACGATATCTGCGCCGTGCTCAATGGGACGGATCAGGTACGGGGTGCCGAAGGTGTTATCGATGACCAGCGGCAGGCCGTGCTTGTGCGCGATGGCTGCAATGGCATCGATATCGGGGATATCGCTGTTGGGGTTGCCCAGAGTTTCCAGATAGACGGCCTTGGTGTTGGGCTGGATGGCATTCTCCACCTCAGCCAGATCGTGTGCATTGACAAAGGTAGTGGTGACACCGAACTGGGTCAGGGTGTGCTCCAGCAGGTTGTAGCTGCCGCCGTAGATGGTCTTCTGAGCCACGATGTGGTCACCAGCCTGTGCCAGTGCTTCGATGGTGTAGGTGATGGCAGCGGCACCGGAGGCGGTTGCCAGAGCAGCCACGCCGCCCTCCAGCGCAGCGATGCGCTTCTCGAACACGTCCTGCGTGGAGTTGGTCAGGCGGCCGTAGATGTTGCCGGCATCTGCCAGACCAAAGCGGTCTGCTGCGTGCTGGCTGTTGCGGAACACATAGGAAGTGGTCTGGTAAATGGGCACTGCACGGGAATCGGTTGCGGGATCGGCCTGCTCCTGGCCAACGTGAAGCTGCAGGGTCTCAAATTTATAGTTAGACATAGCATTTTACCTCTCTATTTATACTTATAGTATAATTTTCTGATACAAAAAAACCGATGCGTGATACAAAAGCGCACCGGGCAAACGCAATTCAAAGCGATTCTGTCAACGTCACATTCGGGTACACATTCGTGCACAGCAAGAGGCATCGTACAGTTCACAGCCAGATGTTCTGCCCGGTCACCGCACATTCGCCCACAGCGGAAGTTTGCATGCAGCAGGTCGTTCCAAATCAGCTTCATATCCGTGCCCTCCTTTCCCGTAAAACTCTTTCCCACTCATCTACAAACCGGCACCTCTATCTGCTCTGTACCGGGAAGCAAAACCCTTGCTTTCTTTTTCCCACTAGGTTTGTGGATTTGTTGTTTGCATTATATTCCCTCTTACCCAGTTTGTCAATAGGTTAATTCCAGTTTTTTTCAAATTGAGTTTTCTGCACGATGCGCAGCCCGCATTTGCAGCATCCCGTTGTGCAGTTCCAACAGGAGTAACACTTCTGCTTCTTCAAAAATTTTATTTTTCCATTGATAAAACCTTAAAATTTTATTGTTATACTAAAGCTGTTCCTTACAAACGCCCTGCAAATCGTTTATTATGGTAGCGTTCTTTTTTATCATCAAAGGAGTTTTTTCGATGCTGCATCGTTTCTTTCATTTTTTAAAGCAGAGCCTGCTCGTTGTTCTTTGCATCCTGCTGCTTGGCGGGCTGCTGGCAGGCGGCTGGTTCTTTTATCAGGGCAGACAGCTGTACCGCAGTGCCGCCAGCAGTTACCCAGTGGCTTCCATGTACGACACCATCTGTGCCCGCGGGAGCTATACTTCCTACGATGCGCTGCCGCAGATCTATATTAACGCAGTCATCTGCACCGAGGACGAGCATTTTATGACCCACAAGGGCATCGACCCGGGGGCCATTGCACGCGCCCTGCTGGCCGACCTGCGCACCCACTCGCTGGCCGAGGGCGGCAGCACCTTGACCCAGCAGCTTGCCAAGAACGAGCTGTTCACGCAGGACAAGCATCTGGCCCGCAAGGCTGCGAGATGCTTGCTGCTTTTGATCTTGAAAAGACCTACTCCAAGCAGCAGATCTTTGAGATGTACGCCAACACCATCTATTTTGGCAGCGGGTATTATGGCATTGCAGAAGCTGCGAGGGCTACTTTGGCAAGGAACCGGCCCAGCTGACCGATGCCGAAGCGATCTATCTGGCGGGTATGCCCAACGCGCCTTCCACCTACGCCAGCAGCCCGGAGCTTGCCTTCAAGCGGATGCAGGTGGTGCTCAAGCGGATGGTCAAGTGCCGCGTGCTCACCCAGCAGCAGGCCGATGCCATTGCCGCAGATGCTGAAAACTTAACGGTTTAAACAAGACACCGCGCCCTGTCTGCTGCGGATCAGACAAGGCGCGGTGTTTTGTTTTGCGGTATTTGGTTTGGTAAAGGAGGAATCATGTTACCCGTTCAGGCGGTTGCGGCCCCGCCTGTCGGTAGCATTATCATACCAAAGAATTTCTGCGAAAGCATGTTATTTATATGAAGCTTTTATGAATTTACCGGTTCTTTGCCGCTGTCATGCTGTCACTCCGGGGCTTTCATGCTTTCCACCATGCTGATATGCCGCACATGCCGCCGCATGGCAAAGCACACCACAAAGGTGAACAGCATCGTCAATGCCACTGCCAGCAGATAACTGCGGGGTGCAATGGTGCGGATGAACATGAGCTGATCCATTTCCACGGTCAGGACGATGAACCGGTGCAGCGGCACGCCCAGCAGCAGGCCCACGCCGGAGCCGATGAGGGACAAAAGCTCGATCTCGCGGAAGATGTAGCGGTACACTTCTTTGTCATAGAAGCCCAGCACCTTGATGGTGGCAAGCTCCTTTTTGCGCTCGGCAAGGTTGACGCTGATCAGGTTGTACAGTACCACCGCCGCCAGCGCCGCCGCGCACACGATGATCAGCACCACCACGTAGTTCAGGCTGCCGATCAGGCTGCCGAACATGGAGGTGGTGTCCTCGGTGAAGCTGACGCTGCTCACATAGTTGCAGCCCAGCAGCTTTGTGCGCAGGGCGTTGTACTCCGCCTCGGTGGTACAGCCGGTCAGGCCGTAGACGGTGTTCCACTCCGGCGTTCCGCCCAGCAGGGCCTGCAGCTGCGCATTGGAGAGATACAGCCGGGTGAACATGTAGTTCTCGGTAATGCCGGTCAGGGTCAGCTGCACACGGCTCCCGTCTGCAGCCTCCACATAGAATGTATCGCCCACGCTCAGCTCCAGATTCAGGGCCGTTTTTTCGGTCAGGATCACGCTGTCCTCTTCAAAGGGAATGGGGTTGTGGCCCACCCGGGTGCGGAAGGTGAAGTATTCGGTCATCCGGGCATCGTCCTCCGCGCCTACGATGCTGACATCGGCGCTCCCGCCCTCTTCATTATAAAGGGTGGTGGACTTTGTGTAGAACGCGCCCCAGCTGTGGACCGCACTGCTGCTGTCCAGCGTGTCGGCAAGGCCCTGCTCCATGGTCAGCGCCTTTTCATCGCTGAGCGAGATGGTGAGATCGTTGTGGGTCAGCTGCCCGGACTGCTTGTCCACGATGGGCAGGATGGAATCCTGAATGCCAAAACCGATCAGCAGCAGCGCCGTGCAGCCTGCCACGCCCAGCACGGTCATGAAGAAGCGCTTTTTGTAGCGGAACAGGTTGCGGGCCGTGGTCTTTTGGGAGAAGCTCATGTGCTGCCACAGCGGGGTGATGTACTCCAAAAAGATGCGCTTGCCTGCCACCGGGGCCCGGGGCAGCAGCAAAGCTGCAGTCTTTTCCTTCAGGCTGGCGCGGCAGGCGCTCCATGTGGCAAAACCGATGACGGCCGCACTGATGGCCACGCTGCTGCCGCCATGCCGGGGTAAAAGTGCAGCGTGAAGGTGGACATGCTGAAGATCATCTGGTAGGCGTACCAGATGATGAGCGGGAACACCACAAAGCCGATGACCATGCCCACGATGCTGCCCAGCACGCTGGCGCTGAGGGCATAGAACAGATACTTGCCTGCGATCTTTGCGTTGGAGTAGCCCAGCGCTTTCAGGGTGCCCAGCTGCAGGCGGTTCTCGTCCACCATGCGGGTCATAGTAGTAGTGGCCACCAGCGCCGCCACCAGGAAGAAGAACACCGGGAACACCCGTGCAATGGCATCCATGCGGTCGGCATACTGCTCAAAGGTGACAAAGCTCATGGTGGAGCCGCGGTCCAGCACATACCACTCGCCGCTCTTGATCTGGCTCACCTGCTCCTCGGCATCGTTCAGCTGGGCAAGGCCGTCGGCCAGCTGCTGTTCGGCATCGGCCTTCCGACTCTCGTACTCCGCGCGGGAATCGGCCAGCTGCTGCACGCCGTCGTTGTACTGCTGCCAGCCTTCGTCCAGCCGGGTGCGAGCCGCATCAAACTGGGTGTAGGCTGTGGCCGTGCCGGTGGTCAGCTGCAGCTGCCCCTGCAGAAGCTTTACCTTCATCTGGCGCAGTGCTGCCTTTGCCTCAGTCACCAGCTGCTCGTTGGAAAGGCTGGGCGAAGAGATCAGCCTGTGCATACATCTGGCGCTTGCCCTCGTCCAGCTGGGCCTGATAGCCGTTCAGCTGGCCGCTGATGTTGTCGTAAGCATCCTGCGCCTTCTGCAGGGCATCCCGCAGGTCGGTGTACTCTTCATCGGCAGGTTCCGCTTCGTCCAGCGCCTTCTGCGCGTTGTGCAGAGCCGTTTCGGCATAGCCCAGCAGCGGGTCGGCCACCTTTTTCAGGTTCACCAGCATCTCGATCTGCTGCAGCTGATCCTCAAATTCCAGCAGCTGCTGCTCGCCGCTCACCAGCTCGTCCGCACCGCCCTGCATAGTATCCGGCAGGGCCTTTTTTGTTGGCGGCAAGCTCCGCTTCGCCCGCGTCCAGCTGGGCTTTGGCGCTGTCCAGCTGTGCCTGTGCATCGGCCAGCTGCTGCTCTGCTCCGCAAACTGACGGTCTGCTTCGGCTTTTTTGTCGTTGTACTCGGCCCGGGCGTCGGCCAGCTCTGCACTGGCGTCCTCGATCAGCTCCGCCCGCCGGGCCGTGCACTGTGCGCCGCTGATGGCCTTTACCCTTGCGGCTGTGTCATCCACTGCTGCCTGATACGCGTCCGAGTAATTATCATACAGGCCGGCATTTTTTACTTTGAGATAGCACGCCGTATAATAATCCGTGGTCAGGCTGCCCTCCGGCAGGAACACAATATCATCCAGCTGGCCGTCACCGGCGGTGCTGCTCTCCTTGTCCGTGGAAAAATGCTGCGGGTCCTGCACGGTGCCCACTACCGTGAACTGCTTCCGGCTCACATGTTCGGTGTCCTCCGGCAGGGTGAGCACCGTGCCCGGTTCCACCGGGTCGCCGTAGCCCATCACATGCACCACGCACTCATCCGGGGTCTCAGGCATCCGGCCCGAGAGCAGCACCAGGCGGTTCATATTTTCTGCTGTGTCGGCCCCGGGGTCGGCGGGCAGCTGCTGCAGGCGCACCACCGCCGTCTCGCTCTGGCCCTGCCACTGGGCCTCCACGTCCTGATATTTCACCGGCTGCACAGCCTCCACGCCGTCCACGGCGGCAATGGCGGCAATGTCCTCCTCCGAAAGACCCAGCGTGGACAGTACCCGCAGGTCGAACACGTTCTGCTGCACGTAGTATTTCTGCCCGGCGATGCGCATGCTGGGCGCAAAACTCATCAGCCGGTCAGCATCATCACGCCCAGCGCTACGATGCCGAACAGCGAGACCATGCGGCTCAGGTTGTCCTTCATTTCCCGCAGGATGTTTTTACGATAACTTTTCAGCACAGCTCTCACCACTCAATCTCCTGCACCGGCACAGGGTGCTCGTTGACCTGATTGGAGACGATCTTGCCGCTGCGCACCTGAATGATGCGGTCTGCCATCGCCGTCAGGGCGGTGTTGTGGGTAATAACGATCACCGTGCGGCCGGTGCGGCGGCAGGTATCCTGCAAAAGGGCCAGCACCTGCTTGCCGGTCTTGTAGTCCAGTGCACCGGTGGGCTCGTCGCAGAGCAGAAGCTTGGGGTTTTTGGCCAGTGCGCGGGCAATGGACACCCGCTGCTGCTCGCCGCCGGAAAGCTGGGCCGGGAAGTTGTTCAGCCGCTCTCCCAGACCCACACTGCGCAGGGTCTCTTTGGGGTCCAGCGGGTCGCGGCAGATCTCGCTGGCCAGCTCCACATTCTCCAGTGCGGTCAGGTTCTGCACAAGGTTGTAGAACTGGAACACAAAGCCCACATCGTACCGGCGGTAGGTGGTGAGCTCTCTGGCGGTAAAGTGGCTCACATTCTGGCCGTCCAGCCAGACGTTGCCCTCGTCGCAGCTGTCCATGCCTCCAAGGATGTTCAGCAGGGTGGTCTTGCCTGCGCCGGAAGGCCCCACGATGATGCAGAACTCGCCCTTATCCACATAGAAATTCAGGTGGTCTGCGGCGGCGATCTTCACACTGCCGGTCTGATAGTATTTGCAAACGTCCTCAAACTCCACAAAATGCTCCATGGCGTTTTTTCCTTTCTATCGGGAATGCATACTGTTTCAATTTAACTATAACATCTCCCGGCAGACTTTGCAAAGACATCTGCGCAAATTTTCAAAAACTTAACAGAAAAGCGCAAAAAGGGCCGCTGCACATCTCTGCGTGCAGCAGCCCTTTCATCATTTGATCTCGGCGGTCAGCGCCCCACGATCAAATCGCGGCGGCAGCGCAGGCCCACGGTGAGGAAGGTGTTTTCGCCCAGTCGGCGCAGCACCACGCGGTCGGTGCCCTTCTGGCCCTCCACCAGCAGAGACAGGTTCAGGGTGGTGGAGCCCTTCTCAGTCTGGACCACCAGCGTGCTCACACCCTCGTTCAGCAGGGTCTGCATGTCCTGCACGGTGGTGCGGAAGGTAGCAGAACCGGCGGGCACATCCAGCGTCAGCACACTGTCCTTCTGGCGGGCAGTGTACAGCACTTCTCTGCCGAACAGGCCCTTGACGGTGTAGCGGGCCTCGCTCTTTTTCGCCGCTGCATCTGCGGACGGGGCGGCCAGCTCATCGCCGGAGATCAGCATGATGTTGCCTGAATGGGGTTTCCCTCCGGTGCGCCGTAGCCGCCGTAGGTGGGGTCCTTTTCGCCGATCGCCACATCGGCGCTGTGCAGGGCGATATCCCCCTGCACCATCTGCTCCTGCGGGGGCAGATAGCCTGCGGCAGCAGGGTCGTTGATGTCTGCCTCTGCGGCAAATGCGCCCACGCTCAGCATAGCGGCAGCACCCAGCACTGCAGCGGTGGTGGTGACGGTACGGACAAATTTATGGTTCAGTTTCATTTGGAATACCTCCGTTGACGGCGGTTTTGCACCGCACATTTTTGTTTTGTGGAAAACCATGGTCTGCCATGCGGTGTAATACAAAACCGCCGCATCTGTCTTATAAACGGATGCGGCTTCAGGATTATTGCAGCAGGCTAAAAAATTTTTGGCAGCTCTGCCGCCGGGATCACTGGGCCTGTGCCGGTTCCCGGTTCAGGATCTCCATGAACTCCTCGCCGGTGATGGTCTCCTTCTGGTACAGATACTGTGCCAGCTCGTCCAGCTTGGCGCGGTTGTCGGTCAGGATGCGGACAGCCTTTTCGTGCTGGGCCTTGACCAGCTCCACCACCTTCTGGTCGATCTCGCGCTGGGTCTGGGCCGAGCAGGCCAGCGAGGTGTCGCCGCCCAGATACTGGTTGTTCACGGTCTCCAGCGCCACCATGTCAAAGTCCTTGCTCATGCCGTAGCGGGTAAGCATGGCGCGGGCAAGCTTGGTTGCCTGCTCAATATCGTTGGAGGCACCGGTGGTGATGGATCGGAACACCACTTCCTCGGCGGCGCGTCCGCCGGTAAGGGTGGCGATCTTGTTTTCCAGCTCTTCCTTGCTCATCAGGTAGTGGTTGCCCTCGTCCACCTGCATGGTGTAACCCAGTGCGCCGGAGGTGCGGGGGATAATGGTGATCTTCTGCACAGGGGCAGAGTTGGATTGCTTGGCCGCCACCAGTGCATGGCCGATCTCGTGGTAGGCCACGATGCACTTTTCCTTGTCGGTGAGGATGGAGTTCTTCTTCTGGTAGCCTGCAATGACCACCTCGATGCTCTCCTCCAGATCGGCCTGCGTCACGCTCTTACGGCCTGCACGCACAGCGCGCAGAGCTGCTTCGTTGACAATGTTGGCAAGTTCCGCACCGGATGCACCGGAAGCCATGCGGGCCACAGTGTTGAAGTCGATGCCCGGGGCCAGCGCCACCTTTTTGGCGTGCACTTTCAAAATCTCTTCGCGGCCCTTAAGGTCGGGCAGCTCCACCGGCACACGGCGGTCAAAACGTCCGGGACGGGTCAGCGCCGGGTCCAGCGAATCCGGGCGGTTGGTAGCCGCCAGAATGATGACGCCGGTGTTGCTCTCAAAGCCGTCCATCTCGGTGAGCAGCTGGTTCAAAGTCTGCTCACGCTCGTCGTTGCCGCCGAGATTGCCGCTGTTGCGCTTCTGACCGATGGCATCGATCTCATCGATGAACACGATGCAGGGGGCCTTTTCCTTGGCCTGCCGGAACAGGTCGCGCACCTTGGATGCGCCCATGCCCACGAACATCTCCACGAATTCAGAGCCGGAAATGGAGAAGAACGGCACGTTGGATTCGCCTGCCACGGCCTTAGCCAGCATGGTCTTGCCGGTGCCCGGAGGGCCCACCAGCAGAATGCCCTTGGGCATGGATGCGCCAATGCTCTCGTACTTGCCGGGGTCGTGCAGGTAATCCACGATCTCCTGCAGGTTTTCCTTAGCTTCATCCTCACCGGCAACATCCGCAAAGCGGATGCCGTGGGTGGACTGCACATAGACCTTGGCATTGGATTTGCCCACGCCGCCGAACATCATGGACCCCGGGCCGCCGCCGGCCTTTTCCATCAGCTTTTTGTTCATCTGGTTGCCGATGAAGCTGAACAACAGGATGGGCAGCAGGAACCAGATCAGGAAATTGAGCATCGGCGACCCCTGCTCCACGATCTCGCTGGAAAACTGTGCTCCGGCATCATACAGGCGCTGGGTAAGCTCCGGGTCGTTCATCAGGCCGGTCTTGTAGACCTGCTTTTCCTCTTTATCGGTAAAAATGATCTGGTTGGATTCGATATCCACACGGCCGATGTTCTTTTCCTCGGTCATGGTCATAAAGGTACCGTAGTCCACTTCCTCCACCTGACGCTCGCTCATCCACGGCAGCAGCACAAGGTTGAGCAACAGCAGGACCGCCAGCACAATGGCGTAGTAGATCGCCAGCGGCTTTTTGGAAGGTTTGACTTCTTTCATGTGGCAATTCCTCCTTTGGTTCCTGATGCAAGTAGTATAGCACAGTAAAACCGGGCGCAACAGCAATTCGAGCACAACTTCCAAAAACTTAGCAAATTGTTAACATTAACGCCTCGTGCATAATTTTGGAAAATTCTGCCCCTCATTTTGTGAAATTGTTTCATTTTGAGAATGAGTCAGATTGCTTGACACTGCCCGCGAATCATGCTAAACTTAGTCCACTTTGAAAAAAGCACAAATGCGTTGACGGGGAAAAAACGATTTTCTTCTGCGTACAGAGAGCCGCCGGGTGGTGCAAGGCGGGTGCAGAGGGTTTCGGTTACTGGCCCCTGAGCGGCAGGCTGAACACACAAGTAGGCTCTGACGGATGTCCACCGTTACAAGGACAGCGATTCGCTGCAAAAAGCCGATCGTGCAAAGCGGCTGTGCCCAAAGGCGCAGCAAAGAGAGTGGTACCACGGGTGCCCTGTAGTTTGAACTTTACAGGCTCTCGTCTCTCAAGGTTTTCGCCTTGAAAGACGAGAGCCTTTTCGTATGTAAACTCCTTCAGTCAATCCTTACGGATTTGACAGCTCCCTCGGAGAGGGAGCCTCTGGCGAAACGGGAAACTTTACCGTGCTGCAAGGGCCCCATCTCAGAGGGGGCTGTCACCGCAGGTGACTGGGGGAGTTGGGCAGGAAAAAACCTCAAAAGTGTAAATCGTTTGGGAGGACTCACATTATGATGGACGCAACCAAGTACGCTCCGGGTTACTACCCGGTACCCGCAGGCTATGACAGCTGGGTAAAGAAGGATCACATTGAAAAAGCCCCCGCATGGTGCAGTGTGGACCTGCGCGACGGCAATCAGGCCTGATCGTGCCCATGAGCCTTGAGGAAAAGCTGGAGTTCTTCCAGATGCTGGTCAAGATCGGCTTCAAGGAGATCGAGGTGGGCTTTCCTGCCGCCAGCGACACCGAGTATGAGTTTCTGCGCACCCTGATCGAAAAGAACATGATCCCCGAGGATGTCACCGTGCAGGTGCTGACCCAGTGCCGCGACCACATCATCCGCAAGACCTCGAGGCCGTCAAGGGCGCACCCCGGGCGTGATCCACTTCTACAATTCCACCTCTGTGGCCCAGCGCGAGCAGGTGTTCCACAAGAGCAAGGAGGAGATCAAGCAGATTGCCACCGACGGCGCAAAGCTGGTCAAGCAGCTGAGCGAGGAGTATGAGGGCAACTTCCTGTTCGAGTACAGCCTGAGAGCTTTACCGGCACCGAGGTGGACTATGCGGTGGATGTGTGCAACGCCGTGCTGGACATCATGCAGCCCACCCCGGACCGTCCCATGATCATCAACCTGCCCGTTACCGTGGAAATGAGCA
>ENA-OQAS01001101-OQAS01001101.1-human-gut-metagenome-genome-assembly--contig:-NODE-1101-length-13125-cov-3.424835_pt1 | contig 13125 bp, 21 predicted proteins | sample MGYA00242733_ERZ504523 | MGnify/ENA primary metagenome ERZ504523 (study PRJEB26092, sample SAMD00036239) | human gut metagenome | host: Homo sapiens | study: EMG produced TPA metagenomics assembly of... | reverse complement strand
ATTACATATTGTAATTATCAATTCATCTACCAAGATGCTTCTTACTCCTGGGATCTGACCCTTGTAAGCTAATTCACGGAAGCAAATTCTGCAGATTCCGTACTTTCTTAAAACAGAATGTGGACGACCACATATTGTACAACGTGTATAAGCTCTTGTAGAGAACTTAGGTGCTCTCTGCTGCTTAACCTTCATTGAAGTCTTAGCCATTAAAATTTACCTCCTATAATTAATTCTTGAAAGGCATGTTGAACATTCTAAGTAATTCACGTGCCTCTTCATCTGTATGAGCTGTTGTTGCAATAATAACATCCATACCTCTTACTTTGTCAATCTTATCGTATTCGATTTCTGGGAAGATAATCTGCTCTTTGATACCTAAAGCATAGTTACCTCTTCCATCAAATGATTCAGCGCTTACGCCTCTGAAGTCACGAACTCTTGGTAATGCAAGATTAACAAGTCTGTCAAGGAATTCGTACATCTTCTCACCACGAAGTGTAACCTTGCATCCGATTGCCTGACCTTCTCTTAACTTGAAGTTAGCAATTGAATTCTTAGCTCTTGTAAGAACTACCTTCTGACCTGAAATAGTCTCGAGTTCTTTAACTGCTGCATCGAGAAGCTTTGAATTTTCTTTAGCTTCACCAACACCCATATTTATTACGATCTTGTCGATCTTTGGAACCATCATTGGGTTCTTGTAACCGAACTTATCTGTCATTTTTTTAGTGATTTCGTTTTCGTATAAATCTCTAAGTCTACTCAAAATTATTGCCTCCTTCCTTTATTAATCGATAACTTCGCCAGTTGCCTTAGCAACACGAACTTTCTTACCATCCTTGAAGTCATAACCAATCTTAGATGTCTTATCACCCTTAACTACATAAGCGATGTTAGAGATATCGATTGGTGCTTCCTGGTGGAGAATTCCACCCTGCTGATTAGCTGCACTTGGCTTAGCATGCTTTGTTACCATGTTAACGCCCTCAACTAATGCTGTATGGTTCTTAGCATTTACAGACATAACCTTGCCTGTCTTGCCCTTGTCTTTACCTGCGATTACCTTAACAGTATCACCTTTTTTAATTCTTACAGCTGACATTGTGGTACCTCCTATAATACTTCTGGAGCAAGAGAAACGATCTTCATAAACTTCTTTTCTCTTAACTCTCTAGCTACTGGTCCAAAGATACGAGTTCCCTTAGGAGTCTGATCATCCTTGATGATTACAGCAGCATTTTCATCAAATTTAATGTATGAGCCATCTTTACGACGTGCGCCCTTTACAGAACGAACAACAACGGCCTTAACAACATCGCCCTTTTTAACAACGCCGCCTGGTGTTGCTTCTTTAACAGTAGCGACAATCACATCACCGATATTTGCATATCTTCTTGTAGATCCACCCATAACTCTGATGCAAAGAATTTCTTTAGCACCTGTGTTATCGGCAACCTTAAGTCTGGTTTCCTGTTGTACCATAATACTACCCCTTTCAGTAATATCAATTCTAATTCTAAATTGTTAAAATTATTTAGCTCTGCTGATAATTTCAACTAATCTCCATCTCTTATCCTTAGATAAAGGTCTAGTTTCCATTACCTTAACAACGTCACCGATTAAACATTCGTTGTTCTCATCGTGAGCCTTTAACTTGTATGTTCTCTTTACAATCTTGTTGTAAAGTGGATGCTTAACGTTATCTTCTACAGCAACAACGATTGTCTTATCCATCTTATTGCTGATAACTTTACCTGTACGAGTTTTTCTTAAATTTCTCTCTTCCACAGTTATTCTCCTTTCTTAGGAAATACTTACACATTTATAAATGTAATTTAAGCATTCTTCTGAGCAATTACAGTCTGAATTCTAGCAATGTTCTTTCTAACTTCTTTAATTCTGCTAGTGTTATCTAACTGATTTGTTGCGTTCTGGAATCTTAAATTGAAAAGTTCCTTCTTAGCAGCTACTAATTCTTCATTCAATTCTGCAGCTGATTTTGCCTTTAAATCTTCTACATACTTATTAATTTTCACTGTTATCACCGCCTTCTAAGTCTGCACGTGAAACGATCTTGCACTTGCAAGGAAGTTTATGAGTTGCAAGACGTAATGCTTCTCTTGCTGTTTCTTCAGGTACACCTGAAATCTCGAACATAACACGTCCAGGTTTAACTACTGCTACCCAGCACTCTAAGTTACCTTTACCTTTACCCATACGAACACCGATAGGCTTACCTGTTACCGGCTTATCTGGGAAAATCTTTATAAATACTTTACCGCCACGCTTAATGTATCTTGTCATAGCTACACGGGCTGCTTCTATCTGGTTTGACTTGATCCAGCATGGTTCTGTTGCAACGATACCATATTCACCATTAGTGATTCTGTTACCTCTTGTTGCCTTACCTGCCATAGAACCACGGAACTGTCTACGATGTTTAACTCTCTTAGGTAGTAACATTACTTATCGCTCCCTTCCTTGTTAGTCTTTGTTGGAAGTACCTCACCTTCATAGATCCATACCTTAACACCAACTTACCATAAGTTGTGTTAGCTTCTGCAAATCCGTAATCGATATCTGCACGAAGTGTCTGAAGAGGAATTGTACCTTCACTATAGAACTCTGTACGAGCCATATCAGCACCGCCGAGACGACCTGAACAAGATGTCTTAATACCCTTAGCACCCTGCTTCATTGTTCTTCCCATGCAAGACTTCATAGCTCTTCTGAAAGAGATACGATTCTCTAACTGCTGTGCGATGTTCTCAGCTACTAACTGAGCATCCTTATCTGGTCTCTTAACTTCTTTAATATCAATGCTAAGTCTCTTAGCACTTGTAAGCTTTTCAACCTGCTTCTTGAGTGCTTCTATTTCAGCACCACCCTTACCAATAACAACACCTGGCTTAGCTGTGTGAATGATAATCTTTAATCTATCTGAAGCTCTTTCTGTTTCAATCTTTGAAATTCCTGCAGCATATAACTTATTCTTAAGGAATTTTCTAATGTTATAATCTTCTACAAGGTTATCTGCAAAAGTTTCTTCTGCATACCACTTAGAGTCCCAGTCTTTGATAACGCCGACTCTTAAACCATGAGGATTAACTTTCTGTCCCATAAAATCTCCTTTCTATTCTTTAGGAAATGCAATTATCTTTCATTTAATATTACAGTGATATGGCTCATTCTCTTTTCGATTCTATAAGCTCTACCCTGTGCTCTTGGATGGACTCTCTTCATTGTTGGTCCCTTGTTAGCGTAGCATTCTTCTACATATAACTTGCTTGGGTCCATACCGTTATTGTTCTCTGCATTAGCAGCAGCTGACTTTAATAACTTCTCTATAAGTGATGAAGCATATCTTGGGTTGTACATAACGATACCAAGTGCTTCTTCAAGGCTCTTGCCTCTAATAGCATCTAATACGAAACAAGCCTTCTGAACAGATACTCTTGCGTAAGATAACTTTGCGCTTGGTCTTGTGTCCTTAACAGCGTTTCTTTCACGTTTAATCTGGGATCTATGTCCTTTAGCCATCGATTAAACCTCCTTTCAAATAATACAAATTATCTACTCTTCTTTTCGTCTTTGCCGTGTCCTCTGTAAGTTCTTGTAGCAACGAACTCACCGAGCTTATGACCAACCATATCCTCTGTAACATATACAGGAACATGCTTCTTCCGTCATGAACTGCAATTGTATGGCCTACGAATGAAGGGAAAATTGTTGAACGACGTGACCATGTCTTAATAACCTGCTTGTCGTTTGATGCGTTTAATGCATCTACCTTCTTAAGTAAGCTTTCGTCCGCGAATGGTCCTTTTTTAAGTGAACGAGCCATAGGTTGAAACCTCCTTATAATCTATCAAATCTTAGTTAAATGTTAATTAAAATGTACTATTAATTACTTAATAGCCTTTCCATCTCTTCTTCTTACGATAAGCTTGTTAGAAGCTTTTTTCTTCTTACGAGTCTTAAGACCCATAGCAGGCTTACCCCAAGGTGTCATTGGGCTTGGACGACCAACTGGTGCTCTACCTTCACCACCACCGTGTGGATGGTCGTTAGGGTTCATAACAGAACCACGAACTGTAGGTCTGATACCATATGTCTCTTACGTCCAGCCTTACCAAGATTAATAAGGTTGTGATCTCCATTACCTACAACACCGATTGTTGCGCGGCAGATAATTGGTACCATTCTCATTTCGCCAGAAGGAAGTCTTAATGTTGCATACTTACCTTCCTTAGCCATTAACTGAGCTGAGTTACCAGCAGAACGAACAAGCTGTCCACCCTTACCTGGATATAACTCAATGTTGTGTACCTGTGTACCTACAGGAATCTCTGTAAGTGGTAAGCAGTTACCAACTCTTACTTCAGAACCAGCACCATTCTGTACTGTCATGCCATCTGTTAATCCCTGTGGAGCAAGGATATATGATTTCTCACCATCTGCGTAGCAGATAAGTGCGATATTAGCTGTTCTGTTAGGATCGTACTCGATACCGATAACCTTTGCAGGAACGCCTTCTTTATTTCTCTTGAAATCTATTAATCTATATTTCTGTCTGTTTCCACCACCATGATGTCTAACAGTGATCTTACCCTGGTTGTTACGGCCAGCAGTCTTACTCTTCTTAGCGAGTAATGATTTCTCAGGAGTTGTCTTTGTGATTTCTGAGAAATCTGATCCAGTCATGTTTCTTCTGGAAGGTGTATATGGGTTATAAGTTCTAATTCCCATTATATTCTCTCCTTTCGAGCTTGTGTAATATTGTTTTCTACACTATTAAATGTTGCTAAATCTTAAAGTCCTTCAAAGATTTCGATATCTTTACTATCAGCTGTTAACTGAACAATTGCCTTCTTAGTCTTAGCAGTTGTACCAACTGTTCTTCCTCTTCTCTTCTTCTTGCCAACGCTGTTCATTGTGTTAACGCTGGCAACCTTTGTTCCTTCGAACATCTTTTCAACAGCTTCTTTAATCATAGTCTTGTTAGCATCTGTATGAACTAAGAATGTATACTTCTTGTCTGCCATATCAGCCATAGACTTTTCTGTTATAACTGGTTTGAGGATTACATCATAATACTGTACGTTTGCCATTATGCATACACCTCCTCTAATTTCTCTACAGCGGCCTTAGTAACAACTAATGTTGTGTACTTAAGTACGTCATATGTGTTGATTTCGTTAGTAGCTGTAACCTTAACTGAAGGAATGTTTCTTCCTGAAAGAACTACGTTCTTGTTCTCTCCTTCAAGAACTACTAATGCGTTTTCAACCTTTAAGTTGTTCATAACTTCTACGAACTTCTTTGTCTTGATTTCATCTAACTTGAACTCATCAAGTACAACGATCTTGCTTTCTGCAACCTTTGAAGATAATGCAGAGAGAAGAGCGATTCTCTTTTCCTTCTTATTCATCTTGAATGAATAATCTCTTGGCTTTGGTGCGAATACGATACCGCCGCCTGTCCACTGTGGAGCTCTTGTAGAACCCTGTCTTGCATGACCAGTTCCCTTCTGTCTCCAAGGTTTTCTTCCGCCACCAGAAACTTCTGAACGTGTCTTAGCGCTCTGTGTTCCCTGACGATTATTTGCAAGCTGGTTAACTACTGCCATGTGTACAAGATGTTCATTAACTTCAACACCAAATACTGCATCGTTTAATTCGATTGAGCCAACTTCCTTGCCTTCAATATTGTAAACAGATACGTTTGCCATCTGTGTGGTCCTCCTTCCTTAGTAAAAACTACTTGCTAGCCTTTACTGTTTCTTTCAGTGTTACTAATGATTTCTTAGGTCCAGGTACAGCACCCTTAACTAAGATTACGTTGTTTTCAACATCAACTCTTACTACTTCAAGATTCTGGATTGTGATTCTCTTAGAACCCATATGTCCAGGCATTCCTTTTCCCTTGAATACTCTACCAGGTGTTGTTGCTGATCCGTTTGAACCCTGATGTCTGTGGAACTTAGAACCATGAGCCATAGGTCCTCTTGACTGGCCTAATCTCTTGATTGCGCCTGGAAACCTTTACCCTTTGAAATAGCAGTTGCATCTACCTTATCGCCTGCTGCGAAGATATCAGCTTTGATTTCATCCTTTACTGAGTATTCTGAAGCATTTTCAAACTTGAATTCTCTTAAGAATCTCTTGTAAGGAACCTCTGCCTTATCAAAATGTCCTTTAACAGGCTTGTTTACTAACTTTTCTCTAATGTCAGCAAAACCAACCTGAACTGCATCGTAACCGTCGTTCTCTACTGTCTTAACTTGTGTTACAACACAAGGACCAGCCTGAAGAACAGTTACAGGTGTTAAAACACCGTCTTCATTGAAGATTTGAGTCATTCCGACTTTTGTAGCTAAAATTGCCTTCTTCATTGATATTCCTCCTGTTTAATCTACAGCGGACAAGATGAATATGCTCGCTCGAGCATATTCATCTGAGAAAAACCTGCGGCTTCCTTTCGGTTTCACGCCCGATATATAACGCTTGCACAGCGCATCCTGTCATCCTAGAACAGCTAATATAAGTGGAACCCGCACCACTGTGCTACACTTTCGTGTATCGTTACTTCTATATTAAACCCTTAGGATTATTGCTCTTAAATAATAATGAAAAATTGTGTAATGATTAGTTCATTACCTTAAGGTTGATGAATACACCAGCTGGCATTTCTAATTTAGATAATGCATCTACAGTCTTCTGAGATGGTGATAATACATCGATGAGTCTCTTATGAGTTCTCTGTTCAAACTGTTCTCTTGAATCCTTATACTTGTGAACAGCTCTAAGGATTGTAACTACTTCCTTCTTTGTTGGAAGAGGTACTGGACCACTCACATTTGCTCCTGTCTTCTTAGCAGTTTCGATGATTTTCTTAGCTGACTGATCGATTAACTGATGATCATAAGCTTTCAGTGTAATTCTTATTACCTGATTTGCCATAAAAAAGTCGCCTCCTTCGCACTTTATTGTTTAAGCACGACAAGCGGTGACTGTACACACTCCCACGCGTATCGAGAAACCGCTATTGGTATATCCCGATTAACCAACGTGTCATTTCTGCATCTTGCAGATGATATTAGGTACAGTGACTTGTCGCCAGATTCTTCGCCGGACTTACCGGCCTTGACATTCGCTCCACGGAAAACCTACCCTTACGGATAGCAACCTCACGCTTCTACGCTATCAATGTCACAGCAAATATTAATATACACTACCCCTACTATAAAATCAACCAGAAAAATATTATTTTATTGTATTTTTTAAGTACAATCATATAATATTTCTCTGGTTTAATTATTATCCATTCTAGTTGTTATTTATCCACAATATGCTTTATTTAATGAATATTTATAAACATTTCTGCTTTATTTACACACACCTTTTACTGGTTTGCAATTCTTTCCGCAAGGTCATTAAGATATACCATCTGTCCATCTTTTCCTCAAGCTGTTGTTCTTTTTCAGCCTTCTCCTTAGATAAGTCATTAAGCTTTCCGTAATCAGTTGCACACTTAGACATCTCTGCATCTATTCTTTCTATATCATTTTCCAATGCCGCTATATCATCATCAATAGTTTCGTACTCTTTCTGTTCCTTATAAGTAACTTAAGACGTTCGCTTCTTGACTTATTATATTCCTTGCTTGTAAGTGTCTTACTGCCAGATACAGCCTTCTGCACACTATCCGTATCGCCACCTGATACTCTTCCTGCTGCCGTGCCTCCTGCTGTTACATCTACACCTGCCACTACACTATTACTGCCTAATGATAAATTACTTTTTGAAACTCCATTTTCTGACGCATTATATATAGAAGAAACACATTTTTCTTTATAGTCTGAATAACCTCCTTCATACTGTGTAAGGTGGCCTCCAGCCTCAAATGCAAATATTCTATCAACCGTCCTGTCAAGAAAATATCTATCGTGAGAAACAGTAATTACAATCCCTGCAAACCCATCAAGATAATCCTCTAATACTTCAAGCGTTTCAATATCCAGGTCATTGGTTGGTTCATCAAGTATGAGTACATTAGGTGCACTCATAAGCACACTTAAAAGATACAGTCTTCTCTTTTCTCCTCCAGACAGCTTTCTTATTGGTGTCCACTGCTGCTTAGGCGGGAACAGGAACTTCTCACACATCTGGCTTGCTGTTGCTTTTCCATCAACCGTCTGCACATACTCGCCTATGCTTCTTACGAACTCAAGCACTGTCTGATTCTCATCAAGAGGCTCATTCTCCTGCATAAAATAGCCTATATGAACTGTATCGCCTATCTCAACACTTCCACTGTCAGGCTGTATCTGTCCTGTTATTATCTTCATAAGTGTAGACTTGCCACAGCCATTGCTTCCAATTATACCTATTCGGTCATCCCTTAAGAAAATGTATGTAAAATCATTAATGTATGTATGTCCATTATAAGCTTTAGTTATATTGTTAAGTTCTATTGTCTTTCTTCCAAGACGTCTGCTTACAGAGCTCATATCCATAAGGCTTTTGTCAAACTTAGCTCTTGCCTGTCTTGAAGCTTCTTTCATATCTTCAAAACGATCTATTCTTGCCTGCTGTTTGGTTGAACGTGCCTGACAGCCTCTCCTTATCCACTCAAGTTCTCTTCTTAATGTGTTCTGTCTTTTAGCCTCTGTAGCTCTTTCCATCTGTTCTCTTTCAGTCTTTAATTCAAGGAATCCTGAATAATTAGAGTCATAACTGTAAAGATCTGCGTGGTCTATCTCAACTATCTTGTTAGTTACATTGTCAAGGAAATACCTGTCGTGCGTTACCATAAGAAGTTCACCCTTAAATGCCTTGATATACCGCTCAAGCCACACAACCATATCATTATCCAGATGATTAGTCGGCTCATCAAGTATAAGTACCTCTGTAGGTTCAACTAACACTTTTGCCAATGCAACCCTCTTTTTCTGTCCACCAGATAGCTTGTCCATAGGAGCATCATATACATCTATGCCCAGCTTATTAAGTATTTCCTTCGCCTTTGGCTCATTCGATGAATCTTTGCCACGAAGCACATATGAAAGTACATTTTCATCTTTAATATAATCTGGTGACTGTGCAAGATATGTAACAGTAACTTTTCTTCCTTTTATAATATTACCCTCATCAGGTTCTTCAATGCCGGCAATTATTTTAAGCAGTGTAGACTTTCCAGTTCCATTAACTCCTATAATTCCGATCTTGTCACCCTTATTAATCCCAAGTGTGACATTGTCAAGAAGCACTTTCTCACCAAATGCTTTGCTCACTTTTTCAACATTTAATATATTCACAATTAAAACCTTCCCTTATATATAATGATATATGACAGTTTAATCATCAAGCTTATAGAATTCCTTCATCTTAGCAGCAAGCTCCGGCTTTTCTTTCTCCAGCCTGCTTATATGTTCCTTTCTATGCTGTATCATATGAGCATACGCTTCTGGATTGTTCTCTTTAAATCTCTGTAACACTTCTTTTCTATGTTCCTTAAATGCTTAACGCATCCGGATTTAACTTCGCAATCTTAGCCTCAAGCCTTAATCTTCTCTGTTCAATATGCTCCTCTAACTCTTCTGCATTGCTGTTCTGTGCAAGCTCAGATAAGTGCATTTCAACTCTCTCAAGAAGTTCATCTTCATCAAATAAGCCAATTCTACCCCAGGCATTCTTGCTTTCCGCCTTATCAAGAACATTTTCTGCAAGCTCAGATGACCCCCCATCAATACTACTTGTAATGTCATCTGTAACCTGTACAGCATATTTATCAAGCCATTCTGCGGCGTCCTTGCCAAATGCCCACTCTATCTCTGCAAGCCTTTCGTTATCCTCAATAAAATCCTCGTGTACAGCAACCTGCTCAGGACTGCCAACAAGTGGATAAGGCCTGTCAACACCGGCATCTCTTAAAGCAAGCGATATTGTTCTTCTTGTGACACCTTCCTCAACAAGACAGCCAGCACCCAACTGCCTTAACTGGTCATTTACATGGTCAACGTGCTCAGTTATATAAAAGTGTATTCCTTTGCCCTTTAATATTTTATTAAATGATACAAGCCTGTCTGCTGCTGTTATATCTATGCTTCCGATACCGCTCGCATCAACTATTATAATTTTTGTATCATCATTTATGGCATTTTCTATATCCTGCAAAAATGTAGACACATTTGCAAAGAAAAGATTACCACTAAATCTATATAATAACGTGTGTTCTATCTGCAAAGCGTTCTTGTTACGGTTAAGATATAGAAGCCCTCGTGTCCTGGTATACAGCCAAGAAATGATCTTGGAGGAACAACTGCCCTTATTATTACCGCTATAAATGAAAGAATAACACCTATAATAACGCCATATATAGTTCCAAATAATAATACGCCAAACATAGCCGCAAGAAATATAAAGAACTCCGCCCTGTTGACTTTTCTAAGTTTATCAGCAAGCTATATTCAACTATTCCGATAAGTGCAGCAACGACAATTCCTGTAAGAATAGGCACAGGAAGATATTCAAGCACAGGTGTCGCAAAAAGCACGACAACAAGCATTGTAATTGAAGCTGTAACTGACATAAGCTGTGATTTACAGCCAAACTGGTCAGCTATACCTGTTCTTGATACGCTTCCGTTAAGAGGGCAGCTTCCTGATACCGAAGAAGCTATATTGGCTAAAGAATAAGCAAGCACCTCTCTGTTATTATCAACCTTATATCCATATCTGTTAGCATAGTTATTAGTGGCAAGCAGTGTCTGTGCCATAATAACAAGTGCACAGGTAAGTCCAAGTATAATTATATCTGATGTATCTGTCTTTAATAATGTAAAATCGGGTACCATAAGCTTCGGAAATCCCGAATCAACGTGAGGCAGAAGCTTAACCCCTAATCTGTCAATGTGTAAAAATGCTGTTGCCATTGCACCAAGCACCATAAGCACAACTGACATTGGAAACTTCGGAATATAATTCTTTGCAACAAGTATAATTACAACTGTTCCAAATCCAAGAACTGCCGATAACACATTAAAATATTGAAGTTGTCCCCATATGTGGATACCCAGTTCAATAAGTTCTCCTGTACCTGCAGAACCACCAAACAGCTTTGGAACCTGCATAAGTATTATTGTAATACCAATTCCACTTATAAAACCTCCCATAACCGGCGTTGATATGTAATTAACTATTCGTCCTGCTTTAATAAGACTGAATATCAAGAGCCATATTGCAACAACAAATGTAATGACCGGCACAAGCTTCATCGCTTCCTCAGAGCCTGAAGTAACGCCTAGTGCCGATAACGTACCACCTACAAGCACCGCCGGCGTTGCATCTACACCAAATACGAACTGTGGTGATGTTGTTGTAAAAGCATATATAAGCACTGGTATAAGCGAACCATACAGTCCATATGCCGCTGGAAGCCCTGCTATCTGGGCATACCCCATAGATATTGGTATTGACACTAACGCCACAATAATTCCTGCTATAATATCATTCTTTGCTGTTTTAAAAGATATATTTTTCAAATGTGCATTTTCCTTTCCTTATATATATTATGCAATTATCAATAGTTACTTTTAACACTAATACCATATAACAATTTATATTTTTTGTCTGTTATATGTTACAGTAAAATGGTATATTTTTCAAGTTACGCAATATATGCACAACTATACATTTAACATATTACATACCGCCGCACATTAATTATATCCTAATCACTGTATTAAATGATTATTATACACTACCATACGTTAATTATATCCTAATCGCTGTACTTTTTGATTGCCCCAACCATACAATCTGTTATATACTTAATATATATGCTTAAACAAGAAAGGACTTAATTACAATATGTTTGTTGCAGATAATTGGAAAGATTATGAAGTTATAGATACATCCTGTGGAGAAAAGCTTGAACGCTGGGGCGATTACATTCTTGTCCGCCCAGACCCACAGGTTATATGGGACACTCCTAAGAACGACAACAGATGGAAACATATGAATGGACATTATCACAGAAGTTCTAAGGGAGGCGGCGAATGGGAATTCTTCGACCTGCCACAAAGCTGGACAATAAAATACGAAAGTCCTTCTGTTGATGTTCCTCTTACATTTAACTTAAAGCCATTCAGCTTTAAGCACACAGGAATATTCCCTGAGCAAGCAGCCAACTGGGACTGGTTCTCTGAAATTATAAAGAAAGCTAAAGATAATGAACCTGACAGACAGATAAAGGTTCTTAACTTGTTTGCCTACACTGGTGGTGCTACTCTTGCCTGTGCAGCCGCTGGTGCTCATGTTACACACGTTGATGCCTCTAAGGGAATAATTGCGTGGGCTAAAGAAAATGCCACATCATCAGGACTTATTGACAAGCCTATCCGCTGGATAGTCGATGACTGTGTTAAATTTGTTGAAAGAGAAATAAGACGTGGCAATCACTACGATGCTATTATTATGGACCCTCCATCATATGGCAGAGGTCCTAAGGGCGAGATATGGAAAATAGAAGAAGCTATACACCACTTGTTAAGCTGTGTGCAAAGCTTCTTTCTGACAAGCCATTATTCTTCCTTATCAACTCCTACACAACAGGACTTCAGCCAGCAGTTCTTACTTATATGTTAAGCACAGAACTTAAAGATTTTGACGGCTACTGTAGTTCTAATGAAGTCGGACTTCCTGTATCCGCTAACGGACTTGTGCTTCCTTGTGGAGCTTCTGGAAGATGGTGCGGTTCTGAATATTAATTACCAATTAAAATGCTGCCATTTTATGTGGCAGCATTTTATACTATATTTTATTATATTATTTTTCTTGTATTATTTTTTATATATTATTCTTTTATGCTCTTTTCCTTCATAATCAGTTCTTCCATAAGTCTGCTATAATCCTCCGCGCCAGCATCGATCGATGTACAGCTACGTACGTCTGAGCATCGATCGATGTACAGCTACGTACGTCTGAGCATCATCGATGTACAGCTACGTACGTCTGACATCGATCGATGTCAGCTACGTACGTCTGAGCATCATCGATAACAGCTCGTACGTTCTGAGCATCGGACGTGTTCAGCAATACGCTGACTCTTCAATGACATT
>ENA-OQAS01001100-OQAS01001100.1-human-gut-metagenome-genome-assembly--contig:-NODE-1100-length-13129-cov-2.122827_pt1 | contig 13129 bp, 17 predicted proteins | sample MGYA00242733_ERZ504523 | MGnify/ENA primary metagenome ERZ504523 (study PRJEB26092, sample SAMD00036239) | human gut metagenome | host: Homo sapiens | study: EMG produced TPA metagenomics assembly of... | reverse complement strand
GTTTGATTACCAGTCAGTTTGTCACTGCTCCAAAACTTTTCTCTTCCGACTGTAATAAAACCTATAGGTTTGATTACCAGTCAGTTTGTCACTGCTCCAAAACCGATTGAAACAAATTCCTATCTGCACAAGGACAGACAAACCAACTAGAACTAAAGTAGAATTTCGAAAAACTCCTGATCAATGAACAATTTCTTTGAATTCGGAAGATAAATATCCTCATTACCCTGCACAAGAAAAAGCGCAGGTAAATTATGAAAAAATAACTGATATTCAAGTTCTAAAAGCTCGTTTTTTGTCAGAAATTTCTCAAGATTCACAAATAGAAGAACTCGTCTATAACATATATCATGAATAAATTCAATAAACCTTATTAGATTATCAAAGAGCGAAATAGAATCACTTCTATTAATACCAAATGAATATGCTTTAAGAGATTGATGCATATTCCATTCTAATTCAAAAGAATAATGAGCATTGAAACGTAAGCTTAAATCACCCACTAAATGTTCAAACTCCTGACGATTCATTTCAATCTGCCGTCTAATTTCGTCGTCTTCTTTCATGTATTGCTCAACCTGGTCATACAACGCTGAAATTAAACCTCGATCACGCCAAGGCAAGTTGAAGGGGTCGACAATAGAAAGAAAACTATTCTTCTTAGATAATTCTTTTCCATCGTCACTCCATAAGGAAAAGGATTCTAATACTTCACTTTCCCCTAGACCAAATATAGACTGGCAAACTCTTGTAAACAACTGGATTGACTCTATTTGTAAAACAGAAATTTGTCCTGGAACTATCTCTAAAACATTTTCAAAGCCTGAGAAGGAAAGCTTCATAGCACTACAAACTCTTCCATAGTATCCATTTCCTCATACGTTTCACGGTTACCCGTTATGTAAGCCATGGTGGCAAATTGCTTTTCTGTTACTTTAAGCACTTGCACTAAACCCTGTGGAGGTCTATTTTTTCTTAATCTCATAATTGCGGCATTCGCAGCTCCATCATTGGTAACTAACTTGGCATACACGGATTCTTGCAACATTAAATAACCTTCTTGAATTAGATATTTGCGGAAGATTCGATAATGCTTTCTTTGAGCGCTAGTCTCTACCGGCAAATCAAAAAACACAATTAGTCGCATATAACGAACACGCTCCTTCGCCATTAAGCAACCTCAAAAGCTTCTATTTCATCCACAGTTATCTTCTTGTTTAATGCATTGAGACAATCCTGAATGTACAATGACACAACCGAAGACAATCGATACGATCCATCTCTATACGAAACGCCCCTATTAGCAACATCTACTAACACTCGTTTTACCTCAGAATCAAAAACACTCGGAAGATAATCCACTACAAGTTGATCAACTGCAGGGCGAAATGGTTCCATAAAGTCACAAGCTAAATTGAAAGCATTGTACTCACTTCGATGGCATATTCCTTGCTGGGTCAAATAACCACGAGAAACTATTTCACGATTAACCATAGAGAGCAAGATCGCATAGCCGTAATTAAGGGCAGCATTCACTGCAGAATCCTGTTCCCTACGAAACTCCTTACCAAATAAAGCCTGGAAATAAATTCTCGCCGCCTGCGCTTCTCTATTAGTCGTATCACCCGAACGTACTTCAGGAATAATTCGATACAAAACCTTTGCTTCTGGATACTCCCTTTCCTCCAAGAAACGCGCTTGTTGATGAATTTTATCTTTTACAATTCTTTGCCAAACACGCTTCTTTATTGGCTCTCCCCAAGTAAGCTGTTCTCCTATGCGCTTGCTCACATTGTGAGCGCCGTATAAGGGGAGATATTGCCCAATAGGATTGCACTTCTCATCAGATGTAACCAACGACACTTTTTGCTTAGCTAATTCAGAAAGTAAATAGGCACTGATATTTACCTGCATTGTCTGCAGAACGATAGATGAGATTTCAGAAAGATGAATCTTAACGGTATCATCTTCCTTTCGCACTACCATATAACCGCTTTGATAATAAAGACGACAAGGGTTCTCTATAAGCACCGTCCGAAAACTCATAAGTAAGTCTTTCGCTCAAACATGCCTGTTACCGATTGATCAATAAAAGCAAAATGATTCTTAGAATTGCTCATTTCTTGAGAAATGTTCGGCTGCATATTCCCAACCGTTTTACCTCCTGAAATACCTGACAAGTCAATCATGTTTGTGGCGGCATTTGCAATGGCAACCAAAGAGACCAAGGCTCTTTTTCTGCTTTCTGAATCTGCACTATTGAAACTGTCGCTCAAGCTAAAGATTTTCAGCTGATTGCCTAATCTATTCGCACACAACCTATATCGTTGAACTATCTCCTCAAATAAGCTCTTCAATTCATCCTCTGTTACATCTTTATCTTTAATTACGTTGAGAAAAACCGTAGTCATTTCTCGCGAAAGAGCTATTTGTCGAGCGTTACGAACTGATTTTAATCCTGTTATATAAAGCCTTTCACCGTTTACCTCTATCAGCTGATATTTGTAAACTTTCTCCCTGATAATCCGCAAAAACTTAATTTCGCGTGCTTCCGCATCTTTCTTCGCAAATTCAGTCAATGCATTTGAATCGAACGCAACCATTGCTGCTACTTGTACAGGAACTGCTGCAAAAATAAATTCCTTTACTTCTTCTTTTTTCCTTATTTTTACCGCCTCATATACGAAGAAATAAGCAAACTGCTCTCTTGAATAGCTGCCATATTTTTTCAGGATCAAGATCTTTTCTTCAATGGCAACGAAAGCTTTTTCTTGGTTTGCTTAGGAGAATAAATGGTAGCATCCCAAAACGCACCTGAAGTTTCTTCTGGCATGCGTGAAATATAACAATCTTTCCTATTTAGAGATTCTCGGATACGAGCAGCTGCCACTTCAGCACTCCATGCATCTTTAAAAATCTCACCCGTCTCTTCGTCGAATCCTGAAGTTAAGAAACTCGAAATAACAAAACTTGAAGAGCCTGGCATACCGTACGTATCATTGGCGTACCGTGATCGTTGGCATATTTTGCACGCTTTGCAATGAAATCTTTTACCGCATGCGAATAACTAATAGGGTTCTCATAAAGCTTATTGTGACGCATTGTAATAAATTGACCAATTTCGCATGCCAAATAAGCATCATGCGCATGATGGTAATCATTTATTTCACGACACTTTATAAGGTCTAAGCGTTTACGCAAATCCGAAGAGAATCCAGCTTTGACAGGACGCACGTTAGTATTTGGGTAAGTCTTCTCTAAAACCAGCGAAGTTAACTTCATACTTTGGCTTGTTTCCACCATTTGACGAGCAATGAATCCACCCAATTCTTTATCGGATACTCGTACTCTGGTTAGATTCTTAAATTTCTTTTCACCAATCAAACCAGCAGCACGCAAGCATCCCCAATAAGGCTTCATTTTACGAATAATAGAATCATCAAGAAGCATCGATGCAGACTTACGCTGATTGTCTTCCATATGAACCAGTGCTTTATTTTCGAAACTATCATCCTTGACATACGATTGAGGCAAAATGTGATCTACCTGGTATTTATCAAGTTGCTTAATGTCAAGATCTTTTCCGCAATACATACATTTGCCATTTTGCATAAAGTACAGAGCAAGTCGCTCGTTATCTAAATCTGAAGGATTAGTCTTATTCAGACTATCTGGCACATCTTTATTAAAGTATTCTTTTTGTTCCTTTTTAAGAGCTGCAATTGCGTTTTTGATGTTGTCATAACGACGCTTCGTTCTGCGGCCCTTGTTGCGTCCATCTTCATCACGTGTAACTTCAATAAAAATATTTTGCGGTTCACAACCAGCAATACCAACTATTTCGTCAACGATACGCTTAGCTTGATTAACAGTTCGTCTCACCGCAGGAGATCCTGGTAGGTCATTAACATCAAAATTGTCAACTTCCGACACACGCCTCATGTTTTCTTCTTCGATTAGCTTGTCAAAGCCAAACTTATCATCACGCAATATTTCCATGAAAACCATAGTTTCCGAACGCGCATTATTGTTAGGATTACCTTCACGAAGTACATCCATAATGGAATATGGGCCATTATCGGTATGGGTTTTAATGCCGCAAAGCAATTCCTTAGAAAGCCTGCCCCAACCTGTAAAGCGTTTTTTGCAAATTGCTTTTATCTGATCATCAGTAAACGATCACCATACTTATCTTCAATACTCTCTTTAAGGATAGAGCGATCTTCGAATAAAGTGTTCCACCAAATTAGCTCTTCAATCATCGGAATGTCTGCTTCATCTATTTCGTCAACATGAAGCACTTCCTTAAAGAAGACATAAGAAGAAAGCTTTGATTCAAATCCCGTTTCGCCTTGTCCACCCTTTACTTCTGCACATGATTTATGCTTTTCGCATTTAAGCCAATCTTCCACAGCTGCATATTTAACTGACCCTTTCTTTTTCTTGAAAAGGTTCTCAATGATTTCCATGCGTGTTTCGTAATCAAAGCGATGCCAATCTCCACCCATATCACGCCATTTTGAACCGTTAAGCTCGTTTAAAAGGCAGTACTCCTCATACAATAAAGAGCACCGAGGCAATACTGGTTCATCAAGAATATAGGTACAGGTTCCTGTTAGGCGCTCCATAAATTTAGCAGCGCTCTGTTTGCGATCAATAACCTCTTCCCAATTCCATGGATATACTCGCGCATGCTCTTTGCCCTCTTTACGCTGCGACCAAGCAAAACGAGCATTATTATGGTTATCGAGGCGGGCATTCTTTTGCGTGAGAGGGCCTACGTAATATGGAATTCGAAACGTGACTAGGGATTCAAGTTTCTCTTTTTCGGATTCTAAAAATGGATAGAACTGCTTTTGGTTTTCAATAATAGCGTCCATCTCTTCAAGATGAAGCTGATAAGGAATGCTGCCATTGTCACTTGTTTTAAGGCGACGCAAAAACGTTCCTTCTGCAAAACGCTGCATCATATCCACATAGCGTATGTCTTCTTCAGCTACAGTTCCTTTGAATATTTTTTCTACTTCTTTTTTAAAATCATCGTAACTTGCTCCACGCACAGAATTATATTTTGTGTAACCCTTCGCTGTCGCAGGATTATAATTGCGCGCACGAAAGCCTTTCGATGAGTCAAAAATATCTCCGCGGAAAAATTCATCATATTTTTCAGAAGCGAATTCACGTACCAAGTCTTTTAAAAGTTTAAGATCCTCTTTATATTGATCGTAAGCAGCTACTTACAACTCGAAATGCTGCCACCATTAGCATTTTTCAAGATTCCCATCAAAATATACGCCGAGTAAATCGACTGAAAAGACTCAAACAGCGCAACCCCATCATCGGGCATACAGAATAAAAAGCTTCCACTTGCTCGTCATTATCGAGCCGTATTTGATCTTCTTCAAACTCGATAAAAATCTTTTTCATGTTGCCCTGAAGACCAAAAAGTATATTAGCTATTTCCTTTGAAGCATCTTTTGCTTGCTTTGTATCCAGATATTCGCCTGGTTGTATAGCTATCCAAGTACTTAAAATAGTTGCTTTATCTTTTCGAGAAGCCCTACTGGAATCAAATGATTCCTTTAATGCATTTTCCGCAGAAGCTTCTACGGTTTTCCCTTCTAGCAAATTCTGAATGTTCTTTTGATTTTTTCGAATATTGCATTCAAGATTTCGAAGCGTACACCAATCCTCCAAAGCCACACAAAGCTTCTCAACTGCATCTCCCATATTGGCATTTGCCGCAGTTAAACCAGGAGTATCTTGATGTAAGAAGTTGCCGCGCGCTTTCACAATGTTATGAAAAGCTAAGTAGATTAGACGGATATCTGCCTGCTCTTCCGATTCCATAAGCGCCTTACGCAGATGATAAATAGTAGGATATTTTTTATAGTAATCCGCCTCATTTTCGCCTTTAGGAAAGATTGAACGTGCAGCGCCTTTGGGTGAAAGAATTATCGAATGCGATTTATCTTCCTTGAGTAAACGAGACTGACGTAAACGAATGAAAAACTCAGGATCAATCTTCTTGACTTCGTTTTCAAAAAGTTCTTGTAGTAAATCTAAACGCAACGTCTGCGCATGTAACGGCGACGCTGGCCTCGCTTTAATCGGGTATCGGCTGCGGTATCTGCAGTAGGATAAATACGGCTACCCCACGTAGTTTTTCCTTTAAAATTCAAAAGATTACCCTGCTGATCAGTTACCGCCCAGCCAACCGAGCCCGTGCCTAAATCAAGCCCGATATTATATTCAATACCTTTTTCGCCAACATTTCTTAAATTCATTACGTCCCCCTCGTCGAAACGTGCTAAACTGAATTCATCTTGATACCAGTCAAGATGTCACTGCGAGTCAAAATAAAGATTTAATCTTAAATGCTTCGGCGCCATGTAGATGGCAATCTTTTGACTCATCAAAGAGCCTTCAGGCTCTTTTTGTTTATGGTACCTTAATTTTCAAATTGCCTTTTCATAATAGGCACCTGAAATGCTCTAACGGTCCTTTCTTTAATACCTTTTAGTGTTGTTATTCATCCACTAAGTTATATTCATACATCAACTTGCCTCTACAATCCTTAGCTGGCAGCTAAGGATTCAAGGTATTGTTTTACTCAAGTTATTGTGTTCACACCAGAACTCACTTGCAATAAAGCCCATAAGAGCAGTTGGTAACAAAAAAAATCTGCCTATTACTATGCTACCAATTAAAAGAAAAACACCTGTACCATTCATGACACACTAACCTCGAAATCGGCCAAAATACCAAGGTGCACGGTAAGGCAACGCCTCCACATACCACCTATCCGTACTGCCCTTCTCGGTTATCTCTTGCTCCAAATATAGATGTGTTTCGCGATTGCCAATTTGGACGGTATAGCGCAGTGTTCGCGTTCCTTTGTCCGAAAACGAATTCGCTATAGGTTGCCCTATTACGCGCTCAATCTGAAAGGTACGTCCATCAGGCCAACACACCGAAAGAGGTGTTATAACCCCATCATCACGCCAACGCGCAATAACATCTACATACCGTCGAGTAGTATGTGAATCAGGTAATGACATACTGCTAACAGTTCCTAAAATACCTTTCGAGTTGTTTCCCAAGCATCTACGCTATTTCTTGACTATTTCTTTGCTTGCTTTCTTACTTATTTCGAATCTTTCAAACAGCAACAAGCAGCACGCACAAAAACCCGTGCATGAGCCACTTGACCGTTGCGCTCTTCTAAAGACGCGATATACTTATCCTATAGTAGAACATATGTTCGATATTTTAAAGCAAACGCACTCAGCAAATATCGCCAAACAAGAGAAAGAGCTTATACGTAGTGGATAAAAAATTTTCGGAAAAATGCTATCTCTGCATAGATCTGAAATCGTTCTATGCAAGTGTTGAATGCACCGATCGTGGTTGGGATCCTTTTACCACTAAGCTTGTTGTTGCTGATCCCGAGCGAAGCCAAACCACTATCTGCCTTGCGGTATCCCCTGCCTTAAAAGCACTTGGTGTACCAGGGCGTTGTCGCGTATTCGAAATCCCCAAAGATATCGACTATTTCATGGCTCCCCCACGCATGAAACGCTATATGGAAGTATCCACCCATATCTATTCGCTCTATTTGCGCTACGTAAGCCCGCAAGACGTTCATGTGTACTCTATTGACGAATGCTTCATTGATGCCACCCCTTATCTTTCGCTCTATCACATGGATGCAGTCACCTTCGCAAAAACACTCACCAAAACGGTTTTCGACGATACGGGAATTTGCGCAACAGTAGGCATTGGTACCAATCTTTTCTTAGCAAAGTAGCGTTGGACATTACCGCTAAGCATACCCATGACGGTATTGGCATCCTGAATGAAACCAGCTTCAAACAGCAAATTTGGTTTCATCAGCCTATAACTGACATTTGGAATATCGGACCTGGCATTGCGCGTCGTTTAGCTAAATACGGAGTACATACCTTGGCGGGCATTTGCGCATGAAAAGAAAAACGCTCTATAAAGAGTTTGGTGTTAATGCTGAATACCTAATTGACCATGCCTGGGGCCAAGAACCTTGCACTATCGCTCAAATTCATTCCTACGTTCCCGAAGGTCATTCGCTTGTAAATGGACAAGTCTTGCCCTGTGATTACACCTTAGAAGAAACCCGTATAGTTATGCATGAGATGATTGATGCAAGCATACTCGAGCTGGTGCAAAAAGGACTGGTAGCAGAAAGCATTTCACTTTCTATTGGATATGCACGCCCAAAAGCAACAACAGAAACAAAGTCCTCTTTTCCGCAGGAATCGCCTTCTCATAGACATTTTTATGCCCACACAGGCGGCACAAGAAAAATAGATAGGCGTACCAATCTGCGCGAGTACTGAAGCAGCATTTCGAACTGCTTTTCAACGAAACCACAAGCGATGCTCTCCCTATTCGTCGCATCAGTATTGGGTTTGGCGGTCTTCTTCCCGAAAAATACGCCACTATAACCCTGTTTGATAACAGAAAAGCCGAAATCAAAGAGCGCTGTCGTCAGGAAGCAATTATCGCTATACGAGAAAAATTCGGGAAAAAACGCCATGCTAAAAGGCATAAGCTTCAAGAAAAAGCTACTGCGCGCGAACGTAATAACCAAGTAGGAGGTCACCGTGCCTATTAGTTCTTCCAGCCGAAAAGCATCCCAAAAAGGGAAAGAAGCATCAGAATTAGAGGAATCGCTTCCGCCCAAAGCGCATCATTCCCCTGAAGGTTCCCTTTTACCAGACAGCCTAAAACAAGAACTCCTCTGCGTGAATAGCCCTCAAGAAAAAGAATACCGCGCAAACATTCTTGCTGCCATCGAACGAAACGTTGAAAAGCATGGCTCCTACACCGCACAGCCACACGATAATCGCGCACGACAATTTATGCCTTTTGCTGCTCTCAAGGGATATACCGATATGGTGCAGCAAGAAGAGAACAAGCATTGATACAAAATTACGAAGTCAAACTGACCACGCGAGTAGCAAGACGATCTTGGAGTGCCTTAGAGTGCGTAACCAATACCAATCCGACCTTATTTTCCTCGCAATAAGAAAGCAGAAATTCCCAAATTTGAACTTGAGTAATAGCATCTAGCATAGTAGAAATTTCATCCGCAATAAGAAATTTAGGATGCACACGTAAAGCGCGCGCAATACAGCAACGTTGCAGTTCCCCTCCTGAAAGCTCTCGCGGATAACGAGAAAGCCATTGTTGCTTAATCCCTAACTTTTCCAAAAGAACTTGATCAATTAAACCAGATTCTTCCAGCGAATCCTGTATGCGCAGAAGCGGGTCGAGCGTCTGTTCTGGATGCTGCCAGATCATCTGAACTGGTAAAGGGCTGCTGCCATTAGCTTTACTATAAGAATCAAGGGGAACCTTATCTAGAAGCACTTCTCCTACTTGAGGTTTCAAATACCCCGCCAATAAACGACATATAGTGGTTTTCCCAAACCCCGAAGAAGCTTGTAAAGCAACACGTTCATGTGATTCAACCGAGAAATTAAATGAAGAAAGAAGCGGCTTTTCAAAAAGCGGCTTATCGTTATCGAAGGACTTATTTCCTGAAGGTTTACCATGAGCAAAAAGGCTATTTTTCCGCAGAGACTTACTGTTGTCATACGAAAAGGAAACGTTTTGCAACTCCAATATACTCATATTTCGTCTCCTTTTTATATTTAAGCTTCTACTGCAAAATCATGCTCTGGCAAGGCATGCCAAAGCGCCCTACTAAACGGATGCTGCAATAAATCAGGAGAAGCGAAGTTAGCAACCGAAGTCTCCTCTACAACCGTGCCGTCCTTAAACACAGCCACACGATCAGCTACGCGCAAGGCAAGTTCTATATCGTGCGTAATAAGCAAAACACCCTTACCCTCATTGGCAAACGCACGAAAATCCTCCATTGCCTTTACCGCCAATTCCAGATCGAGACCAGGAGTTGGTTCGTCAGCAATTATAAGGCGGGGATCCTTCATTAATGCCGTGCAAAGCAATACGCGACGAGCCATACCTCCTGAAAGTTCAAAAGGATACAAATCTTCAACCTCGGGCGATAGGCCATAGCGTTCAAACAATTCTTGTCGCCTGTGCGCATCGCCTCCAATTTGCTTTCCCACTTTCATGAGAGGATCAAGTGATTTGACGCTCTGTGGTACAAAGGCGATTTCACGCCCCCGCAACTGCGTTAGTTTTCGCATCCTGCAATACCCCGTCATAATAAATGGTTCCTTCAACCCGCACATTATTGGCATACAAACCCAAAATTGCATCTGCTAATAAGGTTTTCCCGGATCCTGATGCCCCTACCACTGCAAGAATTTCACCCGTATGAACCGATAAACTTAAATTGTCTATTACCTGGCTGACACGCTGTTTCACCGAAAAACGTTTATCTTCTTCATACATCGTAAATCCCACACAGAGATTCTGAACTTGAAGTAAATGGTGCCCTCCAGCATGATGGCTCACTTCTGCATGGAAATGACCGTGATGAAATTCGGTATGGGTATGCACCGTAGCGTCATGCGATGCAATGCTGACATCTTGTGCAGAATCAGATTGAAACGTAGGTGAGCTGTCGATATCCCCTTTTTGACTAGAAGGATTTTGTTCAGCATGACGGTTACGAATAACACTCATCTGACATCGCATCCTATTCTTGTGCACGAGCAGGATCAAGTAGTCGACGAAGACTTTGTCCTGCCTGATCGAACAGCAATACAACTGCAAGCAATGCCAACCCAGGGAATAAAGCAAGCCACCACATGCCAATGGAAAGATAATTCATCGACTCACTTAAGATAATACCGATTGCAGGCATTTCAGGAGGTAGACCAAATCCCAAAAAGGTAAGAGCTGCCTCGTGCAAAATGGCGTGAGGGAACAGCAAGATAAGTCCCACTAAATACTGAGGCAACACGGCAGGAAGCACATGATGAAGAGCGATATACACAGGTCCTCTTCCCAATGCTTTGGAAACCTCGACATAAGAGCTCTGCTTTACCTGCAGCACTTCAGCACGAATGACACGACACAAACTTGGCCAATGGGTTAACGCTACCCCAATTGCCACACCCCAAAATCCCTTACCAAGTGCATAGGAAATAAGCAAGAGAAGTACAATGTGCGGAATGCCCAACATAAGATCGATCAACCAGGTAATACAAGCATCGATCTTTTTACCGCCAAGTGCAGCAAGAGTGCCAAGCACTAACGCAATAAACGACGAAACCAAAGCTGCAAGTAAACCAATTCCAATACTGGTAGAAAGACCTGCCAAAGTGCGCAACAGCATATCGCGCCCTAGATTATCAGTACCAAAAGGATACAAAAGACTAGGTGCCTCTCGCGCTATAGAAAGATCGCTTGCAGCGGCAAGGGGTGACACCAAAGCGCCCAACACCGCAACGCTCACAAGAATCACAAATGATGCAATACAAACAATGCGGGTACGCTTTCGGTTGTTTACCCGTCTTAATCGTGGTGAATGAAATATGGTTACAGAATCATTCAAACAAGAAGACACTTTAGAGAGCATCGAAGAAGCCGTAGCAATCCCTTCAAAGATCCACCTTTCGTTGCGTCTTCAGATACAGAAGGATCAGCGCCTTTACCTAGACGTTTATTCATAGCGCATCACCCCCTCGTTTAATGCGAGGGTCAATAATGCGATATAAAATATTTGCAATCATATTGCCGCCGAAAACAATTGCAGCGGAAACCAAGGTGATTCCCACCAACAATGCCACATCGCTTCCGATACCGGCAGTCACTGCAGCTTGACCGAGACCCGGATAGGAAAAAACCTGCTCCACTAAAACTGATCCGCCAAATATTTCCGAAATCGAAGCAAATTGAAGCGAAATAGCAGGCAAGGCCAAATTGCGTAAACCATGTTTACGTGCTGCTTGCAGACGAGTAAGTCCCCGAGCCTGTGCGAACCGAATGTAGTCACTTTCCATAATGTCGATTGTTTTTTCGCGCGTATGGAGCGCAACATTAGCCACTCCCACAACCGACAAAGTAAGCGCCGGCAAAATCATATGATGTATAGAGTCAAAAATAGTTATATCTGCAGCGCTTTTACCAATAGGCGCAGAAAACCCTATAGGAAACCAGCCTAGCCAAACGGCAAATATCATCAAGACGATTAATCCAACCAAAAGGTGGGAGTCGAAGCTAATACAAAACAATAACCTTTGATGATGCGATCAATAAGGGTACCTTGCTTGATACCAGCAACAATGCCCATAAGTAAACCAATGATTCCGCTTAGAATCCACGCGACAGCCATGAGAGCCAACGTATTAAGCGACCTATTCGCTAATACCTCGGTCACAGGAGCATTAAAACGAAGCGAAGTTCCCATATCACCCCGCAAAAGGGCACCCAACCAGTTAAGATAACGCTCCCATAACGGAGTGTTGGCACCCCAATAACTAGCAAGCTGAGCACGCTGTTCATCACTCATACTGCATAGGCCGTTTGCCCCACGTTTGCCTGAACCGGATCAATGGGAGAAATACCCACGAGAACAAAAGTAACAATGCTGATAGCAATCATCAGCAAAATAAATTTGACTATGTTTCGTCCAATTAGCTGAGCCATTTATCTTGGATGTTTATTCCCAACTCCACTTGTCCACGTTGTTTACCAACGACCACCCATGCCCATGAGGATGAGGTTTTTGATCCGCCACATTCAACCCAGTGCGTTTGAAGTAGAGGTGATCACGTTTGCAAGCCAAACCCACGTTGCCGCTCCCTGTGGCGCAACTCCTTCGTTTCCGTCCCATTGAGCAAGTTTCCAATCCTCGTAAGATTCTTCTACCGTGGTTTTAGCAAGTGCCGCATCCATATGCGCATCAACTGTTGCGCTTTCATATGATGCATAATTTCCCACTCCAGTTGAATACAAAAGGTTATACATTTCGGTGGGACTATTAGAACCCCAGCCCCACAGAATAGGATCGGAAAATTCACGAGGATATAAGTCGTCCCAACCAGCGCCATGAATAGCTATTTCGATACCAAAGGCAGCCATCTGATTGCTGAATTCCGCAGCAAGAGCCTGACGGCTGAATCGTTAGAGCTGTAATACAAGTCGAAAC
>ENA-OQAS01001099-OQAS01001099.1-human-gut-metagenome-genome-assembly--contig:-NODE-1099-length-13129-cov-2.863175_pt1 | contig 13129 bp, 14 predicted proteins | sample MGYA00242733_ERZ504523 | MGnify/ENA primary metagenome ERZ504523 (study PRJEB26092, sample SAMD00036239) | human gut metagenome | host: Homo sapiens | study: EMG produced TPA metagenomics assembly of... | reverse complement strand
TCTTTTTCCAACCCTGCTTTTGTACTTTTTTCAATACCATACCTTTTTGTACATGTTGCGATAAACCATTTTTTTAATTTGGAACTTTTGTCTATGGATCCTTTTCTATGCAAAAACAGGGCAGAACGTTTTGTTTTTTCCACACGTTCTGCCCTGTTTTTCCTTTCGGTTTTAATGATTTACTTTCGCTTTCTGCATCTGTTTTTCCATCATTCCCTCATGAATTCCATCCTGCCGCAGTACCGCGCCGGCTGTCTTACAGAGGCATTCGAGGTCCATTCCGAACGCAATGTGATGCACATAATATCCGTCCAGTTCCGCTTTTTCCCGGATCGGAAGTTCATCCCGCCCATGGATCTGTGCCCAGCCGGTGAGGCCCGGACGGACGCTGTTTGCGCCGTACCGCTCCCGCTCAGAGATCAGATTCTCCTGATTCCAGAGCGCCGGACGCGGACCGACGAGCGCCATGTCGCCTTTTAAAATATTGAAGAGCTGCGGCAGCTCATCGAGGGATGTTTTCCTGAGAAAGCGTCCGACTCTTGTGATAAAGAAATCGGGATGGTTCAGCAGATGTGTCGGCATATCATGCGGCGTGTCGATACGCATCGTGCGGAACTTGTATATGTAAAAATACTGCCCGTTCCGGCCCACCCGCTTCTGCCGGAACAGCACCGGTCCCGGAGAATCCAGGCGGACTGCAATGCCGACTCCCAGCAGCAGCCACGATAATGCTGCCGTTCCCACAAGCGCCAGCAGACGGTCCAACAGATTTTTCAGATACTTTTGATAAACTCCTTTTTTCTTCTCCCTCATGCTTTTTCTCCCTGCTCCCTTGCTGTCCGGTCACTGTTCCGGCGTTCCTTTTCTTTCCCATAGCCGTACTTTCCGTAACCGTAACCATATTTTCCATACCCGTAGCTGCCATAGCTGCTGTATCCGTAGCCCGTCGTGCCCTCCTGCACGCCGTTCAGCACATAGCCGCAGACCGAACCTGCGAATCCTCGAAAAATTCCAGCGCGCGCCGGACTTCCCGGTCTTTCGTTGTTCCCTGATGTACCACGAGAACTGCTCCGTCGGCAATTCCGCCGAACAGTGCCGCATCCGAAAGCACTCCGCACGGCGGCGTGTCGATGATCAGAAGATCGGCCTCTTCTTTCAGGCTTTCGATCATGGTCTTCATCCGTACCGAACGCAGCAGCCCTGCAGGATTCTGCGTGCTTCCCGCTCCCGGCAGGATTTTCAGCGTCAGATCCCGCAGTCGGTAAGTGCCTCCTCCCAATCCATCTGTCCCTTCAGCACGGCAGCAATTCCACGCTCTTTCCGTCCGATCAGTCCCATACACTTCATCACCGAAGGATTCCGCAGATCTCCGTCCAGCAGTACTACGCGGTATTTCTTCTTCGCGAACGCCTCCGCCAGGTTCACGGCAACCGTCGTCTTTCCCTCCCCCGGCACGGCACTCGTCACAAGAAGGACCAGACAGTCACTTTTTCCAATTATTCTGTCCTCCGTCCTTGTCCGGATCAGCTGCACCGCCTCTTTGAAGGCATCCGGCACTTTTGGATTGCAGATGGTAATGGTCTGTTCCTTTACGCTGCTTCTTTTTTGATCTTCGCCTGCGGCAGATTTCCAAGGAATGCCGCATTCGTCAGCTTCTTAATATCATCCGCCCAATGGATGGTTTTTCTTGTTCTCACATAGAGGAACAGCAGCAGGAAGGCCGCGGCAAGTCCTGCTGCTGCACCATACGTGCCGGCCCGCAACGCATCCTGGCTGTTAACCGGCACTGCCGGAACACCGCTTTCATCCACCACCGTCAGTGTCGTCGCACCAATGATATACTCTGCCACCTCCGGATAATTCGTGATAACGGATTTCATCACCCGATACGCCGTCTCCGGTGATGCGTCCCGCACACGGATAGTAAAAAGATTGGTATTTTCCATCACGCTCGCCTGAATTTCTGATGTCACCGCCCCGATTCCAAGATCCCGCGCTACAACATCCTTCAGTACGCCGCTTGTCACAAGATACGGAAAGGTCTTTCCAAGCTGCTCTGCCGTTACATTATCGTAATAAGAATAACCGACCGCACGGTTCGATCCGACCACGAACGATGTATATGCCTCATAGACCGGCTGATACCGCAGCTTTGCTGTCAGAAAGGAGCCGCCTCCTGCAAGGATTACAAGTGCCAGCACACCAAAGAAAAATTTCTGGAACGCCTGGAAATACTCCGCCAGAAAGGCGATCAGATCTATTTTCTCTGGTTCCGCTGCGGAATAGGTTTCATACGTTTCTCTGTTCATGCTCTTTTGCTCCCTCTCATCGTTCTGCCCTGCTATAGGCGCCGTATCCGTAACCGTAACCATAGCTGCCTCCGATCCGCTCGCCGAATCCCGGATAAACATTGCCGAACACACAGCCGATGACCTTTTCTTCTTTCTGGTTCAGCGCGTCGATGGCATCGTTGATGTCCCGTGTCAGCACGCCGTCCTGCCGAACGGCAAGAACCGCACCATCAGCCAGCTCCACAAGCTCCTCCGCATCCGCGGCCGCGCCCATCGGCGGCGTATCCAGAATAATATAATCCATGTTTGTCCGGCACGTATCCAGAATCCGCCGGAAAATTTCACCGCCGACTGCTTCCGACGGTTCCTCCAGCCGTTCCCGGCAGATGCCCATGTAAACATTCGTATCCTTGTATTTTTCAAAAACGCTGGACGCCGGCTCCTTTCCGACTGCTACCTGTCCGAAATCTTTTCCGGCCTTTTGCGGAAGTTCAAAAATCTTATACAGCGCCGGCTGACGAAAATCACAGTCCAGCAGAAGGACACGGTTCTGTTCCTCTGAAAGGGCAAGCGCCAGATTGGCGGCAAGCGTCGACTTTCCTTCATTTTCCGCCACACTGGTCACCAGCAGCACTTTTCCCCCTCTCCGGTCGAGTCTTCCGCGCACACGAGAAGCAATGCGCTTCAGGGATTCCACATAGGGAAAGCTCCGCGCCGGATTCGTGATCAGCATGGAGCTGTTTTTCCTCTTTTTTTCATGGTACACGGTTCCCAGCAGATCCGCATCAATCTTGCGGCCAAATTCCGTTTCATTTTTGACGGTATCCCGCAGAAAGGAAAAGAAGCCCACCAGCGCCGCCGTACCAAGCGCTGCCGCCAGAAATGCCATTGCAGCGTACTTTTCCGTCGGAATCCGGTTCGACGGACTGCCGGAAACCTGCGGCTGCTGCAGTGTCTCCAATACTACATTGGGAATAATATAATCTGAAATGGTTGTGTAATTCTTCAGCACCGACCGCAGTACCCGAAAGGCTGTTTCCGGCGAATCGGCTGTCACGGAAAGCTCCATTAAATTGGATTCCGGCACAATTGAAGCGCTCATGTCCGCCGGAAAGGATGAGCATCCCAGCTCCTCCATCACTTTTTTCTTTAAAATATTGTTTTCCAGAATCGCCTGAAATTTCTGCGTCATCTCATACGTCGAAGAAAGGCTCGATGCTGCATTTGCATTCTCGCCGCGCCCCATCACGGCAAACGTGGTTTTCACCGTGTACTGATCCCGATGGACTGCCGTCAGCACCGTGTAGGTTATCATCGCCGCCGAACAGGCAATCAGAAGGATGATCCACCAGTTTTTGCCATATCACACAGAATGCTCCGAAGATCCCAGTCTGCTTCGCCGTTCTGTCCGTTTCCTGTTCTGTCGTATTCTCCCATCTGGAACCTCCTCATTCATTGACGCAGACAATCAGGCGGATGGAGCTTGTCTGTCCCTCCTCCGATGTCACAGTATACGTTACTTCATAGACACCTTCCTTTCCGGTGTCAACCGGATTCTCTATGGAAAGTTTTTCTTCCCCAAGGATCTCGTCTTCCGCGGAAACCGCGTGAAGTTCATCGTCCTCTCCTTTTTCATACGTCATCTGATCCACATTCACCTGCTCCAGATAATCCTTCGGATCGAACGCCTGCTGCAGTTCCAGATGGATCAGATACTCGCTTAAGGTAATCTGCGGCTTTCCGCTCTCCTCCGCCGGGTCGTAGAGTTCCACCGTCACCGGAAGACTCGTCACATCACCGGCACGGTTGGCAGCAGAATACGTTACCTGATACAGCCCGGGCGTGCTGCTGATCTCATCCTGATACGAGAGCCGGATGCGGTCCGTAATCGTTCCGTCCAGACAATCCTCTGCGGAAAGTCCTTCCGTCAGGTCATCTGCATTCACACTGAACCGGAGCGGCCCATCCAGAGAAAAGACCGGCGATGTATAGTCGTTATAGACCATTTCCCGTTCCGCGTGGGTGACATTGTTGTCCGAATCAAAGGCAACGATGCTGATTTTCCGCCGCCCTTTTTCGATAAAGTTGGAAATATGTTCTACCGCAAGCGAATCCGTCACATCGCCGTCCTTCGCATCGTACGCCGTCACGCCGGACAGAAGCTCCACCTCATCCGCGTGGATACTGACCGAAATTTCACTGTTATCCATCGAAATCTCTGGCCCTTTCCCGTCTTTTCCGGTTCGCTGCCGCATCAGGCACCCGCCAAACGCGAGCGATGAGGCAAGAAATAAAATCAGAACAGCCGCTCTCATTTTGTGCATATCCTTTTGATGTCTCCTTTCGTTTTTCAGACAAACCAGCGTCTTTTCCGCCTTCGTTCCGGAGACGGCTCATACAGAACCGGCCGGTTCTCCAGAATTCTCCTCGGATTTACCTTCAGCAGAAGCTCCGCATACGATTCACCGTACCACTCCGACAGAAATTCCCGGATCGGTCTCATGTCCGGTGTCCGGTAATTGGCGCGGTGGGCATCGCTTGCCGCACAGCCTGCCAGACGGTTTTCCAGCAGATACTGTGCTGTCCGCTCTGCTTCTTTTCCAAATCTTCCAAATACACTTCCTTTGTTCATCTGCAGAACTGCGCCCATTTCCCGGAACTCATACAGAAGCTCCGGCGAATCCTGCACGCAGAAATACCGCTCCGGATGTGCCAGCACCGGGATCTTTCCCATGGCCGGAAATTCCATCAGCCGCCTTCTGATCCCGTCCGGTGCCATGTCAAACGGCACCTCGATCAGATAATAGCGGCTTTCATGAAGCGGTATCAGCTTTCTCTCTTTGATTTTTTCGTTAAGCGGCCCGATGCTCATAATTTCCATGCCGCGCACCAGGCTGATCGGGATGTGTTCCTTCCGGATTTCCTGTTCCAGACGGTAAAACAGCTCCAAAAGCTGCTCCGAATCGTAATTGACATACCCATCCTCCACGCCCTCGATTCCCGTCTGGTTTGCATGCGGTGTCACAGCAAGGATACGCACTCCGCTCTTTGCCGCAATTTCCGCCATCTCAAGGGATGTGGACAGATTCGGGGAACCGTCGTCAACCCCCGGCAGAATATGTATATGAAGGTCCGTCATGCTTCTTTTCTCCTTCGTACTGATATTCCGGCACCATTCTCTTTACCCTCTCGCAGATGTCCGGACATTCGTTTTCCGCCGCCCGCTCGAGTTCTTTCATCTGTTTTCGGAATACCGTCTCATCAAAAGCAATCTGCCGGCCGATAAAAATGCGGGTGTTTTCTGTCGTCTGCATCCCCTCCTCATTCATCAGCAGCTCCTCATACAGCTTTTCGCCCGGCCGCAGGCCAATGTACTTGATCTCGATTTCCACTCCCGGCTCATACCCGGAAAGGCGGATCATGTTTTTCGCAAGGTCCGCAATTCGGACAGGATCTCCCATGTTCAGGACAAAAATCTGGCCGTTTTTCGCATACGCGCCCGCCTCGAGCACCAGACTGACCGCCTCCGGAATCGTCATAAAATAACGGATGATGTCCGGATGCGTCACCGTCACCGGCCCGCCGTGCTCAATCTGGCGGCGGAACAGCGGAATGACGCTGCCGTTGCTGCCAAGTACATTTCCAAAGCGCACCGCCGCAAACTCCGTGGTGCTGTGTTTTCCAATCATCTGGATCACCATCTCGCAGAGCCGTTTGCTCGCTCCCATGATGTTCGTCGGATTGACCGCCTTGTCTGTCGAAATCAGAATAAATTTTTTTACGTGATACCGGCTTGCCGTGCGCGCCGTCTTTTAAGGTTCCGATCACGTTATTTTTGATCGCCTCGTTCGGACTGTCCTCCATCAGGGGCACATGCTTGTGCGCCGCTGCGTGAAAGACGATATCCGGCCGGTAACGGGAAAACATCGACTGCAGCCGCCGTTCATCCCGCACCGAACCGATCAGCACCGTCATGTGAAGCCTCGGGAACTCCCATTCCAGCGATTTCTGGATCTGGTATGCATTGTTTTCATAAATATCAAAATGATCAGATGACCGACACCGTGGCCAGCTAACTGTCGGCAGATCTCGCTGCCGATGGAGCCTCCTCCTCCCGTCACAAGAACTGCTTTCCCCTGGACATAATCGAGAATCGCATCGAGATCGACGCGGACCGGATCCCTAGGCAGCAAATCCTCAATTTTAATTTTTTTTCTGATCTTTTTTTCTTCCTTCATAGCTCCCGCTCTCATTCTATTCGACATCTTCTCCCGTTTTCAGGCATCCTGCTCCCGCAGACAGTCTTCGAGCAGATACAAAAGCTCCAGCGCCGAACGGAAACCGGCTTTCTGCTTTCCGCAGATCAGAAATCCCTGCAGACTGCAGTGCTGGCGGAACTGAATCTGAATGCTGACCATCCGCTCGGTTCCGGCCGGAAGCGTGGTCTCCTGCCGGTTTTTCATATCCTCCGTAAATTCCCATTCGTCTTTTTCTTCTTCCCGCAGGCTTCGCATACAGCTTCCCGCATCCGGCATACCGAGCAAATCATAAATCCGGTTCATCCGAAGCAGCATTTCCCCGTATCCCGCAAACGGAACATCGTAATGCAGAAGTGCAGGCGGATCACACCTTTGGAATGGCTTCCGTTCAGCTCCTGAAAACATAAGAATAATGCTGCATCTGCTGTTGTATGTACCTTTTCTCTGATTTCTTCCATTTCTTTTCTCATAATCTTCTCCATCTGCCCTTTGTATTTCTTTTTGCAGTAATGTTATATGTAATATTTATTTTTGGAATATTATACCAAATCTATCTCACATCGTCAATCTGCTTATGCCTCCTTTTCTTTCGATTTTCACTTTCTTTTCTGTGTTTTTTCTACATGGAGTTTACTTTTTTGATCTTTTTCGAGTTCTGGTGTCGCGGTGCGTCACTGTTCGTCGAATGATTTTATCAGAAGTGAGGCCTTTCGGCTTGAATGAATCCTATGGATGTGCTAAACTACAGTTTGTAATCGTATGATCGTTCCTGTAATGATTTCATAGTTACAGTATCATGTTTTCCTGCGCCGGACAACCGCTTCGACGTGAACGGCTGCACATCGACGCAAACGGTAAGTAATTCAGGAGGTGGTAATTTTGTACTCAGAGTTGTTTTTTCCATTGAATTCCAACGATCCGGTTCTTCTCGAAATTCCGGTCATCATCACACAGGGCGCCTCAGAACGAATCCGGTTTCCGCTGGATGATCTCATCTATGTGGAGGCCTGTCAGCACCGGCTGATTCTGCATACCGTTCAGGGTGACTTTTCAACCCGGTGCACATTTGCCGGCCTGACGGTATGTCTTGCCTCAACCGGCCGTTTTTCCGCAACGGAAAGGTCTGCTGATCAATTTCTCCCACGTTGCGCTCGTGCAGGCAACCGGCGAGGTTCTGCTGAAAAACGGACAGACCGTCTTCTGCAGCCGCAGACGGAAGCGTGAAACCCGCGAAGCCTTCCTCGCTTATGCCAGAACACTGTCTCGCCGCTTATAATATGATTTTGATTTTCTATGTCCTGCAGCCTTTGATCCACCGATACAAAGAACAGCAGCCTCTGGTTCTGTTTTCGAACCAACGGCTGCTGTCCTGTTTCTGTTTATTTTTCAGTTTTTCCCTGCCGCTTCCATCCGCGCCGCAAACTGCGCATAGAAATCGGTCTTTGTGTCATACGGAAGCAGATAAAACAGCTTCAGAATTCCCATGCTGATCTGCTGCTGCAGCGCGTCATCCTCTGTCCGGCGCGCCTCGTTCTGTTTTTTTTTCAGATAATAATGCCATTCGTTCGTAAACGCTTCATACTTTCCGAGCTCCGGCGTGTCGAGCCAGCGGCGGACTTTGACTTTTGTCTTATTCTCCTTCGGACATTCGCTGACCTGAAGAAAATAGGAAAACGTTCCGTTCTCATACAGCCGTCCCAGCGGAAACATCCGGCAGAAGCCCGGCCGCGCATCGTGAATGCTGCACCGGCCTCATCATTTAAGAAACTGCACTGGTCTGACTGCTCCGTCATTTTCAGATGCGGCAGAATCACACCGTCCACTACGCGGAGTGAAATATATCCCGCCGTCAGAATCTCCTCCATCGTTTTGCCGAGTTTTCTCTCGAGCCGGTAAAGATCCATCGGGTCGAGCACAATCGAGTCGCCCATCCCGCGGCAGCAGGCGGAGCATCCGCGGCAGTCGTCGCAGCCCACTTTTACCATATCATTCGCTCCATATCGTTTTCCATCTGAAATCTTGTCTATATCTACGTTCCGTTCCATACTTCTTCCTGTCTGTTCTTTATTTTTTATACTCAAAATCCGGAATCTGATGCCATCTCTCCCGGAAATAATGTGCCGCCAGTTTCGGCTTGCGGTCGCGGGTGAAGATTCCCTTCTTGTTGCCCTGCACGCGCAGGAGACTCTGGCTCGTCGCAAAGTCCCAGATGCCCGAAAGGTCACTGACAAACCGGGACGGTGTCATACTTGGATATAACATACTTTTGTTTCCTCCTTCTCCATTTTTCTTGTATATCCCCCTGTTTTTCCTGCCGGTTTACGTTCCGGCGCGCTCTGCCCCCACGACATGCAGCACCTGGTCCTTTACCTGGAATTTGATTTCCATTCCCGCAAAGGAAAGCCCGTAAACGCGCTCTTCACTGTTCTGATACGATGGGCGCGGGTCCTGCTCCAGCACTTTTTCAGTGCCTCCCGGCGGTCCGCCGGAATTTTTTCCAGCAGCTCATCCGGAATTTCAACGGGAATGAAGTATTCCTTCGTTTTTTCCGTAAAGCTGCCAAGTGCCTCCGCATGGCTGTCCACATGCGGCAGATACGGTTTGATGTCCAGAATCGGCGTACCGTCCATCAGATCTGCCCCCGACAGATGAAGCACCGGCCCGAGTGCCGGATGCTGCTCCACACGCTCCAGCTTTACCGAAGAAAGCCCGATCGGATTGGGCCGGAACGGAGAGCGCGTTGCAAATACACCGACCCGCTTGTTTCCGCCAAGCCGCGGCGGCCGCACCATCGGTGACCAGGTGTCGCGCACAGCCTCGGAAAACTCCCAGATCAGCCAGAGATGGGAATATTCCTCGATGCCGCGCAGCGCATTCGCATCGCGGAACTCCGGTTCAAAGACGATCGTACTCTTTAATTCTTCAATCAGCCCGCTCTGCCGCGGAATCCCGAACTTTTCCGGGAAATCCGTGTGGATCCGGGCAATCACTTTCACTGCAATTTCTTCTGCCAAAACGGTTTTCTCCTTTATCCTTACCAGACTCTGAATAGGTTTATTCTAACATTTTGCCGGAAAAAAGTCCACCTGCCAGCCGGCGGTTGGCGGAAAAGTGTCAGAAAAGAACGGATTTCTCATAATTTGCAAATCCGTTTTTCTATCCTATGACCGCAAAAAAAGAACAGGAACCGTTTTGCTGTTCCGATTCCTGTTCTCTCCTCTTTATGCTCCAAGTTCCCGCATGCCTTTCAGCAGTCCTTCAATCTGTTCTGCTATTTCTTTTACTTTCGCTTCCAGTCCCAGCAGTTCCTGGCGGTACATCTGATTTTTCTCTGTCGTATCAAAAGTATGTACCGTCTGAACCAGAAACGCTCCCGCCTTCGGCTGAAGTTCATCCGGCAGGTGCGTTTCCTTTAAGCGGATCCGAAAGCTTTCCAGGTCATTCCCTGCAGCCCTTAAATACTGATTCATGTGGATCCCTGTGTGGCGCATCATCGCTCTGCCCTCGCCGCGCACCTTTGCATACGTTTTCTGGCTTTTGGCTGCGTACAGTGTCATCTGTACATACATCAGACTGGTCAGTGCCTTTTCTCCGGTCATTGCTGTTTCGTATAATTCTTTTTTCACTCTCTCGCTGCTCATACATTCCTCTTTCCGCCACTTTTGTTCCGCTGGCAACGGTTTGGATTGCTCCGGCAGTTCATGTTGTCTTTGGTATTCAGGAGCATAAAAAGACTCCTATCATGACGACTGCCACAATAAAAGTCTTGCGTTCTCATTTGATACGGACGTCTCTCGACATCGGCTGACGATTTCAAACCCACCCGGGATGCGTTTTTATTTCCCGCGGCGCTTCGCTACTCCCTTTTACTTGTTGATGTGTATATTAGCACACTTCCTGTCGAATTGCAAGTATATTTTTTGCATTTTGTCCCTCATTTCATGCAACTTACGTTTTTTCATTTGTGTTTCTTCCTATATAAATGCACCGCCGCAAAGCATACCGCTCCGGCTGCCAGCACGAGAAAAACGATATCTGCATACATCTTCACATATCCCGCCGCCTGCTCCCACGCCGCACCGACCGCAGCACCGGTTCCGACGAGAAGAATGTTCCACACCGTGCTTCCGATAATTGTAAACAGCAGAAATTTCGGCATCTCCATCCGTGCCATCCGGCGGGGACGGAAATGAGGCTTCGAATGATTGGAATGCACCGGCCGAACAGAACGGCCCGCTGGCCTTTCTTCTGAAACCATGTAATCGTTTTCCAGGCATCCTCCGCGTGAAATCCGAGAAACTTCATCGGGCGGCTGTCGAGCAGTTCACTAAGACTCTCCGGACTGACAAGCGTTCCCGCTCCATAGAGAACCAGCGCCCCGAGAAGCGATCCTGCCGTGGATGACAGCACAACGCCCGCCGGATGCAGACGGGTGCATGTCGTCAGAAAACCGCCGAACGTCAGAATCACCTCGGAGGGAATCGGCGGAAAGACATTTTCCACGGCAATCAGAATCAGGACGCCGACATATCCAAAACGGTTGACCATATCCAGGATTACGTTCTGCAAGCTTTCTCCGTTCCAGCAGCTCCGCACCGTTTTGAGACCTGCGGCGTTTTCCCGTCTCTGCTCCGCGTCACGGAATCGCTGCTTTTTCCTTCTTCCCCTGCATTCTATGCACCGCTGCCCCTCTGCATGACCCCTTTTTCCGCCAAAACTTTCCTCTGTTTACGATTCCGTCAGATTTTCTTTGTTTTGTTTTCATCTTCTCTTCAGAAAAGCTTTATCTCATGTACACATTCTGGTCACAATTTTTCCGTATACTAATCTCATCAACAACGAAGGAAACAAACACAAACCTCCATCGTTTTTCTATAAATTTTAACCAGGAGACAGCAAAGCACCCTTGGAAGCATGTCTCCAATGCCAACCTTTCTAATAGATAGATTTCTTTTCATACCGCCGGGGCCCTAACAAGTCCCGGCCTCTCTCCTTTTTAGGAGATTTTTTTATTTTCAGCTCTTTTTTTCCTTAATTTTCTAAAGTTCCCACGATAATTTTTTCTTGCACGGGACTTTTCCGTATAGTAAAATGAAAACAGTTGTTTTTAACAGATACCATGGATAAAAAGGGAGAAAAATACCATGAAGATTGGATTTAACAATGAGAAGTACCTGAAAATGCAGTCTGAGCATATCCGCGACCGCATCAACCAGTTTGACAACAAGCTGTATCTGGAATTCGGCGGAAAGCTGTTCGACGATTTCCACGCATCCCGCGTTCTTCCGGGCTTTGCACCGGACGCCAAACTGCGCATGCTGATGCAGCTCTCCGACCAGGCTGAGATCGTAATGGCGATTTCCGCAGCCGATATTGAGAAAAACAAAATCCGCGGCGACCTCGGCATCACCTATGACAGCGACGTGCTCCGCCTGATTGATGAGTTCCGCGGACGCGGCCTCTATGTCGGCAGTGTTGTCATCACGCAGTATTCCGGACAGCACAGTGCAGACGCTTTCAAGAAGAGACTGCAGAAGCTCGGCATCCCGGTTTACATTCACTACACGATTCCGGGCTACCCGCATAATGTGCCGCTGATCGTGAGCGATGAGGGATACGGAAAGAACGAGTACATCGAGACAACCCGTCCGCTCGTTGTCGTTACCGCGCCGGGACCGGGAAGCGGAAAGATGGCAACCTGCCTTTCCCAGCTCTACCATGAGCACAAACGCGGTGTAAACGCCGGCTATGCAAAATACGAGACCTTCCCGATCTGGAATCTGCCGCTGAAGCACCCGGTCAACCTGGCTTACGAGGCTGCTACCGCCGATCTGAACGATGTCAACATGATCGACCCGTTCCACCTCGAGGCATACGGCGTGACAACCGTCAACTACAACCGTGATGTCGAGATTTTCCCGGTTCTGCGTGCGATCTTCCAGCAGATCTTCGGCGAGAGCCCGTACAAATCCCCGACTGACATGGGCGTCAACATGGCCGGAAACTGTATCATTGATGATGAGGCATGCCGTGAGGCTTCCCGTCAGGAGATCATCCGCCGCTACTACACTGCTGTGGACGGTATCGCAGACGGCTCCCGCTCCGAGACTGAGGCTTACAAAATCGAGCTTCTGATGAAACAGGAAAACATCGTTGCCGCAGACCGTACCACCGTTTCCCCGGCTCTTGTCCGTGCCGAGGCGACCGGCGCACCGGCTGCTGCCATGGAACTGCCGGACGGACGCGTCATCACCGGAAAGACCGGCGATCTGCTCGGATCGAGCGCGGCGCTTCTGCTGAATGCATTAAAAGAGCTCTCCGGCATCGACCATGACGTACATGTTCTCTCACCGGAATCCATCGCTCCGATCCAGACCCTGAAAACCAAGTACCTCGGAAGCAAGAACCCGCGTCTTCATACCGACGAGGTTCTGATTGCGCTGTCTGCTACTGCTGCACAGAGCGAGGATGCACAGAAAGCACTCTCCTGCCTGCCGCAGTTAAAGGGCTGCCAGGTGCACTCCAGCGTTATGCTCTCCGATGTGGACCGCAAAATGTTCCAGCGTCTGGGATGCGATC
>ENA-OQAS01001098-OQAS01001098.1-human-gut-metagenome-genome-assembly--contig:-NODE-1098-length-13144-cov-4.274718_pt1 | contig 13144 bp, 14 predicted proteins | sample MGYA00242733_ERZ504523 | MGnify/ENA primary metagenome ERZ504523 (study PRJEB26092, sample SAMD00036239) | human gut metagenome | host: Homo sapiens | study: EMG produced TPA metagenomics assembly of... | reverse complement strand
AAAGGGCCTGATACAGCTGCGGCACGGTCTGGATGCGCTCCATGGGCCGCAGGCGCAGGCCCAGCTGCAGCACCTGCGAGACGTACAGCGGCAGGCTGCCGTTCACCGATTTTGCGCGTGGGTTGGAGTCTGTCACCATGCGCTGCGCTGCAGGCACCGGGGCCTGCCCGCACACCATGCGGTAGAACACTGCCGCAAGGCTGTATTCATCGGTATAGCGGCCCTCGAACTCTGCGGTGGAATACTGCTCCGGGGCGGAATAGCCTTCGTACAGCTGCTCGTGCAGGCCGCTGCCCGCCGTGCGCAGGCCCACCGTGGCATAGCCTGCCAGACGGCAGCGGTCGTTTTCCATCACGCGGATGTTCTCCGGGCAGATACCGCGGTGCACCAGACCGATCTTGTGCATGGCGCTACGCCTTCAAACACCGGCTGCAGCATGGTGCAGGCATCGTCCGGGCGGATGGTGCCGGGGTGGTTTTCCAGCCACTGATCCAGCGGGGTGCCGCCCAGATTTTCCAGAATGGCGTAAACGCTGTTATTGGCTTCCACCACATCCAGCACGGCTTCCAGACCATTGGCCGGAGTGATGCGCTGGATGGAGCGGTACAGGTCCGCAAAATCCATGCGGGTGGTCTTGAACAGCACCTCACTGCCGGTCTTGGGCCGCAGGGTGCTTTCTGCCGTGCGCTCCGCCGTGAGGGTAATAGGCAGATATTCCTTGATGGTCACCCGGAAACGGCCCAGATTCTCTGCGCCGCGGTAGAGGATGCCCTCGCCGTCGATGCTCAGCATTTCCCCTACGGTGTAGCGCCCGGCCAGCACGGTGCCCACCGGCAGGTGCCGCCGGGGTTGCGCCCGGCAAAGCTTTTGCCGCAGTGCGGGCAGCTTTGTGCTGCTCCGGGCAGCGGCTGCAGGCAGTATGGACACAGGCGTGTTGCTTCCATTGTGGTCTCCTTATACCGTTTTGCGCCGCAGCAGGCTCATGGGCGGCAGCTCCGGCGTGGGAATGGTGTATTTTTCCATGGCATGCGGGGTGCTCTCCACCCGTTCACCGGCTTCGTTTTCGATCCACTCAGGGTTCAGCGGAATGCTGCGGCCATCCGGGCAGAGTGCTTCCAGAGTGTCGCCCAGGCTCCACTTGCCGCGCTGCTGGCAGGAGGCAACGCCGTTCTCCCAGCCGTCCACCGTGCCCACAAACTCCCACTCGCGGATGTAAGTAGCGCTGTCGGTGGCCTGTCTGGCCTGCTCGCGGCCAAAGTAGAAGCCCGGCGAGTAGTGGCGGTGGCTGGTACGGGTAAGCTCCTCGTACACTTCAGCAGGCAGCTCAAAGTTGTCGTTGAGCGGGTCGGCCAGATAAGCGTCCAGCGCCTGCGGTAGCGGCGGTAACGCTTGCCACATAGTAGAAGGTCTTGGCACGGCCCTCGATCTTCAGGCTGTCCACACCTGCCTTGCAGATCAGATCAAGGAAAGGCGCGGTGCACATATCATTGGCGTTGAGGATGTAGCTGCCGTTCTCGTTCTCGCCGATCTCGTACAGCTGGCCCGGACGGGTCTCCTCGCTGAGATAGTATTTCCAGCGGCAGGGCTGGGCACACTGGCCGCGGTTCGCGTCGCGGCCTGCCATGTAGTTGGAAAGCAGGCATCGGCCCGAAACGCTCATGCACATAGCACCGTGCACAAAGGCTTCGATCTCCAGCTCCGGCGGCGTTTTATCGCGCAGGATCGCAATATCCTGCAGGGTCATCTCACGGGCCAGCACCACGCGCTTTGCACCCATGTTGTAGGCGGCGCGGGCCGCAGCCCAGTTGGTGATGCCTGTCTGGGTGGACATGTGCACATCGATGTCCGGTGCAAAGGTCTTGCAGGCATCCAGCACACCAAGGTCTGCCACGATAAAGGCATCCACACCGGCTTGGCTGCTTCCTTGATGGCCTCGGGCAGGCGGTCGGCTTCCTCGTTGGTGGGCAGGGTGTTCATGGTCAGGTAGACCTTGCGGCCGCGGGCATGAGCGTAGATGACACCCTCGGCCAGCTGTTCCGGCGTAAAGTTGGCCGGAGCAGACCGCATTCCAAATTCAGGCAGGCCGCAGTAAACGGCATCGGCACCGTAGTTGATGGCATAGCGCAGGCGTTCCAGATCGCCTGCCGGGGCCAGCAGTTCCGGGATTTGCAGCATAGTTCAAATTCCTCTCATTTTTCCGTATTCACAGTTTTGTTCACTTGTGCTGCCTTCTGGCAGTTTGCGCTGTGTTCGCTCAGGGTGCGGGCATAATAATAGCTGCCCTTGAGGTCGGTCACAAAGAAATAAGCATCCTTGGCTTCCTCATTGGGCTGAGGGGCCAGCGCTGCCTTGATGGCCGCAATGCCGGGGTTCGAGATCGGCCCGGCAGGCAGACCCTTGCAGCTGTAGGTATCATACGCAGCCACGATATTTTCCGGGATATTATCCCAGCCGCCATAGTAGGGTGCCACCCAGTTCCAGAGGTAATTGTTGTCACTGTCGCTCTGGATATAGCTGGAGGTGTTGCTCTGCAGGCGCGGGTAGGGCGAATCCGCAGCCAGACGGTTGCGGAACACCTGTGCCACGTTCGAGTCCTGGCTGTTGCCCGCTTCCTCCTGCACAAAGGATGCCAGTGTGATCAGCTGGGGCAGGGTCATATCCTGCTTTTTAAGTTCTGCATACATCTCATCGGTGATCTGTGCATCGAACTGGGCATAGAAGGTGGCTACATAGTTGTGCACGGTGTCGTCCTTTAAGAATTCGTAGGTCTCCGGGAAGAGATAGCCCTCGCACTTCATAAAGCGGTCCGGCGCATCGGCATCGTCCGGCACGTACTGCCAGAAGGTGTATTCGCTGAAATCGCCCTCGTTGGCTTCCTTCAAAAAGTCCTCGGCGCTGCACAGCCCGGCGGCTTCCATCTTCTGGGCAATGGCAATGGCCGTGGTTCCCTCTGGGATGGTCACGCGCACCGTTTCGGCTTGGCGTAGGTGGACAGGACCGCAATAATGGCATCGTAAGAACAGGCGCTCTTCTGCAGGGTAAAATCGCCATACTGCAGCTTTGATGCCGCACCCTTTTGCCCCACATACCAGCGGAACAGATAGGCCGAGCGGATCACACCCGCATCCTTGAGCTTTTGCGCAATGACGGAAACGCCGCTGCTGCGGGATGCTCACCGTTACCTCCGTGCCGGGTCTGCCATTGCCGCTGATCTCGTTGTGCGCAAACAGCAGCGCCCCGCCAACGGCCAGCGCCAGCAGTACCACCAGCACCAGCAGGATCTTCCCTACACCGCCTTTTTTGCGGGTGTTTTTTTCGTGTGCCATAAGCACCTTCCTTTTATCTTAGTTTTCCAGCATCAGGCGCATGTAGCTTTCGGCTACATCAAAGGGTTCGGCATCAAAGCGGATCATGCCGTAGTCCTGCCGGGTGCCCTCGCCGAGGAACAGCGGCTGGGATGCGCCCACGGTAATGACCGCCTTTTCCACGATGACTTCCTTTTCGCGGGCGGCTTCCATCAGTACTTCGGCGGCGCGGTCATTGTCGGCCTGCAGCTCCACAAAGTAAAGCGTATCCTCCTTGCGGAAATAAATACCATAGCCGTGGGCGCTGGAAACGATGGTGGCACCGGAGGAGTACAGATCTCCCAGCACCACGGCCATGCGCTCCGGGGTCAGCTGCACGGTATCGGGCCAGAAGCGCTCCCGCAGCTCACACAGCTTTTGGCGGTGACGGAATCAAACTCCGCCTGACTCCACAGGTTGCGTTCCACCTCGCGGGGAAGACAGCGCAGGGCGAAGGCCCATGCAAAGCCTTATCCTGCAGCAGTGCGGCCTGCTCCGGCTGGTGGGCACTGCCACCGTAAACCCTGCGCCGCGCAGCTTCTGCTGGGCGCACAGATAGTCCACAAGGCCCGCCAGGATCAGGCTGCCCTCGCCGCACAGACCGTACAGATAGTGCCGCTGCGGCCCTGCAGCGTGACCGGCACAGCCAGCGCCACCGCGGCGATCTCGTCATTTTCCTCGGCCACATAGACGTTCTGCTCGCCTGCAAACTGCTCAATGGCCTTTTTGGCAAATTCTTCTGATTCATTGCGCTGGCTCTGCCATAAAGCCAGCACTGCCGGTTTATCTTCCGGCTGCATCAAACGATACATCTGTCAGGATGCCCCCTCTTATCGAAAATTATGTCAGCTGCTTCAACACGATCTCCTGCACTTCAGCCTGAATGTCTTCGAGCTGCGCATGTTGTCCCCGCTGGTGCAATGCACGACGGCCCAGCCAAGGTGCGCGGCACAATACTCGGCGGCGCAGCGGCTGCGGGCAAGATACTCGGTATCCTTCTCGTGCACATCCTTCCTGCTCTCGTCGCCGTGGTAACGCTGGGTCATAAGCTTCTGGCTCACGGCGGGGTCTACCTGTAAGTAGATCACCTCATCCGGCGCAGGCAGGCCCAGCAGATGGAATTCAAAATCAAACAGCCAGCCGAGAAAACTCTCCCACTGCTCCGGCGGCAGCTTGGAGCACTGGTGCACCGCGTTGGAGGTGGTGTAGCGGTCGGCAATGATGATGCCGCCATTCTCGTAAAAACTGCCCCAGTCCTTTTTGTAGCTGGCATAGCGGTCCACCGCATAAAGCTGGAGGCTGCATAGGCGTTTACATCGTCCGGGTGCTGGCCGAACTGCCCTGCCAGATACATTTTTACAAGGGCGCTGGAGTCGCTCTCATAATTCGGGAAGGTGATCTCCCGCACAGAAAAGCCCTGCTCCTTTAAATGTGCTGCCAGCAGCTTTGCCTGCGTGGCCTTGCCGCTGCCGTCCAGCCCTTCCAGTACGATCAGTTTTCCCCTGCTCATGCTTCGGCACCTTCTTTGATCGCGGCATATTTTGCACGCACCTCGGCGGTTTTGCCGCAGCACATCCTGCCTTCCGGGCAGGGGCCGGATACACAGGCCGGGCCGGACTTGCAAAGATATGCGGCGCCACCGGATACACCAGCTCAAACATCTTTTCGGCCAGCTCCCGGATCTCCCACTGGGCGCGGCTGCAGCAGCGCAGGTGGAAAAAGTTCTGCAGGCTGCGGGCATTCATGGTGACCACCATCTTGGTCTCGCAGGCGTTGGGCAGTACAAAGCGGGCATCCTCGTTGGCCTGCTTGCTGGCCTTGGCGCGGGCCTGCTTTTCCGGCATTCCTTCAGCCATCAGGCGGGCGGTGTGGCCTTCTTCCAGCTTGTGGGCAAGGTCGAGGTAGCGCTTTGCGTCCTCTTCCATGCTGGCAAGGAAAGCTTCCTTTGCTTCCGGGATGGCTTCGATCTCGGGCGGTACCACATAGCGGAAATCGTCCAGCCGCACATAGCGCTGGCTCTGAACACTGAAGGATGCAATGCGGTGGCGGGTGATCTGCGCCAGCAAAGTGCGGCTGACCCCCTCAATGCCAAAGGTGAAGCTGGCATGTTCAATGGGGCTGGCATGGCCCAGATCGCTGAGCATGGTCAGAAACTTCGCGGTCTTTTCCTCGGTCAGGCCGTCCAGCAGGTCGGTGATGTGCGCATCGGAATAGCAGAGCTTTGCCGCTGCAGCCACCACCTTTTCCGGTTCCGGGGTATGTGCGATCAAACGAACAGTCATCATAAGTGTGTTATTCCTCCGCAGTGATTTTGGTCAGGGGCGCAAAATTGGCCATGGTCTTTTTGATGCCCACCTTTTCAAAGTTGATTTCCACGATCTGATCTCCGGCGGCAGGCTTCACAGCCACTACCTGACCGCGTCCGAACACCTTGTGCTCCACAAGATCGCCCGGCTCATAGTGTTTTGCGCCTTTTGCAGCGGTTTTTGCTGCCGGTGTGCCTGTAAAGGAGATTTGCTTTTCAGGTTTTTTCTGCGTTGTTCCGTCAGAATATGCAGGACTGTAGCCAGAACCATATCCAGTACCTGCGCCGCTGCGGCCATAGCCGGAACCATATCCGCTCTGGCTCTGGCCCCGGTTTGCATAGGCCGAGCCAAAGCCGCGGCCCTCGCCCGCGTTGTATTCACGGTTCAGGTAGCCGCTGCGGTTGCTATAGCCGCTTCCGTAACCGCCAGAACCGTACCCACTGGCGCTGCGGCCCCATCCGGACGGCCCGGAGTAACCGGACGCACCACCGGGCACCGTATCACGATAGCTGTCGCTCCAGCCGCCAAAGCGGGAGCGCTGTTCCAGCACCGGGCTGCGGGTCTCCTCGATATACTCCGGCTCGATCTCCCGCAAAAAGCGGCTTGGCTCGTTGCGCTGGGTGCGGCCATACAGCATCCGGGAAACGCTGTTGGAGATGTACAGCTCCTTCTTGCGCGGGTGATGCCACGTAGGCAAGGCGGCGCTCCTCTTCCAGATCGGCCTCGGAATACTTGCTCATCTCGCTGGGGAACACGCCCTCCTCCATGCCAATCAGGAACACATACGGAAACTCCAGACCCTTGGCGGAGTGGATGGTCATGAGCACCACCTGATCGGCGCTCTCGTTATAGCTGTCGATATCGCTGATGAGGCGATATCTTCCAGATAGCCTTCCAGCGTGGCTTCCTCACCGTGCTGGTCGCAGTAGTTCTTGACGTTATTCACCAGCTGACCAAGGTTCTGCAGGCGGTCAGCCGCATCCTCGTGGCCCTTGGCTGCATCGGCTTCCAGCATGGCCTTATAGCGGTCAGCTCGATCACATCGGCTGCAAACTCGTCCAGCGTGCGGGTCTCCAGAGAATCCTGCAGGCGCTGATAGATCTGCCAGAACTTGAGCAGCGGCATTACGGCGCGGCTGAGCTTTGCATATTGGTCGGCATGGCCGATGATGTCCAGCATGCTCACGCCCTCCTGCGCGGCCAGATCGGCAATGACCTCCACGGTGGTGGCACCGATCTTGCGGGCAGGCTCGTTGATGATGCGGCGCAGGCGCACATCATCGCGGGGGTTCGCCACGATGGACATGTAGGAATGGATATCCTTGACCTCTTTGCGGTCGTTGAAGCGCTGGCCGCCCACGATCTTGTGGGGGATGCCTGCACGGGTAAAGTAGCTTTCGATGGGGGCCGATTGGGCGTTCATGCGGTAGAGGATGGCGTGGTCGGCCAGATGTCCGCCCTCTTTCAGGTGCTGGCCGATCACATCCGCGATGTGGCTGGCCTCGTCCTGCTCGTTCTCGGCGGTGTACACCTGCACCTTGTCGCCCTCGCCATTGCTGGTCCACAGGTCTTGCCCTTGCGCTCGGTGTTGTGCTGAATGACACAGTTCGCAGCGTTCAGGATATTGGACGTAGAGCGGTAGTTTTGTTCCAGACGGATGGTCTTGGTGCCCGGGTAAATGCGCTCGAAATTAAGGATGTTCTCAATGGTAGCGCCGCGGAAGCGGTAGATGCTCTGGTCATCATCGCCCACCACGCAGATGTTCTTTTCCGGGCCGGTGAGGAGGCTCACCAGACGGAACTGCGCCACACTGGTGTCCTGATACTCGTCCACCAGCAGATAGCGGTATTTGTTCTGGTAGAAATCCCGCACATCCTTGTGCTCGGCCAGCAGCTGCACAGTCTGGTAAATCAGGTCGTCAAAGTCGAATGCTCCGGCTTCTTTGAGCTTTTTCTCATAAGCGGCATATGCTCTGGCCGAAATTTCGCATTTATATCGATCATACTTGCCCTCAATTCCCAATGTTGGATCTTTTAACGCATCGGTGGGGCTAACCATTTGATCTTTTCGTGCGCTCATCATATTGATTGCCGTCTTAATTGCTACAGATTTCTCATCTAAGCCAAGCTCTTTATACACGGCCTTCATCACGCGCTGGGAATCATCGGTATCGTAGATAGTAAAGCTGCGCGGATAGCCGATCTCCTCCGCCCAGCGGCGCAGGATGCGTACACAGGCCGAGTGGAAGGTGGAAGCAAACACTTCGTCTCCCTCCTCGCCGCCCAGCATCCGGCGCAGACGTTCCTTCAGCTCCCCTGCTGCCTTGTTGGTAAAGGTGATGGCCATCACGTTCCAGCTGCGCACAGCGTTCTGGCGCAGCATCCCGTCCAGCCAGCTGGGGGCGGCAGTGCCGGTCATGATGGCGTTGCGCAGAGCCTTGATATCGTCCTCCGTGGCCGGACGCGGTGTCTGTTTGGAGCCGTGGGCCGAGCCGAACCGGATGAGGTTTGCAATGCGGTTTACCAGCACGGTGGTCTTGCCGCTGCCTGCACCAGCAAGGATGAGCAGCGGGCCATCGGTGGTGAACACTGCCTGCCGCTGCATATCGTTCAGGCGGCCAAACTGTTTTTCGATATAGGTATCGCGCAGAGCGCAGAATTCCTGTGTGAGATCTGTTGCCATGGTTTCCCCTGTTCCTTTTATGTTTATACTATCAAAATACAGTATACCACATTTCAAAACGATTGAGAATAGCCGCCGCGTTCGCTCTGGCTATTTTCAGCGGAAAAAATATTTTTATAATTTGTAACTCCGAAAAGCCTGCGGGCTTTTCGGAGTTACTTTTTCACGAAAGAGGTCGTAGAGAAAAATTGCATCTGATAAAACAGCAGCCGTTTTTCGTTACGGCCTTTTTGTGAAAATGTGTTTGGAGCAGCCCGCAGGCTGCGACAAACACGAAATAAATAATATAATTTCCTTATTTTATGCCCAAAGCAAACGCGGCGGGCATTTCAAATCGTAAAACAAAAACCGCCCGGCAGCTCTTGCGAACCGACGGGCGGAAAAAATGCTTTTCAGAAAGCGCTTAGCTGAAAATGTTGATCAGGATACCAGCAGCAACGGCAGAGCCGATAACACCGGCCACGTTGGGGCCATTGCGTGCATCAGCAGGAAGTTAGAGGGATTCTCGCTCTGGCCAACCTTCTGGGAAACGCGAGCGGCCATAGGCACAGCGGAAACGCCTGCGGAACCGATCAGCGGGTTCACCTGACCACCGGTCAGCTTGTACATCACCTTGCCGCACAGCACACCGGCAGCAGTGCCGAAGGAGAATGCGATCAGGCCCAGCACGATGATGAACAGGGTGCGGGTGTTCAGGAAGGTGTTTGCAGAGGTGGTGCAGCCAACGGACAGTGCCAGGAAGATGGTGATAATGTTCATCAGCTCATTGCCGGCAGTCTTCTGGATGCGATCCACAACGCCGCACTCCTTCATCAGGTTGCCCAGCATCAGCATACCCACCAGAACAGCGGCATCGGGCACGATCAGAGAGACAATGATGGTGACCATGATCGGGAAGATGATCCTCTCGGTCTTGGAGACGGTGCGCAGCTGCTTCATCACGACGGTACGTTCCTTCTTGGTGGTCAGTGCCTTCATGATGGGCGGCTGGATAACAGGCACCAGAGCCATGTAACTGTAGGCCGCCACAGCGATGGAGCCCAGCAGCTCAGGTGCCAGACGGGAGGTAACGAAGATAGCGGTAGGACCGTCTGCACCGCCGATGATGGAGATAGCAGCAGACTGCTTCTGGGTGAAGTCCACCAGACCGGTAGCGGTCAGCAGACGAGCGCCCATGTAAGTACCGAAGATGCCGAACTGAGCGGCAGCGCCCAGCAGCAGGCTCTTGGGGTTGGAGATCAGGGGTGCGAAGTCGGTCATGGTGCCGATGCCCAGGAAAATCAGCGGCGGGTAGATGCCCAACTTAACGCCCATGTAGAGCATATCGGCCAGACCACCGTTGTTCAGGATCTCCACCCACATGGGGTGTTCCAGACCGTCACCGACGAAATATTGCATGTGGATAACGCCGCTGCCGGGCAGGTTTGCCAGGATCATGCCGAATGCCATGGGCAGCAGGATCAGCGGCTCAAACTCTTTGACGATGGCCAGGTACAGCAAAAAACAGCCCACGCAGATCATAACTGCGTACAGGTAGCCGCCCGGCTCGCCAAACTTCGCAAAGCCGGAGCTTTGGAAAATACCGACCAGAGTATCAATAAACTGTGTCATGCTCTTCCTCCTCTGTTAAAACGGTGCGGTGGTGTCGTTTACACCCGCATTGCCCCAGCCGTTCTTGCTGCGGCGCACAGCCTTGAGGGTGTACTTGCCGTTGCCCATTGCATGGATTGCTGCCATAATGGCGGCGATCACATCACCGGGAATGCCCTCTTCCACCTGAGGAGCGGGAGCAGCTGCGGCCTGCTGCACGGGTGCAGCGGGCTGTGCAGCGGGAGCCTTGGCGGCTTCCTTGGCAGCCTTCTTCTTTGCGTTCATCGAATCGAAGATCTTGCCTTCCAGCGTGATAATCGCCATCAGCAGGATAAGGATCAAGAACACCAGTACGATGCCGGTAATGGTAACGACCACGTCAAAACCTAAATCCATGGTTTTCCTCCTGTTTCTTGTATACTGCGTCCGATACAAGATCGTCAGCAGAAAATCAATTTGGGTACATTATACCTTATTTTCCAATTTATTTCAACAAAAATAGATATTTTTTCTTTTTGGCGCTTTTGTTCAGATTCATGGATAAATGGTGCAGCTTTGATTATCTGCGGCCAATGCGGGGCGTTGCATCCAAAAAGCCGGTTTCCAGCTTGTCGTTCAGGCCAAGCTCATGGCAGTGCCCAGTGCCACACAGTTGACGGGATCGGGCGAAACCGTCACCTCCACCTTCAGCTCTTCGCTCAGGTATTCGGTAAGGCCGTGCAGCTGTGCACCGCCGCCGGTCAGCATGACACCATTGCGGAAGATATCGCCTGCCAGTTCCGGAGGGGTCTTTTCCAGCACCTGATGGGCTGCGGTGCCGATCTGCTCGCTGAGCATCATGACCGGGTCGTACAGGTCGTCAGTGGAAACATTCACACGCACCGGCAGGCCGGTGAGCAGGCTGCGGCCCTTGATCTCCATGGTCTCGTGGAAATCAGTCTTCTGGGGGCAGCAGGCCACGTTCTTTTTCAGCTCTTCGGCGGTGCGCTGGCCAATGGCAACGCTGTACTTGTTGCGCACGAACTTGAGGATCTCTTCGTCGTAGTGGTTGCCGGCCACGCGCACGCTGGTGGCCTTGACCTTGCCGCCCAGAGAAAGCACTGCAATATCGGTGGTGCCGCCGCCGATATCAATGATCATGCGGCCCTCCGGCTGGGTGATGTCGATGCCGGAGCCAAGGGCAGCGGCAATGGGTTCGTCGATCAGGTACACCTGACGGGCACCAGCGGCCACCACAGCCTCCACCACAGCATCGCTTTCAATGCCGGTAATGGCAGCGGGCACACAGACGGCCACGCGGGGCTTGACCATGTGGGAGCTGTACACCTGCTTGACAAAACGGCAGATCAGCTCACGGGTCATGGTATGGTCACTGATCACACCGTCCTTCAGCGGGAAGATGGCAGAAATATAGTTCGGGGTGCGGCCCACCATAGCAAGGGCCTTATCGCCTGCTTCCAGCACGGTCTTCTTGCGGGTATCCATTGCCACAACGCTGGGCTGGTTGAGCACAACACCCTTGCCCTCCTGCGCAATGATAATAGTAGTGGTACCAAGATCGATACCGATATCGTTCTGTGCCATAAGTTCTCTTTTTCCTTTCTCTGGTTCCTCTATCGAAACAACGGCCTGTTGATGCAGGCCGGAAATCATACCAGCTTACAGTATAGCATAGTTGCCGCAAAATGTATACCGGTTTTGACGCAATGCAGTATTGTCACCGTTCACTCCGTCCCGCCTGCGCTCGCCAGACCACCAGCGTGAGAAGTCCTCGCACTTCCCGTCGGGCTTTTCTGTCGATTTTAGTCGCAGCCTACACTTAGACATGGCTTCGCGCATCTTGCCGGAGCGAACGGTGCCGATGCCATCAGGACGGCAGATAGTTTCTCCAGCGAATGACCGGGAAGTGGGGCCCCGATACGAAGTATTGGGGCGGAACCGTGGGTTCCGGGCTGTTCGCGGAGAAAGCTATCTGCTGGCCTGCCCTATTCTGTTTCCGTCTGTTCCGGCGCAGCTCTGCCTGCAAAAGATAGGCAAGGCCGCTGTAGCGCAGGTTCTGGCGGATGTTGCCCATCATGCGGTTCACAACGTCCCTGCGGCCCGCCACGATGCACAGCTTCCGTGCACGGGTAACGCCGGTGTAGAACAGGTTGCGGTAGCACAGCCGCGGCGGCACCTGCGCCACCGGCAGGATCACCGCCGGGAACTCGCTGCCCTGACTTTTGTGTACCGTGATGGCATAGGCGATCTCCAGCTCGCCCAGGTTCTCTGCCGGGTAGACCAGCCGCTTGTCATCCATGCGCACCACCATGGAGCGATCCCGCGTGTTGATGCTCTCCACAATGCCGATGTCGCCATTGTAGGCACCCACGCCCTGCTCCCCGCCAATGCGATTCCAGATGATCTCGTAATTATTGCGCACCTGCATCACCTTATCGCCCACGCGGAACACCCGGGCGGCGCTTTGCAGCTGGGGCTTGCCCGTCTGTTCCGGGTTCAGCAGGTTCTGCAGTTCCACATTCAGTGCCTGTGTGCCGGTAGGGCCAAGCTTGGTGGGGCACAGCACCTGAATGTCCCGGATCGGATCGAAGCCGTAGCTGCGCGGCAGGCGGGTGGTGACCAGATCACACACCAACCGCTGGGCCGCATCGCCGTCCGATTCCAAAAAGAAGAAGTCGTCGGTCTTACCGCCCTTCTGCAGCGGTTCACCTGAGATGATGTGGTGGGCGTTCTCCACGATCAGGCTGCGCTTTGCCTGCCGGAAGATCTCGTTCAGGCACACGGTGGGCACCAGCCCGGAGCGGATGATCTCGCCCAGAATATTGCCGGGGCCGACGCTGGGCAGCTGGTCGGCATCACCTACCATGATAATGCGGCAGCTGTAGCGCAGCGCTGCGATCAGGGCCTGAAACAGCTTCACATCCACCATGCTCATTTCGTCCAGAATGACCACATCACACTTGAGCAGGTTCTTGTCGTTGTGGATAAAGCTGACCACGCCGCCGGTGTAGTCCACCTCCAAAAGACGGTGGATGGTGCTGGCCTTGCGGCCGGTCAGCTCACTCAGCCGTTTAGCCGCGCGGCCGGTGGGCGCACACAGGGCCACCCGTTCCGCCTGATCTTCCAGCAGCTGCAGAATGGCGTTGACGGTGGTGGTCTTGCCGGTGCCGGGGCGCCGGTGAGCACAAGGCAGTTCTCGGTCATGGCTTTGCGGGATGGCTTC
>ENA-OQAS01001097-OQAS01001097.1-human-gut-metagenome-genome-assembly--contig:-NODE-1097-length-13145-cov-4.814488_pt1 | contig 13145 bp, 16 predicted proteins | sample MGYA00242733_ERZ504523 | MGnify/ENA primary metagenome ERZ504523 (study PRJEB26092, sample SAMD00036239) | human gut metagenome | host: Homo sapiens | study: EMG produced TPA metagenomics assembly of... | reverse complement strand
TAATAAGAATTATCCCGCCTAAAAATGACAGATTCGTGCTTGTCACGCTTGATTTTGCCGGATTTGATGAGTTGTTCTTTTTCTGCTCGAATGCGCTCCAAAAGGACGGATGCGGGTTCATCGGCGGAATCTTGGGGAACGAGCTCACCTTGGACGGCATATTGGAGAATGGACTTCTTTAGTTGATTCGGAAAATCTGTATTTAATTTTGTAGAATTATCTTCTAATTCTTTGTATTTGTCGGTTAGATGCTTAACCTCCTGTAATTTGTTGACAATTCTTTTTTGCTCATTTACCGGCGGAACAGGAATCAAAATTCGTTTCAAATCTGTTTTATTAAATTTTTTCATCGCGGTTCCAGATGTTATTTCATTCAATTCTTCAAACCCTTGCGGAGAAAGAATGAAGTTATAAAGATAATCGCGCAAAAATTCATCTGTCAATCTAATCATTATAGAGTTTGGAGCAAGTGTCATCTTACAATTTAGTTTTGGAACAATAAAGCATTTTCCAATAGATCCTATGTTGCTTAAGATTAGTTCGCCACCAAAAAGATTGGAATTTGCTAAAAATTCATAGCCTTGTTTGGTTGTATAAGTCAGATTCCGAGTAAAACCATTAGAAAAGTCTGCTGTTTTAACCATTATGGCATAGTTTGGCTCCTTTAGCGAAGGAACATTTTCTCGTAGAGAAGCAAAGCTCCCACTTGCTACTTGATCTGTAACTTTTTCAGCATAATTTCCGAGTCTCACCCATTCCCAACTCTCCGGAATCTCAAACGGCACTTCGTCGGCAATGCAGACAGGTTCATTTTTGCCGATCTTCTCATAAGGCAAATTATCGGCTCCACGGAAAATCACAGAGGGGTTCTTCTCTTTCTTGATTTTTCCCTCTTTGATGAGTTTTTCTTTCTCTGCGCGGATGCGTTCCAGCAGGACGGAAGCCGGTTCATCGTTCGGGTCTTGCGGAACAAGCTTGCCCTGCACCGCCATCTGCAAGATTGAATTTTTCAGTTGCTGCCCGGTCATAACTTCTCCTTACACATTTTTCAGTCGGTTCAAAAGGTCGGCTATCAGCTGCAGTTCTTCCAGCAGTGTGATACCAAAGCACTTTTTACCGGCATCTTTCAGCGAGGCTCCAATGTGGTACGCTGTCGTTCCGTCCAAAATCAAGAAGCGGTCATGGAACACCTGCGTTCTTGTCACTTCCAGTGTCGGATACTGCGCATTAAACTGGGCAACGTCCTGATTTGTCAGCCGCGCACTTGCATAGGTATAACATTTTACGCGCACATTGGGCTGCTTCTTGGCAAGCAAATTCAGCGTATTGACGTCCACATAACCGTCTATCAGAACGATTTCTCTTTCTGCCTTTTGAATCAACGAAACCAGCAGACTGAACGCATCATAAATCTGCCCATCAAAGAAAATTTCTGCTGCGACTCGGCATGGTTGTCGATACATTGGAACACTTTGTCAAAGCGCTCGTCCGTGCTTTTTGATATTCAAGCTGTTTCAGTTCAATACTGCTGATACGCTCAAACAGCAGCGCATTGTTGGCAATAAAGCGGCGCATCTCCACAAAGGTGTTCATAATGCGAATCGACATTTGCACCGCGACATCGCTGCGCAGTACGCCGGACAGCATGGCAATCCCCTGCTCCGTAAAGGCATAGGCAGATACCGACGACCACCGCGCCCATTTGAGGTCACAAATTTGTGACCTCAAAGATGTGTATTCTTCCGCTGTCAGTTGAAAGCGGAAGTTTTCCGGGAAACGCTCAATGTTTCTGCTGACCGCCTGATTGAACACTTTCGTTTCCACCTGATACAAAGCCGCCAAATCACTGTCCAGCATGACTTGTTGACCGCGAATCACATAGACGAGGTTCGCAAGTCGGTTTCATTCATAACCGCAGGAATCAGCGATTTTTCTGCTTTTGCCTGTATCTCGCTCATGTTTTGTACTCCTATTTTGAGGTTCCAAATTGGAACCTCAAATCAATCTTGTGCGTCCAAATCAATGCCGAGGATTTCCGTAATCTGCGCAAGAATCCTATCAATATCAGCATTCAGGCTGGCTCGCTTTTCCTGATACTGCTGAATCAATTCTTTCGGCGGGAGGATTTCTTCTTCCTCATGCGGGTAGCCGCAAAGGTCAATGTTATAGTTGCGGTCTTTGATTTCCTGCAACGTATATTTTTTTGCCTTGTCAAAGCCGTCCTGCTGAATCGGCGCACGGTCATGCCACCATGCAACCGCCGGGGCAAAATGCTCCAGCTTCATGGGTTTGGTTTTGCTGAAATGCTTGTACCCCTCCGGCATATCCAAGCGGTAAAACCATGTTTCCGCTGTCGGGCCGGTGCGGTCAAAGAACAAAATATTGGTCGTGATGGATGTATACGGAGAGAACACGCTGCCCGGCATACGAATAATTGTGTGAACATTAAACTCCGAGAACAGCTTTGTCTTAATGGCAACCTTTGCATTGTCCGTGCCGAACAGGAAACCGTCCGGCAGAATCACGGCAGCACGTCCATTTTCTTTCAGGCGGTACATAATGACCGACATAAAGAGGTCTGCCGTTTCACTGCTGGCAAGGTCAGACGGAAAATGGTTCTTTACTTCCGCCTTTTCCGATCCTCCATAGGGCGGGTTCATCAGAATCACATCGACGATCATCCTCGGTATAGTCCAGCACGTCACGCAGCAGGGTATTGTCATGGAACACTGCGGCACGTCCAAGTCATGCAGCAACATATTCGTGATGCAAAGCATATAGGGGAACTGCTTTTTCTCAATACCGTAAATGGAGTTGGCATACTTTTCTCGTCCTCGGTGGTTTTGACCTTTTTCTTCAGTTCTTTCAGCCAGCTTGTGATGAATCCGCCTGTGCCGCAGGCAAAGTCCGCCATCGTTTCACCGAGTTGCGGGTCTATCATCTGCGCCATAAAATCTGTTACAGCACGGGGCGTGTAAAATTCGCCAGCCGAGCCAGCGCTTTGCAGTTCCTTTAGGATTGTCTCGTAAATTTCGCCAAAGGCGTGGCTTTCCTCATAATCGGTGAGGTCGAGTTCATCAATGACGCCAATGACCTGTCGCAGTAGCACACCGTCTTTCATATAGTTGTTGGCATCTGCAAAAGTCGTCTGCACAATGGCTTTTTTGATGGGTGTGGACGCATCGACTGGTAGATTTTTCAGCGTCGGAAACAGCGTATTATTGACAAAATCCAACAGCGTATCGCCAGTCATGCCCTGTCCATTTTCATCATGCGCCATTTGCGCCAACGGCAGGGCTCCGGAATGATAGAGTGATAGTTATCATCCGAAAATTCCCAGTCCTGCTCTTTTGCGTCATACACTTTCAAGAAGAGCATCCACGCGATTTGCTCAATGCGCTGCGCATCGCCGTTGATACCGGCGTCGTTGCGCATGATATCGCGCACTCTCTTTACAAAGTTAGACATATTTCCCATTTGTTATGCTGCTCCTCCATCATAGATTGCCTGCTCCAGTTCCTTGACGGCTTTCAGGTAGCCGTCCTTGCCGCCAAAGTAAGAGGCAATCTTCTGCGGTTTGCCCATCTGCATAAAGGGGTCAAGCCGCAGTATTTCTGTTTTTTCAATTTCGTAGATGCCGGTATTCATGTACTTGTCCAGCAAGGCCTCCAAAACCATTCTTGCCGCGCCGCTGTACTTGTTGAGGAAGTCTTTCTTCTTCACATTTTCGGCACGTTCGCGGCGGGTCAAGGGCTTTTTATCAAAGGCCACATGGCAGATGAAGTCAAAGTCATCCACATCGGACATACCTTGGTCGGCCTTTATTGCTTCAAGGTCGATGCCCTGATTGCGCAGAAGTTCCCGGATCGTTTCCTTTTTGTCCTCTGCCGACCACTGACGGATAAAGTTATCCAGTGAGGCGTAGGCACCACGGATATTTTCTTTTGTGTAGTCGATGATGCTTTCCTGCTTCAGCAGTTTGCCGCTCGCGTCATAGACGGAGACTGTTTTGTAAATTACTTCTACACGACAGCCGTTTTTATCCACAATGGGTTTCGGATTTTCAGGGCAGTTGGTGGGTCAGGGTTGTCCGGACCGGGCTTGGGCGGGGTTTGCGGGGTGTCTTTGTCGGGGTCGTAATCATCGTTCATTTCGATAGGGCCATCCCATTCCGGGTCAGCAAACAGGCGGCTGACATTGCGGAAGTCCATAACTACGAAATGCGTTTTGCCCTCTTTTTCCCTCAAACGAGTGCCACGGCCAATGATTTGCTTGAACTCCGTCATAGAGCCGATCATTTCATCCAAAACAATCAGCTTTGTCATTTTGCAGTCGGAGCCTGTGGAGAGCAATTTCGATGTGGTCGCAATCACAGGATACTTCGCGGAAACGGAAATAAAGTAGTCCAACTTACTTTTGCCGTAGGTGTCGCTGCCAGTGATGCGCACCACATAGTCGGGATTCTGCTTTACCATGTCGGCGTTCTGATTCACCAGTGCAACGCGCATTCGCTCTGCTGCGTCCTCTGTTGCGCAGAACACGATAGTCTTTGCCATGCGGTCTGTGCTTTTCAAATAGCGCGTGATTTCAGCGGCAACCTGTTCAATGCGGTCTTGTATGATAATGTTGTAGTCGTAGTCGCTGTTGGTGTAGATTCTATCCTCGATTTCGTTACCGTAAATGTCGCGCTGCCCCTTACGCGGACGCCAGCCCTCACCGATGTCAGTCATAATATTGATGACCTTGAACGGCGCGAGGAAGCCGTCCTCGATCCCCTCTTTCAGGCTGTATGTATAAATCGGCTCACCGAAATAATCAATATTGGAAATGTACTTCGTTTCCTTGGGCGTTGCAGTCATGCCGATTTGCGTTGCCGAAGAAAAGTATTCCAGAATTTTGCGCCAGTTACTCTCCTTTTTCGCAGAACCACGGTGACACTCATCCACAATAATCAGGTCGAAGAAATCCGGGCGGAACAACTGCGACAATCTGGCAAGTGCATTATCGCCATCTTCTTCCTGATCATCGTTATTGCCCGCAAGCTGCTGATACAGCGAGAAGTAGACCTGATACGAGGTAATGGTGCTGGGTCATCTTTGGCAAAGTTCACCTTATGAATGACTTTTCCAGTGGAGCGAAGTCCTGCTGAATCGACTGGTCAACAAGGTTGTTGCGGTCAGCCAAGTACAGGATTTTCTTCTTCATACCGCTTTTCAGCAGGCGGTATACGATTTGGAACGCTGTGTAGGTTTTGCCTGTACCGGTAGCCATAACCAACAGAATACGGTTTTGCCCTCTTGCGATAGCATCCACTGTGCGGTTGATGGCAATGCGCTGGTAGTAGCGGGGCGGGTAGGTGTTCTGGCTGCTGTAATACGACTGTGCTATGATTTTCTCCTGTTCGGGGGTCAATCCTGCGCCGCCGTTTGCGCCTGCCTTGTAGCGCTGAATTAGCTCCTGCTCCGTGGGGAATTCGTCAAGGTCAAACTCGCGCTCTTTACCGGTCATGAAGTCATGCTCCATAAAGCCGTCACCGTTTGAACTGTATGCAAACGGTACATCCAGCATTTGGGCATACGTCATGGCCTGCTGCAAGCCATACGAAACCGCATGATTGTTGTCTTTGGCTTCCACAATGGCAATCGGATTATTGGCACTCACATAAAGCACATAGTCCGCACGCTTCGGCTTTTCACGAATGACAAGGTTGCCTTTAAGGTTGATGCGACCATCTGTCACTTTGGTTTCCATTGTGATGTGCTGAATATTCCACTGTGCTGTAATGGCAGGGGTGATGTAGTGGAGTTTAATATCCTCCTCCGACATCTGCTTTTTTGAGATCACATCCATACAGACAGCCTCCTTTATGCGGATTTTGCGGCAACTTCCCGATAGCAATATTATCGGAAGTTGTGGGCAAAGTTTCAACTTCTTGTATTAGGGTATACTTTCTCTAAATATCACTATATCATAAATTCAGCAGCACATCAACCGCAGGTTGCTGCGCTGTGAAAGTTTTTAGGTGATTTTTCTTTGATAATTGAAGTCTTAGGGTACACCCTAACAAGGACATTTTGCTGGCATGACAGCAAATGACATGCTTGCTCATACTGTGCCACCTGAAGTCTGCATACATTTTCTTTTCAAATCTCTTATCATCAGCCAAACAATTTGCAGTAAAAGGGTCTTAGGATTCACCCTAACAAGGGCATTTTGATATTGCGATATCACAATGCCGTGCTTGATCGTACTGTGCCGTCCTTTTGCGGCCCAGTACACAGCCATCTAAAAAAGCATTTTCCCATCAAGAAGGCAAGATGCCCTGTTCCTAAAGATAAGCATCTTGCCTTCTTCTTTTATGGTTCGGGCAGCGCCCATAGCCACTGTTTTCTGATTTTAGTTGAGGTCACACCTAATTCATATCGCGCATTGCGCAAGGTCTTGGGGCGTATCCCTGCCTGTTGTGCGGCTGCTTCAATCTCTGTTTGCGGCAGCTGGCCGTCCGCCAATACTTCTTTCAGAAAGCTCTGCGCCTCGCGCAGCTTATGCCCTCGCTGCTGCCGGAAAGCAGTTCGTCCACACTGATGTCATACGGTCCTGCCCATTGAAAGCCCTGCTCTGGGTCAAGACGAAAGGCAACCGCCCCGCTCCGGGGCCAGTGAGCTTTTTGCCGGGCAGACAACACGCAATGTGGGGTCATCTTTGATACGCCCTACTACCAGCACACTCCTTGCAGCCGCCTGAAAATCAATAGACCCTAACCCGCGATAGCTGGATTTCTCGCCGCTGTTCTTGTTCATGTGCCCAATCAGAAGAATGGCACATCCATACTTTTCAGCCAGCTTTGCAATTCTGTACATCAGTGGTCTGATTTCATTTGCGCGGTGCATATCCACGCTTGCACCGATGTATCCTTGAATCGGATCCAGCACCACCAACCGTGCGCCGGTTTGTTCTATTGCCTGTTCCAGCCGGTCATCGTCCAGTGTCAGCACCCTGTCGAAATCGTCAATTACCATCACCCTTGCACATCTGCGCCCGCTGCCACAAGGCGCGGCTTGATGGTATCGGATAGACCGTCCTCTGCCGTCTGATAAATGACATTGACCGGCTCCATTGGCGGCGCTCCCTCCCACACAGGCTTGCCGGTTGTCAGCGCTGCGATGATTTGCAGCGCCAGTGTGGTTTTTCCCTCGCCGGGGTCGCCCTGTAAAATTGTGATTTTCCCCAGCGGGATAAACGGATACAGCAGCCATTTTACTGCCTCTATCGGAATTGTATCCATAGAGATCAGCTTTACATGATTTCTTTGCATAAGCCCCACTTTCTTCTTCAAAAATGGCGGCTGCTGTGGTAGAATATCAGTGGTGCCTGATAGTTACACACAGCAACCGCTGTTGGTACTGTCTTTCATCGGGAGCGTTTACCCCTGCACGGGTAACGCTCTTTTTTGTTGTTCAACTTTTTCCCTCGGCATTGAAATAGCCGATTCTTCCCAAACCTTGCGGTCAGGCAGTAATAGTTATATTCATTTGATCCGTCCAGCTTGATTGCATAGCCAAACTTGAATGCGCCCTGCTGTAAGCCAACTTTTACATACTGCGCGTCCTTGTGCATAGCTTTTGCAATTTCCGTTACAGGCACATTTCTGCCGGTAAAAGCCGGCATTGCCGTATAGGTCTGCCTCTCAACCATTTCTTACACCTCCCTTTGCTTGTGATTGCCTTTCAGCAATTTCATTATACGCAGCATTATTGCATATGTCAATATTTTATACGCAAATTATTTGCGTATAATTTTTCAAACATGCTTGATTTCTTCGCATGTATATGGTAGTATTAAGCGAGGTGAGAAGCCATGAATCTTACAAATGAACAAATCGGGCAGCGAATCAAGCTGTCCGCTCAGAAAAGAATCTGACACAAACCCAGCTTGCACAGCTTTTAGGGAAAAGTCTGCGCACCGTGCAAAGCTACGAAAGCGGCGAAAGCCGGATTTTACTGGATACTGTAACCACTATCGCACACGCTTTAGGCGTAACGCCCGCATATCTGCTGGGCGTAAGCGAGCCGCAAATCAAGCTGAATACCCTTGCCGATGTGGTTACTGTACTTTATGAGTTAAACAAGAAGCAAGAACTTCACTTCGACATTGACATTACCCACGAGCGCTGTGATGACGGCAATTTTACCGCTTCACTGAAATTCCGCGCCACAGACCCGGATGCCACTCTGAACGAAACGCTCTGCTTTTTGCTGGAACAGTTTTCCTCGGAGCGTTCTTGGGGCGAGGACTATTGGCATGACCCAGCCGCCTTACCAGCTTCACAAAACGAAAAAATGCGCAATATGCCAACACCCCATTGACCGACAAGCCCTTGTACACTGCCGATTTAAGCAAATACGACATGGCAGAATTAAAAAACATGACCAAGGAGCAGTTGGACAATCTGAAATAATGTTGATAAGAGGTCATTCCTCTTTATCATAGAATGTGCCTGAGCGAAAGGAAGTTTGATAACAACATGAGATTACCCAATGGCTACGGCAGCGTAGTCAAAATGTCCGGAAAACGCAGAAAACCTTACATGGTACGCAAAACCATCGGCTGGCATTTAGACGAGACCAAAGGCAGGCAGATTCAGGATTTCAGATTATCGCTATGCCGAAACCCGCGCCGAGGGTCTGAAAATGCTGGCTGAATACAATCAGAATCCCTATGATGTTAATGTTGCTAAAGTCACCTTTTCCGAGGTCTACGAGCGCTGGTCAAAGTATAAGTATCCCATCATATCCGACTCCAATGCAAAGGGCTACACGGCTTCCTACAAGGTCTGTGGTATCTTGTATGACAAGCCTTTCCGCGAGATCAAACTCTGTGATTTGCAGCTTGTAGTTGACACCTGTGGCAAAAATTATCCCACACTCAAAAAGTTAAAGGCTTATTCAATCAAGTGTACGAATACGCCATGAAGAACGACATCTGCAACAAAGATTATTCGCAGTATGTTGACCTGACAGGCTACCGCAACAAGAACCCCAACAAGCGTGACCGTAATATATTTAGCAAGAACGAGTTGGCAACACTTTGGGCGCACAAGGCCAACCCCTACTGCCAAATCATTTTGATGCTGAATTACAATGCCTGCCGCATCTCGGAATTTCTCGATTTGAAGAAAGAGAATGTCCACCTGAAAGAACAGTACTTTGATGTAGTTGCTGCCAAAACCGAAAACGGCGTCCGCAAAGTGCCGATTGCCGACAAACTGCTGCCATTCTACGAAGCGTGGTTCGAGCGCTCTCCTTGCGAATATCTGCTCTGCACTACCGAGGGGCAGCACCTTGACTACTTCAACTACTGCGACACCTATTGGGATCCGCTGATGGAAGAATACGACATGAAGCACACGCCCCACGACACACGCCATACCTGCATTTCCATGATGGCCGATGCCGGGGTTGCTCCTACCATTCAAAAGAAGATTGCCGGTCATTCCGGCGCTATGAGCCTGACAGAGCGCGTGTACACCCACTTGGACATTCAGACACTCATTGATGGCATCAACATGATTTGTCCAGTGTAAGGCTTTCTTTTTTACAAATAAAAAGCAGGAGACATTCTCCTTGCGGAAAACATCTCCTGCGATAAGACTTATGGCGCTGTGGAAGTCTGCTGCATATTCGCTTATTGTGTGCTGCTTTTTCAGCAAGCTCCAAGGCGATTTGCTGCTTTCCACGGCTTCAGACGATTCCAACTTTCCGCACACAGTCGTGTAAAAAAGTTGTGAAGCGTTCTGAAAAGTTCGCAAGTAGTACTGATAATCAGCGCTTGCTGAACTGCGGAGCGCGACGAGCTGCTTTGAGACCGTACTAAACATCTCTATGGTGCGTTTTTCCTTGATATTACGGGCTTTTTCGCATTTTCTGTTGTCGGTTGTCCTATTCCTTAACCATGGAAATCGGTGATTTTTCATCGAAATTCTCCTGGTTCAAAGCATCATTCACTATCTCGAAAAGTTCCTCTGGTTTATTATACTTGACCCTCGCGTAAATGTCCATAGTTGTCTTACTATTCTCATGCCCTGCCAGGTACTGAACTGTCTTAGGGTCAACGCCCGCATAGAGCAGATTCGTGATGTAGGTATGCCGCAACAAGTGCGGTGTTACATCGAAATTCAGGGTATAGCGAATCTTGGGATTGTTCCTCTGCGTTGTTCCTAATGTCGGCTTGACGGTATATTTGATGCTCTGTCCATTCACATATTTATAGTAAGTTCTCTCTTTCGCAGAACGAACAACTACATACTGCCAAACTCTCGTAAACTGAGAATAGGAAAGCGGCTGTCCCTCCCTGTCCGCAATCACATACTCCGATATGGAATTGGCTTTTGCTTCCCGCAGGCAGTCCACCAGGCACTTCGGAATGGGAATGTCCCTTTTAGCTGCTTTTGTCTTTAGAACGGTAGAAATCACCGGCCTGTTATGCTCCGCGCGCCATGCACGTCTCACGGAAATGTATGGTGTGGATTCATCCAGGAATACACAATCCCATTGCAATGCAAGAATTTCTTCCCGACGCAAGCCGGAATACAAACCAATCATAATAAAAAGATATGGCGGAAGCTCTTTCACCGTATCCTACAGAACCGCAACCTGTTGATCTGTTAAGGCATCTTTCTTTTTCGATGCTTTTCCGCCCTTTGCTGAAATTCCCACACATGGATTATCGGTTATCAGCTGACTGCGCTCTGCCGAATAAAACACACACTTAATCAGCATATTTACCGTATCATACAGTCCTTTCGATTTTTGAGACAGCGGAACAAGCGTCAGACGAATATCATCCGCAGTCACTTCCTCCATATACATATCTCCCAGAGAGCTAATGACATAATTCTTCATATTCTGTCTGTATCCTTTTATAGTAGCCGTAGACACTTTTGCTGACTGCATCAGCAGCCATTTCTCACAATACTCGGCAACCGTTGGATGCTTTCGGTGAAAGATGATCTCATCCACCTGTCTCCGGGCCTCCAACTGCTTTTCATATAATTCTTCACAGGTGGTCGCATATAAGCTGACCTGCTTTCCATCGGCATCTGTAATTCTGGTTCTGTAATACAGTGTTCCTTTTCTTGTAACCGTTCCGTACTCTGGAACGCTTTGTTTTTTCTTAGCCATACAAATCTTCCTTTCCTGATAATGAGTGTTCTTAAATTCACACCTTCTTTTTATCAGAAAGCACCCACTTAATCAAAGATACGGATTATGTAAAACAAAGAGCGAGACATCCTTGCCTCGCTCCAGCTTTGTTTCCTACTCTTTATAATTGTTATGCCTGTGCTGCATCCCACTGGGCAAATGCACCACCCATTGTTCTTACCAGCTCATCCGGTCTGTTGTATTTAACCTTTGCGTAAATATCCATCGTAATTTTACTACTCTCATGCCCCGCCAGGTATTGAACCGTTTTCGGGTCCACGGACGAATGAATCAGATTCGTAATGTATGTATGCCGCAGCTGATGCGGTGTCACTTCAAAATCCAAACTGTAAATCACTTTGCCGTTATGCGCTGCCTTTTCACCGAGGACTGGCGTAACCGTGTGCTTTACACGCTTTCCATCCTCGTAGCGATAATAGAAACGCTCCTTGACTGTTCGGGTTACAATGTACTGCCAGAGCCGCTTGAACTGTGTATAGGACAACGGATCACCATCCCGGTTCGGCACCACATATTCTGACTGTGAATTAGCTTTTGTCTCTTTCAGACAGTCCGCCAGGCAAACCGGCAACGGAATATTTCGATGCGCGGCTTTCGTTTTCAGCTCATCCAGAATCACCGGTCTGTTATTTTCCGTGTGCCATGCCCTGCGTACCGTTAAATAAGGGCAATCCACATCCAGATATACAGAATCCCATTTTAGGGCAAGAATTTCTTCTCGCCGCAATCCTGCATACAGCCCTAACATGACAAATACATACGGCGGAAGTCCCTGAATGGCATCCAGCAGTCTGGCGGCCTGTTCATCCGTCAATGCAGCTTTGTCCTTCTGCGGAACGCCTCCACCTTTGGCTGTAAGGTAAGTCGTTGGGTTGTTATCAATAATCTTACTTTCCTTTGCTGCACGGAAAATGGATTTATACAGGATAACCACTGACTTATATACCGAAGCGGACTTCTCGGAAACAGGAACAAGTGCAAGCTGAATGTCATCCAGTGTCACATCTGCCATCCGCATCTGTCCTAGTTCTTTTATAATGTGCCGTCTGACCTTTGAGGTATAATCTATCAGCGTGGTTGCCCTCACATGAACCGACTGCATCAAAAGCCATTTTTCACAGTAGTCTGCAACCGTCGGGGATTTCCGACAGAATGTATCGTTGTCGATCTGCTCTAATGCTCCCAACTCTTTATCATATAATTCTTCCGGTGTTCTCGCATAAAGGGCCACCAGTTTTCCATCTGCGTTCTGAACCCGCGTTCTATAATAATCTATGCCGTTAAGCGTAACTGTACCGTATTGTGGAATTGCTCTTTTTCTTTTTGCCAATTCCGCCACCTCCTAAGAATATACTCCAGCGCTGTATCTATGTTTTATCAGACCATTCCGTTTCCAGCAAGGATACGGATCGACTCACACTCCAGCTCTGCGAGGTCTACGATAAGTTGCGTTCTTTTCTGCTGGCTTTGCTCTGTGGGTGCATTTTGCGATATACTCCTGAAGGCCCGCTGAAGTAAAATACACACAGCCATTCTGCACATATTGCACATAAGAAATAAGACCGTTGTTACGGGCCGCGTCCAGGGTTGCAATGCTGATACCTAAAATTTCTGCTGCTTCTTTTCGTGTAATAAGTTTTTCCATAAAGCATATTTCCTCCAATCTGTCAAGTCTGTCATCGTGTTTGTTCAAAGCCACATGAATACGCTGGCAGCCGAAACTGCCAGCGCATGGTATCTGATTTTGAACAGGAAACTGCAAACGCTTCCTATTTATAAAACTCAGCTTTCGTCACATTTGCCACGCCCCCTGACGATGGGAACACAACAGGTCTCCGCTGGCGCGGCTGTCATAACTCCGCAGCATCGTTCGTATCGTGTGCCGCAGGGTTCCCCCCAAGTCTTTGGCGGGCCGTGAGGAAG
>ENA-OQAS01001096-OQAS01001096.1-human-gut-metagenome-genome-assembly--contig:-NODE-1096-length-13149-cov-2.348334_pt1 | contig 13149 bp, 22 predicted proteins | sample MGYA00242733_ERZ504523 | MGnify/ENA primary metagenome ERZ504523 (study PRJEB26092, sample SAMD00036239) | human gut metagenome | host: Homo sapiens | study: EMG produced TPA metagenomics assembly of... | reverse complement strand
GCACCGGCACCGCCCCGCAGACCGGCACCGACCCTGCCACGGCCCGTACTTCGGTGATGCCTGAAGGCACCGCACCCCAGGACTCTCCGCCACCCAGGTAATCACGCCGCAGACTCCACACTCACCATCGGGCTGATGGACGCGCGCCCGCTCGATGACCAAGGCTCGGAGCCCGCCAAGCGCAAGCGCTCGAAGAACCCTTGATCATCACGCTCGTGGTGGTGCTCGTCGTGGCGCTCGTCGCGGCGCAGGCGGCTCATGGTGGTATTTCCTCGGTCCGGGCAGCTACTGGACGCTGCCGCAGCCCACCGACATCTCCTGCAAGGAGAACACCGAATGCTCCATCGTCGGGGCGAAGTGGAGCGATTACCAGAGCACGCTGAACGTGGCGAACATCCCGTTCACCTTCTCCGAGGCGTACAGTGACACCGTCGCCAAGGGGAACATCATCTCCGCCGACCCGCAGAACGTCGGCACCCATATCAGCAAGCGCCACAACGGACGCATCACGGTGACGGTGTCGCTTGGCGTCAAGCAGGCGACCATCCCCAGCGACATCGCGGATCCGACGTCGGCCGATGGCAAGGATCCGATCAAAGCGCTTGAGAACGCCGGATTCACCAACATCAAACGCGATGACTCCTCAGCCGAATATTCGATGACGCTGCCGGAGGGAGCCCTGCAAAGCATTTCCGAGACGCCCGGCTCGACCCTGGACCACAACGCCGAGATCACCGTGGTACTGTCCAAGGGACTCATGCCGGTCACCATGCCGGACATCGTCGGCAAGACCAAGGACGAGGCCATGACCGCCCTCGACAACGCGAAGCTCAAGACCACCGTTTCGGAGGAGTACAGCGACAGCGTCAAGTCCGGCAGCGTCATCTCCGCCTCGCCCGACTCCGGTACCGAACTGCATTGGGGCGACTCCGTGAAGCTGACCGTATCCAAGGGGCCCGAGACCGCGGACGTGCCGAACCTCGTCGGCAAGAGCAAGAGCGACGCCATCAAGACGCTGGAATCCCTCGGTTTCGAAGTCAAGACCGGCGGTTGAACATCCTCGGCCTGGTGCAGCAGCAGAGCGCCACCGGCAAGACGAGGCTGCGCGACACGAACGGCAACAAGACCGTCATCACGCTCACCGTCGTGTGACGGCGGCGCGCCGGCATATACCGGCATATACGCGAAGCGGCTCCCCCTCTATCAGTTTGAGAGGGGGAGCCGCTTCGTTCGCGTTCGGGATCGTCGGTCAGTGGCCTTCGCCGGCGGTTGCGGCTTCGGCTCCTGCCGGGCCTTGAGCTCCGCCTTGACCTTCTGGGCGTACTCGTCCACGTATTCCTGTCCGCTTGAGCTTTCGGATCTCGCTGAGAGATGGTCGGTGAGCGCCCGCACCTCCTCATGGGTGATCTCGTCGGCGTCCTTGCGATCCACCGGGATGGGCTTGCCGTATATCACCTTCGTCTTGCCCTTCGACGGGATGACCTGACCGGGATGCTGTATCTCGCGCGTTCCCACCAACGCGGTCGGCACCAGCGGGCAGCCGGTCTCCAGAGCAAGCGCGCGGCACCGGTGTGGCCTCGGTACAGTCGCCCGTCAGGACTGCGCGTGCCCTCCACGTGGATGCCGAACAGGTGGCCTTCCTCAAGGATCTCACGGGCGTGGGCCAACGCGCCCAGCGACTTCGAGCCGCCGGAACGGTCCACGGGGAACACTCCCACCGACGTGAACCACCATTTCTTGAACCGGCCCTTGATGCCCTTGCCTTCGAAATACTCGGCCTTGCCCATGAAATGCACCATGCGCGGGCAGGTGATGGGTATCAGCGCATCGTCGATGACCGCCAGATGGTTCGCGGCGATGATGGCACCGCCTTCACGCGGCACGTTCTCCAGTCCGATCGCCGTCGGTCCCATACGACGACGGGCAATCCAACCGAAACCTTTGACAAAGAACCAGTACAGCACGATGACACCTCCCAAGTTTGGCCGTCCGCCTGATTACAGTAGGACGGTATGACCGATCATCACGATAGCAACCACAACGATACCAACGCGGGTGAAGAACATCCAAACACCACGCCGCGCGCCGGACATGACGGGTATGACACAGGCTCCAATGCCGGCGACGATCTCGACTGGGCCGCCTTCGCCGCGGAGCATGCCAACGACCTGCAGGACGTCGAGCGCTCACGCAACGCGCGGCGCTTCGAGAAGCATGCGCAGCGCAAGGAGAAGGAGGCGCTGCTGTCGGTCGACGATCTGGACGCCGGCACGTTCACCGATGACAAGGTGCCGCTGCACCAGCGCGGCCCCCGCGACCATGGCGGCCGCAGCTGGCTCGATACCGATGACGTCATGGACGAGTACGGCGATGACTTCGTGCCGCCGAACCCGAAAATCGGCCGCGTGAACGCCTCGAAGCTGGTGTTCTGGATCCTGCTGGTCGCAGCGTCGCGGGTATCATCGCATCCGTGTTCGTACCCGCCCTGGCGACGTTCCTGGGCTCCATATTCGGTCTGTGCGCGCTGGTCGGCGGCGCCGGCTCATCCTCCAACACAAGGGGCACACCGAGACACGCACCGACATGTTCGACGACGGCGCGCGGGTGTGACGACGGTGCCCGTCTCATCGGACGGGCACCGCAATGGTCAGGCCTTGGACTTGGCGGTCTCGATCCACTTGCCGAACAGGGCCGCGGCCTTGCCGGAATCGACGGTGTTCTCGGCGAGCGCATACGCCTCACGGAACCGCTCGGCGAGTGTGCCGCCGCCGACCAGGTTGCCGTCTGCACGATGGCAGACGCAGCGTTGAGCAACGCGGTGGTGCGTGACGGGATGTCCTTGCCGGCCAAGAAGTCCGTGAACGCGGCGGCGTTCACATCGGGTTCGCCGCCCTTGAGCTGCTCGACGGAGATCTTGGCAAGACACAGATCCACGGTCGGGTCGAAATCGGTTTCGGTGACCTTGCCGTCGCGAATCTCCCACACGGAGATCGGGCCGGTGGGAGCAAGCTCGTCGAGGCCCTCGTGCGAGGTGTAGACCAGGCCGGACTGGCCGCGGCTGGCGTACACGGCGGCCATGATCGGACTCAGCTTGCGGTTGGCGCAGCCGATGGCCACGTGCGCCGGATTGGCCGGGTTGGTCAACGGTCCCAGGATGTTGAACACGCACGGGATGCCGAGCGCGGCGCGAATCGGGCCAACAAAGCGCATGGCCGGGTGGAAGGTGCGGGCGAACGCAAAGGTGATGCCTACCTCGTCGCCGATCTCCCCGACCGCCTCGGGCTTCAGATCCATCGGCAGGCCGAGATCCTCGAGCACGTCGCGGCTCCGCACTTCGAGGAGGCGGCGCGGTTGCCATGCTTGACGATCTTCACGCCCGCCGCAGCTGCGGCCACGGAACCCATCGTGGATAGTTCACGGTGGCGAAGCCGTCACCGCCGGTTCCGACGATGTCGGTGGTCTCACCGGACACGTTGAGCGGCACGGCGTGGGAGACCATGGCCTTTGCGGCGCCACACACCTCGTCGGCGTCAGTCCCAGCTGCTCCTGCATGGCGAGCGCGGCACCCACGGCGGCCGGATCGGCGTTGCCCTGCATCAGGTCGTCGACGAACCACTCCGATTCCTCAGCGCTCAGGTGGTCTCCCCCGACCAGCTTGGTGAGAATCGACTTCCATGTGATCTCGGCCATGATGCCCTCCTTGGCGTTTCGTCACGCCGTGTGATATGTATTCGTCGCCTCATTGTAATGGCTTGTCGTTTCGTCGCCCGTAATCTTCCATATTGCAAAACATCATCGGCTCCCGTCAGCGGGAGCCACTTACTTGTCCGGCCCGGACAGCGTGCCGACAATCAGGGCAGGCAACGCGGCAGGCATCGCCACGATGCCGCTACGGGAGTCCCGACTGAAACGCTATGCAGTATCCCAAGGCTTTGCCGGGCAATAGATCGGAACCGCTGCAGGGTCAATGAGATCGCCGCGTGCGTACCAGGCCTTTGCACTGATGGGCACCGAATATGGCGGACAACGCACGCATATATCGATTGATGCGCGCGTTGTCCTGAGACGATATCGGGAACCCCAGATAGCGGCATTTTACAAACGGTAGAATTCCAACGATTTCGCGATTTGCGTCGTGGGACAATGCACGCGTCAACCGATTGATGCACGCGTTGTCCTGCGGTATCGCTGTACAACACGCGCGAATCCATCAAAATCGTGCGTTGTACAGCGAATGAGGCTCGGCGAACCTCGATTCCGCGGCCCCGCGAATAATCGACGGGATCAACCCGCAGACAAGCCCTTCCTCTCCCCCGAAAACGCAAGTGGCTCCCCTCACATCGAGGGGAGCCACTTACTCGTCTAGTCCGGAGAGCTTATCTCACTCTTCGTTCTGGCCGTGGCACATCTTGTACTTGCGACCGGAACCGCACGGGCACTGCGCGTTCTTGGACGTGCCGGGGAACGTACGGCCGTCGGACCACGGGGTCTTCAGCTCCTCGTTCTTCGGGCGCTTGTTGGCGGGCACCTTGCCTTCGGCATGGCTGATCGGAGCCGGGCCGTGATCGGCGCAGTGGCCTCGCCTGCGGCGGATTCCTTGGCGGACTGGGCGATGGCGACCTTCTCGTCGGATTCCTCCGCAGTCTCAGCCTCACCGGCGTCCTCGGCCTTGTCGACTTCGGAGCTAGCGGCGCCGACGGCCTCTTCGGCCTCATCAACGACGGCGTCATCGGACTCGATGCCGACTTCCTCGCTCCTGGACACCTGCTGCACATCGACGTGGAAGAGCAGCTGGACGGACTCCTCCTTGATCGCCTCGATCATGGAGTTGTACATCTGGTAACCTTCGCGCTGGTACTCGACCAGCGGGTCGCGCTGACCCATGCCGCGCAGGCCGATGCCATCCTTGAGGTAGTCCATCTCGTACAGGTGCTCACGCCACTTGCGGTCAAGCACGGCGAGGACCACGCGGCGTTCCAGCTGGCGCAGGCCTTCCTCACCGACCTTCTCCTCAAGTTCGGCGTACTCCTCCCTGGCCTGATCGACGAGGGAGTCGCGCACGGCCGCAACGGCCTTGTCGCCCTTGAGCTTGTCGGCGGCGTCCTTGGCGGCGTCCTGGTCAAGCTCGAACGGGAACACGGTCTTGAGGGCCTTGAACAGGCCGTCCCAATCCCAGTCGGAGGGCTTGCTGGAACCCTTCTGGCACCCTTGATGTAGCTGTCGATGGTATCGGCAATGAAGCGCTCGATATCACCGTGAATGTCCTCGCCCTTAAGCACCGCCTGACGCTCGGAGTAGATGACGGTACGTTGCTTGTTCATCACGTCGTCGTACTTGAGGACGTTCTTACGGATTTCGAAGTTGCGCGCCTCGACGGTCTTCTGTGCGGTGCGCACACCCTTCGACACGCTTTTCGCCTCGATCGGCTCGCCTTCCGGCATGCCTTGGCCATGACGCGGGCGACGAGCTGCGTGTTGAACAGACGCATCAGTCATCTTCCAGCGACAGGTAGAAGCGGGACTCGCCAGGATCGCCCTGACGGCCGGAACGGCCGCGCAGCTGGTTGTCGATACGGCGGGATTCGTGGCGCTCGGTGCCGAGCACGTACAGACCGCCAAGCTCGACGACCTCCTCATGCTCGTCCTTGACCTGCTCCTTGACTCGGCCAAGGTGCCCGGCCAACGCTTCTCGTACTCGTCCGGAGTGTCATCCGGAGAATAGCCTTCGGACTTGAGCTTCTGGTCGGCCAGGAACTCGACGTTGCCGCCGAGCATGATATCGGTACCACGACCGGCCATATTGGTGGCGACGGTGACGGCGCCTTGCGGCCGGCGACCGCGACGACCTTGCCTCGCTGGCGTGCTGCTTCGCGTTGAGCACCTGATGGTCGATGCCCGCCACGTCGAGCAGCGAGGAGACGACCTCGGAGGACTCGACGGATGCGGTACCCAGCAGCACCGGCTGGCCCTTGGCGTGGCGCTTGGCGACGTCCTTGACGATGGCGGCCAGCTTCTCCTTCTTGGTGCGGAAGATGAGGTCGTCCTGGTCCTTGCGGATCATCGGCTTGTTCGTCGGGATCGGCAGCACGCCCAGCTTGTAGGTGCCCATGAACTCGGCGGCCTCGGTCTCGGCGGTACCGGTCATGCCGGCGAGCTTGTCGTACATGCGGAAGTAGTTCTGCAGGGTGATCGTGGCGAAGGTCTGGTTCTCGGCCTTGATCTCCACGTTCTCCTTGGCTTCCAGCGCCTGGTGCAGACCCTCGTTGTAACGGCGGCCCGGCAGGATACGGCCGGTGTGCTCGTCGACGATCAGAACCTCGCCGTGGGTGACGACGTAGTCGCGGTCACGCAGGAAGAGTTCCTTGGCCTTGATGGCGTTGTTGAGGTAGCCGATGAGTGCGGTGTTGCTCGGCTCGTACAGGTTGTCGATGCCGAGGAAGTCCTCGACCTTGGTGATGCCCGGGTCGAGCACGCCGACGACCTTCTTCTTCTCGTCGACCTCATAGTCCTCGTCGCGGGTCAGCTTCGGCACGAGACGCGCGAACTGGCGGTACCAACGGGTCACGTCGCCCTCGGCGGGCCGGAGATGATCAGAGGGGTACGGGCCTCATCGATGAGGATGGAGTCGACCTCATCGACGATGGCGTAATGGTGGCCGCGCTGCACCAGATCGGCCTTCTCCCACGCCATGTTGTCGCGCAGGTAGTCGAAGCCGAACTCGTTGTTGGTGCCGTAGGTGATGTCGGCGTTGTACTGCTTGCGGCGCTCCGCCGGCTTCTGGTCGGTGATGATGCAGCCGACGTTCATGCCGAGGAAGCGGTAGATACGACCCATCAGCTCGCTCTGGTAGCTTGCCAGGTAGTCGTTGACCGTGACCACGTGCACGCCCTTGCCTTCGAGTGCGTTCAGGTAGCTCGGGAGCGTCGCGACAGGGTCTTGCCTTCACCGGTCTTCATTTCGGCGATATTGCCCCAGTGCAGGGCCGCGCCACCCATGAGCTGCACATCGAAGTGACGCTGTCCCAGAGTGCGCTTCGACACCTCACGGACGGTGGCGAACGCTTCGGGCATCAACTTGTCAAGGTTCTCACCGTTGTCCAGTCGCTGCTTGAACTTGGCGGTCTGGCCTTTGAGTTCCTCATCGGACAGAGCGGAAATCTCGTCCTCAAGGGCATTCACGGCCTTGGCCACGTTCTCCAGTTTCTTGAGCTGGTGCCCTTCTCCCATGCGGAGGGCTTTGTCAACGATATCTACCACATTCGCTCCCTGTTTAAGCTTTCGTACGTCAACGAGCATAGCCTGATGCCCGACATCAGGCACAAACTCCATCCATGATATGCGAACACTCGGATTTTTGCCGTTCCGACCCGCTGGACACGCCCATCGATACTTGTTTCGTCGTGTGCCGACACGCAAATATGGCCTGCCTGGCTATGCCGGGCAGGCCATGTATCACGTGGCGGAACACTTACTTGTTCTTGATGTTCTCCGGGGTGTCGATCTCGAACACGCCGTAGCTCCAACCGTGACGGTGGTAGACGACGGACGGACGACCGGTCTCCTTGTTCACGAACAGGAAGAAGTCGTGACCGATCAGTTCCATCTCGTACAGCGCCTCGTCGATGCTCATCGGCTCGGCGATGTGCAGCTTGCGGCGAATCACGATCGGCGTGTCACGACTGGACCTCCACCGACTCGCCCGGACCGAGGTCGGAGGCGACGGCGGCTTCGGGGCTGTTGTTCGGCTCTTCCGGCTCCGGCTCCTCTTCCGGTTCCGGCGGAGCGACCGCTCCCAGATCGACGGGCGTCGGGTTGATGTACCCGCGGCGATGATCCTTGCGGCGGTCACGGGTGCGGCGCAGGCGCAGCGTCAGCTTGTCGAGCGCCATGTCCAGAGCACTGAACTCATCGGTGCTGGAAGCCTCGGCGCGCACCACGGTGCTGCCTGCGATCACGGTGATCTCCACACGCTTCGCGGTGTCGGCCTGACGCGGATTCCCCTCATGCGTCAGCACGATCTGAGCTCGTTGCGCATCCGGCGCGATAGCGGTCACACGATTCATCTTGCTTCGACGACATCACGGAACTTCTGCTTGACTTGCGTATGACGTCCGGTAACGACGATTTCCATGTGGACCTCCCTATACTCAAGCGGTGTCACCCGCTATATGTGTGCCGAATGGCGTCATCACCACCCGGGTAAGTTTCATTGTAGCCGAACAGAGGGTAAACGGCGGGGAACTCGCCCAGAGAAATACGTTTCTTTTTTCACAGGTTCCCGTAACGTTGCTGTGCTTATACTGTGCGGCTTACTTTCCTTGAAGGAAACTGTTATACTTTTTGGTCTGGCGACACAGATTGTTGCGCTGCTGGTATTGCTGGCGCTGAGCCGCAGCATCACATCAATGGAGGTCTTGCTCTGGATGGTCGTCATAGAGGTCGTGTGGTCCGTGTACTTCGTCGTCACCGAACGCTGGCACGACAAGCTTGCCAGCAAGGCAATGCTGACGGTCTAAGACCATTCGGGCAGAATCGAGCATGCAAGCAAGGCCAGCGACATAACGGTATGGAATGTTCGGGAGGTGCCTGTGCCAGTCGAGCCACGATTCGATCCTGTGATCCATGAGCCGATGCGGCTGCGGATCTGCGGCATCCTGTCGACAGTGGACGAGATGCAGTTCGCCGCGCTGCGCGACACGCTGGACATCAGCGACGCGGCGTGCTCCAAACACCTGAAGGTGCTGGTCGACTGCGGCTATGCGACCGTGGAGAAACGGGAATCCGACTCCAGCCGGCACATGGTGCGCTGGTATGCGCTGACCTCGGCAGGGAGAGACGCCTTCTCCGGCATATAGCGGAGCTCAAAAGACTCGCCTCCGGACTGCTCTGACGAGTCCCCCCGGCTGTCGGTAGCTGACTGTGGGGGTGGCCACCACCCGCATGACCACCCACCGGCGCCACGCGCCACCTCCCGCCAGCGGAGGATGAGCACCCCCACCGACAGCAATTCGGCATTCGGCGTTCATCGTCTCGCCCGGTGCGCCGGCCCACCCTGATTCTCCTGCGTAAAATCCTGGCCTGCCGTATAGTAGCTGATTCGAGACCCCCAGATGGCCGCGGCCGCGTCATTCATTTGGCAAGGCTGAGGAACTTCCGGGCTCCGCAGAGCACGATGCGGATAACGTCCGCCCAGGGTGACCTGAGAGATAGCGCAGCAGAGAACAGACCGCCCGCGCAAGCGGGTAAGGGTGAAACGGCGGTGTAAGAGACCACCGGTCCGCTGGTAACAGTCGGTCGCATGGCAAGCCTCATCGGGAGCAAGGCCAAGCAGAAGACGGCAAGGGCTGCTCGCCCGTGTCTTCGGGTAGCCGCTAGAGCCTGGCGGCAACGTCAGGTCGAGATGGATGGCCATCCGCGTGGCGACACGCGACAGAACCCGGGGTATCGGGGGTCTCGCTTTTCTTTACCCCCCCCCGAATCCGCATACCTCCCGCCAACACATTCCTCCCACCAATATGAGGGCGCGCGAACGAAACAACGCAATGCCGGCAGCCCCGTTCCCTCCCGCTGGCGGGAGATGGCGCGAAGCTCGGAGGGTGTTCTCACGCCGGCAATGCGGTAAGACCACCGGATCGACAAACCACCGGGCCGGCAACCCGCCACCCCGCCAAGCCACCGGGGCATCTCCCCCGCTTGCCCCGCGCTGTATCTCATCTAAGAGATAGTTCATTGAGATAGTTCATTCTAATCAAATAGCTCATGGGCTACGGCACGCAGTTTCGGCGTCGTGCCCCTTGCGCCCGCCCGAGGACCAGAACCGGCGCTTGCGCACTTTCGGTCCATGCCCTGTGTCTTGGCGGCGCTGCGCCGCCCCAACTCCCATGCGGCGTCCTCGAAGACACCGCTCATGCGGGCCCTCGTCGCAGACCCGCTCCGCCAGCGGACGGTCGACCCCCTTGCGAGCCAGTTCCATAACCGCACCGCGGTATCCCATCAGACGGCCGACGCAGTAGCGCACGGCAGATTGCGCGTACGACTCATCATCGACCAGACCAACCTCGATCAGCCTGTCGACCACTGCGGCGACCGTCTCATCGTCATACCCTTTGTCGATCAGGCGGTCTCGCAGCGCCCGATGGACGATCCGCCGCATCCAGCAGGCGCAATGCGGACTCCCGACACGCATCGACATCGCAGGGATCCTCCGGCTCCCGCCCAGGCCGCGACATGCTCCGCGCGGAGCGCCGAGCCGGGCGGTTCCCATGTGACCATGTTCCGCGTCGCGGGGAGTCGCGCCCGGTTCGACAACCGGCGTCTCACATGTTCCATGAGCGGCGAGGAACGCTTCTGCGCTGATCATGCGGCAGGCGATGCGGCGGCAGCGGGCGCGCCATCCTCCGGCGCCGTTTCAGGGGCATCCCCGTCCGTCGCGGACTCACCGTCGGCCAGCTGATCGGGCACTTCGATGAGGCCGAATTCCGCCTTGACCTTGTTGCCGATCTCCTCGGTGATCTGCGGATTGTCCTTGAGGAACTTGCGCACGTTCTCACGGCCCTGGCCGAGCTGGTCCCCGTCATACGTGAACCATGAGCCGGACTTCTTGACCACGTTGCACTGCAATGCCATGTCCAGGACGGATCCCTCCTTGGAGATGCCCTCGCCATACAGCACATCGAACTCGGCGGACTTGAACGGCGGAGCATCTTGTTCTTGACGACCTTGACCTTGGTGCGGTTGCCCACGGCCTCCTCGCCGTTCTTGATGGTCTGGATGCGGCGGATATCCAGACGCACCGACGCATAGAATTTCAGCGCCTTGCCACCGGTCGTGGTTTCGGGGTTGCCAAAGAACACGCCGATCTTCTCTCGCAGCTGGTTGATGAAGATGGCCGTGGTGCCGGCCTGTGCCAGAGCGCCGGTCATCTTCCTGAGCGCCTGGCTCATCAGACGGGCCTGCAGACCGACATGGCTGTCACCCATATCGCCTTCGATCTCCGCCTTGGGAACCAGGGCCGCGACCGAATCGATGACGATGACGTCAAGGCACCCGACCGGATGAGCATGTCCGCGATCTCCAGCGCCTGCTCGCCGTTGTCCGGCTGCGAGACGATCAGGGAATCGGTGTCGACACCAGATGCCGGGCATAGACCGGATCCAGCGCGTGCTCGGCATCGATGAATGCCGCCACCCCGCCGTTCTTCTGTGCGTTGGCGACCACATGTAGCGCCAGCGTTGTCTTGCCGGACGATTCAGGGCCATAGATCTCGACGATGCGCCCCTTCGGCAGACCGCCGATACCCAGGGCCAGATCCAACGCCAGCGATCCGGTGGGAATCACCTCGACGTTCTGCTCGGGCTTGTCGCCCAAGCGCATCGCGGATCCCTTGCCGAAGCTTTTCTCCACTTGCTCCAGAGCGGAGTCCAAAGCCGCCTTGCGTCGGGGATCGATGCCGTCCCCCACCGGCCCATTGCTTGCGGCCTCACGAACAGAGGCCTTCGACGCGGCCTTGCCCGCCCCACCTTTCGAGGTCGTACGCTGTGCCATGTCAATCTCCTTACGTTGTCATCCATATGCGCCATATGCCACATGCATCAACCGTACGGAACATACGAACCCCGGCGCAAACGAATCCGGCCAATGTGGTCGAAGGCTCCCCGGCATCCATCGATCCGCACCGACTCCCCCTTACTGTCGCAAGGAATTCGTCGGCGTGTCGAACCGTGCGGCGCACTACGTCATATCATCGTGCACTGTGGATAACTATACCCCAATAGGCGAACACCTGTTCGATATCACACGTTCCGCGTGTCTCGTCAGCGGACCGGCATCGGAGGCGCGTTGTGATCGGAGCCCCAACGCTGGGGATCGGGAACGTCCATATGGTCGCACAGCACGTTCCATACCACGCGCGGCTGCTCCCCCGCAGACAGCGCCTGCGCCGCGGTAAGTCCCGCGAGCGCGTCAAGATGCTGATCCTGGACCAGGCTCCGGCCATACCCATGACCGAACACCTCATCCACCAGTTCCCAGAATTCCCGTTCTCGCATGTCTCCCAGTCTAACCCGGCCCCGCCGCCGCGAATGCCGGCATACCAATCGACGCCACACCCCCGAACACGACGAAACCGCCCGCCGGGCCTCAAGCCCATGCGGACGGTTCCTCTCATGCACACGATACGACGATATGCATATGCACGCGGCATCCGGCGCCGCAAATCGCTATTCGCCGATCGAATCCAGATAATCGGCGACGAGCCGCAGCATCTGCGCGGTGCTTACACCCAGTGATCCCGCGATGGAGCTCAGCAGTTCGGAGCTTGCCTCCTTCTGCCCGCGCTCCACCTCGGACAGATAGCCCAGCGACACGCCGGCCTTCTCACTCACTTCACGCAACGTCTTGTTGTCGCGGGTGCGAAGATCGCGCAGCACATGGCCGATGGCCTCGCGCAGCGACACATCCTTTCCCTCGGGCAACGCTCGACGCCACGCGAGACCGCGCGCTGACGCGGTTCGAAGGAATCCTCCTCCATACGCATACGATTCAGTTCCGCCTGCCGTTCATCCTTGGCCTTCTTCGCCGCACGCACCCGCAGCACCTGCTGCTGGGCGAACAACACGGCACGCCGCTGCGCCGGCGTGAGATCACGCATCCTGGCCGTACCCGGCTGCACCTGCTTGACGGGGATGCCAGCCGTTTCCATCCGCTCGCCCGTTCGGGTCATCGTTTCCATGAGACCCTCCTTTCATATCGTCCAAGTGCTTCCACTGTGTTCAACACCGCCGGCGGCGGTTTATTCCTGCATATCTCCTGTGAAATGGCTCACGATTTGCACAAGGCTGAATACGGCACCGCGACGGACCTCCTCGCGCCCACCCGTCAGATGAAGCTCGTGGGCGGTCACGGACGGCACGCCGTCAGGCTTATGGCGGCTGGAATCCGCACTCCCACATACACCAGTCCCGCGGGCTTGTCTCCATCCGGTCCGGGCCCCGCCACGCCGGTGGTCGACAATCCGATGACACGGTCAGCGTATTCGGGCTGCCCGTACAGCCCGGCGACCGACGCGCCATCTGTCGGGCCACTTCGGGATGCACGGCCCCTTCGCGTTCCAACAAACCGCGGTCGACCCCCAGAATCGACGCCTTGGCACG